>Ga0068860_100002173_pt1 | contig 20644 bp, 20 predicted proteins | sample KBSSwiS32_FD_66597 | JGI IMG/M metagenome (GOLD analysis project Ga0068860, IMG submission 66597) | Switchgrass rhizosphere microbial communities from Kellogg Biological Station, Michigan, USA - KBS Switchgrass S3-2 | ecosystem: Host-associated > Plants > Roots > Rhizosphere > Soil ...
ATCGAGAGCGTCGTGCACGGCCGGCTTATTCGCGCGCCGGCATGCGGTTGAGCGCGTCCCGCGCTGCAATCTTGTAGGCTTCGGCGAGCGTTGGGTAGCTGCCCGGGGGCGGCCTGCTGAACCTGCGCGAAGTCTTCGCGCTACCTGCGGTGGCTGCCGGCGACGATCTGGAATTCGTAGAGCCGGCACTCGAGAGCGCCGTTCCAGAGCGGCGTCCGCCGCGAGGGCTCGAGCCGTATCAACTTAGGCAGGCGCATGTCGGCGGTAAAAATGAAGCAGCGCCATCCGGCAAATCTCTTCTTGAGCGCGTCGCCGAGCTTCGGGTAGAACGCGGCCAGCTCGTCGGCGCTGCCGATACGCTCGCCGTAGGGCGGATTGGCGACGAGCACGCCCGCGCTCGCCGGCGCCGGGCGCTCGAGCACGTCCGCCTGCTCGAACTTCACCCAGCGCTCGACGCCCGCCGCGCCGAGGTTGCGGCGCGCCGCCTGCAGGGCCTCGGGGTCCGTGTCGCTGCCGTATAGCCGCGGCTCGACCGGCTGGACCGTCCTCTCGTTCTTGATCCTCTCCCACAGCTTCGAATCGAACCCGCTCAGCTTCTCGAAGCCAAACGCGCGCTTCGCGCCCGGCGCGCGGCCGCGCGCCATCGCCGCCGCCTCCGAGAGCAGCGTGCCGCCGCCGCACATCGGATCGAGCAGCGGCTGGTCGAACTTCCAGCCTGAAAGCATGACGACGCCCGCTGCGAGGTTCTCGCGGATCGGCGCATCCGCGATGTCCATGCGCCACCCGCGCTTGAACAGCGCCTCGCCGGAGGTGTCCAGGTACAGGATTCCCTTCGCTTCTTCCAGGAAGGCATGAATGCGCACGTCCGGCGCCGCGCGATCCACGTCGGGCCGGCTGCCGACCTTGTCGCGGAAGAGATCGCACACCGCGTCCTTCACTTTCAGCGTAGCGAATTCGAGGCTCTTCAGCGGGCTTTTCTGCGCAGTGACGTTGACCCTGATGCTCTTCTGCACGGAGAAGTATTTCGGCCAGGCGATCGCCCGCGCCGCGTCGTACAGGTCCCTCTCGTTCTGGTAGGAGAACTCGCCCACGCGCCAGAGGACGCGCGAAGCGATGCGCGACCAGAGGTTCGCGCGGTAGCCGATCTCCCAGGTTCCGCTGAACGCGACCCCTCCGGGCGCTTGCGCGGGCGCCTCGGCGCCGAAAGACGAGAGCTCCTGGAGGAGCAGTCCCTCCAGGCCGCGCGGGCAGCTCGCGAAAAACGACTCAGAACGGCTTGACGACAACCAGGATCACCGTGGCAAAGAGCACGAGCGTGGGCGCCTCGTTGAACCAGCGGTACCAGACGTGCGTCCTGCGGTTGCGCTCGGCGGCAAAGTCGCGCATCAGGCGCCAGCACCAGAGGTGGTAGCCGACGAGAAGTGCGACCAGGGCGATCTTCGCGTGCAGCCAGGACGATGCGCCGCGGAACCAGCCGAGCCAGAGCCACACGCCGAACACGATGGTGAGCACCCCGCCTGGAGTCATGATGCCCCAGAAGAGCTTGCGCTCCATGACCTTGAAGCGCTCAAGGGAGGGGCGGTCCGCCGCCTGCGCGTGGTAGACGAAAAGGCGCGGCAGGTAGAAGAGACCCGCGAACCAGGTCACCATGGAGATGATGTGCAGAGCCTTCACCCAGAGCATGCGCTACTCCGAAAACCTCTTTCTCGCGAAGCGGATCGCCAGCACGTAGCCGACGGCAGCATAACCGAGCAGCACCGCGACGTGCGCGAGCGCCTGCTGCGGAATCTCCCCCGCCATGAACGGGCGCACGAGCGCCACGCCGTGATAGAGCGGCAGCGCCTTCGCCACGGACACGAGCGGCTCGGGGAGCTGTTCGGCGGGAAAGAACACGCCCGAGATCATCATCATCGGCGTCATGACGAGGGTCATGTAGAAGCTGAAGAAGTCCCAGTTGCGGGCGAGCACGGTCATGATGAGCCCGACGGCCGAGAACGCCAGGCCGACGAGGAACGCCGTGGGCACCGCTAGCAGCACGAGCGGCGAGTGTGCGAGGCCGAACACCAGCACGATGCCGAGGATGGTGGAGCCGGTGAGCCAGGCCTTGCTCGCCGCCCAGACGATCTCGCCGGCGACGATGTCGTCGATCACCAGCGGTGCGTAGAGGATCGCATCCCAGGTCTTCTGGCCGTGCATGCGCGAAAAGCCCGAGAACATCGACTCGAAGGACGCGGTGTACATCGTGGCGGTGCAAAGCTGGCCCGCGGCGAAGAACGAGATGTACGACATTCCTTCGACCGCGGGCATCAGGGCGCCCAGGCCATAGCCGAGGCCGAACAGCATGATCAGCGGATCGGCGAGGTTGGTGAGCACCGCGGCGGCGAAGAGCTTGCGCCACACGAGGAAGTTTCGGCGCCATACGGCGATCCAGCGCATTCCTTCAGTCCCTCAGTTCAATCCCTCAAGTCTCGTCCGGTGAGCTTGAGGAACACATCCTCGAGACTCGCCGGCCGGTGCAGGTAGACGAGCTCGGAGTGCCCGGCGAGGGTTCTGAGCAGGCCGTCGACCTTGTCGGCATAGCAGAACACCGTGTCGCCCACGCGCTCCACCCTTGCCGCGCCCGCTCTCGCGAGCGCGATCCATGCCTCCACCGCGGGACCCGGGCCGTGCACCTCGACCACCTGCGGCTCGATATGCTGCGCGATGAGCTCGCGCGGCGAGCCGGAGGCGATGATGCGGCCGTGGTCCATGATCGCGAGGCGCTGGCAAAGGCGCTCTGCTTCTTCCATGTGATGGGTCGTCAGGATGAGGGTCTTGCCCTGCACCGTCAGCCGGCGCATGCGCTCCCAGATGAGGTGGCGCGCCTGCGGGTCGAGGCCGGTGGTCGGCTCGTCCAGGAAGAGCACTTGCGGATCGTTCACGAGCGCGCGGGCAAGCGTGAGCCTGCGCTTCATTCCGCCCGAGAGCGTGTTGATCTTCGCGCCCGCGCGGCCGGTCAGGCCGGCGAACTCGAGGAGCGGCCCGGTGCGCGCGCGAACCTCGCGCGGCGAGAGGCCGAAGTAGCGGCCGTACACGAGAAGGTTCTCGGCGACCGTGAAGTCGGGATCGAGATTGTCCGACTGCGGCACCACCCCCACGCGCGCGCGTGCTTCTCGCGCCTTTCTTGGCACGGGCTCGCCGAGGAGCTCGATGTCCCCGGCATCAGGCGCGATCAGCCCCAGGCAGAGGCGCAGCGTGGTGGTCTTGCCCGCACCGTTGGGACCCAGCAGGCCGAAGCACTCCCCGGGCGCCACGCCGAGATCCACGCCGCGCACGACCTCGAGCGCGCCGAACGACTTGCGCAGCGCGCGCACCTCCAGCACGCTCATTTCCAGTTCGAGGTGACGATCGTGCGCAGCACGTGGAGCTTGTGGTGGAAGAAATGGTCCGCGCCGGGCACCAGGATCACCGGCAGGTCCTGCGGCCGCGCCCACTCGAGCACCGCGGCGAGCGGCACCGTGTCGTCGTTCTCGCCGTGGATGACGAGCGTTCCGGCGGGCACGGGCGGCGCCTCCAGCCGCGTGACGCCCACGCCGACGAGCACCAGCCTTTCGGGTGGCATGCGCTGAGCCAGCCTTGCCTGCACCGCCGCGCCGAAAGAAAACCCCGCCAGGACAAATCGGGTCGCGCTCGTATTCCGGAGAACCACTTCCAGATCCTCCAGTTCTCCCCTGCCTTCGTCATGAACCCCCTCGGTCTGCCCGACGCCGCGAAAATTTGGTCGCCACGTCTCGTATCCCAGCTCGAGAAATGCACGCGCCAGGGTCTGCACGACCTTGTTGTCGAGCGTTCCGCCGTAGAGGGGATGCGGATGCGCGATCAGCGCCGCGCCGCGCGGGGCGGACTCCGGCCGGTCCACCGCGCATTCGATCCGGCCCGCGGGGCCGGCGACGAACTCGCGCCGCGTCGCTGCGCGCATCTACATCTTCAAGCGCTCGACGACGCGTCCGTGGCGCAGGTGCTCTTCGATGATCTCGTCGACGTCGGCCTGGTCGACGTAGGTGTACCAGACGCCCTCGGGATACACGACCACGCAGGGTCCCTCCTCGCACCGATCCAGGCAGCCCGCCTGGTTGATGCGCACCTTGCCCTGGCCCGACAGCCCGAGCGCCTTGACCTTCGACTTCGCGTAGTCGCGCATCGCGCTCGCACCCTTGTCGTTGCAGCAGGTGCGGCCGCCGTCGCGCTGGTTGCAGCAGAAGAAAACGTGCTTCTCGTAATAGGACATGGAGGGCGCGATTCTAAGGCTTTTGCTGCGCCTCCCGCGGCCGGCTGCCGGCGAGGTACATCAGGTACCCGAGCGCGGCGAAGGGCCAAAGCGCGCTCACGAGGCGGGTGAGGCCGTTGAAATTCAGGAAGTGCCCCTGCTGCCAGACCTTGAGCGACGCCGCGAGATAGGGATTGGACGGCGCGAGGTTGACGAGCACGGTCGCCGCCATGATGAGCAGCGCCGCGAAGATCATGCGCAGGCCGCGCGGCAGCGCGACTGCGGCGAGCGCCACCGCGAGACCGACGGCAAGGCCGATCTCGGCGCCGTGGGTCAGCCAGGCGAGCACGTTCTCGGCGCGCATCAGGATCGCGAATGCGGCCGTCCTCACCACCAGCGCGGCGCCGACGAGCGTCAGGATCTGGCGGCGCACCCAAGCCCCGGACGAGGCGAGGCACGACAGGAGCAGGCTCGCGGCGGTGAGGTTCGCCGCCGAGGTCAGCGCCTCGATGGTGATGAAGAACGCCGGGCGCTCGCCCCGCGGCTCGCGCGTCCCCAGGAATTCGCGCAGGTCGCCAGCCCCGAACAGGAGCGACGTGGGGTTGAGCTGGATGAAGAGCCACAGCCCCATCAGGGCAAGCCCGAGGTCGATGGCCCCGCCCTGCAGAAAAGCGCTCTGGCGCAGCCGTGCAACAGCGCCTTCCTCGAGCAGCCTCGGGGCGTAGCGCACGGCCAAGGCGGCCCCGATCGCCGCGCCGAGCACGTTGCAGAGCGAGTCCAGGTTGGAAGCGATGCGCGCGGGCAGGTAGCTCTGCAGCGCCTCGAGCACGAGCGAGAGGGCCGCCGCCGATGCGGTCGCGGCGAAGAACGCCGCGCGGCCGCGCAACCGCGGCTGCAGCGCCGCGGCCGCGAGAAAACCGTACGGGATGTAGCCCAGCACGTTCACCACGACGTCGAAGTAGAAGATGCGGCGCGGCCACGGCGCGGTGAGATAGGCAAACGGCGACACCCCCGCGCCGCGCCAGCCTTCCATCGGGTAGAGGCTCGCGTAGACCGTGAGCGCCGCGAACACGGCGAACAGGATCCGCGCGAGCGGCGACTCGCGCATTTATCTGTGGGCGTGCGCTCTGACCGGGCGCGGAACGTGCGATCCCACCACCATGCCGACGAGCGAGAACGCGAGGCCGACGAGCGGCGAGGGCACCGCGGGGTTGTCCACGAACCACTCGACTGCGAACCAGCCGGCGAGCCCGCTCAGCGCCGACACGATCGCGCCTGCGTTGCTGGCACGCTTCCAGAAGATGCCCGCGGCAAGCGGCACGAAGGCCGCGACCAGCGTCACCGTGTAGGCGTTCTGGATCATGTCGTACATGGTCTTCTTCGAGAGCAGCGCGAAGATCAGCGCGGCCGCGGTGAATGCCACCAGGACGGCGCGCAGCGTGACGAGGAAGCGGCGGTCGCTCATGCCGGGGTAGAACGGCTTGATCACGTTCTCCGTCACCAGCGAGGTCGGCGCAATGATCGCGCCGCTCGCGGTGGAGAGGATTGCCGAGAGCAGCGCGCCGAAGAACAGCACCTGCACCCACATCGGCGTGTGGCCGAGGATGAAGGACGGCAGGATGCCCTGCATCTCGCGCGCGTCCTCGGCCGAGAGCAGCTTGCCGAGGGACGGGTCGATCATCAGCGCGGCGAACACGATGAAGATCGGCACGAAGGCGAAGATGAAGTAGATCACCCCGCCGAGGAGCGTGCCGAGGATCGCGGTGCGCTCGTTCTTCGCCGAGGTGACGCGCTGGAAGATGTCCTGCTGCGGGATCGAGCCCAGCGCGAGCGTGACCCAGGCGGTGAAAAAGTACAGCCACTCCTTCGAGCCGCCTTTCGGCCAGAACTCGAACTTGCCGGCGTCGGCGGCGGCTGCAACCACCTTGCCGGCGCCGCCGGCCATGTCGCCGACGAACCAGGCGATGATGCTGACCCCGGCGATGATCATCACCGACTGGAACAGATCGGTGAGCGCGACCGACCACATGCCGCCCCACACCGTGTACGCGAGCACCACCAGAGCGCTCAGCACGATCCCCCATTGCAGGGAAATGACGCCGCCGGAGAGGGTCGAGAACGCGAGGCCGAGCGCGGTGAGCTGGGCCGCGGTCCAGCCCAGGTAGGAGATCGCGATCACCACGCTGGTGCCGATCTCCATGCTGCGGCCATAGCGCTTGCGGTAGAAGTCGCCGATGGTGAGGAGATCCATGCGGTAGAACGCGCGCGCAAAAAAAACCGCCACGATCACCAGGCAGAACGAGGAGCCGAAGGGGTCCGCGATGATCGAGCCCATGCCGTTCTTCGCGAACTCGGCCGACACCGAGAGCACCGTTTCCGCGCCGAACCAGGTGGCGAACACCGTCGCGGCGTTCATGTACAGCGGCAGGCTGCGGCCGGCGACCACGTAGTCCTTGAAGTCGTGGACGCGCTTCGCCGCCCACAGCCCGATCGCGATGGTGACGGCGAGGTACAGGATGACGGAGCCGATCAGCATGGGCGTTTCATGTGCGAGCGCATCATAGCTTTCCGAGCAGGAACAAGGCGAGCAGCCCGAGGCCGATCCCGGCGAGGATCAGCAGGCCGGCGAGGAGATCGTTGCGGCGGCGGCTCTCGGCGGCGAAGCGCTCGAGCGCTGCGCGCAGCGCTCCCGTTCGGTCCTCGGAGAGCGCGCGGTGCACCAGACGGGGAATCTCGGGCAGGGCGGCCGCCCAGTACGGCGCTTCGCGGCGGAGGTTCCGCAGCAGCCCGCGCCACCCGATCTGCTCGTTCATCCAGCGCTCGAGGTAGGGCTTGGCGGTGCGCCACAGGTCGAGGTCGGGGTCGAGCTCGCGCCCGAGTCCCTCGATGTTGAGCAGCGTCTTTTGCAGCATCACGAGCTGCGGCTGGATCTGCACGTTGAAGCGGCGCGAAGTCTGGAACAGGCGCAGCAGCAGCTTGCCGAAATAGATTTCCTTCAACGGCCGCGAGAACACCGGCTCGCACACCGCGCGGATGGCCGCCTCGAAGGCGTCCACGCGCGTCTCCGCGGGCACCCAGCCGGCGTCGAGGTGCGCCTGCGCGACCCGGCGGTAGTCGCGGTTGAAGAACGCGAGAAAGTTCTGTGCAAGGTAGCTCTTGTCGGTCTCGGTCAGCGTTCCCATGATGCCGAAATCGAGCGCGATGTAGCGCCCGCGCGCTTCGCCTTCGGTGGCGACCAGGATGTTCCCGGGATGCATGTCGGCGTGGAAGAAGCCGTCCCGGAACACCTGCGTGAAGAAGATCTCGACGCCGGCGCGGGCGAGCGCCGGGATGTCGACCCCCTTTTCCCGGATCGCCTGGACCTGAGAGATCGGCGTGCCGTGCATCCGCTCCATCACCATCACGCGCTGCGAGCACAGATCCCAGTGCACCTCGGGAACCAGGAGCAGCGCCGAGCCCTCGAAGTTGCGGCGCAGCTGGCTCGCGTTGGCCGCCTCGACCATGAGGTCGAGCTCCTCGTCAAGATGGCGCGCGAACTCGGCGACCACCTCGCGCGGCCGCAGGCGCCGGCCGTCGGCCCACAGCCGCTCGACCAGGCCGGCCGCGGTCTCGAGAAGCGCGAGATCCTTCGCCACGGCGGACTCGACACCCGGCCTCAGGACCTTGACCGCGACCTCGCGTCCGTCGTGCAGGGTCGCGAGGTGCACCTGGGCGATCGAGGCGCTCGCCACCGCCTCGCTCTCGAACGTGGCAAAGACATCGTGAATCCGGCAGCGCAAGGCGCGCTCGATCTCGGCGACGGCGAGCTCGGGCGCGAACGGCGGCACCCGGTCCTGCAGGCGCGCCAGCTCGTCGGCGATGTCCAGCGGAACGAGGTCGCGGCGCGTCGAGAGCACCTGGCCGAACTTCACGTAGATCGGGCCGAGCGTCTCGAGCGCCTCGCGCAGCCGCCGGCCGCGCGGATCGCTCCGGCGTCCGGCGAGAACCCGGAGCAGCGGCCGCTTCGCATAGCGCGGCACGAACTCGTGCAGCCCGAAGCGCAGGCCGATCCAGAAGATGCGCAGCAGCCGCGCGAGCCTACGCAAGCCGCTCGATCCGCTTCTCGAGCCGCTCGAGCGCGTCGCGCAAGCGCGCGACCTCGCCGGCGAACTGGTCCACCTCCTGGCGCGCCATGAGGATGCGCTTCTCGTCCACGGCGTAGTCCGCGAGCGACTCGACGAGCCGCCGCGCCGCGTCGGCGTGCCACCTGGCAAGCGAGCGGCCCGCCCCGGCGATACGGTGCGCGGTCACATCGCCGAAAAGCCTGGAGAGGTCTTCCTCCGCGTCCCAGCGCAGGTGGCGGGCAAGCGCGCTCACCTCGGCGGCGAGCCTGGGATCCCCGTCGACCTCGAGCGAGCGCGCGAAATGCTCCGGGCTCCGGCCGAGGCTCAGGAGCGCCTCTGGGGTCAGGGTGATGGTGAGCGCGGGATCGGCGCCGCCCGCCTCCAGCGTGCCGCCGGGGAGGATGACCAAGCGCAGCGCGGGAAGAAGCGGGCCGCGCAGCTCGACGGTCTCGCCCGCAAACGGCGCGAGCCGCTCGCGCGCCCACGGCTCGGCGGCGAGCAGACGGTTGAGCGCGAATGAAAAAGGCCACCCAAGGGTGGCCTTCTTGCCGGGCGCGGCGTCGTCGGTCAAATGCGCAGGCGGACTCCGCCGCTCAGTGCATTTGCTGGATACCGGCGAGCAGCCAGCCGCTCGAGCCGTCGGCCGGCTTCACCAGGTTCCACATCTCGGCAAAGTCCACCGGGTCCGTTTCGGCCGCCTCGCGCACGCGCCCCGAGAACCGCACGCTCACCCAATGCTGCTCGCCCTCGGTGGCGAAATCCACGACCTGCGCATCGAGCGACTCGATGTCGGTCTGCTGGCCGGAGCCGCGCCGCCCGATGACATCGCGCTCCAGCGCTTCGAACATCTCGTCGGTCGTGAATTCGCGGATCTCGTCGAGCTTGCCCTGGTCGTTCGCGAGCTGCAGCTTCACGAAGTTCGTCTTCGCGCCGCGAAGAAATGAGGCCGCGTCGAAGCCGCCGGGGAACCGCGCCGCCGAGGGCATCACGGCGCCGGGGGCCTGCGCAGGCGGCGGCGCCATCGTCGTCGCCTGATTCATGCCCGCGTACTGGATGGGCTGCGGCGATTGCGCGCCGCGGCGCGCGAACATGCGGAACAGAAGCACGGCGCCGACGGCGAGCAGCACCAGGAGCAGAATCCCCCCCAGGCCGTTGCCGGCGAAGAGATAACCGAGCAGGCCGCCGAGCGCGAGACCGCCGAGCATCGGCATCCAGCGCGCGAGGCCTGAGGGTTGCGCCTGCGGCTGCGCTGCCGGAGCAGCCTGGTTGGGTGCGGCCTGCTGCTGCGCCGGCTTGGCCGGCGTGGCCGTAGGCGGCGCCTTCGGAACGCTTCTCTGCACGCCACTACTGCGGGCACCGCCCAAGCGTGCCGCGTCCGCGCTTTCCAAGGCGAATGTCGCGCACAACGCGAGCGCGCACAGCCCGATTAACCCTGTTCTCATATCAACACCTCCTACGGTCCATCCTATCAAATCCGGTAGCCGCGATGGACCGCAACGACACCGGCGGCGAGATTAAACACCTCTACGCGCGACAGGCCGGCGCTCTCGAGCATCCCGGCCAGGGTCGGCTGGTCGGGATGCATGCGGATCGATTCGGCGAGATAGCGGTACGCCGCGGCGTCGCCGGCCACCTGCTTGCCCAGCCAGGGCAGGACGCGGAACGAGTAGAAATCGTAAGCGCGCTCGAGGGGCTTCCATACCTTCGAGAACTCGAGGACGACGAGCCTGCCGCCAGGCTTGAGCACGCGCGTCATCTCCGCCAGCGCCCGATCCTTGTGGGTCATGTTGCGCAATCCGAACGCGACGGTCACGCAATCGAAATGTCCCGACGCAAACGGCAGGCGCTCGGCGTCGCACTGCACCGCCGGCGCGAGCAGGCCGTCGTCGAGCACCCGGTCGCGGCCGAGCTCGAGCATTTTGAGGTTGATGTCGGCGAGGCAGATCTGGCCTCCGGGCATCACCCGGCGCCCGAGCGAGCGCGCGAGGTCCGCACTGCCGCTCGCGACGTCGAGAATGCGATCCCCGGGGCGCGGGCGCGCGATCGATATGGCGAACGCCTTCCACAGCCGGTGCAGTCCGAGCGACATCAGGTCGTTCATAAGGTCGTAGCGCTCGGCGACGCGGTCGAAAACCGCCCCCACCCGCCGCGCCTTGTCGTCCTCGGGAACGCGCTCAAATCCGAAGTCGGTCTGGTCCTTCAAAGTGAGCGTCTACTTATCTCTTGAGCCGCCTTTGGACTCGAGCCTGGCCAAGTAGTCGGCCCAGAGTCGGGCCTGCTCCTCACCGAGCTTGTACAGGTAGTCCCACGAATAAATGCCGGTGCTATGCCCGTCGGAGAAGACCGGCTGGACCGCATACGAGCCGACCGCCTCGAGCGACCGGATCTCGACGTTGCGCTTGCCCGTCTGGAGCACCTCTTGGCCTGGACCGTGCCCGCGCACCTCGGCCGACGGCGAAAACACCCTAAGGTACTCATACGGCAGGCTAAATCCCCGACCATCGGAGAACGCGATCTCGAGCACCCGGGATTTCTGGTGCAGAGTGATCTGAGTGGGGATGCGCTCGGGCGGCATGTGGGTGGGCGATGATACGCCGCGTGACTTGAAACAAATCGGTCATAAAGCGTTCATACAATGGCCGCCATCCATGGCCGCGAACATCCTCCTGGTGGAAGACGAACCGGCGATCCAGGAGCTGATCGCGGTCAACCTGCAGCACGCCGGCCACCACGTCATGCGCGCCGGCGACGCCGAGGGCGCCCTCGGCATCGTGCGCAATGCGCTCCCCGACCTGCTGCTGATCGACTGGATGCTGCCCGGAATGTCGGGTGTATCGCTTGCGCGCCAGCTCCGCCAGGAGGAGCGCACGCGGCAGATCCCGATCATCATGCTGACCGCGCGCGGCGGCGAGGCCGACAAGATCGCGGGGCTCGAGGCGGGCGCCGACGACTATGTCACCAAGCCCTTCTCGGTGCGCGAGCTCCTCGCGCGCATCAAAGCGGTCCTGAGAAGGCGGGCGCCGCAGATGACGGACGATCCGGTCGAGGTGTCCGGGCTGCGCCTGGATCCCGGCACCCGCCGCGTGTTCGGCGGCCCGCGGCCGCTCGCGCTCGGCCCGAGCGAATTCCGGCTGCTGCACTTCCTGATGACGCACGCCGAGCGAGTGCATTCCCGCGCCCAGCTCCTCGACCAGGTCTGGGGCGATCACGTGTTCGTCGAGGAGCGCACGGTGGACGTGCATATCCGGCGCCTCAGGAAAGCGCTCGAGCCCTCCGGCCACGACCGGCTGATCGAAACGGTGCGCGGGTCCGGGTACCGCTTCTCCGCCAACCCGGCGTGAGCATAGCCGTCACCGTATTGGCCGCGATCGCGGTCGTGCTCGTCGTCCGCGTCGCGTATCACCAGCTCCACCTGACCGCCCTGCGCGGCTGGCTGCGCCGGCCGCAGCTCGAGACGCTGCCGCGCGGCCGCGGGGTGTGGGAAGAGGCGCTCGCCGAGCTGCACCGCTTCCTCAAGCGGCGCGACGCCGAGCAGGAAAGCCTCGACCAGTCGCTTGCCCGCTTCCGCGCCGCGGTGCGCGCCCTTCCCGACGGCGTCGTGATCCTCGACCGGGAGCACCGCATCGAATGGGCCAACCCGACCGCCGCGCACCACTTCGGCATCGACGCCCGGCGCGATCTGGGCCAGCCCGTGGTCAACCTCATCCGCCAGCCCGATTTCGTGACCTTTCTCGGCGCCGGCGATTTCAGCCAGCCGCTCGCGCTTCGCGCACGCGACGCCACGCTCTCCTTGCGGGTGATCGAGTTCGGCGACGAGCAGAAGCTGCTCAATTCGCGCGACGTCACCGCCGACGAGCGCATCGATACCATGCGGCGCGATTTCGTCGCCAACGTCTCGCACGAGCTCAAGACCCCGGTGACGGTGCTCTCTGGCTTCGTCGAGACCCTCTCCGACGAGTCGTTTCCGATGAGCCAGGCGCAGCGCGGCCGCTATCTCGCGATGATGGCCGAGCAGGCAAAGCGCATGCAGCGCCTGGTGGAGGATCTGCTCACGCTGTCGGCGCTGGAGTCCAGCGCAGCGCCCGCGGAGGAGCGGCCGATCGAGCTGCTACCCTTTGTCGAGCGCCTCGCGGACGAAGCGCGCGCGCTGTCCGCCGGGCGGCATCGCGTCGAGAGCGAGGTCGAAGGCGACGGCCGGCTCCTCGGCAGCGCCGCCGAGCTGCACAGCGCGCTCTCGAACCTGGTATCGAACGCCGTGCGCTACACGCCCGGCGGCGGCAGCGTCCGCCTCGCCTGGCGAATCGTCGACGGCAGCGGCGTGTTTTCGGTGAGCGACTCGGGGATCGGCATCGAGGCGCGCCACATCCCACGCCTCACCGAGCGCTTTTACCGCGTGGACAGCGGGCGCTCGCGGGAGACCGGCGGCACCGGCCTCGGCCTCGCCATCGTGAAGCACGCGCTGACGCGACACCAGGCGGCGCTCGACGTCGTCAGCGAGCCCGGCCGCGGTTCGACTTTCAGCGCGGTGTTCCCGCCGGGCCGGGTGCTTTCGCCAGGCGAAAAACAGGAAGCCGCCTGATCAGGTCGCTTCGTAGGCGACGCGCTCGTAGTCGCTGCCGCGCTCGATGACGTCGGTGAGGCGCACCTTGTAGGACTTTTCGCCCACCACCTCGAGCACGCGGTTCGGCTTGAACCAGCCCGCGGGCAGCACGAGCGTCGGGGGCGACTTGACGGCCGGCACGGGGCCGAGCGCGAGCGCGGACGTGGGGCGCTCGCCCTTGTCGTTCAACCCGGTGCCGCGCACCGAAGTCGCGGCGGCAATGCCGGGCATCAGCCTGACCCCGGCGCGCAGGTCGCCGTTTACCACGCCGATCAGCCAGCGGACCTGGCCGAGAATGAATCCCGAGGCGTCCGGTGGACGCACCGCGACGAGCTGGCCGTGCGCGTAGCGCTTGGCGCCGCCACCCGTGGCCCGCACGATCTGGAGCTCCGTTGCGCTGTCGTCCAGGATCTTCCAGTCCTCGAGGGCATAGCCCCGCTCGCTCGTGTACTGCTCGTTGTGGACGCTGCGGATGTGGCCGAGCGTCTCGAGCTCCTGGCGCTGCTGCTGGGTGAGCTCCCGCGCTTCGACCTGGCGGCGCTGCGAGCCGGCGGACATGTAGTGATGGATCGCTTCCATGTCGTTCGTGACCTGCGCGGTGAGGCTCGCCGCGCGCGCTGCGAGCGGGCGCTCGGACCTTGCCTGGCACCACTGCCGGAACAGGAACACCAGGGTCTGCTCGCAGGAGGGCTGGACGCAGTCCTCGCCGAGCGCAAGCTTGGCAGGCGACTCCCCCTTGCGCAGCAAGGCAACGCGGTTGCGCAGGCTCTTTGCGAGCTTCCGGGTGTCGAGGTAGCGCGCCTCCGACGGCAGCGGCGTGCTTGCCGCAACCCGCTCGGGGAGGCGATCGCCGGCGAGATCGACCAGCAGGGGCGGTACGCCGTCGGCCTCCGCCACCGGCTTGCGGGCGATGTCGAGCTTCGATGCCCAGCGCTCGAGCAGAAACGCGACGAAGGTGAGCTGGCGCTGGCCGAGCTCGTGCGGATTGGCGAGGCCCGTCAGCAGCGCGCGCGCGTAGGCGATGCGGGGCGATGAATCGTGGATGTCGCGGTTGAGGTAATCCTTGACCGCCTCCTCCGCCACGCCGAGCTTCTCGGCGATGGCGTACACCTCGTGCAACGACTTCCAGTCCTGCGGCGGCACCTCGCGGTAGGCGCGGTAGTAGTGGAACATCTTCAGGCCGGAGTAGGCGCCGAGGCGTTGCGCCAGCAGCGCTGCCTGCGAGCGCATCGCGGAGTCGCCCCCGGCGGCCGCCTGCAGGCAGCGCAGGTAGCCAAGGCGCATCTGCTCCCAGAGCTCGATCGTGTCCTGGAACGCGGCCGACTCGGCCTGCGCCATCGGCAGCGCGCGGTTGGTGAAGCGCTTGGCCTGCTCGACCTGCACGAAGCTCACCGGCTCGCGCAGCGCTTCGAGCACGGCGAGCCGGTTCGCCCCTGAGGTGGGAAAGCTGTTGAATGCCTCGAGCTCGGCGAGCAGGTCCTGCTGCGCCACCGTCACGTTGGCGAGCGGAACGCTCTGCAGCCACGCCTTGCACGCCTGGGCGTCGACGAATTGAGGCGCGGCCTTTGGGTTGAGCTCCGGAAGTTTCACGTCGCTACGGCAACTTTTTTGATCCCGCCAGCGTCGGGTTTCTTGTGCGGACAATATAGTCCGCTTCCGCCCTGGTGTCATGGAAGTAGCGCGCAGTGTGAAAGATGTCACGCCGCGCCCGTCGGTCCCGGCGCGGGGCCGAAAACGTCGCGGTAGCTCGCGTAGAAGCTCGCGAAAAGCAGCGGCAGCAGCACGATCAGCACCGGCGTCACCAGGGCCATCGGCGGCACGCGCAGCGCCGCGGCGCACAGCAGCATCGCGCCCGACAGCGCGAAGGTCGCAGCCAGGCATGCCGCGCCATAAGTGACGAACGCGCGCCAGTTCATGAGGAAAGCGGCGGCGCTGAAGAACAGCGCCTTCGCCGGAGGCGCACCGTGCCAGGCCGCGAGCGGCGGCGCAAACCAGAACATCATCATCACCGGTGCATACAGAAGTGCGACTGTGACGGCCGCGCCGCCGAACCCGCCCGACTCGACGTCCTCGACTTCGGGACGGCCGCCGGTGACCAGCATGCGCGCGAGCGCGCCGCCGTCGACGAGGCAGCTCGCCGCGATCACCGCGGCGAGGCACAGGAGGTAAGCCACGCCGAGCACGAGCTGCGGCGCCGGAGCCTGCCGCAAGCCGTCGAAGAGCAGGCCGAGCTCGACCCGGGCGCCGCGCTCGGCGGCGCGCGCCGCGGCCATGAAACCGACCGACAGCGCGGGCACCATCACGGCCGCCGCGGCGAGGCCGGCGTACGGGACGAGCGACACGACGGTGACGAGCAGCCAGTAGGCGAATACCAGCGCGAGCCAGCCGAGAGGCGCTGCACGATAGAGTCGCCAGCCTTCGCCGAGCCAGCGGGCGCCGCGCAATGCGCCGACAATTCGAGCTTGCACTTTCAGTCCAGCCTGCCTTTTAATCCACCCAGCTTGGCGGGCGCTGCACCCTCAGTTCGAGGATGTCGCGGAAGTGCTCCGGATCGTGTGCGTGCACCAGCATGCCCGGGCGCGGCAAATGGAAGTCGTGAAGCCGTGACAGCCAGAAGCGCAGCGCCGCGGCGCGCAGCATCGCCGGCCACGCGTCGCGTTCCAGGGCGCCGAACGGCCGCACCGAGTGGCACGCCTCCAGCAACGCCTTCGTGCGCGCCTCGTCGAGGCGGCGGTCGGCCTGCGGATCGGCAAGGCACCAGTCGTTCGCGCACACTGCGACGTCGTAAAGGAGACAGTCGACGCCGGCAAAGTAGAAGTCGATCACGCCCGAGATGCGCCCTTTCTCGAACAGCGCGTTGTCGCGGAAGAGGTCGGCGTGCACCGGGCCGCGCGGCAGATCGGGAAAGCGGTGGCGCGTCTGGAACTCGAGCTCGTCGTCCAGAAGGCGAATTTCGCTCTCTTTGAGGAATGGCCGCACCTCCCGCGCCGCAAGGCGCCACCACCGCGGGCCGCGCGGATTCTCCAGGTACGCGGAGTAGGAGCGCGCCGCGAGATGCATCCGTCCGAGGAGCGCGCCGAGCTCGGCACATTCGGCCACGCCGGGTCGCTCGAGCGAGCGCCCGGGCAGGCGCGTGACCAGCGCGGCCGGCTTGCCGTTCAGGATGCGCAGGTACTGGTCGGCGAGATCGGCGATCGGCGCCGGGCACGGGATGCCGTGGCGCGCGAGGTGCGCCATGAGGTTGAGGTAGAACGGCAGCTCTTCGGCGGGCAGCCGCTCGAACAGCGTGAGCACGTAGCGGTCCTGCGTCGTGGTGACGAAATAGTTGGTGTTCTCGATGCCGGCCTTGATCGGCTCGCACGAGACAAGCTTGCCGACCGAATAGCCGCCGAGCCACGCGGCGAGCTCGGCTTCGGTGACGGGCGTGTAAACCGACAAGTTACTCGAATTCGAGAATGGGAAACATCGGCACGGCGAGACCCGTATCGAGCGAGTCGCGCCGCATCCAGTTGCCGTTGCCCGAGGTGTCGATGAGGTAGTAGGGCTTGCCGCCGGGCGGCGTGACCTTGACGGCGACGACCCGTCCGTTCCGGCGGATGGGCTCGACCTGGTCTTCCTTCTGGACCGGGATGGTCACGCGCGGCTCGTCGATCGATCCTTCGGGCATCGGCGGCGGCGGCGGAGGCTCGGGAAGCGGCTCGAGGCCCGGCGGAGGCTTCTGGGCGAAGGCTGCGCATGCGACGAGCACGAGCACGATAGCCAGGGAACGCCGCATTTGCGCCCGCATTTCAACCCATTTTACTAGAGGTTCAGCAGCACCTCGCGCTCCTGGGGCGAAGGCTCGAAGCCGCGCTTCTCGTAGAAAGCGAAAATCGCATCGACCACCTCCTGCGGCTGGTTGCATACCTGCAGGAGATCGAGCTCGAGCAGATCGATCATGCCCTCGGCCGCGAGCTGCTCTCGCATCCACTCGAGCAGCCCGCGCCAGAACGGCTCGTGCACCAGGATGATCGGCATCTGCCGCGTCTTGCCGGTCTGCACCAGGGTGAGCGCCTCGAACAGTTCGTCGAGCGTGCCGTAGCCGCCGGGCAGCACGATGAACGCGGTCGCCACTTTCGCGAACATCACCTTGCGGGTGAAGAAATGGCGAAAGCTCAGACTCACGTTCTGGTAGCGGTTGCCGAACTGCTCGCGCGGCAGCTCGATGTTGAGCCCCACGGCGAGGCCGTTGCCCTCGAACGCGCCCTTGTTGGTCGCCTCCATGAGCCCGGGTCCGCCGCCGCTCACCACCGAGAAGCCGGCGTCGGAGAGCAGCCGCGCCGTGTCCTCGGCGAGCTTCCAGTACGGCGTGCCGGGCTTGACGCGCGCGCTGCCGAACACCGAGACGGCCGGGTGGATGCCGACGAGGCGCTCGGTCGCCTCGACGATCTCTGCCATAATGCCGAATACCCGCCAGGCTTCGCGTGCGGGGACCTCTTGGGCCATCTCGGCCAGCTTCGGTTGCTTGTCGGTTCTCATCGTGTCGGGAAATCCTGAAAATACCCTGCTGCTGGTCGACGGCTCGTCGTACTTGTATCGCGCGTTCCACGCGCTGCCCGAGCTGCGCAGCTCGAAGGGCGAGCCGACCGGCGCCATCTACGGCGTGCTCAACATGCTGCGCAAGCTCGCGGCCGATTATAAGGCGCAGGCCCGCGCCTGCGTGTTCGACGCCAAGGGCAGGACCTTCCGCGACGAAGTGTATTCCGAGTACAAGGCGAACCGCGCCCCGATGCCCGACGATCTCGCGGCGCAGGTCGCGCCGCTGCGCGAGGCGGTGGCGGCGCTCGGCTGGCCGGTGCTGGTGGTCGACGGCGTCGAGGCCGACGACGTCATCGCCACGCTCACCGAGCAGGCGAAGCGCGAGGGCTGGCGCACCGTCGTTTCCACCGGCGACAAGGACTTCGCGCAGCTCGTCGGCGATCGCGTCATGCTGGTCAACACGATGTCGAACGAGAAGCTCGACATCGAGGGCGTGAAAAGAAAGTTCGGCATCCCGCCGGAGAAGTTCCTGGACTATCTCACTCTCATCGGCGACGCGATCGACAACATCCCCGGCGTCGACAAGGTCGGGCCCAAGACCGCGTGCAAGTGGATCGAGAAGTACGGCTCGCTGGAAGGCGTGCTCGAGCACGCCGGCGAGATCACCGGCCTCGTAGGCGAGAACCTGCGCAAGGTGGCCGACTGGCTGCCGAAGGCGCGGGAGCTCCTCACCATCAAGCGCGACGTGGCCCTGCCGCTCGACTTCCACGCGCTCGGCGACGGCAAGCCCGACCTCGCCAGGCAGCGCCAGCTCTACAGGCGCTACGAGTTCAAGGCTTGGCTGAAGGAAGTCGAGAACGCCGCGTCCGCGCCACCGGCGCCCGAGCCCCAGGCCCCGGCCGAGGTCAGGCGGCGCAACCGGCGAACGATCCTCGACGAGGACGCGCTGCGCGATCTCGTGCTCAAGCTCGATGTCGCCGACGTGGTCGGCCTGCACGCCGTCGCGATCGGCGAGGAACCGACGAGCGCACGCCTTGCCGGCGTGGCATTCGCCTTCGGCCGCGAGGCGGTCTACCTTCCGCTCGCGCACGACTACCCGGGGGCGCCGCAGCAGGTGAAGCTCGAGGTCGCGCTCGAGCTGCTCAAGCCCTGGCTGGAACGCGCCGACTGCAGGAAAGTCGGCGAGGACGTGAAGTTCGCGACGCACCTTTTCGCGAACCACGGCGTCGCGCTCGCCGGCTGCGTGCACGACACGCTGCTCGAGTCCTACGTGCTCGAAGTTCACGAGCGCCACGAGCTCGGCGCCATGGCGCAGCGCCACTGCGGATGGACCACGCTCGCCGCCGAGGAAGTGGTCGGCAAGGGCGCGGGCCGCATCGCGTTCTCATCGGTCGAAGTCGGCCGCGCCACCGAGTATGCGGCCGAGATGGCCGATTGCGCGCTCGCGCTACACGACCTGCTCTATCCCAGGCTCCAGGCGGACGAGAAGCTCTCCTTCGTGTATTCCAAGATCGAGATGCCCGTGCTGCCGGTGCTCTACCGGATGGAGCGCAACGGGGTGCTGCTCGACAAGGATAAGCTCGGCTTCCAGAGCCACGAGCTCGGCAAGGAGATCCTCGACAAGGAGCGCCGCGCGTACGAAGCGGCCGGCCAGCCCTTCAACCTCGGCTCGCCCAAGCAGATCCAGGAAATCCTGTTCGACCGCCTGAAGCTGCCGGTGAAGAAGAAGACCCCCTCGGGACAACCTTCGACCGACGAGGACTCGCTCGCCGAGCTCGCGCTCGACCACCCGCTGCCGAAGCTGATCCTCGAGCACCGCGCGCTGTCGAAGCTGAAGTCGACCTACACCGACAAGCTGCCGAAGAGCGTCAACCCCGCCACCGGGCGCGTGCACACGACGTATTCCCAGACCACCGCGGTGACCGGGAGGCTCTCGTCGAACGAGCCCAACCTGCAGAACATCCCCATCCGCACGCCCGCGGGGCGGCGTATCCGGGAATGCTTCGTCGCGCCGGCCGGGTCGAAAATCGTCTCGGCCGACTACTCGCAGATCGAGCTCAGGATCATGGCGCACCTTTCGGGCGACGAGAGCCTGCGCCGCGCGTTCGCCGAAGGCGAGGACATCCACCGCGCGACCGCCGCGGAGGTCTTCGGCGTGCCGCTGTCCCAGGTCGAGCCCGACCACAGGCGCATCGCGAAGGTGATCAACTTCGGCCTGATCTACGGCATGTCGTCCTTCGGCGTGGCGCAGAACCTCGGCATCGAGCGCGGCACCGCGCAGACCTATATCGAGCGCTACTTCGCGCGCTACCCAGGCGCCAGGCGCTTCATGGACGAGACGCGCCAGCGGGCGCGCGAGACCGGCTACGTCGAGACCGTGTTCGGCCGCAGGCTCTGGCTGCCCGAACTGAGGAGCGGCGCGCCGGTGCGCCGTCAGGCCGCCGAGCGCGCGGCAATCAACGCGCCGATGCAGGGCACCGCCGCCGACCTCATCAAGCTGGCGATGATCTCAGTCCAGAACTGGCTCGACGAGGCGGAGCTGAAGACAAAGCTCATCATGCAGGTCCACGACGAGCTCGTTTTCGAGGTTCCGGGCGATGAGCTCGAGCTCGTTTCCAGCAAGGTAAAGGACCTGATGCAGTCGGTCGCCACGCTCGAAGTGCCGCTCGTCGTCGAAGTCGGCGTCGGCGAAAACTGGGACAAGGCGCACTAGAGCAGCGCGCCGAATACCTTTTTGATGATCGCGGTCCCCGTGCCGATGGGATCCTTGCGGATCGCCTTTTCTTCCTCGGCCACCATGAAGAAGAGGCCGTCGAGCGTTTTCTGCGCGACGTATTCTTCGAGATTCGCGTCCTCTTTCTTCACCAGGCCGAGCGCCGCGACCTTCTCGGCGTAGTCGTCGTACTGCTGCACCAGTCCAACTCTCTCGGTCGAGCGCTGGACGATGGGAAGAAAGCGCTTGCGCAGCTGAGCTTCCGTGGTGCGGCGGAAATACTCGGTGCCCGCGGTGTCGCCGCCCTGTAGGATGCCCTTCGCGTCCTGCAGCGTCATCTTGCGGACCGAGTCGACGAAGAGCTGCTTCGCCTCGGGAACGGCCGCCTCGGCCGCCCGGTTCATGCCGAGAATCAGCTCGTCGGCGTAGCGCCCGAGACCGAAGCGGCGCACGAGGTTCTCGGT
>Ga0068860_100002179_pt1 | contig 20606 bp, 16 predicted proteins | sample KBSSwiS32_FD_66597 | JGI IMG/M metagenome (GOLD analysis project Ga0068860, IMG submission 66597) | Switchgrass rhizosphere microbial communities from Kellogg Biological Station, Michigan, USA - KBS Switchgrass S3-2 | ecosystem: Host-associated > Plants > Roots > Rhizosphere > Soil ...
TGGCAGTGCAAGATGCATAATTTTCCTCAGCCCGGAGGTCTTAATACGGGTGACTCCGGTGCAATCCCGGGGATGTGGCAGACCGGAGCAGAACCTTGAAAGGGTTCAACAACAATGTCGCGGATGATAAACAGTACAAGTGTGCGACGCAACGGACGCTGAATAATGCTTTACTGCCCGGCCGATAAAATAAAAACTGACAGCCAGTCAATCAAACTACGACTATGCACCGCATCGCATTTAAAATGCAGTTGTTTAAAGGATTTGAAGAAGAATACAGGAAACGTCATGACGCCTTATGGCCAGAACTGACGGCATTGCTGAAAGCTGCCGGCATCAGCGACTACTCTATTTTTTTTGATGAAACCACGAACAGCTTGTTTGCCGTATTAAAAGCAAGCGATCCTTCGGCGCTGGATAACCTGCCGGCTCATCCCGTAATGCAGCGCTGGTGGAAATACATGGGCGATATTATGGAGAGCAACCCTGATAATTCTCCTGTTAGCGTACCTTTAAAAGAAGTTTTTTACCTACCATAAAACGATTGATATGCGGATAGAAAAATATGTGCTGGACGAACACAATAACAGCCTGCTGGCAGCACACAAACGCGCATTTGATTATACATCTGCCGGTGTTGACAATCTTAACGACATCCTTCAAAAACTGATGGATTTTCAAATTGCCATACCCAGCTGGGCATTGGGCACCGGTGGTACGCGCTTCGGAAGATTTTCGGGCGGCGGCGAGCCGGGTAGCATTGAAGAAAAGATTGAAGACGTGGGCCTGCTGCATACCCTGAACAAATCAAGCGGCGCTATTTCATTGCATATTCCCTGGGATATACCAGAGAACGTACAGGCTATCAAAACACTTACCGCACAGTATGGTTTGCGTTTTGATGCAATGAACTCTAACACTTTCCAGGATCAGCCCGGCCAGCAGCACAGTTATAAATTCGGTTCACTACAGCATGTTGAGAAGGCAGTTCGCCAACAAGCTATCGATCATAATAAAGAAGTCATTAAACATGGCATTGTACTCGGCTCAAAATCATTGACCGTATGGCTAAGCGATGGATCCTGTTTTCCCGGGCAGCTAAATTTCAGGAAAGCGTTTCAACGTACCCTGGAGGCACTTGCGGCTATTTACGCGGCCTTACCCGACGATTGGAAAATGTTCGTGGAATACAAAGCCTTTGAACCCAATTTCTATTCCATGACTGTGGGCGATTGGGGGCAATCATTATTATATGCAAACAAGTTAGGCCCGAAAGCTTTAACGCTGGTCGATCTGGGTCATCATTTACCCAATGCCAATATAGAACAGATTGTGGCTTTGCTGCTGGGCGAAGGCAAGCTGGGTGGGTTTCATTTCAATGATAGCAAATATGGCGACGATGATTTAACCGTAGGCAGCATCAACCCGTACCAATTGTTTTTAATTTTTAATGAACTGGTAGAAGGAATGGATGCCAGGGGTATGGATCATGCCAATGATTTGGGATGGATGATCGACGCATCGCATAATGTAAAAGATCCGCTTGAGGATTTGCTGCAATCGGTAGAAGCAATCAAAATCGCGTATGCACAGGCCCTGCTGGTAGATAAAAAAGCATTGACAGCAGCGCAGGATAGAAATGATACCGCATTGGCACAGGAAATTTTGCAGCAGGCATATCGTACTGATGTTCGTTCATTGGTAGCAGAAGCCCGTTTGCGCGCGGGTGCGGCATTGCAACCCATTCAATTGTTTCGCCAGCAAAAAGTGCGGCAGCATTTAATAAAAGAAAGAGGAGAGAAAACCGTGGCCACGGGATTATAGGAATTGGCAATTAGGGATTTGTAATTTGGCTGTCCTGGTAAACGCCCAATTCCCAATTACAAATTCCTGATTCCTTACACATTTGCAGGAATGAAATAATAAATTGAATAATGTGCACATGAACAGGATGCCCGCTATAGCTATCTTCGATATTGGCAAGACCAATAAAAAATTGTTTGTATTCGACGATCAGTACAAGATGCTCCTTGAGAAATCCATTCAGTTTGAAGAAATAAAAGACGAGGATGGCGATGCCTGCGAAGATATCAATGCGTTAACCAGTTGGGTAAAGAGATCCATTACAGAGATAATGGAAATGAAAAACTTTCGGGTCATAGCATTAAATTTTTCTACCTATGGCGCCAGCTTTGTGCATCTTGATAAGGAAGGCAAACCGGTAGCGCCCCTATACAATTACCTGAAACCTTTTCCGGAAAAGCTAAAGAAAAAGTTTTACCGCAAGTACGGCGATGAAATGGGTTTTGCTGTGCAAACGGCTTCGCCGGTGTTGGGGAACCTGAACTCCGGGTTGCAATTGTTTTATTTGAAAGAAGAGAAACCTGCGCTGTTTAAAAAAGTATATATGTCGCTGCACCTGCCGCAATATATGAGTTACCTGGTTACCGGCCGGCTTTGTTCCGATATCACCAGTATCGGTTGCCATACCGCACTCTGGAATTTCACGCTGAACCGGTACCATGAATGGTTGTACAAAGAACATATTGCCGGTAAGCTGGCACCTATTTTTCCTTCAGATCAGCTGATGCAGGCTAACTGGGAAGGGAAACCGCTTTTGTGTGGCGTAGGATTGCACGATAGCTCAGCCGCATTGATTCCCTATCTCGCCTGTTTCAAAGATCCGTTTGTGTTGATATCTACCGGCACCTGGTGCATCAGCCTGAACCCGTTTAACCAAACTAAATTAACGGCAGAGGAACTGAAAGACGATTGCCTGTGTTATATGGAATACCGTGGTAAACCCATTAAGGCATCGCGGTTGTTTGCCGGCTATGAACACGAACAACAGGTGAAAAGACTGGCTGAACATTTTAATACAGCAGAAAATCGCTATCAGGATATTTCGTTTGACGCTAGTATTGTTCAGCGGCTGGTCAGAAATGCGGCTTCGGATACGAAAGCCACAAGGGGAAAGATGCTTATGCAGGAATCCGTTTTTGGACAAAGGGATCTGCAACAATTCAGCACATACAGCGAGGCGTATCACCAGCTAATGATGGATATTATTGCAATACAGGCTGTGTCTACCAGGCTTGTATCAAAAGAGGGCAGCGTAAAGAAAATATTTGTAGACGGTGGTTTCGGAAAGAATACAATTTATATGAGGCTTTTATCCGCAATCTTCCCGGGTGTCGAAGTGTATGCCGCATCGGTCGCCCAGGCTTCTGCCATCGGGGCTGCGCTGGCCGTACATCCTTACTGGAATAAAAATAATTTCCCCACAGGGTTAATTGAATTAAAACATTATGCCGATATTGAGGCGATTGAGATATGACCGTTGGATTATTTATACCTTGTTATATAGACCAGTTTTATCCGCAGGTAGCTATTGCGTCCTTGCAACTACTGGAGAAATTAGGCTGTACCGTAGATTATCCACTGGATCAAACCTGTTGCGGGCAGCCAATGGCCAATTCCGGCTACGAGCATCTTTCACAATCCTGCAACCACCTCTTTGTAAAAAATTTTAAGGCCTACGATTATATTGTTTGCCCATCGGGAAGCTGCACCCTGCATATCAAAGATCACCTGCACGATGATAGTAACGAAACGGCTGCCAGTACTATTCGTGCAAAAGTGTATGAACTAACAGAGTTTCTTACCGATATACTCAAGGTAGAAAATATCAAAGCCAGTTTTCCGCATAAAGTGGGAATGCACCAGAGCTGTCATGGCCAGCGGGGCCTGCATATTTCACAAATGACGGAATTGGTGGACCCGCCTTTTTCAAAACCCCTGCAGTTATTGCAGATGGTAGAAGGTTTGGAACTGATTCATTTGGATAGAAGCGATGAATGCTGTGGTTTTGGCGGCACTTTTTGTGTTGCGGAAGAAGCTGTGTCGGTGAAAATGGGTAAAGACAGGGTGGCCGATCACCTCCAGCATCATGCAGAATACATTACCGGTGTAGATATGAGTTGCCTGATGCACATGGAAGGCATTTTAAAACGCCAGAACAAACCGGCGAAGGTGATACATATTGCGGAGATATTGAATCGTGAGGCGTGAGACGTCAATCGTGAATGGCGATTCCGAAAACCCTGAAAATAAAGAACGATGTGTGTATCAGGCCTCACGGCTGACGTCTGACGCCTGACGACGAACCATAGGAAGTTAAAGTAGAATAGTAAAGATTATGAGCGAAAAGACCACTCATACCCACGCGGAACTTTCAGAACAGTTCAACGCCGATGAAGCGCGGGTGAACTGGCACGATGAGACTTTGTGGTGGGTACGGCAGAAAAGAGATAAGGCCGCGTGGACATTGCCGGAGTGGGAGCAACTGCGGGAAGCAGCATCCCGCATTAAACACCACACTTTGTCTGATTTAAATGCCTACCTGAAAGAGTTCGAAAAGAATGCACACCAGAACGGTATCATCGTTCACTGGGCACAGGATGGCAAAGAACACAATGCCATTGTGCACAGCATACTGCAAAAACACAATGTAACGCAGATTGTGAAGAGCAAATCGATGCTTACAGAAGAATGTCACCTGAACCATTACCTGGCCGAAAATGGAATTGAAGTAATCGATACGGACCTGGGTGAGCGCATTGTTCAACTGGCTGATGAAGCACCGAGCCATATTGTGTTGCCCTGCATTCATAAAAAGAAAGAAGAAATTGGCGACTTGTTTCACGAGCACCTGGGCACACCAGCGGGCAATGCAGACCCGCAATTTTTAACCAATGCCGCACGCCTGCACCTGCGCGAGAAATTTTTAACACGGCGCATAGCCATCACCGGGGTAAATTTTGCCGTGGCAGAAACAGGCGAATTTGTAGTCTGCACCAATGAAGGCAACGCAGACATGGGCGCACACCTGGCAGATGTGCATATTGCCTGTATGGGCATCGAGAAAATAATTCCGGAAAGAAAGCATCTGGGTGTTTTCCTCAGACTATTGGCAAGAAGCGCTACCGGCCAGCCCATTACTACTTATTCAAGCCATTTTGTAAAACCGCAACCCGGCCAGGAACTGCATATTGTAATGGTGGATAATGAACGTAGTACCCAACTGGGCCGCGAAGACTTCCGCAGTTCACTCAAGTGCATCCGTTGCGGTGCCTGTATGAACACCTGTCCGGTGTACAGGAAAAGCGGCGGTCATAGCTATCATACTGCTATAGCCGGGCCAATTGGTGCAATACTGGCACCCAATTTAGACATGCAGCACCATGCTGATTTACCGTTTGCGTCTACGCTTTGTGGTTCCTGCAGTAATGTGTGCCCGGTAAAAATTGATATCCATACCCAACTCTATAAATGGCGGCAGGTAATTACGCAGCAAGGATATTCGCCCAAAGCAAAAACAGTAGCCATGAAGGCAATGGCAACCACTTTTTCAAAACCAGCTGTATACCGGCGGGCAGGCAAGGCAGGGCGCTGGTTTATGCGGTATATGCCCTGGCTGGTAAATAATAAATTGAATGCCTGGTATAAACAACGCGATATGCCGGCAGCACCGAAAACATCTTTTGGTGAATGGTATAGAAAGAATAGGAAATCTGAGTTCTGAGTTCTGAGTGTTTTCAGCAGCGCAAGATAGTATAACAAACGCAACGGTGAAGGCGTGGTATTATATAGCCCTGAAAGGGCGTAATTCAAATAACCGTCGATGAAATCGGCGGAGGGGAAGAGGAGCACAACGATAACAACAATAAATGAACAGCAGGGAAAAAATATTAGCAGCAGTAAAAAAAAATCAACCTCCATTGGAAGAACTGCCCTCGCTGCGGGAGATTGATGCGATTCAATTCGACCATCCACTGGAAAAATTTAAATCTGTACTCGAGGGTATCGGTGGTGTTTTGATAGCTGTAACCGGTTTGCAGCAGGTCGGCGATTATGTGCGCCATCAATTTACAGAAGGAGACAGGTATATTACTACCATACCGGAACTGGGGACCATTGATCAAATAGATCATAGCAACAATGCGCATCAACTGGAAGATGTGGAAGTGGCAGTTATCAGCGGAGCGTTTGCAGTTGCAGAAAATGCAGCCATCTGGATAATGGCTTCTGCTTTAAAGACACGGGTGCTGCCTTTTATATGCCAGCACCTGGTAGTGGTATTGCATCCCCAAAATATTGTGCACAATATGCATGAGGCCTATGAAAGAATTGCAGCGGATAAATATGACTATGGCGTTTTTATTGCAGGTCCTTCCAAAACAGCAGACATTGAACAATCGCTGGTACTGGGTGCACACGGCCCAAAAACCATGACGGTATTCCTGGTAGGTTAATGCCTGAACAGTTATCAAAATTAAATTTCAAATGCCGGTAAGCATGCGCATACCTGCAAAAACAAATTCTTCGCTTTCTCCCGGAAATTTCTTTTACCGTGCCGGGTTTACTGCCATCGTTGCACAGACATATAATTTATGCGAGGGAAATTTTCAGGGTACTGAACCTGTGTGGCAGGCGCCAAGGCGAATGGTTATGGTTATATTGTAGCCAACAAACCAGGATTATTAAAATGATAAGTGTTAGCAATAATGCGGGGCCATCTTTTAAATTGTAAATATGGGGTCAAAATTGTATTATTGTGACTTCTTTTTTATGGCAGCGATGGACAAGTCGTTTTGCCGTCAAAACGGTTATTTGCTCTCTTTATTTTTATCCAAACCTAATCTAATCTAATCTTCTATTGTTTGACCGTTTCAGCGCTGATATGGCAATAAACGTCCGTATACTGCCGCAAAATATAAAAAATATTAGTTTACTTCACAAACATGCGATGCCTAAATGGTCGCAGGTCATTTAATGATATGGCATTACCGAAGTTTTTAGCGAAATTAAACAACAAACATTTTTTTTCGCTCGCAGGCAATGTAATGATCTCGGGTCTTTCAATTGTCATTGTGGGTATTCTGTACCGCGCATTACCTAACAGTGCCGAAATAGGTAACTGGGTGTATTTTCAGGCTACTTTTACATTGGTTGAAATGGTAAGGACCGGGTTCCTCACCAATGCTACGATTAAATTTTATGCTGGTACGGAAAAGGAAAGGGCAGCCGAAGTGATTGGTTCATCCTGGTTCCTGGCCACCGCTATTACTTTTGGTTTGCTGCTGTTAAATATTCCCGCATTGCTGCTGATACATACGATTAAAATTGAAGGGCTTGTTTTTTTTCTAAAATGGTTTGGTATCAGCTACCTGTTTTCGCTGCCCACTTTTATTGCCAATTGCACACTGCAGGCGGAAGCCCGGTTCGACAGGCTATTGTATATGCGCATGATAAGCCAATTGTCTTTCCTGGGTGGTATTGTGGCACTTATTGTCATGCACAGGCTTACATTGGAAACATTAGTCTATAGTTACCTGATTTCTTTGTTAATCACCAGCCTGTTTGTATTGTTGAAAGGCTGGACGCATCTTTGGGCATGGAAGTATAGAACCAAAAAAGGTATTATGGAACTATACCATTTTGGTAAGTTCAGTGTATTGGGCAACATTAGTTCAAATATGCTTCGTACTTCGGATATATTCATTGTACGGGCTGCATTGGGGGCCGAAGCGGTGGCCACCTATAATATCGGGTTAAAATTGATGGAAGTGATCGAGATCCCCCTGCGCAGTTTTATTGCTACTGCTATGGCGCCTATGTACGCTGCCTTTAACAAAGGAATGAAAGCGGAGCTTATTTATACCATGCAAAAATATGCCGGTTTGCTTACGCTTGCGCTGATACCGGTTTGTATTGGATCTGTACTGTTTGCAGATTATGCAGTTTATGTGATCAATGGCGACTGGAATGTGCAAGCTGCCAATGTGTTGCGTTTTTTTATGACTTTTTCTTTATTGTTTCCTGCAGATAGGTTTATTACGCTCGGGCTTGATGCTATACATAAACCGAACATTAATTTTTTGAAAATACTGGTTATGCTGGTTGTGAATATTGCAACTGATTTTGGCGGCATCGCCATTTTTGGCAATATCTATGGTGTGGCCATTGCTACTGTATGCCCAATTATTGTTGCCGTGTGGATCGGCTACCTGTCACTTAGAAGGTATCAGCCTTTCAGCCTGATCCAGATACCCATAATTGGCTATGCTGAATTAAAAATACTGCTGCGGGAAAAGTTGCACCTGAAAAGGAATTTCCTTCCCTAAAAATTAATAGGCCATTGCCTTTCGGCATTCTTCAATTACAAAAAAACCACACAATAACTGTCCTGTTGCATCCTGAATTAAGCCCATTAGTTACGCAATCGATTGCGTAGATAATCCGCTTAAATTATGAGACGTTTTTATTTTTGTAACTTGCTTGTTAAGAGCAATTAAGCGCTTGATTGGATTTAATGCCAGTCGGTATCTTCGTTGCTGTTCCAAGTCTTCACCTAAATAACTGCTATATGAAAAAACAGACGACTGCCGTCACACGGGTCTCGCCGATCCTATTGTTATTATTACTATCTCCATTTTATTACCTGCAGGCACAACCGGACAATGCCGTTGCAGTAGCTTCAAAAAAATCATTTCCCGGAGTTGTTGCAGCTGTTAGCCACACAGCAATCGACCTTGGTAAACAGCCTGGGTTATATGCCGGGCCTGTAACGGGCAAAGTAACGGATGAAAATGGGAAAGGCCTTTCCGGTGTTACCGTTAGTATAAAAGGCAATGCCGGCAAAGCTGTCAGCACAGATGATGCGGGTGCTTTTTCTATTGTCGTTGTTACAGGCAAAGAAACCCTTGTGTTCTCCCATGTCGGATATGTACTCCAGGAAATAAGTCTTCAAAACCGTACATCCCTCACTGTTGGAATGGTGCTGGATACAAAGGCGCTGGAAGATGTAGTAGTGATAGGCTATGGCACCGTTAAAAAGAAGGACGTAACCGGTGCGGTGGCCGGTATTAATCAAAACGATATTAAATCACGCCCGGTGTCCAATGCGGTAGAAGCCATGCAGGGAAAGGTGGCGGGTGTGGATATTTCCAGTAACGAGCGCCCGGGTACAATTGGTAATATTAACATCCGGGGGGTTCGCTCTATCCTTGCGTCAAATTCACCTTTGTTTGTGGTAGATGGAATACCATTGGTTAGCGGTGGAATAGATAATTTTAATCCTTCGGATATAGAATCAATAGATATCTTAAAAGATGCTTCCGCAACGGCTATTTATGGCTCCCGTGGCGCAAACGGTGTTGTTATTGTTACTACCAAACAGGGCAAAAACGGCAAAATAACACTTAACCTCAATAGTTCGGTTAAACTCGAAAATTTACAGGATAATGAGAAAATGTTTAGTGCGGGCGATTATATTACTTTTCGCAGATGGGCCTATTATTATGCCGGTCTAAACCAAGCAACAGGTATTAGTACCAATCCAAGGGGGGATCAGCCAACAATTGCTACTGACAGAACCTTTTTTAATGCAACTGGTGATCCTTCTGCCTTTGCTAATTTAATGAAAGGTTGGGCTTCCGGCACATGGAATGGTGCGGCCGTTACAACTACCGATTGGAGAGGATTGGTAAAGCAGCAGTCTGTAACCAGCGATAATATTATCAGCGTTAGTGGGGGCTCCGATAGAATAAAAGCCTATGGCTCTTTTGGGTACTTAAACAACACAGGAACCATAAAGGGTCAGTCTTTCCAACGATATTCGGCCAAAACCAATATAGATATTACAGCTACGAAATGGCTTTCTTTCGGTAGCAGTATAAATATTACTTATGCCAAGCAGCAATATGGTCAATCAACAAGGAATGTTGGAACCGTTGGAACACCTGCCGGAGGATTATATGAATCTGCAAGGTCATTATTTCCGTATGCAGTGCCGTATGATTCTGCAGGCAATAGAATTATTTTTCCGGGCGGGGATAACTCCTGGAAAAACGTGGTAGATGAATGGAATTACAATATAGATCAACGAACTACCATAAGAGCGTTTGGCAGTTTATTTACCCAAATAGATTTCGGATCAATTTTCCATCCACTCAAGGGCTTAAAATACCGTATGAATTTTGGACCCGATATTTCAAGTTATAGTGATGGTGTTTATATAGATTCTAAATCAGTAGCAAATGGCTCATCTACCGATAACCCTTCAAATAGCATAGCGTCTCTTTTAAAAGGTAAGGCAATTTCATACACTTTAGATAATTTGTTGTATTACGATAAAACTATTGGAGAGCACAGTTTTGGTATAACTTTATTGCAAAGCCAAACTGCTTTAACCGCTGACAGCAGTACCATTAATGGTGTAGGTATTCCTGTAGCTTCTCAGTTATGGAATGCATTGTCAAGTGGAACCGTAACAGGGTCTTTGACTACCAGTTCCAATTTATCCCAGCAGCAATTATTATCCTATATGGGCAGAATTAATTATGGTTTCAGGGATAAATATTTGTTAACGGCTTCAATCCGCCGGGATGGCTCATCCGTATTTGCAAAAGGCCATCAGTACGACAATTTTCCAAGTGCTGCTATTGCCTGGCGTATCAATCGTGAAGATTTCATGAAAACTTTTAACTGGGTAAATGATTTAAAACTTAGAGTTGGCGTGGGTATTACAGGAAACTCTGCAGTACTACCTTATTCAACGAAAGGCCCGATTATTTCACTTTTTTATCCTTTCTCAGCTACCAATATTGCAGGTTCTACACCCAATTCATTATTAGCAAACCAGGACCTTAAATGGGAAAAAACAAAACAATATAATATTGGGTTAGACTTTTCTTTGTTCAACAGAAGAGTTACAGGTAGTTTTGATGCGTACTCCTCAAAAACCTCGGATTTGTTGCAGAACAGAAGCCTGTTAACTGTAACCGGGTACAATTCAACGTATTTTAACATTGCACAAACATCCAATAATGGATTTGATATTAACCTGAGTACGGTAAATATTAAGACTAAAGATTTAACGTGGACTACTACCATAAACGCCGCATGGCAAAAAGATAAAGTGGTTTCCACGGCCAACGGAAACCAAAATGATATTAACAATAACTTGTTTATTGGCAATTCTCAGGGTGTCATTTATGGTTATAAAGCTTTAGGCCTATGGCATACAGGCGATTCCACAGCATACAAAGGCTTTAATGCAAACGGCAATTCTTTCTCACCAGGTTTTACCAGGGTTGCAGACTTAAATGGAGATAATAAAATTGACCCCAATAATGACCGCCAGATTATAGGATGGACAAGGCCACGCTGGGTAGTTGGTATGACAAACACCTTCAGTTATAAAAATTTTGATTTATCTATCTTCTTATATGGCCGTCTAAACTACCTGTATAACACAGGTGGTGAAGGACAAGCAGGGCGTGGTGTTACCAGACAAATCGATTATTACAACGAAAATAATAAAAATGCAACTTATCAAAAACCAGTATATAATGCAGGTAATGCTTCATTGGACCCATATTATAGTGCATTAGGATATTTGCCGGCTTCTTTTATTAAAATACGAAATATCTCTCTGTCTTATAATACCAATTCCGGTTATATAAAAAGGGCAGGATTATCCAACTTAAGGGTTTATGTACAAATGAGCAATCCGGGAATGTTATTCTCTAAACTTAAATACCTTGACATGGACGTAGTGGGGCCAACCTGGAACCGGGGTGTTACACTGGGTATTAATGCATCATTTTAATAAAAATAAAATTGAATTATATGATTAAAAATAATTTTCTTACAAGACTAATGGCTGTTGCATTGGTGTTTTTTGCATTTTCATGCAATAAATCTTTCCTGGATGAAACACTAACCACAGCAAGAAGCACGAATTTTTATACTACAGATGCCGGAATACTGCAATTGGCAACTGGTGCTTATTATCAGGTCTTAGCTGTTCCGGAAAATGGAGAATGGTATTATGCAGCAACTAATTATGGTACCGACGAGTTTCATGTTGGCGGAGACCCATCCAATGCACCATGGAACAATTATGATGCTACTTTCAATTCTGTAAACCAGGGTAGTAATACCAATATAGCGCTTGCTAATTTTCAATGGGACGCATTGTACATTGGAATTGGAGATGCCAATTTATTAATTCAAAATTGTATTAAGAGCACTTCAACCAGTACTGCAGTTAAAAATACTTCTTTAGGCGAAGGGTATTTTATGCGTGCTTATAACTATTTAAGATTGGTAAGCCAATATGGTGCTGTTCCATTACAACTTACTCCAATTAATACCGTAGTATCGGAATTTACAAGAGCAACTCCCAAAGAGGTATATGCACAAATAATTGCTGATTTGAAAGCTGCTTTACCATTGTTACCAACAGGCGGTGCCCCTTATCATATAACACAGGATGCTGCCTCACACTATCTGGCGAAAGCTTATTTATTCAGGGCCAGTGAAATAAACAGTTCCTGGAACTCAGATACTAGGGCCGCAGATTTGGCAGCTATTGCGCCACTTTGTGATGGAATCATTGCACGTCATCCTTTAGCTCCGAATTTCGGAAGTTTATGGAATTTTACAGGTATAAATGCTGCCAACGAATCTTTACCGGAAGTTATTCTTTCTGGTCAATTTACCAATGACTTAAATTCTAACCTTCAGAATGGTAATACACAGCATTTGTATTTTGTATCCAGATATGATATCCAGGACCAAATGCAACGGGATTTAACCGGCGACAGGCCCTTTAGCAGGTTAGCGACTACTTATTATGACTACCGTTTGTATGATATGGTGAATGATTCAAGGTTCTGGAAATCCTTCAGAACCAAAAGTGCGCTGAATGGTGGCTCACCGGTAGCTCCAAACAAACAAGGTGATTTGGGTATTATGTTTGTTATTAATCAGCCAGGTGATACACGATACCCGCTTTCAAAAATCTGTAAAACCACAGCAGGCGCCGCGCTTGTTCCGGATGTTAATGGAACAGGAAGGAATATACCGACTACTTATGTAGCTTACCCCAATGGCAGAACAACCGATGGCGCTATTTATACAGATTTAACAACCGTAGGTCAGGGTTTTCCATCTTTGAGCAAGTATATGGATGGATCGAGAAACTCTTTAAATGATGTTGTTGGGCATAGAGATTTTATTTTAGCCCGGAGTGCTGAAACTTATTTAATTGCCGCAGAAGCAAAAATCAGGTTAGCTCAGGCTGGTTCGGGAAGTTATACTGATGCATTGCCTTATATTAATGCCGTAAGAACACGGGCTCAATATGCAGGGGGGGAAAACCGGGCTGCCTATAATGATGGCGGCAATACATTGCAGGCTGGTCTTCAATCCGCCTCCATTAGTTCATTTTACCCGGGAAACTCATATTATGAATCAAATAATATTGCACCAACTACAGCAGCCAGTTCAAACCTGGCTGTAAGTGGTATTGCCCCCCTGCCCGCGCAGGATGAATATATTATTAATGCGTTGGGTTACACTTCAGACTATGATAGGATGTTGTGTTTTTTGTTAAATGAGAAATCCCGTGAATTGATGGGAGAATTTAAACGTTGGGAGGATTTGGCAAGAACCCAGACTTTAGTTAAACGGGTACAGGTTTTTAATCCTGAAGGTGCTCCTAATATAAAATCTTTCCACACATTGCGGCCAATACCACAAAATTTTCTTGATGGTGTTCAATCCGGTGGACTTGTTTTAACCGGAACCCAGAAGCAAACAATGCAAAATCCGGGTTATTAATTTCTCATAACAATAAAAAATGAAGCGGACGGTCAACATCATTTGACCGTCCGCTTTTTTGCCTGGCGCCTTATTTTTATTTTGGATAAAATTTTATAACGATGAAGCAGCTTTCCATATATGCCATACTGTTGTTATTGGCTACAGTTGTGTTTCCTTTTACTGTGGCGGCACAAACAGCGCCAAAAGGTAACGATGTGAATACGCCGCTGCATTTGCTGCAACCGGATTATCCTGTTCCGTACGGCGTGCCGGTAAAAGACAGCATAATAAAAGTGCTGAACAGGATGTATAATTACCTGAACGCTGTTACACCCCCACAACTCGTCAACAAAAAAACCAATGTGGTAGTAACGGACTATTCAAAGGCCGATAGCAATACCGTTTTTGCGCCCGGCGATTTTCGTTTGCTCAGCTACGAATGGGGCGTTACCTACAGCGGCATGTTACTGGCTGCCGAAGCAACCGGGGAAAAGAAATATGCCGACTATACCAACCAGCGCCTGCAGTTTATTGGCGCTATCGCACCTTTTTTTAAAAATCTTTATGATAGAAATGCCGGAGCACCCAATGCCATCAGGAATTTTCTTAGTCCTCACGCGCTGGATGATGGTGGCGCCATCAGCGCTGCCATGATAAAAAGCCTTCGCAGCAATCCGCAACAAATGAACCTGCGTCTGCTGGTAGAAAATTTTCTGCAATACATCAGCACAAGAGAATTTCGCCTCGCCGACGGTACATTGGCCAGAAATCGCCCGCAGGCAAACAGCATCTGGTTGGATGATTTGTATATGGCTGTGCCCGCACTGGCACAAATGGGAAAATTGACGGGAGATGGAAGCTATTTCGATGATGCGGTAAAACAAATCCTTCAATTTTCCGCCCGCATGTTTAACAAAGAAAAAAACCTTTATATGCATGGATGGGTACAGGGCATGCAGGAACACCCGCAATTTCACTGGGCGCGTGCCAATGGCTGGGCTATTATGGCCATGGTGGAATTGCTGGATGTTTTACCCGATAATCATCCTGGCAGGAATAGTATCCTTGATCAGCTGAAGGCCCACATAAAAGGTCTAACGTCTTATCAATCCGGCAACGGCTTCTGGCACCAGTTAATTGACAGAAATGATTCTTACCTGGAAACATCTGCTACCGCTATCTATGCCTACTGCATTGCGCATGCTATTAACAAAGGTTGGATTGACGGTGCAGCGTATGCACCCTCCGCAGCGCTTGCCTGGCATGCCGTGTCAACGAAAGTAAATGCAAAGGGCCAGGTAGAAGGCACTTGCGTAGGTACAGGTATGGGTTTCGATCCGGCTTTTTATTATTATCGGCCGATAAACGTATACGCTGCCCATGGCTATGGGCCGGTGTTGCTGGCAGGTGCTGAAATGTTGCTGTTATTGAAGAAAAATGCCTTCCGCATAAATGACAGCGCATTGCAGTATTATGGTGAAAAATAAATTCGCCGTGCAAACTATTCAGGAATAACACACACGACTACCCATTAACAAGGGTTAATAAAAATTTGAATTACCGGGTATCATGTCAGCAGCCAATCAAATCGCATTCAAAATTAAATTGAAGCAGTTTTGCCAGCATGCCATTGAAAAGCGGATCAGTGTTGCGCGGGATGCCATGCAACAGGCCCAGGATGCAGCCAATAACGAAGAAAAAAGCTCGGCAGGAGATAAATATGAAACAGCAAGAGCAATGGGGCACCTGCAGAAAGACATGCATGCCCGCCAGATAAGTGAATATGAAAAAGAACTGGCCGCCCTTTATACAATCAATGTGACAACGGTGTACGATACTGTTCAGCCCGGCTGCTTTTTTGAAACGGCTGCCGTTTCATTTTTTGTTGCCGCAGGTCTCGGTAAACAGTTGATAGATGGGAAAACAATTTTATTTCTTTCAGCCGCCGCGCCATTGGCCATTGCGTTAAAAAACAGGAAGACAGGGCATACTTTTAATTTTAACGGAAGCATGGTAACCATATCAGCCTTATATTAAGAGGCGGTCTTTTACATTCCCTTTTATACCGCAGTGGCGTATATTCTTTTTTTCCTCTGGAGATACTTATCATTAATAATAGTTGCCATAGGCTTTTGGTAAACTTTACTTTCTACCCAGGAAATAATATCGAGATAGGCAAACGCCCTTGTCTCGAAGCGATTTTTTTCAAACTTTTTTATTTTCTGCAAAAAAGTCTCCAGTTCAGATTTGAGTTTATTCCTTGGCAGTTGAAACGAATGACGAAGAAATTTAAACATCTCTTCTTCCAAAACAGTTACGTTTTGCTTTTTGGCCATGAACCGATATACCGATTTTGTCAGGTATTCCATCAGGTCATAGTTTCCCATTTCAAAGTGCGACATCAGGTGGAGCAGTCTTGCATAAGATTGCAAATCGTCTCTGATGTCTACCTGTTCATTAATTATTTTTTGCAGGTAATCAATACAGGTTCCGTAGTTTTCATTGCCAAAATACAAGGTGGCAATTTTATAATTCAGCACCATAATGCGGTGGTTATCGATAAACAAATCGTACTCCTGCAATTTTTCTTCTATAGAGGGTACCAGTAAAATCCCGTTCTTAAAAGTGCCCAGCATACAATGCTGGTTTATCTTGGCGCTGGTGATATAAATAAAGGCCTGTATGCGAAAATTGTCGTGATCAAGCACCCGTTCCGTGTTTGCAAATGATTCAAACTGGCGCAGGGTAATCTCAAATTTTTCATAATTACGCAAATCGAAATGGGCATTTAACAGCGTATGCAGGCCTTTAATATAATGGCTGGTCTCTACACGTTTCATCAGGGGCTGTTCATCGAACAGATCAACCCATTTTTGCGAATAGCGGTAGTACATCAAAAAATCCTGCCGTATAAACGCATACCAGGAATAACTCTGGAAAAGGTATAATTTTTCATAAAACCCGGTTTGTTCCCCCGCACCTGCTGGCAGGTTATCCTGCAGGAATTTTCTTACCCCCTGTTCATCTTTTTCATTCCGGGCGTGCCCATTCTTAATAAACCAGCTGTATAATTGCAGGGCAAGATTAGAAAGTTTAGCAACCATGTCTATCCGCCCCGTAACTTCTACTGTTTCTGCAGACAATTGTTCTGCCCGGCTCTGCATACCACGCGTAATATGCAGCATTTCAATCCGTTTTTCCAGCGCCAGCACCAGGGTCAGAAAATTAAATTTTTGATTGGCCTTGGCCGTCTCTTTTGCCTTATCCAGGATTTTGAGACTTTGTGAGAAAAGACCTTTTTTATAGAGTATATGAGCATAGTCGAACTGCTCATTCAACTGCAGGTCTATGCTATCTGCGCTTTTTAGCAGGCGCAGGCTTGCCAGCAGCTGTTTATAAAGGTGAACCTTAATATTGGATAGCTGCGGTTTCTTTATGGATGGGAGTTTTTTTAACAGCGCTGCCTCGTCGTATTCCTTCAACTTATCCAGCGCATCAAACAGTTCGATAATTTTCAGGTCTTCATTGCCTGAGCTCCTCTTAATATATAGCTTGAAATTCCTTTTTTCCGACTTTTCCAACGACTGGACAAGTTGAAATAAACTATCTGAAAAACGGTTGGACATAATTATTCAATTTTCATAGAGCCCAAGAGCAGCAAGGCTTTACGTGCACCGGGCCAGGTTTAAGCGTAATAAAAACACTTATAACTTGATTAAAAAAACATCCCAACACATCCTATCTTTACTATGTCAAAGAAAAAGGAAGTGTTGGAGATGCAGATTGGCAAAGCAGTGAATCGTTAAAGGTCGTAAAAAAGCAAAAAGAAAGCTGTCGAACAGCTGAAAAATATCTCGAAGAATTTCATATGGCAAGCAATCGTTAGAGGTCAGTCCGTTTCTACGGAGTGACCCTTTTTTTTGTAGAGGCCGTGAAATTATAAATAAAATATAATATTGAAAATTATTTTTTTTATTTCATTGGCTTTCTCTAAGACAAACATTAAGCTTGTTTTAATTCACTCCAAACGATAGCTGATTACCAGCAATTTATTATCATTAAGCTCATTTTATTTTTTTTTCAGCCTACCGTATTTTTACGGCTGATTATGATGCTTTCAGCATTCTTGCCAACTAATAATTCCAAAACGCATTTTGGTTGGTCATGAAACCTGATTAGTGCATATAAGCCGGGTTTCCCGGTATCTCCGCTTCTTTTTGCCAGTGTTAGTCAACAAAATCTTTGCTTTCCGTTACCATTTTGCAACTTAATTTTAGCGTTCAGCAAACAAAAGCTTTAATGCACAGATGGCTGTTTATTTTTATCGTTCCCGCGTTTTTGATGGGTTGCGTCTCCTCCGGAAAAACAAAATATACTACTATACCGCCCGCGCTCATATTACCACCCTTACCGGAATCCAATATTAATATACCTGTAAAAGTGGCTATGGCACCTTTCCTGCAGCAGGCAGCCGTACTTATTCCGAAAGAAGTTACCAGCGATGGCTGGCCACAATATCTCCAAACTTCCTGCGATTTCCACTATAAATACCGCTTTGTACCCGGCGGCTTCACCTTCAATTGTGTAAATAACCAGGTGCAGGTAAGATTAAGCGGTACCTACCAGGTCGCAGGCGAAAAATGCATCTGTGCTTTTGGCAAACAAACCTCACCCTGGATTGGCGGTAACTGCGGATTCGGCAAGGAGCCTATGCGAAAAACTGATATTTTTATAAATTCCGTTTTACAGTTTCAGCCCAATTATACCGTGCATACAAGAACGGTTGCCCAAAAAGCCACTGCCCTAGAAAAATGCACCGTTTCCGTGTTTAACCTTGATATCACCCAGCAGGTAATTGATAGCATAAAATCTTCCACCAACGCTTTTTGCTACTCTATGGACAGTATTGTCAATGGGCTCGATTTCAGCAGTACTACCAGGATGCTGGCAGATCGCATCAACAAGAAGATACCATTGGATAAATATGGCTACCTGAAAATCAATCCTTCGGCGGTAAAAATGGGTAAGATGAACAGTAATAAAGATACGCTGCAGGCGGTGTTGGGTATTTACTGCTATCCGGAGCTGCACAGCGATAGTACAAACAATTACACAGCCTCATTTTTACCTCCCCTTCAAAACGAAGAACTGCCCGCCGGTATTACGGTTTACACCAATGCAAAATATGATTACCCATTTATCAGTTCGGTCATTAACCAACTAATAAAGGATACCTCCTTTGAAGTAGAAGGCCGAAAGGTCATCATAAAAAATGTATCTCTTAACGGGGCAGAAAATGGTAAGGTGGAAATACTGGTAGATTTTGATGGCGATAAAAAAGGCAGTCTTTACTTAACCGGAACACCTACACTTGACACGCTGCACCAGGTAATTGTGATTCCTGACCTTGATTATTCACTGAAGAGCAGGGATCTTATCTTAAACCTGGGCAAAACCTTTTTCAGCGGCAAAATATTGCGCGCATTGCGTGAGAAGGCCAGCATCAGCATAACAGACCTGGTAGAGCAAAACCGCAAAAGCATCGATGCGCAGCTCAATAAAAAGATAATGGAAGGCATTTTTTCAACCGGCTCTTTCAAAGATATCAGAATACTCAGCCTGGTGGTAGGAAAAGACATACTGCAGGCCCAGACCTGTGCCAGGGCCTCCGCGGCCATTCTCATTACCAACCTGTAAGCCAGCTCATTAGCAGCAGTACAGGCGAAAAAAACGGCTCGCAGGTTATTACATAGCGTATAATGATAAAAGTATTGCATTAGGCAACTGTACAGTCAAATGCTTCGTATTTGGGATAGATAAAGTACTTTTACCATACCTACTTACACGGGCTATATTTTGGGGGATGAAGCTGTTCAAATATTGAAGCTTGTTGACGGATGCTGCAAAAACGACCGCAACAGCCAGGGCGAGTTATACCATTGGCTGTATGGTTATGCCATGAAAATCTGCTATCGCTATACCAACCACCAGCATGAAGCCGAAGAACTTACCAGCGAATCTTTTGTAAAGCTTTTCAAAAATATGCACTTGTTCGATGCGGGAAGGCAACTGAATACAGAGGCCTTGTTTAAAGCATGGTTTAAGCGTATTATTATCAATACCTGTATCGATTACCTGCGAAAGCATCATTCAATGGTAAATGGCCATGCCCACAATGCAGACAGCGAATCCGTGGCGGATGTACAGGAAACAGCCATTGATAAATTATCGTATGAAGAAATTATTGAAGCCATAAAACAATTGACACCGGTTTACAGAACAGTATTTAATTTATTTGCGATAGAAGGTATGTCGCATGAAGAAATAGCCGCCCAATTACACATCAGCGTGGGCGCATCCAAATCCAATCTGTCAAAAGCCAGGCATAACCTGCGAAAAATTATTTCGCACCAAACCCAGTACAACACGTATGTACAAACCAGATGACAAAGATATTGACCGCTTAAGCAGGGAAGCTGCGGAGCATTACCAGGTGCCGGGCACGCCCGCCTGGGATGCATTGCGTCAAACCCTTGAGAAACAACTTCCCCAGGAAAAAGAAAAAAAGCGCCGCGGCTTTTTATTTTTCTTCCTGCTGTTTATTGGTCTTTCACTAACCGGCAGCACTATCTGGTATGGCATCCATACAAGTAGTTCAGGTATATCTCCTCGTAAAACAGCGGTAGATGAGCAAAAAGAGCTGAAAGAAGATATTGCTGTTGAACCCACAGGTACAAAAAAGAACAACACTTCAGAAAAAGCAGATGATAAAATAGATCATGGATTGCCAACCGGCACGCTACCTGCTGATCATTCAACCGTTGATACCAAAAATGTAAAGGCCGGCAATCCTGCCACAGCCGAGATTGTACCTCAGCATGGCGGGGTTAAAACGACCAGTAAGGATAATACTACCCTGGGCACAACTGCTG
>Ga0068860_100002183_pt1 | contig 20580 bp, 19 predicted proteins | sample KBSSwiS32_FD_66597 | JGI IMG/M metagenome (GOLD analysis project Ga0068860, IMG submission 66597) | Switchgrass rhizosphere microbial communities from Kellogg Biological Station, Michigan, USA - KBS Switchgrass S3-2 | ecosystem: Host-associated > Plants > Roots > Rhizosphere > Soil ...
CAAAGAAAACAACCGGATAAACCAGCGCCAGCAACCAACCCACTCGAACCAGAACCCGAATCGCCATCGGCGTTCCCGCCGAAAACTCTCCCGCCAGCGACATCACGCTGGCCACCAGCGTCAATGGCCACGGCAGGCACAAAAGCAAAGTCACAATCTTGCAGGTCAGAAAATATTTGTCGCGGCTCCTCAAAGGGAAAGGGGCACGCGCTATAGCCTCTGTTCGCCCTCGAAAATCACCTGCGCAAACGCCTGCGCCGACGTATGCGTGATGCTCAGCGCAACACGCTCCACTCCCAGCGCCGACGCCACCTTCGCCGCCTCTCCAGCCAGCGAAATTGTCGGCCTACCGCCGCTCTGCCGCACCACTTCCACATCCACCCACCGCACCCCGCGCGACCACCCCGTCCCCAGCGCCTTCATCGTCGCTTCCTTCGCCGCAAACCGCCCCGCGTACCGCTCATACTTGTTCTTGAACTTCTCGCAATACTGTCGCTCCCGCGGAGTATACACGCGTCGCAAGAACGCCTCTCCATGCCGCTCGATGGCCGCCTTCACCCGCTCCACTTCCGCAATATCAATCCCCATCCCAACAATCACGCCGCCTCCAATTCACCCAAACTCTCCGCGTACCTCCGCAAACTCAGCGCCTCTGCGTTATCTTTTTCCCAAATATTTCGCTACCCCTCGCCTGTAAAGGTTTTCCCGTGCCATCGGGAGAGCACGACCTTGTCGTGCCGTGACACCACGGCAACAACAGGCTTTAGCCGCTGAGGCTGCAGTAGAGCATTGAACTGCGATTATACTGATAAGGCCGTGAGCCCCGCGAAAACATCACTCCCACGTCGCAAAGCCGGCAAACCCGTGCAATCACGCACCCCGCGCAGGCCCCCACTTGCCGCCGGATGGAACGAAGGCGCACAAAAGGGCATTCGCGTACTGCAGGTTGCCGCCTTCCAAAAAATCCCCTGGCTAGTCCACGGCTTCAGCACTCGCCCCGGCGGCGTCAGCGATCTCGACGGCCAAAAGGTTCTGAATCTCGGCGCCGTCGAATGGGACTCCCGCGCCAACGTCGAAGAAAACAAGCGCCGCTTCCAAACCGCGATCGGCGCCGATGATTTTACGTTCGTCTCGCTTCACCAAATTCATTCCGATGTCGTCCGCTCTCTCGACACGCCGCCCGCCAAACAGTGCAAAGGCGATGCTATAGCCACAGGAACTCCCGGCCTTCTCCTCGGCGTGCGCACCGCCGACTGCGCTCCCGTCCTGGTCGTCGATCCGAAAAAGCGCGTAGTCGCCGCTATTCACGCCGGTTGGCGCGGCACCCTCCAGCGCATCGTCGCCAAATCCATTGGCCAGATGCAGATGGAGTTCGGCTGCAACCCGAAAGATCTTGTCGCCGCCATCGGCCCCACCATCGGCGGCTGCTGCTACGAAGTCGGCACCGAAGTCGCCTCCCAATTCGCCGCCACATTTCCCAATGCCGGCGAATTCTTCGACGAGCTCCGCACCGGCGACGAACCCAACCCGCTGCAATGGCTCAATATGATGCCCCCAGGCCACCAGCCGCCCCCCAAAAACGTAATCCTCAATCTTCCCAAAGCCAACAAGCTTCAGCTCCTGGAAGGCGGCATCCCCGAAAAAAACATCCACGTCACCAACCTCTGCACCTCCTGCGACGTCTCCCAGCTCTTCAGCTACCGCAAGGAGCGCGACCGCAGCGGCCGCCTCCTCTCCGTCATCGGTATCCGCCAGGCAATTCCGTAGATCGGATCGCAGTTCTCCAGTCAGCTACTACCAGGATTCAGTAATCCAAGCTTGACACTTCTTCATATCCGCCGTACGGTCTCTGCCCGGCATCTCGCCTTGCTACCGTCAGACAAGGAGATCTCGTGGCTCCTCTTTCCACCCGTGTATTTCGCACCCTCATTGCTACGCTACTGATTTCCTGCGCCCCCTTCGTGGCCTCCTGTGGTTTTTCTCCGACGGTTGTTCCTGTCTCATGTTCTGACTTCGACGAGACCAACCTCACACCGCTCACCTCGCAGTCCACGCAATTCGGGTTCCAGGACGTCGGCACCATCGCCGCCATCCACGGCACCGGCACCGCGAAAGTGGATGGCAAAAGTTTTGTCAAAGTCCAACAATCCGTCGCTTTGCCCGGCTATGCAGACAAAGCCACCGTCTTTCTTAACGGCTGGCGCGCCAATTATCCCGATAGCGACCATCACCTCATCAACGTGGGCACGGGAATCGGCAACATCAAATCCAACATCGATGCGGAAGGAAAGAACCGGTCTCTCTCCTGGGTCGCCACCGGATCGCTCACCGACAACGGCTACGACAAGGGCCTGAACTGGTCCTATTTCTTTACCGTCATCGCCTGGAACAGCACTCGCTTGAACCTCTTTGTCGATCACGGACCCGACGGTGGTCCGTTGTGTTCTCCACCGCCCAAATCACAGTTGAACGACAACTATTTCTACGGCTACAGCAACAGCCCTTCCTCTGCCGGTTCCGCTTTCTACTCTTTTATCCAGAACCCCGGCTTTCTTTCCGGCAATATCACCGCTCTCCTCCCTCGCGGCTTTGACTTTGTTTGGAATGACTCCAACGACGACCATCATCTCCGCCAGCTTTCTTACAGCCTCGATCACAGCGAAACCTTCGCCGAACACCGCAAGTACAACAAGAAAGACGCAACTGTTACTCCCGATCTCCCCGATGCCGCCAGTCACGTCGGCGCTGGTGTGGTCAGTTGGACTTCCAACGTCATCTTCAAAGACAACGACACCCGGCGAAACTACATTTACTCCGAACTGGATTCCGGTCTCGGGGGCCCTGACGTTGGCCTCGTGCAGCCGCCCTTCGCTTCGGTTCCCACCGACGACGGCAGCTCTTTTTTTAGTGGGTGCAGCAGTACGGCCTCCCGCGGCATCCGCAGTCCGGACCTCGAGATTCGCGACATTCCTTACACCTACGCTATTCCCATGCTCACCGGGTGGGATGTGCAGTACCTGTGCGACGATCAGCACGTCAAGGAAGTAGGCGTTTGGATCGACAACTGGGTTTTCGATACGCCCACGCCCGGTGGCCCGGGCAGGATTCGCTATCGTCTTTCCTCGGTCTTGCGCGACGACGACAACAATCCCGATTTCCTCACCGTCCACAAGCTCACGATTCTCGGCCTTCGGCCGCTCGCCGCGGGAAAGGGCGGAGCCGGCAACACCGGCACGAGCGGCAAATTGCCCACCAAACCGCGCAAGTCGAAATCCTGAAGTCTGGCGGGTATCGCACCCTTCGGTTTCAAGGATGTGGGTTTCGATTCAGGCTCACCCATCCCAATCCGCCAGTGCTTGAATTTTCGTACTATCCTGAACTGGTCGAATATTCACCGCGCGTCATGACCCGCGATCCTTACAACTTCCAGCGCTTCCTCGACGCTCAACGCTCCATGTACCACGAGGTCCTCGCCGAACTCCGCGCCGGCCAAAAGCAATCCCACTGGATGTGGTTCATCTTCCCGCAAATCAAAGGTTTAGGCCGCAGCCCAACGGCCGTCAAATTCGCCATCAACTCTCGCACCGAAGCCCAAGCCTACGGCGAGCACCCCATCCTCGGGGCCCGTCTCCGCGAATGCACCCAGCTCGTCAACGCGATCGAAAACCGCCCGGCCAGCCAGATCTTCGGCTACCCTGACGATCTAAAATTCCACTCCTCGATGACCCTGTTCGCGGCCGCCGCGCCGGAACCCGCGGTCTTTCACCGGGCCCTCGTGAAGTACTTTGCCGGCGAGCCAGATACCCAAACTCTCGCCGCCCTCAAATTTCACGATTAGATCCCGCAGACCTGATCTTCAGGATAGTCAATTTGTATTCCAGCGACCTACGGCCTGAGGCCGGAACAGGAAGGCGCTTCATCGGGGAGAGTGCAGGCACCTGATTTTCCTTGACTTCTCATATGATTCTGGTAACATAGCTGTTAGATAATCAGGAAGCGCCGGATGTCCGGCGCTTTTTTCGTTTACAGGTAGCTTTTTTGCGGTTTTGGCAGAATCGTAATTGTGCGCTAAGTCGCCTGGATTCAACAGACTGCAGCGTCTATAGAAACTGACGGGGTATGGGTCCCTTCGCGATGGACCCCATCATCGCCCGAACCGGCGGCTTGACTCAGAGCCCCCTTCAGCTGAGGACAGGCAGGGGAGAATTGGAGGCTTCGCTCAGCGCCAGCTGTCCGCAGGCCGCCATCACGTCGCGGCCACGGGAATAGCGGACGTAGGCAAACATTCCGCGGTCGGTCAGAACCTTGCGGAACGCGGCGATCTGCTCGGCGGAAGACTCGTGAAACGGCAGCGCCCCCGGATTCCACGGGATCAGATTCACCTTGGCCGCTTTGAGCGGCGCGAGGAGCCTGGCAACACGCCGCGCGTCGTCGAGCGAGTCGTTGACGCCGCCCAGCATCACGTACTCGAACATCAGGTGCTCCCACGGCCGCAGCGGATAGTTCTTGCAAGCGTCGAGCAACATCTTGAGCGGATATTTCTTGTTGATTGGCATCAACGCATTCCGCTGCTCGTCATGCGACGCGTTCAGCGAAATCGCCAGCTTCGGCCGCACCGCTTCCTGCGCGAGCCGTTCGATGCCCGGCACGATCCCGCTAGTGGAGATGGTCACGCGCCGCGGCGGCAGCCCGACGCCTTTCTGGTCCAGGAGAATGCGCATCGCCGCCATCACGTTATCGAAATTCAGCAACGGCTCGCCCTGGCCCATCAGCACCACGTTGGTCTGCTTGCCCTGCGCGGCAAACTGGGGAGCGACATCGTCCTTGTGCTCTTCCAGCGGCAGCAGTACCTGCGCCAGTATCTCGCCGGAAGAAAGGTTGCGAATCAAGCCGAGCTGCGCCGTCAAACAAAACTGGCAATCGACGGCACACCCGGCCTGCGTGGAAATGCAAATGGTCTGCCGCGATTCGATCGGCATGAACACCGCTTCGACGGAAGCCGGCCGCTCAAGCCTGGAGCCCGCGGTAGTCTTCCTGTCCGGCTCCATGCTCGCTGCGCTCTCTGCGGTGAATCCGTCTTTGCCTTTGTTTCGCGCATCGCCCGGCAAAGCGAAGAGGTAGCGCACCGAGCCGTCCTTCGACACATACCGCTGCCGCACGATCGGCAGAGTGATCCGCGCCTCCGCAGCCAGCTGTTCGCGCAACGGCCCTGGAAGGTTCGTCATCCCGGCGATGTCAAATTTCCGCTCGGCGTACAGCGCGCGGTAAATCTGCTCACCGCGGTACGCCGGCTCGCCGAGAGAAACGCAGAACTCGGTCAGTTCGGATTTGGATTTGCCCAGTAGCTCGATCATTGCTTCCCGCGCGGGCGCGCATCACCACAGATTCGCATCGCCCAGATTCATGATAGCGCGGCTCGAGCCTTTTCCGTGACGATGCCGGTGGCGATCCCCGCTGTGCCCGTTCGCGCGCCGCCGCGCTATAATTTGCGGTACGAGCCCACAAGCGCCCTGGAGAAGACGATGCCGAAGCAGACTACCGCTGAACAACTGACTATTACAGCCTGGGTCAATAACCTTGCGGCGCTGAACGAGCGAGATTTCACGCTGGAAACGGTGCAGGACTACATCGTGAACCATCACATCCGTCCCGAGACGCTGGATAAGTATCTGTTTTTTTCTAAAGGGAGCTACACGCGCAATCTCATTTTCAAGAATCAGCTGTTCGAGTGCATGGCCATTTGCTGGGAAGTCGGCCAGGCCAGCCGAGTGCACAATCATCGCGACCAGAATTGCTGGATGGCCGCGCCCATTGGCCGCCTGCGCATCCAGAATTTCCGCGTGGATGATCGTGACGCCGTCCATGGCACCTGCAAACTGGTTCCCACCGACATCTACGACATGGATGCAAGCAATCCAGTGCACGTGAACCCGCTGGAACCGGTACACCAGGTCCTCAACCTGCCGGAATTCAACCAGCGCGCGGTCAGCATCCACGTGTACTCCAAGCCCTTCGATGTCTGCGAGGTCTACCAGCGCGACAGAGGCACCTATGCCGATGTTCCGCTGCACTACACCAGCGAGTACGGGAAGCTGAACCCGGACGAGAAGCTGATCTAGGCTGCGTCGGTCAACCGCGCTTCGGCGATCGACTGGTGACAACCGAGTTATCGCCGGTGTTTTGCCGGCTCCGCGGCAGGGACGCGCTAAAGCGACGCCCCTACACAGAAGCACTGAAGTGCTTGTACGGGTGGCTGAATCGAGACGCTTCTCATCGTTCAAGCTGCTCAAGAAGTTGGCGTTATCCGACTAACGCGTACCATTTCTCCTTTTCGGTGCGCTGTGTCACAATTCCTAAATGACCACCGAAGCACGCGATATTCAAAAGCGCGTCTTGCCCAACGGTCTGGTGGTGCTGACCGAAACGATGGCGCACGTGCGCTCGGTTTCCGTTGGCGTGTGGATCCGCAACGGCTCCCGCGGCGAAGTCCCGGAAGAGAACGGCCTTGCGCATTTCATGGAGCACATGGTGTTCAAGGGCACCGAGCGACGCTCCGCCGAAGAAATCGCGCGGCAGATGGACTCGGTCGGTGGGATGCTCGACGCGTTCACTTCGAAGGAACAGATCTGCTTCAACGCAAAAGTGCTGGACGAGCACTTGCCAATCGCTTTCGACATCATCGCGGATCTTGTCCTGCGGCCGAAGTTCGATTCTGACGATGTGAAAAAAGAGCGCCAGGTCGTTCTCGAAGAAATCAAGATGGATCTGGACAATCCCGAATACCTGCTGCACGACATTTTCACGCGCGGCTTCTGGCCGGAGCATCCGCTGGGCCGGCCGATTCTGGGCACTCCGGAAACGGTACGGCAATTCAGTCGCGACGCGCTGCGCAAGCGCTTCCGCAACTGGTTCGCACCGGACCATCTGGTGATTTCGGCGGCGGGCAATGTAAAACACGAGCAGGTGCTGGAGTTGGTCGAGCGTGAATTCGGTAGCCTGACGAAGGCCGAACCCTTTGGGGACGGGGCGGCTCCATTCACACAAGCGCCGATTCACCTGGAAACGAAACGCGAACTCGAGCAGGTTCACGTGTGCCTGGGCGTTCCGTCTGTGCCGCTGGCGCATGAAAAACGCTTTGGCGTCGCGGTGATGAACAATCTTCTGGGCGGGGGCATGTCGTCGCGGCTGTTCCAGAACATCCGCGAAAAGCAAGGCCTCGCCTACGCCGTGTTCAGCGAACTGACGCCCTACTCCGACGCAGGTATGCTCACGGTGTACGCCGGCACCGCGAAAGAGACGGTGGGTCAGGTGATCGACCTGATCGTGAAGGAATTTCGCGAGCTGAAAGAATCACTGGTCCCCGAAGACGAGCTGCTGCGCGCCAAAAATCACCTGAAGGGTTCGCTGATGCTTTCGCTGGAATCGACCAGTTCGCGTATGTCGAATCTGGCGCGTCAGGAGCTGTATTTCCGGCGTTTTTATTCGCTGGACGAAATCCTCAAAGGAATCGACACGGTGACGCGCGAAGAAGTGCAGTCGCTCGCGCGCGAATATTTCCGCCCCGAGCAAATCGCAGTCACAGTGCTCGGCCCACTCAACGGCTTCACCCTGGACCGCGCCCGCCTCGCCTGCTAGAAGTGCTCGCTTCGGAAAGCGGCCGCTACAACGGCACAGAGCTACGCCAGTTCTTTCCTCAACTCCGTGTTTCGGGCCATTGACGCAATTGGTGCGCTCTGCGATGATCTGAAAATTGTTTCGCTTCGTGTTCGACTTGAGGGGGAAGCGATCGGCTTGCGGGTCTCCATATTGGCGTCGGGCAGCTCGGGGAACATTACCCTTCTCGAGACGCAGAGCACCCGCCTCCTTGTTGACGCCGGACTCGGAAAACGCGAAACGTTGGCGCGGCTGGCGGCTATCGAACACGACGTCGAACATCTCGACGGCATCCTGATCACCCACGAACACAACGATCATTGCGGCGGCCTGCCGCAAATGCTGGGCATGTGGAAGGCGCCGCTGTACGTCACCGAACAGACGCTGGATGCCTTGCATCGCGCGTTGCCAGAGCGGCTGGAAAAACGGCTGCGCGGCGTGGAAACGATTCGCGCGGGGCAGGCGTTCTGCGTGGGCGATATCGAAGTGCATCCGTTTCAGATCCCGCACGATTCGGCCGATCCGGTGGGGTTCACGTTTCGCGCAGGCGGCGTGAAGATGGCGCTGGTCACCGATCTGGGCTACATGCCGGAGTTGGTGAAAGTGCACTTGCGCGGATCGGATTGTTTGTTGTTGGAGTCGAATCACGATCTGGACATGCTGAAGGTGGGGCCGTATCCGTGGGTGGTGAAGCAGCGGGTGCTGAGCCGCACCGGGCATCTTTCGAATCATGCAGTGAGCGAATATCTGGCCGATCCTGATGGCTTCGATGGCCGCGCGCGCTACTTGATCCTGGCGCACATCTCGCAGGAAAACAACAATCCTGATCTTGCGCGACTCTCCGCCGAAGAAGCGCTGGGGCGGCGGCCGGCGGAAAATCGATTCACCGGCGAATTGCTGGTGGCCACGCAAGACGCGCCAATGAAGCCGCTCGAACTGTAAGCCGAGAAGATTTGACGCAGAGAGCACAGAGGGAAGCGCACAGAGGCCGCGGAGGCGCTATTAAGCCGATAGTAGTTTCGCGCACGTCAACCTGGCGCTATTTTCCCGGCAATTGCCGGGGCGTTTTTCACTTCCTTTCCAGCGGTTTTCACTCCATTTTTAGCTGCTTGAGTGTTCTTCTGTGGATGGCGATCGTTAACCTGGGGATCTTCCCTTCCGCGGCGCAAGACGCGCCGCTCGATGCTTCGGAAATTTCGCGCGACCTGCTGTATCTTGCTCCATCGCGAGTGGAATATCGCGCCGCCGGCGATGCCGGTTCGTACGTGTTTGCGGGGAGCCGCTTTGCATACATCGCACCTCATGGCGCTGGAGAGTGGTCGATCGTTCCGATCACAGCGCCCGCCGCGAAGTCGCGTGAGAAGCAGCGCGTTTTCACCGTCGAGGTTGACGGGGGGGGGAATTTGTCGCCGTACGAGCTGGTCGGCGCTTCCGACGACGATCGCGCCACGCTGGCGCTGCGAAAGAAGGGCGAGAGCGAGCCGTTGGTCTCGGCGACGCTGTGGGATCGCGATCAGCTGGCCGAAGCGTGGTCGCCGGAACTGCGCAAGGAAAAGCGCGACTTGACGCTGGATGGGCTGCGCCAGGATCTGGAAGTAGCGGATCCAGAAGTGCGGGCTATGGCGATCTATCCGGCGAACAAGCCCGCAGAGAATCAGCCGATCCTCGTCGCCGTCGGCCAATCCAGCGGCGAAGGCGAGCTGGGCCTTTCGACGATTGTGAAATTTGAACCCGACACGCGAGACGTGAAGGTGTACCACATGCCAGGGGCGCTGACGTGCGAAGTTTCCGCGGTGGGCGCGAACCTGAATGCGCAGGGTGTGACGACGGTGTGGTTCGGGGTGCGCGCCGTGCGCGAAGGTGCGATCGCACCGTGCGGCGCAGGGGGATTATCGAAGCTGGATGTGCAGACGCGGCAAGTCGCGTCAGCCGCCGGCAGTGGTGCGGCCGGAAAAAGTCTTCCGCTCGGTTCGATTGTGACCGTGTTTGGGCCCGGCGAACAAAACAGCCTGGTGATGGCGACCGACGCGGGAATTTGCACGCTAGTCAAGAATTCGGAAAACGACTGGAGCTGCCGGCGGTTTGTGCCGACGGCCACACTGAAAGAAGCGATGCCGGTCGCGAATCGACCAGGCGACAAGCCATACGGCCAACTGAAGCCTGGCGATTACGAAGTTTTGTGGGCTAATCAAAATTTTCTGGAAGTAGTCACACCGGATTCTTACGACGCGTGGCTGGCGGCGGACGACTACGCGGAAGCTGTGGCACGCGATTTTGATGCCGAGCCCTATAAGTTGCTGAATACGACGAGCGGCGGAGCGGCGCCGATCCGTCCGCTGGCAAAACCCGGCGGCGAGCCGTTGAACGGCGCACTGGTGTATCGCGCCCCACTGGAAAAACTGGCCGCGGCTACGGGTACGCCGAATGGATGGGTACACGTTCGCGCGCGCACCGGCTGGATCGCGCGCAAGAATCTCGAGGTCACGCCAAAGCTGGTTGCGGCGCAGAGGTAGCACGCGCTGGCCAAACACCGCCGTTGACACCGCGGCGGGCGATATCCTAGACTTTTCTGGTTCTTGGTAGAGGTGCGGAGGCCATCAGTAGCCGGGCGCGACGTTCCGACCAGCATCGGGCGCCTGAGTGAAAGGGGCGAGCAAGTTTCTCCGCCGAAATCGTTGCGCTGGCTAAGCGCGGCGGTTGGGGGGCAGGGCTAAGACCTGTCCACTGTCATCCATCACCGGCCGTGATCGCGGCTTGCGGTGAAACCGGGTGAAGCGCTATCGAGAGGCGGTAGCCCCGAGTTTCTTCGCGGTTCCTTCCTTTCTTTGCGTTTCTTCCTTGAAAGTAAAATCAGGCTTGAGCCCCGGTGAGTTTTGCTGATCGTCGTGTTTTGGGCGGATTTGAGTCTAAACGCGCAGGCCTGAAGACCTGAGCTACACGCTCCGGCGAAATTTTGAGCGGTAGGATTTGCACTTCGGGATGACGATGAACCTTTTCGAACTGACGCGGGCGTTGGTGGACATCGAATCGGTGACTAACAACGAAAAACAGGTGGGCGACTACCTGTTTGCGCATTTGTCCGCGATGGCGTTGCGGTACGCCGGGCGCGTGGAGCGTATCGCGGTGGAACCGGGCCGCGACAATGTTTTTGCGGCGTGGGGCGAGCCGGTGGTGACCCTCTCGACGCATATGGACACGGTGCCGCCGTTTTTCTCTTCGAGCGAAGACGAGCAATTCCTGTGGGGGCGCGGGGCTTGCGACGCAAAAGGCATCATCGCCGCCATGATTTTTGCGGCGGAGAAGTTGCTGGGGGCGGGCACGAAAAATTTCGGACTGCTGTTCGTGGTCGGCGAGGAGCGGAACTCGGCCGGAGCGCGAGCGGCTGCCGCTTCTCCACGCGGTTCACGTTTCTTGATCAACGGCGAGCCTACCGAGAATCATCTGGCGCTCGGCGGAAAGGGCGCGTTGCGGTTCGAGATTGTGGCGCGCGGAAAATTGGCGCATTCGGCGTATCCGCATCTGGGACACTCGGCGATTCATACGCTGCTGGATGTGCTGCAGGACATTCGCAGGATCGCGCTGCCGAAAGACGCCGTGTTGGGACCCAGCACATTGAACGTCGGGGTAATTTCCGGGGGACGCGCGCCCAATGTTGTGGCCGATGAAGCGCGCGCGGAAATCATGTTTCGCACCGTGGGCGATCCAGGGGTGCTGCGCGAAGCGGTAGCGGCCGCGGCGAGCGGACGCGCGGAAGCGCGCGAGGAGATTCATATTCCCGCGGTTCGCTTGACGGCGTTCAACGGGTTACCGACGACGGCGGTGGCCTTCGCTACGGATATCCCGGCACTGGGCGACGTATGGGGCAAGCCGTTCCTGATCGGTCCGGGAAGCATCCACGTGGCGCACACGGCGGAGGAGCGCATCTCGAAGCGGGAATTGAGCGAGGCAGTGGAAATTTACACGCGCATGGCGACACAGCTTTTGAACGAAGGGCAGGTGCGCGCATGAGCCTGGGCCTGGCGATCGTCGGCTACGGAAAAATGGGACGGCTGATCGAGCTGCTTGCGCCGGAGTACGGATTTGAGGTGCGCGCCAAGTTCAACGGGCGCAACAATGCGGGCGGCGAAGGACTGACTCGCGAATCGCTGCGCGGTATCGACGCGGCGGTGGAATTCTCCACGCCGCAGACAGCAGCTCGAAATATCGAACGGCTGGCCGCAGCGGGCGTTAATGCGGCGGCGGGCACAACCGGATGGATGGAGCAGCTTCCGGAGGTACGCGAAGCGGTAACCCGCACGGGAACCGGCCTGGTGTGGGCGCCGAATTTTTCCGTGGGAGTGAATTTGTTCTTGCAGGCCGTTGCGCAGACGGCAGCACTGTTCGCGCGGCAGCCGGACTACGAGGCCTGGGCCTGGGAAATTCATCATGCGGCCAAGAAAGACGCGCCCTCGGGCACGCTGCGCAGACTGGCCGATGACATGCGTGCGGCCGGCTACGACCGGCCGATCACTTTGAGCGCGAACCGCGCCGGCGCGCATCCTGGTACCCACGAAATCGGATTCGATTCCGTGGCCGACACGATTACCCTGCGCCATACCGCACGAAGTCGCGAAGGATTCGCGCGGGGCGCCCTGCAAGCAGCGCGCTGGGTAAGCGGGAAGCGCGGCGTGTTTGAGTTTCGCGACATTTTGACGGAGTTAGGTGCAGTTGAGGCAAAAGTGACGACGAATTCGCCAGCCTGAACTCCACAAGTTCGGAGAAAGATTGCAATGAAGGAGAACAACATGTTTACCGGGTGCGGCACGGCGATGGTTACACCGTTTCGGCGGGATGGTTCGCTCGACGAAGTGACGCTGCGGAAGTTGATTCAGCGGCAGATTGACGCGGGTATCGATTTTCTGGTGCCTTGCGGGACAACGGGCGAGAGTCCGACGCTTACGCGAGAAGAGCATCTGCGTGTGGTGGCGATCACCGTCGAATTGGCGGCGCGGCGCGTTCCAGTGCTGGCGGGCGCGGGAGGTTACAACACCGCGGAGGTGATTGCGCTGGCAAAGGAACTCGCGGCGATTGGCGCGGACGGTCTCTTGTCGGTGACGCCGTATTACAACAAGCCGACGCAGGAGGGTTTGTGTCAGCACTATCGCGCAATCGCGGACGCCGTGTCGCTGCCGATCATTTTGTACAGCGTGCAGGGACGCACCGGAGTGAACATCGAGCCGGTGACGGTGGCGCGGCTGGCGGCGGTAGAGAATATCGTCGGGATCAAGGAAGCTTCCGGCAGCATCGCGCAGATGTCGGCGATTTTGAATGCGGTGCCGGAGAATTTTCTGGTGCTGTCGGGCGACGACGCGATTACATTGCCGCTTGCGGCGCTGGGTGGGCGTGGGGTGATCTCGGTGGTATCGAATGAAATTCCCGAGCAGATGGCACGTCTGATCCGGCTCGCGACCAGCGGGAATTTTGCCGGAGCGCGCGAATTGCACCGACGCTTTTTGCCGCTGATGGAAATCAATTTTGTGGAGTCGAATCCAGGCCCGGTGAAAGCGGCGATGGCGGAGATGGACTTGCTGGAGCCGGTGTGGCGGCTGCCGCTGGTTGCGCCGCGCGCAGAAAATCAGGCGCGGATTCGCGGCGTGCTCGCGTCGCTGGACCTGGTTTCCGAGAGAGTGCATGCAGCCGTCGCAAATTGAGCAACTGTTCGACGCGCCGCCGGCGCAATACACCCAGGAGCACTTCGCGTTGTTTCGCGCGTTTAAAGACGCGCTGAATCGCGGCGAAGTGCGTGCCGCGGAGCCTGATTCCACGGCGTTGACTGGCTGGCGCGTCAATGCCTGGGTGAAAAAGGGCATTCTGCTGGGCTTTCGGATGGGCGCGATTGTGGATATGTCGGTTGACCCGGCGCGCCAGCCGTTCATCGACAAATCGACATATCCGGTGCGCGCGATCACGGCCGCGGACGGCGTGCGCATCGTACCGGGTGGCTCGAGCATTCGCGATGCGAGTTTCATCGGCCGCGGCGTGATCTGCATGCCGCCAATGTTCATCAACGTCGGCGCGTATGTGGGCGAAAACACGATGATCGATTCGCATGCGCTGGTGGGCAGCTGCGCGCAGGTTGGCCGCAGTTGCCACATCTCCGCGGGATCGCAAATCGGTGGCGTGCTCGAACCGGCGGGCGCGCTGCCGGTGATTGTCGAAGACGACGTGCTGATCGGGGGCAACGCCGGCGTTTACGAAGGCACGGTGGTCAAGCGTCGCGCAGTCCTTGGCAGCGGCACGATTCTGAATCGCTCGATCCCCATCTATGATTTGGTGAAAGACGCAGTGTATACCGCAACGGAATCCGAGCCGTTGATCGTTCCCGCAGAAGCCATCGTCGTTCCCGGTTCGCGTGCCGTGTCGCATCCGCTTGGAAAAAAACACGGCTTGTCGCTGCAGGCCGCGGTCATCGTCAAATATCGCGATTCGAAAACAGATGCACGGGTTCAATTGGAGGATTTGTTGCGTTAGTGCGGCAGCGTTTACGTGTTACTGAGAGAGGACTTTCTCAAAGAACGCCAGCGCCCGTGGATCGTTTGACTGACCGAGCCAGAACATGGCCTGTTTACGCACCGCCGGATTGTGATTGTTCTGCGCGACCTCGATCAATTTCGGTACGCCTTCGTCTTTTGGAAGCTGGCTCAGCGCGAACACCGCTTTCTTCTTCACATCGGTGTCGGGATCGTTCTCGATGGCGCCGGTAATCGTGCCGACGGCCTTCTTGCCGGCCTTCTGCGCGAGCCAGAATAGCGCTTGTCCGCGAACGTGAGAGCTTTCATCTTCCCTGGCCATGCGGATCATTTCATCCTGAGCACCGGGCTCGCGACTGACCGATAGTGCGAAGGTTACGTGCGCGCGAATGTCCAAACTGGGGTCGCTCTTGGCCATTCTTTGTAGTACCACAAATCCACTTCTTCCGCGCGATTCGCCCAGCCAGAAGGAAGTGTGTTTGCGCAGCGATTCCGGTTGATCTGGCCGCACGAACGACTCCAGGGCGCGATTGGCGGATTCGTCGGCCTGCAGGGCGATGGCGGTCAGCGCGCCGCCACTCAATTGCTTGTCGTCGCGATCGCGGTCATGATCATCAAGGCTACCTTCGCGAACATACGTCGTCAGCATCGTTACGCTGTCTGCTGGCTTCACGCCGGTCAGCCATACGAGCGGCAAGCCACCGGCGTCGACGGTGCAATCCTCCGACACTACGCGAATCTTCATCACACGCTTCGCCTCGGTGCGCAGCAAGATCACCAGGTTGCGCGAGCCTTCGAGCTGAACCTTGCCGACGCCGCTCACGCCTGTGGCGTCGCTACGTGACGTCATGTTGACGCCGTGGTTGCTGTCTTCCAAACGGCAAACGCCGCAGCCGCCGTTCTCCCAATTCGCGCCGCGATTGTTACAGCAGACTTCGCGATCGCTAGCGACTTCGGGAACGGCGTAGCCGATCCATTGGGGTTGCGCGGATTGCTCCGCGATTTTCTTGACTTCAGCAACAATTGGCGCGCTGACCGCGCGTTGCTCGACTCGCGCATTCTCGACGTGAGGCATCCCGGCCGAATCAGCCTGCGCGAGCAGGACAGGTGTGACCCAGAGTGCCAGAATCGCAGCTAGGCCGAAGCGCATCGTCGCTGCAAGAATCGTCTTTGAAGTCATCATGTCGCTCTCCATCCTCTGCCAGTCACTGCCCACGTGGCCCGCGAGACCGCTCGTTGCCATTTCGGAGCGGCCAATCCACGATCTATTTGTTCAGAATCTCCATGAGGTACTCGGTGCCTTCTTTCGAATGCATCAACGAAAGCTTGGACACCGCCGTTTTCTTCAACTCTGGGTCCTTTTCCGCTCGAGCAATGGCCACCAGCGCCGACGCATTCCCTTGAAGGAAATATGCGTTCAGCACTTCTTCGCGCAATTCCCGATCGGTTTCCTTGGCGTAAATCGTTTTCAGCGCCTGCGCGGAATCCGCCGAGTTGATCAGACCCAAGTTCCGGATCGCGGCGCGACGCAACTCGGGATCTTTTTCGCCGCTGGCGACTTCCACAATCTTCTTGGAATCGCCGGCCAGGAAAAACGCCTGCAAGATTTCTCGTTTCAACTCCATCGAGGTTTCTTTCTGATAGAGCTGCTGCAATTCATCGATGCCGTGCACCAAGCCTAGCTGCCGGATGGCTTCGCGGCGCACGCCGTCGTCTTTCTCGCTCTTGGCCGCCGCAAACAAGTCCTCTTTGTCGCCCGCGATCATGTAGCTGCGGAGAATCGCGCGCTTGACGCCTTCATCGCCGCTCTTGGCATAGACCTCGGCCAGCGTCTTGTGCGCTTCGCTCCCGCCAAACATGCCGAGGTATTCCACCGCTTTGCGTTGCAACTCCGGATTGGATTGCCCGCTGGCGATGCGCCCCAGAATTTGCCGCGCTTCGGGTTTTCCGCTTTGCGCAATCACGAACAGCGCTTTAGATTTTTCTCGTGGCGTGCCCGTGCCGTTAAGCACTTTCTCCAACAACGGCAGCGCTCGATCGGGATCGCTGTTCATCAATCCCTGAATCGCCAGCATTTTAAGATCGTCATCGCTCTGCGCATCGGGATGCGGGCTTTGGCCAGTGCGCTGGCGCACTTCGATTTCCAGCGCGGAGGCGTCGCGCTGCCAGCGGCTCTGCGGAAAGCGATGTTTCAGATCGGCGATCGTTGCCAGCGCCGAATCTCGTTTGCCCAGCCGATTTTCGGCATAGGCTTTCCAGTACAGCGCCGCATCGGTTTCCTTGCCGTTGCTCTTTGCCAGCTCCGCGAACTTTTGCGCCGCGCGATCGTAGCGCTCCTCATCCAGAGCTTCGCGGCCTTCGTCATACAATTCGGACAATCGGTCCAGCCGCTCCTGTTCGCGGTCTTTGCGTTCCTGCTCGCGATCGCGGGCTTCCTGTTCGCGGTCGCGTTTCTCCTGGGCGCGATCCTTCTCCTCCTGCGCGCGATCCCGAGCTTCCTGCGCACTGTCGTCGTCTTGCTGCATCGCCGCGAAGACGCCGCCCATGGAACGGGCCGAGCGCGAATAGCTCACCGCCGGTGCCGCTAACGCTGCAGCGAACACAACACACGCTGCGATCCGAAATCCTGCGCCCTTGTAGCGAGAAGCCTTCCCGGCTCCTCGCACGATTTCCCCTTGCTCTCTCTCCACAACACTCATGTCTTGTTCCTTTCAGTCTTCGTCGCTCGGCTCTCTCCCAGCGGCGGTTGAGCAGACTCCCCTCGGTGCTGCAGCTCCTGACCCACCACACGAACCTTAAACAAGATCCCTTTTGCCGCAATCCGCTCGCGAATCGTTTCCAACTGCGCCGCAGAAACCTGCTGCGGACTATGCGCGACATCCAGCAGCACGCGTTCGAGCTCATCGAGTACGGCAGCCAGCGCCGTGTCGCCCTGCTCCATCGCTGTTTGCCGGTACAAGCGATTCTCTTCCAGCAAATCCTCCGCGCGCCGCTGCTCGGACGCGATGTTCACCTGCTTGGCACCCGATCTGTCTGCGGGCTCGGCATTCGCCAATTCCACCAGCACCATTTCGGAGCGGCCGAGATGTTCGCCAACAGCCATGATCAGGACGCGCTCCCGAACGTTGGCGGCATCCGCGACCGTCTTGGTCGGTCCTACGCGGCGGCCCGCCAAGAACGCCACAATTACCAGCGCTGCCACCGCTGCGAATGTCGCCAAACGCCGCGGCTCGAACAACCCGGACCAGCCCGAGACTCTACCCGCCGCTTGCTTGCTTAGCCCGAATTCCCACCAGCGGCGACGCTTTTCCGGCAGCCGCGGCGCAATCTGCTTCCACACACGCTGGCCATAGTCCTCCCCTGGATCGGGCACCGACATGGTGTCCAACGCCGCCAGCACCGCGTCGATACGATCAAGCTCGGCTTTACACTCCGGGCATTCCTTCAGGTGCACAGCGATGGCCTCGCGCTGCAGCGCATCACCATCGCCGCCCGTCAGCTTGCCGTCGTGATACGCGATCAACTCTTCCTCATCCGGATGTTTCATAGTTCCGTTCCCATTGCTCGAGCCTGGCCGCGTTGTTCCACAAACGGCCCGAGCGCCTGCCGTAGTTTCTGCACCGCCCGAAACACGGTGTTTTTTGCCGCGCTGGAGCTCGACTCCAGAGCCGCCGCGATCTCCTCGATCCCGGATCCGCCCCAATGCCGCATTACAAACGCCGTGCGCTCCGCGGGGGTCAACTCGATCAAGGCGCGCCGTATGTGCACTGCGAGCTGCGCGCTTTGCGCCAGACGTTCCGGCGAAGGCGCAGCATCCGGCACCATGTTCATGAGATCCAACTCAGCCGCGCCTTCTTCCCCGCCCCGTGCGGCAGCCGGCGCGCGCTGTGAATCCTCGGTCTTGCGCTGGCGCATGCGATCGATCGCATAATTAGCGGCGATGCGATAGACCCAGGTCCCGAAATTGGCTTTTTCCGCAAATTGCTCGAGCTTCTGGTATGCGCGCAGAAAAGCCTCCTGCACCACTTCTTCGGCATCGTGCTGGTTTCCGGTCATGCGATAGGCGAGCCGGAAAACGCTCTGGCTGTGGCGTTCCACCAGCACGCGAAAGGCATCGCGATCGCCTGCGAGCGTCCGCTCGATGGCGATGGCGTCGCTATCCCCGATGACCTCGACGCTCTGCCTCATCCGGTTCATTAGACAGGTTTTCCGCCTTGCGGTTAGGTTGTCGCAAGTGCGTGTTTCGGAAGGGTACTATGCGGGCGCGACGTTGCCTGCCGACACCGCCCGTGGCTACGTTGTGCCATCCGATCGAAAAACCCTCATCCCCTGAAGGGGTGAGCGACAGGGCCTGCAGGCTGACACTTTCGCGTTTTCGCCCATGATTCGCCTTGCATCTCCCCGCCCAGGCCAACTAACCTTAATCCTCTTTGCGCACGTGCCTTAACGCACCTCCAGAAGGAGCTAACCCGTGGCCACTTCAGTCTGGAAGGGTTACCTGACGTTTGGCTTGATCTCCATTCCCATCCGCCTGTTCTCCGCGGCGCGCACCGAACGCATCGGCCTGAACCAGCTGCACAGCGTATGCAAAACCCGCATCCGCATGCCGCTGTTCTGCCCGCACTGCGAACGCCAGGTGCCGCGCAACGAAATCGTGAAGGGCTACGAATACGAGAAAGACCAATATGTGCTCTTCGACGAGGAAGAGCTGGACAAGATCGAGCCGGAATCCGCCCGCAGCATGGAAATCCTGGAATTTGTCAAAGTGCACGAGATCGATCCGCTGTACTACGACGCGTCGTACTACGTCACGCCCGAAGACGAAGGCAAGAAGGCCTACCAGCTGCTGCTCAATGCTATGGAAAGCTCAGGCTACGCCGCCATCGCCAAGCTGACCATGCACCAGCGCGAACACATCGTGGTGGTGCGTCCGCGCGCCAAGGGCATGACCCTGCACACCATGTTCTATACCAACGAAATCCGCGAAGTCGCCGAGTATGGCCGGACCGACTCGGCCGCTCAGCCCAAGGATGCCGAGAAAAAGCTCGCCGCGCAGCTGATCGAAAGCCTGGCCGCTCCCTTTGAGCCAGACAAGTACAAAGACAATTACATGGAAAGCATGAAAAACATGATCGAGGCCAAGCGTGAGGGCCACGAAATCGCCGAGGTCACCCATCCCAAGCTCGCACCCGTGATAGATTTGATGGACGCGCTGAAGAAAAGCATCGCCGAAAAACAGCCGGGCGCGAAGAAGCCTCCGGTCCGGGCCGTTCAGGCCGCGGCAGCGGCGCAGGCGCCAGAGAAAAAGAGAGCAGGCAAGAAATAGCAGGCAAGTCGTAAATGGGCACAACCGAGCGATTCACGCGGCGCGAATTCCTGCGCATCCTGGACGTCACGGACAAGCAGCTCACTTACTGGGAAAAACTTCGGCTGATTTCTCCGCGACGCCGCGGCAGCGACAAATCCTACGATTTCCGCGACCTCATCAGCCTGCGTACCGCCAAGCAGTTGATCGAAACCGGGGTCTCCGCCAGCCGCCTTCGCCGTTCTTTGGCGGCCCTTAACCACCAGCTGTCCGAAGTTCAGGCGCCGCTGAATCAGCTCCGCATCCTATCCAACGGCCGCGACGTGATCGTCGAGCGCGACGGCGCCCGCCTGGAACCCATTTCTGGCCAGTTCGTCCTCAATTTTGACACGCGTGAACTCAGCGCCAAGGTCCGAGTCATGCCCGAACGCAACGCTGAAGACTGGTTCGCGCTGGCCCTGCAATACGAGTCGGATCCCGATTCCCGCCTGCAGGCTATCGAAGCCTATCAACGAGTGCTGAAGACGAATCCTCACCATATGGATGCCCTCATCAACACCGGCATGCTCTTTTACGAACAAGGCGAGCTCGAATCCGCTGCTGGTTCGTTCCTCCGCGCCGTGGCCGTTGACCAAGACAATGCCGTCGCCCATTTCAACCTTGGCAGCGTCCTTGAGGAGCTCGGCCAGTTGGAGACCTCACGGAAACATCTGCGTATCGCCGTGCGTCTCGATCCCAGCCATGCCGACGCCCACTACAACCTCGCCTTCGTCTGCGATCGCCTCGGCGCGCCCTCGGAAGCCCGCCAGCATTGGCAGACTTACATCAAGCTCGATCCTGCTAGCCCATGGTGCACATACGCCCGCCAACGCCTGGCGGTTTCCAAACCGTAAACTGCTCGCCGTAACTGCCACCTAAGCTAAATTGATGGTGGGTTCAAAGTAGACGCCGCAAGACCCCGCATAGGCGGAGACTCGCGCAACAAGCATGGTCGAGGGGGGAAGCTACTTTTTAGCAGCGCCCGCTTTGGCAGCGGCATCGGCGTACTTCTTGGTAAAGCGCTCGACACGGCCCGCGGTGTCGATCAGCTTCTGCTTGCCGGTGAAGAAGGGA
>Ga0068860_100002188_pt1 | contig 20567 bp, 19 predicted proteins | sample KBSSwiS32_FD_66597 | JGI IMG/M metagenome (GOLD analysis project Ga0068860, IMG submission 66597) | Switchgrass rhizosphere microbial communities from Kellogg Biological Station, Michigan, USA - KBS Switchgrass S3-2 | ecosystem: Host-associated > Plants > Roots > Rhizosphere > Soil ...
CCGCCGCCGCCACCACCGTAGCCGCCGCGTCCGCCACCACCACCGCCGCCGCCACCACCGCCGCGATAGCCACCGCCACCGCCGCCGCCGCTGCGTTCTTCACGGGGACGAGCTTCGTTTACGGTCAAGGCACGGCCATCGACCGTTTTGCCGTTGAATTGCGAGATTGCCGTCGTCGCTTCCGCGTCGCTGGCCATAGTCACGAAGGCAAATCCACGGGACTTCCCGGTGAATTTATCCTGCATCAACACCACTTCATTCACCACGCCGGCCTGCGCGAACAGGTCTTGCAGTTCAGTCTCCGTGGTATTGAAGGAGAGATTTCCTACGTATAGTTTGTTACCCATATTATCAGTTTTGTTTCGCAATCGAAAAACTTCGGTGACGGTTCCCGTTAGTCGGATTTCAAGTCGTCACTGAAGTAAACTCAACTGACAATCTCCCCAACCCCGAGCGTATATTCTTTCGCGTTTGGAAGGCATTGTAGGTGCCGTATTTGAAAAAGCAATAAAAAACGCACCCCACTTCCCTTCTTGAAACTTTACAACGGTGCCGGAATATGAGACTCATCGCGGTATGCGTCCCGGCATGATGGCCTGTATCTGTGTCTTTTTCCTTGCCGTGGCTGCTGTACACGCCCAGGAGGACAGTGATATCGCGAAGAAGCTCCAGACGCGCAATGTCGATGTCGCCAAGGTGTTGTTTCAGAACAAAGCCTTCCTGCAGGCTTCCCCATATTACGGGGATCGCGCCGCCTATGTGAATAACTTCTATTTCATCGACAGGGTCCGAACGAAGGATTTCATGGCACGCGCCTTCTACGGGGCCGATCCCTACTGGGCAGGAAATTTTCAATATTCAACTGCGAACGCCAGAACCACAGGGCGCAATGTGATAGTCAACGCAACGACTGCCGTTGATACAAAGACCAGCGAGACAAAGGAGGCCAGGGAGAGCGGCAAGGTATCCTCCACACGCGACTACCCGTTCAATCGCGACTTCCGGGGACGCGGAAGGTCGCAGGACCGCTTCGACAAGGAGGGGGAAAAGGCCCTTTACGGCGCTGTGCCGCTCGGCTTGGGGGGCGATTTGCATCCGCTAACCATTGACGAAGTCCGCGCGCTTCTAAACAAAAACAAGTAGCCCACCATCGCGAATCATCTCGCGATGCGGCTTCACAGGGCATTCTTTTTCGTCTAATTTTGCGCAACTCGCCGGAATCCCGTACTTTATGCTCGCAAAACCGCGACGCCCGGATGTAGGCTTTACGGTACTCTTTATTACATGGAATCCCCGGAAACACAGTTGGAAAGCCTAAGGGCGGGCGCCGCACAAATCATCAGCGAAGCGGAATTACTACAAAAACTGAAACTCGGTCGACCGCTGAACGTGAAGCTGGGCGTCGATCCCACAGCGCCGGATATTCATCTCGGGTTCACAGTGGCGCTGCAAAAACTGCGACAGTTTCAAGATCTCGGACACCATGCCGTGCTGATCATCGGCGACTTCACCGCAATGATCGGTGACCCCAGCGGACGCTCGGTAACGCGCCCGCAATTGACGCACGACCAGGTGATGCGTAACGCGAAAAGTTTCCAGGAGCAGGCGTTCAAAATCCTTGATCCCGCAAAGACGAAGACGGTCTTCAACGGCGAATGGTTCGAGATGATGCCGTTTGAGGAAGTGATCAAGTTGAACAGTCGCGTAACAATCCAGCAGATGATGCAACGCGAGGATTTCAAGGAACGCTACGAGAAAGGCGTTTCGATCCGCGCGCACGAAATCCAGTACCCGATCATGCAGGGGTGGGACTCCGTAATGGTAAAGGCCGACGTCGAGATCGGCGGCACCGACCAGCTTTTCAACATCCTCGTCGGACGCGATCTGCAGAAGGAGGAAGGCCAGCATCAGCAGGTCGTCTTCCTCATGCCGCTGCTCGAGGGCCTCGACGGGGTGAACAAGATGAGCAAGAGCCTGGGCAACTATGTGGGCGTGAGCGAACCGCCCATCGAGATGTTCGGCAAGCTCATGAGCATCAGCGACCAGCTCATGGACCGCTACTACCTGCTTCTGCTCGGGCAGAAAACGCCGGCCATCCATCCCATGGATGCCAAGAAGCAGCTCGCCTGCAGCATTATCGAGCGCTATCACTCGAAAGAAGCGGCTCAGGTCGCACTGGAGGATTTCAATACCCGGTTCAGCAAGCGCGATCTCGACCACGCCGATCTGCAGACGGTGAACTTGAACGGCTCGGCCCGGGACATCATTTCCATGGTGGTTACCGCTTATGCAGGCGCATTCAACCTCACGAAATCACGCGGCGATGCCCGTCGGCTCGTGGAGCAGGGCAGCGTCCAACTCAACGGCGAAAAGATCACCGACCCGAAAACCACTCCGGAATTCCACGACGGCGATGTCCTGCGTCTGGACAAGACCCGCGCAGTACGCCTCGCCGCGTAAACATTTCGCAAGCAAGCCATGATTACGGCGACCACTGGAGAGGCGGTCTTCAGTGATGGACTTCTGATCGCGCCTCATGTCCGGTTAAGCGTCTTGCTCAATTCAGACAGGATGTGCACAACTTCGATGCGGGAACTCCCGATCCAGGGATGGAACCAACTCGTGCTCGGAGTCCATGCGTCAAGCTACGGAATTTTTGAAGTGGAAGCGACACTGGGGCCGGAGCGCAGGGTCGAGGGGCTTTTCCTCAGCCACGAACATCCTTTTTACGAGGCTGGTACTCCCTTGGATTCGGAACGCCGCGCATTTCATGAAGGCGTAATCGCCACTGACCTGCGTGGGCAACTCGAGTTCTCATGGGGCCACGTCTTTTGCAGACTGGACAAAAAATCGAACCGGGACTGGCTGGTCCTCATCTACTCCCCGTTCTCCAATGTCCCTTTGCATGAACGGGAGATTTACAAAATGCTTATCGAACATGAACGGCAGCCTGAATAAACGCTTTCACGCCGTCCGTTTTGAAAACTAACAGTTCCACTACATCCACCCCGGATGATTGCATTTATCGCATCGATATAGTTTCATGGAATTTGTGACTTCCACTCTTTTAGTTCTAGCCGCCGGCATGGGCAGCCGCTACGGCGGTTTGAAACAACTCGATCCCATGGGGCCCTCCGGGGAAACGCTCCTCGATTACTCCGTATTTGACGCCTTGCGTGCGGGATTCGGGCGTGTGGTATTTGTAATCAGGCGCGATTTCGAAGCCGATTTCCGCGAGCGAATCGGACGCCGCTATGAGGCACGCACGGATGTGGACTACGTCTACCAACAACTCGATCTACTGCCTCAGGGTTACACTGTGCCTGCGGAACGCCAGAAACCGTGGGGCACCGGCCATGCGATCTGGTGCGCCCGCGAAAAAGTCGCGACGCCTTTTGCGGCGATCAATGCAGATGACTTTTACGGCGCTGCTGCATACCGGGCGCTCGCTGGATTTTTCCAACGCCCTCCCGGAAAACAGGGGTTGGTTGATTTTTCAATGGTCGGATACAGGCTCGGCAACACTCTCTCGGAGCACGGAACGGTTGCGCGCGGAGTTTGCACGGTGGGCGCGGACGGTTATCTCACCAGGGTCGTGGAATGCACCGGAATCGAAAAGGCAGATGGCGGAGCGCGTCAAAAACTTCCGGACGGTTCCTTCGCGACATTCACACGAAACGAACCCGTGTCCATGAATTTCTGGGGATTCACCCCGGAGGTGTTTCCCCTGCTGGAAGCGGGCCTGAAGGAATTTCTTCGTAACAACCAGAATGACCCGAAAGCCGAGTTCTACATCCCGCTCGCTGTCGCGGACATGATCGCCGCCGGCGCGGCACGCGTGAGCGTGCTGCCCACGGACAGCGCATGGTTCGGAGTCACCTATCGCGAGGACAAGCCACTTGTCACGGCATCGATCGCGCGACTTGTGGAAGCCGGGGAATATCCCTCCAATCTCTGGTCTGGATCAGTGCAATGAGAGTTCTCGTCACCGGCGGCAGCGGCTTTATTGGAAGCCATCTCGTCGAGCATTTCCAGGGAAAGGCGCAGGTGCGCGTACTCGACAACCTGCGTACCGGCAACCGGCGCAATCTCGACGGGTTTGACGTGGAGTTTATCGAGGGCTCCATCCTCGACCGTGATCTCGTGAAGCAAGCGGTGCAAGGTGTCGATTACGTCTTTCATCTCGCCGCAATGGTAAGCGTTCCGGAATCGATGAGCAAACCGATCGAGTGCGCGGCCATCAATGTGACCGGCCTCCTGAATGTGCTCGAGGAGGCATCAACCGCAGGCGTGAAAAAGCTCTGTTTTGCCAGTTCCGCGGCGATCTACGGGAACAATCCGACGGTCCCCAAAATCGAAACAATGGCGCCGGAACCCGCCAGCCCCTACGCAATCACGAAACTCGATGGCGAATACTATTGCGCGCTGTTTACTGCACAGGGACGCCTTGAAACTGCATGCCTGAGATTCTTCAATGTTTTCGGTCCCCGACAGGATCCAGCAAGCGCCTATGCAGCTGCTGTGCCGATTTTCATCCAGAAGGCACTCACGGGCGAACCAATCACCATCCACGGCGATGGCGGGCAAACGCGTGATTTTGTGTATGTGAAAGACGTTGTGGCAGCCAACATCTTCGCCGCAACCACGCAGGGAGTAACGGGCGTATTCAACGTGGGCTACGGCTCAAGCATCTCGATCAATGAACTTGCCCGTGTCATCATCGCAACAACGGGCTCGAAATCCCCCGTGCGCCACGAGCCGGCGCGGGCTGGCGATGTGAGGCATTCATTGGCGTCGGTGGCCAGGTTGCACGCGGCCGGGTTTCATCCTGCCGGCAATTTCAGCGACGGTGTTGCCGCCACGCTAAAGTCACTGCACAATTCCGAAGAACCACATGTCTCATGAATGCCTCCCGGCAATTCCTGAATTTTGATTACCTGATCGCCGGCGCAGGGTTTGCAGGTGCCGTAATGGCAGAGCGCCTTGCCAGCCAGTGCGGCGCGAAATGCCTGGTAGTGGACAAGCGGTCGCACATCGGTGGCAATGCCTATGATCGCCATGACGATGCCGGAGTGTTGATCCACAACTACGGGCCGCATTACTTCCGCACCAATTCCGACCGTATCGTGGAATATCTCAGCCAGTTCACCGGGTGGCATCCGGTGGAATATAAAATCCTGTCGTGGTCGGACGGGCGCTACTGGCAGTTCCCCATCAATCTCAATACTTTTGAGCAGATCACCGGCAAACCCTCCACCACGGAGGAAATGGAAGCCACGCTGGCGCAATGGCGCGTCCCTATTGAAAACCCGAAAAATTCCGAGGAAGTGATTGTTTCCCAGGTGGGATGGCAACTCTACGAGAAGTTTTTTAAAAATTACACCCGCAAGCAATGGAAGCGCGACCCCAGGGATCTCGATCCCAGCGTTTGCGGTCGCATCCCCGTTCGCACGAATCGCGACGACCGCTACCTCTCGGAAAAATTCCAGGCGCTGCCCGCCGCCGGCTACACGAAGATGTTTGAAAAGATGCTCGCTCATCCGAACATCGAAGTGCGCTTAAAGACGGATTACCGGGAACTATTGCCCCATATCCATTACAGGCACCTCGTTTACACGGGACCGATCGACGAATATTTCGGCCATTGCCACGGCGCGCTGCCCTATCGTTCACTGCGTTTTGAGCCGGAAACTTTGACGCAGGAATATTTCCAGCCCGCAATGCAGGTGAATTATCCGAATGATCACGATTACACCCGCATCGTGGAAATCAAACACGCGACCGGGCAGAAGATCGGCGCGACCACCATCGTGCGGGAATACCCCGACGACTACGCGCCCGGGAAGGAGCCGTACTACCCGATTCCAGCGCCGGATGCGAAGGCGGTGTATGATAAATACGCAGCACTGGCTGCCGCCGAGAAAAACACCAGCTTCATCGGACGCCTAGCAACCTACCGCTACTATAACATGGACCAAGTCGTGGGGATGGCGTTGGCCGAGTTCGACAAGCTGCGCACGCGCCATTCAGCGCAGTGATTATGTTTGCTTCCCATTAAACCGATCGCGAATGTTGCCACAGTGATGAAATTCCCCCGTATCGTCGCGTTTTGGATCGTGTTGTGCGCCCTGTTGAACTGCGCGGGCTGGATTCTGTCCGCGTTGCATCAACTCAACCGCACGGGCTATCTCTGTGCATTTGCGCTGATTGGCGCCTTCCTGTGCACATGTTTCAAACGCGGAACATCGACAGGGACTCCCTGTCGTGTCACGTTGCAAAAGTACAGGCGCAGGTTCACAAGAAAATTCCCGCTCGCATTCCTCATTCTTGCGGTCATGGCCCTGGCGGGTGGCGTTATTTATGCGCCCACCAATTACGACGCCCTGGCGTATCGCATCCCGCGAATCCTGCACTGGCTGGCGGAAGGGCGGTGGCACTGGATCCACACGGAATTTCAACGCCTGAATACGCGGGCCGTGGGGATCGAGTGGGTATCCGTGCCGATCATTGCATTTACGAGGACGGATCGTTTTCTTTTTGTCATTAATGCCGTCTCGTTTCTGCTCCTGCCCGGGCTTGTTTTTGGAGTACTGACGCGTCTTGGCATTCGCGCGCGGGCGGCGTGGCATTGGATGTGGCTCATCCCCACCGGCTATTGCTACCTGCTCCAGGCCGGAAGCATCGGGAATGACCTGTTCGGCGCCGTATTCGGCCTTGCAGCGCTCGATTTTGCATTGCGAGCACGGAAATCCAGGCAGGCCACGGACGTGTGGCTTTCAGCACTCGCCGCCACCCTGTTGACCGGGGCAAAAATAAGCAATCTGCCGCTTCTGCTGCCCTGGCTGGTCGCCGTGTTTCCCGCGCTTCCGGCTCTCTTCCCGCGACCGCTTGCAACGCTTGCCGTGACCATCGCCGCGCTGTTCTCGTCATTCGTTCCGATGGGTCTGCTCAATTTCAAACACTGCGGCGATTGGACCGGGCAGGCAGCGGAACAAACCCAGATGAACAAGGGTAGTGTTCTGCTATATATCCCGACGAACGCGATCCTTTTCACAATCCACAATCTCAAGCCTCCCATATTCCCGGCCGCGAAATGGTGGAACGCGATGGTTCCCAAGGTGGTCCCAACGAAATTCACGCGCAAGCTGGAGGATCTCTTCGAGACAAGCGGGGCGCACTTCAGCCTTGGAGAAATGCAAACGGAGGAAGATTCGGGCGTTGGATTCGGCGTCACGGTGCTGTCGCTTGTTTCGGCCACGGCTGGCTGCTTCATGCGCAAAACCCCCACTTTCCGCCAGCGTGATGCTTTCTCTTCCAACGTGTCCCGATGGGCAATCCCGCTCTCAGCCTGCATCGCGCTGCTGGTCTACATGTCCAAGTCGGGCATGGGTGGCACTACCGTGAGGATCATCGCTCCTTACTACGCTTTCCTCATTCCACTGCTGCTGGGGGGCTCATGCCAGGCAAAAATCGTGAACTTCCGGTGGTGGAAATGGTGCGCGTCCGTCGTTTACCTGCTTGCCGCGGTGCTTCTTGTCGTTTCACCCGCGCGCCCGCTATGGCCCGCCAATTTCTTTTTCTCCAGACTGGATGCCAATACATTTCAAAACAGGCTGCTTTTGCGCGCGAAAACTGTTTATTCCGTTTATGGCGAACGCGCCGATGGATTCGCTCCCGTGAGAAACATTCTGCCAGCCGGCGTCCATGCGTTTGGCTTGATTTCGTTTGATGATCCCGAAGCGGCGCTCTGGTGGCCGCTGGGCAGCAGACGTATGGAACATCTCGTCCCATCGGACACGTCCGATGATATCCGCCGCCACGGCATCCAGTATATCCTGATCAATTCCGATAAACTGCCCGGGCTTTTCGGGTTGAGCCTTGAGGAATGGCTGACAAAATATCATGCCGAAACCGTGAAAACCGTTTCACTCAAATTGAGGGCGTCCGACCCCGCCGTCGACTGGGTTCTGGTAAAATTACAGGTTCAAAAATAAAAGATCGCAAGATTTCGCCCCGCCTCTTAAATTTTTATCCGTGGCATCTCCCTTGGAACTCAGCATCGTTATCCCCTGCTTGAATGAAGCGGAAACCCTCGGCGTATGCATCGAAAAAGCGAACAAGAGCATTGCCGCCGCGGGATTATCGGCCGAGGTGATCGTTGCGGACAATGGCAGCACCGACGGCTCCATCGAGATCGCGCAGAAACTCGGGGCGCGCGTAATTAACGTGGCAGGGAAAGGTTACGGCAACGCCCTCATGGGTGGCATTGCGGCTGCACAGGGTAAATTCATCGTCATGGGGGACGCCGATGACAGCTACGATTTTCTCGAGACACCCAGGTTTGTCGCCAGGCTGCGCGAAGGCTTCGATCTCGTCCAGGGATGCAGGCTTCCTTCCGGCGGGGGAACGGTGATGCCTGGCGCAATGCCGCCGTCCCACCGCTGGATCGGCAACCCGATGTTTTCCTTCATGGCCCGCCGCATGTTTGGCGCGCCGCTGCATGACATTTACTGCGGACTTCGCGGTTTTACCAAGGAGCTTTACGACCGCCTTGGCCAGCGCTGCACGGGCATGGAGTTTGCCACGGAGATGATCATAAAATCGGTGTTCGCCGGCGCGAGGATTGCTGAGATACCGATCACGCTGCATCCGGATGGCCGCATCTCAAGAAAACCCCATTTGCGAACCATCCGGGATGGCTGGCGAACGCTGCGATTTTTCCTGATTTTCTGCCCCCGCTGGTTGTTCCTGTATCCCGGTCTGTTTCTTGCCGCCGTGGGGTTGCTGGGGTATGGCCTTGCGATGCCGGGTGTGCCCATCGGGGGTGTCACATTCGACGCCCACACCTTGCTGTTTTCCAGCCTGGCACTGCTGCTGGGATACCAATCCGTGTTATTTGGAATTTTTTCCAAAACATTTGCGATTAACGAAGGCCTGATGCCGGAAGATCCGCAAATGAGCCGTTTTTTCAAGGTCATGTACCTTGAACGCGGCCTCCTGCTTGGCGGCTTGATGTGCCTGGCAGGGCTTGTTCTCCTGCTGGTAGCCGTAGGAAAATGGTGGACTCTGAATTTTGGCCATCTCGACTATGCGCATACCATGCGGGTGGTTATTCCCGGCGTCACCCTCACCGCGCTGGGGTTCCAGACAATCCTCTCCAGCTTTTTTGTAAGCATTCTCGGGATGCAGCGCCGTCGATGAGTTCCCGGGATGCAGATAGACCGAACTTCGACGCGTATGCGGCAGCGTACGACCAGAACCTGGAAAAGGGACTTGCCGTGTCGGGCGAGAGCAAGGACTTCTTTGCCGGCGGCCGGGTTGCATGGCTGGCGCAGGTTTTGGAAAAACTAGGGAGCCCTTGTAACACGATCATGGATTACGGCTGCGGGACGGGTTCATCCACGCCTTATTTGTTTGATGTCTTGAAGGCTGCTGCGCTGACCGGTATCGACGTGTCGGAGGATTCCCTGGCCATTGCCAGACGCACCTACCCCACCCTGCCGGCGACATTCCTGCAACCCGGCCATTACACGCCTGCAGCGAACCTCGACCTCGCATTTTGCAATGGTGTTTTCCACCACATCCCGCCTGCCGAACGGGCCGGCGCGGTCGGATTCGTCCACCAATCCTTGCGTCCGGGCGGGCTTTTTTCCTTTTGGGAAAACAACCCGTGGAATCCCGGCACACGCTGGGTCATCTCGCGCATCCCGTTTGACCGCGACGCGATCACACTCACCCCGCCGGAAGCGCGACTATTATTGAAAAATGCCGGCTTTGAGATTTTACGGACAGATTTCCTGTTTGTATTTCCACGCATTCTCAGCTGGATGAGGCGGTTTGAACCCTGGCTCATCCCGTACCCCCTCGGAGCGCAATACCACATCCTGTGCCGCAAGTGACGCGCCGGCGCTTCGCCACCCCGATCGCCCTTTCGCGCCTTAAAGGCGTTGCATACCACATTACACTCCTGTAAAATTAATTTTCCCCGCCGATCAGATGAATCTCGAAAATCTTCAGCAAAAATTCACCACGGTCGCCATCACCCTGATCGGCGTACTCGCGGGTGTTTATTGCGGACGTGTTGCGGGCAACGGGGAACTCAATACGCTGGCCTACCTCGGCGCCCTGATCGCGGTGACCCTGGTATGTCTCGTGATGAAAACGCGCATCTGGTTTCTGATTCCACTTGCCTGGGACCTGAAGTCGAAAAGCTACCTGCTTCCGCTCCCCTTTGGTGTGCGCGATGTCACGATCGTGCTCAGTTTCGGGATGTTTCTTTTCTTCACGGCGTTCAAGCTTCTGCGTAGGAAGCCGACCCATTCCCTGCTGGATTTTCTGCTCGGGATCAACCTGCTCTATCTCCTGACTGTTTATATCCGCAACCCGGTCGGGGTTTCGGCATTGAACACCGATCTTGTCGGCGGGCGGCCTTATTACCTCACCATCATCGCTTTCTGTGGATACTGGGTACTTTCACGCGTTGTAGTAAGTCCACTCCGTGCCCGTCGAATTCCGATTTTGATCCTTGTCAGCGCCATCATCGTGGGAAGCATGAGTGTGGTTGCTTACCTTGTACCAGCAACAGTCCCTGTCCTGAGCCACATTTACTCCGGTGTTGAAACGAGCAGCTATGAGGAAGGAGCGGAAAATTTTTCCGCAAACTCTACCGACAATTCACAGGACAGCGTTTCCGGGCGTATCGGCAGTTTGCTGGATTTCGGGGGTATTACCATTTGCGTGTTATGCGCGCTCTATCCTGCGATCACCCTTGTGAATCCTCTCTATATCTGGCGGTTTGGGACATTTGTCATTGCCTGGCTGGCCATATTGGTCTCGGGACATCGCGCAGGAGTTATCATCGGCTTGTCCACGATCCTCATTTCAAGTTATTTCCGCCGTGGCATCCTGGAATTGTTCAAACTGTTAGCCCTGTTCCTTCCCCTTCTGGTGGTCCTGATTCTCGCGCAGGGGACTCTTTTTGAGCTCCCTCTTGTGGCGCAGCGAGCCCTGAGTTTTTTGCCGGGAAACTGGAACCAGGTTGCCGTCAGGAATGCCCAGGATTCCAGTGAGTGGCGCTATGAAATCTGGAGAACGGCCCTCAAAGGCAACCGCTATATTAAGAATAAGATTCTGGGTGATGGCTTTGGCGTCTCGCAGAAAGCCCTCGACGATGTTGCAGCGCACCCGGAGAACAATGAGGAGGGACAGTTAATTGCCGGAGGCTTTCATAGCGGTCCCCTCTCCGCGGTCAGGTTCGTGGGCATCGTGGGCATGATTTTCTACTATGTCCTGATCATTTATCTTGCGTATCGCGCGGCAAAACTCATCCGGGAATGCGAAGGAACGCCCTACTACAGTCTCGCGCTTTTCTTTGGAGTGCCTATTTTTTTCGAGCCGTTTTTTTATACATTTGTTTTCGGTGGATACGACAGCGACCTTCCCCAGACGATCCTCAGTGTCGGCATGGTCAAACTGATTCACGAATCCGTGAAAGACTACAAGAAAACCACCGAGGAGGATATTGAAGTGGAGCCGGCCAGCGAATTGAAAAAATACATCCGGGTTGCGCCGGCAAACGCATGAACACCCTCCCCTGCATCCGACCCTTATCTGGTTCCTTATGGCACGCGTAATCATCGAGGCCGGGCGCACCGAACGCCACTACTGGCTGGATTTATGGAGATACCGTGAGTTGTTTCTTTTCCTGTCGTGGAGGGATATACTCGTCCGTTACAAACAAACGGTCATCGGCGTCATCTGGGCCCTGCTCAAGCCGATTTTGACAACCATCGTGTTCGTTTTTGTCTTCAGCCGCCTTGCCAGGATGCCTTCGGAACACATCCCGTATCCGCTCCTTGTTTTTTCGGCAATGCTTCCCTGGCAATTTTTCGCATCCGCGCTGGCTGAAGCGAGCAACAGCCTCATCGGCAATGCGAACATGATTTCCAAAATCTATTTCCCGCGGCTTGTGATGCCAGCCAGCGCGGTGATCGTGGCCCTCGTGGATTTCCTGATTTCCTTGGGAATCCTTGCGTGCATGATGTTTTACTACGGCATCCCCCCGACTTGGCGGCTGCTTTGCTTGTTTCCCCTCACTGGCGTGGCATTTTTCACCGCATTCGGCGCAGGGCTCTGGCTTGCGGCGCTCAATGTGGAGTACCGGGACTTCCGCTATGTGCTGCCATTTATCGTGCAGATAGGATTGTACATTTCGCCCGTCGGTTTCAGCAGCAGTATTGTAAACGAAAATTGGCGACTCCTTTATTCGCTAAATCCCATGGTGGGGGTCATCGATGGATTTCGCTGGGCTGTGAGCGGGGGTATCACATATTTCGATGCATATGGCTTCGTTGTCTCGCTTCTAATCACAATTTTTCTTACAATCTTCGGAATCTGGTATTTCCGGAAAACAGAACGGGCCTTTGCCGACGTAATCTAACTTTTCCATGAGCGACACCGCCATCCGGGTTGAAAACCTCGGCAAAAAATACCAGCTTCGCCATCAGCAGGAGGGAAAGCGCTACAAAGCCCTGCGGGACGTTATCACAGGGAAGGCAAAATCGCTATTCCGTACCGGACGAAATTCCCAACCGGATATCACTCGCGAAGAATTCTGGGCGCTGAAAGAAGTCTCTTTTGAAATCAAGCAGGGCGAAGCAGTGGGAATCATCGGGCGCAACGGCGCGGGTAAATCGACGCTTCTCAAACTTCTCAGCCGGATCACGGAGCCGACCACCGGCAGGGTCGAGCTTGAGGGAAGCGTGGCCAGCCTTCTGGAAGTCGGGACCGGTTTTCATCCCGAATTGACCGGACGGGAGAACATTTTCTTGAATGGCGCGATCATGGGAATGAGCCGGGCTGAGATCAAACGGAAGTTCGATGAGATCGTAGCCTTTGCTGAGGTGGAGAAATTCCTCGATACGCCGGTGAAGAGGTACTCGAGCGGAATGTATATGCGCCTGGCATTCGGTGTGGCCGCCCATCTGGAGCCGGACATCCTGGTTGTTGACGAAGTGCTTGCCGTAGGCGATGCAGAGTTTCAGAAAAAATGCCTGTCCAAGATGGAGGATGTCAGCAAGGGTGGACGCACTGTGTTGTTTGTCAGCCACAACATGGCTTCCATCCAGCGTTTTTGCAGCCGGGCCATACTGTTGAAAGGTGGACGGGCAATCGAATCCGGGCCCGTTTCAGACGTTGTAAGGTCCTACATCGACGGCTCGGTGAAAGACCAGGCTGATTCCGGTTTAAGCCGAGATCTCGGCGGTTTGCCACGCGGCGGAGAAGGCGGACTGCAATTCACAGGAATCAAGATCACGAATCCCGCAGGCAATGTATTGTCCACTCTCGCCGTCGGGATGACCTTCCAGATCCAGGTAACCTTCAAAGCTCTCCGCGCATTACGATCGGCCGTTATCGGATTCGGCATCCACACCGTCGAAGGGACTACGCTTTTTGCATCACACACCAATGATTTTGGCAATATCCTCAATCTAAAAGCGGGGACCTACGAAGCAACCGTGACATTCACGCCGAACTACCTGCGGGACGGCTCCTATGTTTTGAGTCTCGGATGCATATCCGGAGGAATTCTCGAGGCTTACATACAACAGGCGCTCATTTTGAATATCGAAAAAATATTACATAAAAATGACGAGTATTATGACGACCGGATCGGCTGCCTGTTCATACCGATGCACTGGTCCGAACCAAGAATGATCGATGGCCTCCAAAGATAACCGGTGTCCGTTTTGCGAGGGGGCGCTATCGCCCTTGTATTCGCTGGCCCCTTATTTTCCCCACTCCGTCCTTATGCAATGCGAAGATTGCAGCTCGTGCATTGCGTCTCCCGGAGTCAGCGAAGAGCAGGTTTCCAAGCTTTACCAAGGAACTTATTTTTCCGGGAGCACGACCGACCATTACAAGGGAAATTTGCTGGCCGATTATTACGCAAAAATATCGCGCCCGTTCCTTGATGCCCTCAACAGGGACGACCCCATACTTGAAGCCGGTCCAGGGTTCGGCTATTTCGCGAACCTATTGACGAAAATGGGGTTTACCAACATCACAGTATGTGAGCCAAGCGCGGCTTGTGGCGATTTTATCCGGGAAACCCTGCCCAGTGTCAGGATCGAAGAAACCCTCGATGCGCTCATACGAAAAGGGAACCGGTTCAAAATCATCTTCGCGTTTCATGTGCTTGAACATTTAACCGATCCGGTTTCATTTTTTCATGACTTGAGGCGGCTTTGCGCAGACGCCGGCCTGTTTGTAGCACTTACGCCAAATGCCTCGTCCTCCGCCTTGGAGAATTACAGGGCCGGCTGGGGATGGGCGTGCCCAAATCAGCATATCGTATTTTTATCGGAAAGAATTCCCGGCAATTTTTATGAGAATTGCGGCTTTAAGATATTGAGTTCCAAAAGCGTAACTCCTTCGCAAATTCATTATCCCAGCCATCTCACAAGCTGGATATATGGAATCCTCAACCCGTACTTTCGCATGGAATATCCAAAGGGGGGCATCCGCTGGTTTTTTCGGGGGGTCTTGAAGCGGTCAGTCCGTCTTTTAGCGAATTTCTTCGCGCCGAACGTTCCGAAACGTCCGGCGAGGAGATTGGAGGCGTTTCTCAACAGCTTATGCAGAAGCCCTGGCAAGGATGAATTGGAACTCGTGCTGCGGGCAAAATAACGGATATAATCACACGCGCATTTACATTTTGAAATGATCCGGATGACATGCCCCCGTTGAAAGGGATTGTTAATTTCACATGACTTCACCGCAGTCTATCGCAGCAATAATTGTTACTTACAACCGTTTCGCCCTTCTCCAGCAAAGCATTGCGGCGGTGCGCGTCCAGACAAGACCGGCGGACGAGATCATCGTAGTGGATAACGGAAGCACGGATGAAACCCCGGCTTGGCTTGCAAGGCAAACCGGCCTCACGGTAATCCGGCAGGAAAACAGCGGCAGCAGCGGCGGCCAGTTTACCGGCATAAAAGCAGGATTCGAGCATGGCCACGAGTGGTTCTGGTGCCTGGATGATGACACGATTCCCGAACCGGCCGCGCTGGAGCGACTGACGGCCTCCCCGGCATTCTCACGCCCGGAGACAGGATTCCTTTGCAGTCTCGTGAAGTGGACCGACTGCACGCTTCACGAGATGAACCAGCCTTACCTCGCGCAGGATACCAAGTGGGTGGTGGATTTTGAAAAACACCACACTGTACCTGTGCAGAGCTGTTCCTTTGTGTCCGCGCTTTTCAGCCGGTCGGCGGTCGCCAGGGCGGGCCTGCCGCTGCGGGAGATGTTCATCTGGGGCGACGACGTGGAATATACGCGAAGAATCTCCAGAAGCTTCCGCGGTTATCTCGTGACAGACAGCATTGCGCTCCATGCAACTGCGACCAACGCGGGTTCGGGCGTGGACCAGGTAAGTGAGGCAAATGCCTCCAAGTATCTCTTCGGCCTCAGAAATATGCTCTACATCTCCGTTCACAACGATCAAAATTTTCTCGTGAATTTCATCCGCGCCCTACGATTCATCGAACGGACAAGCAGGATCTGCTTTCGTAAATGCAGTTTTATGACAGCAATGAAACTCACCCTGGCAATGTTCAACGGCCTGCTTTTTTTTCACCCTAAAATCGAGAGGATAACCCAGTGATCCACCATCCTAGGCGGGTAATCCGGGCCCTGAAAGGCAATTTCATCCGACAGATGAGAATCCTGTCACGTATCAAGGCCCGTCCGAAGGCACCGGTGCTCTCGCAAAACCTGGAAGCAATCGTGGACCGCCACACCAAGCTTTGCACCCTGCTGCAGTCGCTGATCCCGGGGGATTTTTCACTGGCTGGAAAGACCGCGTGCGAGGTCGGCCCGGGAGACTGCCTCGCCACCGCCGCGCTGCTGCTGGGTCTGGGAGCGCAGCATGTGGATCTCATCGAAATGCAGCCGCCCGTGGTGAATGAAAAGCAGATCAGCACATTGAAAACGGTCCGGGGGAAAGGCGTTCCCATAGACTTGGAGATCGTCAACGAGGATTCGCTTTCGCTCAACGAGGCAAAGGTGACCTACAAGCAGGTTTACATGGAGAATTACTCCGCGGACGGAAAATACGATTTTGTCTGCTCCTTCAACGTGGGCGAACATGTCGAGGACCTGGACGGGTTCTTCGCATCGTGCTACCGGGCGACGAAACCCGGGGGAATCAATGTGCACATGATCGATCTCGGGGGACACGGGGAATTTGAAGACCCGCTGCCGCCGCTCGATTTTCAAACTTACCCGGACTGGCTGTACACGATGATGTATCCGGCTTACAACCGCGCTACGCGCCATTTCTTCAGCGAGCACGTGAAAGCATCCGGCAAGGCGGGATTCAAATTGAAGGACGCCGTGAAACTACGTACCGCGGATGCCGCCTGCCTACAGACTGTGCGGCCGCATCTTCGCAAAGCGGCGCAGGATCTTGACGATGAAGAACTGGCCGTCATCGAATTTGCGCTGATCACGCAGAAACCTGCCTAAGAGCAGGCATCACCCCCGTTGCGCGAGAAGCGACTCGTAGAGATCGCGATGGGCTTGTACCATGGCCTCCGCGGTCATGCCCCGGTCTACTATCGAACAGGAAGCGCTCTCGCTGAGCGACTGTCGCAATGGGGCATCCCGCATCAGACGCTCCAGAGTTCCGGCAAGCGCGTCGATATCCCCAGCCGGGAACAGAAGGCCGTTTTCCCCGTCGGCAATCAATTCGTCGTTGCCATCGATCCGGCTTGCAATGCACGCACAACCGTTGAACATGGCTTCCTGCAACGCGAGGGGCAGCCCTTCGAAAAACGAAGCCTGCACAAAAATGGCGGAATTTTTCATCAACTCCATGGCGTCGGTGCGGGGCCCGAGGAGTTGAATCTGCGGAGAAAGCCCGGAATCCGCAATAAAGCGAGTGATTTCCCTCCCGTATTCCGGCTCTGCGACACTTCCGGCAAAATGAAGCTGCCAGTCGGAGAACCGGAGCGCAATCTTTCCAAACGCCGCCGCAAGGATTGTCTGCCCCTTGAGGGCAGCGAGGTAGCCGACGCATAGCACCACATGCTTGCGGAGAGCATTCGGCGCAGGGAGGTTTTCCAGTTCGAGACGCGAGTGATAAACATGCCGGAAACGCCGGCGCAGTGGCCAGAACCACCGGGATATCTTCGCCACTCCGCTGCGCGACACGCTCAGCACCACTCTTTGACGGGCAAGTTCATGCAGTTTCGACACCCATGCTACCGGGAGAAGCGCCAGTTTGAACCAGAGGGGTTTCTGTGGACCACAATAACCCTGCAGAATCGAGACGGTCTGGTGAATGGTGGATACGACAATGATCCCGGCGCGGCTCACCTCCATGACTGGGGACTGGTTCCACCAACGGGCTCCCCATGAATAGCTGCTGCCAAAGTGAAAATGCGCCAGATCCGTGTTTGCCCGCTTCAAAAATTCCGCAAGTGGTCTCCCGCATTTTTGGATCGGGCTATAGCCGCACAATGAAAAATGTTCCGTAATACAGGCTGCCAGTGCAGAGCCGGCGACAGCCGCTGTCTCATCCTTGGAAACCAGCACTATCCCGTAGTGCGTTGAAAGCCGGCGGACCAGTTCAGCCACAAGAACCTCGACCCCCCCGAACCCGAGCGCCGGATATTCAAGACAAATGGCTATTTTGGGTTTTTCTAGAGGTGGCATGGACGGTTAATTCCGGCAGGTCGCGAATGAAGTTTTGACGCGATGAACTGTCGCTGCAATGATTTTCAGATGCCACATCAAACTGATTCAGGCAATTTTAGCCAAGAAAAATACTAACTGGGCTCCCGTGCCATCCACTTTGCTTTCAGGCGTGTGACTTTATTGAATGAAGATCGTCGTCCTTACCACCGACAATCGCGAGCACTCCCGCGATTACGCAAATCCAACCCCCTATTTCGGCACCGCTCCCGAGGCGTTGCTGCAGGGCTTTGCGATGCTGCAGGATGTGGAGGTGCATGTGGTCTCGTGTTTGCGGCAACCTGTGCAGTCCCCGGGAAAACTCGCGCCGAATATTTACTACCATTCGCTCATCGTTCCAAAAATCGGCTGGATGAGCACGGGCTACCAGGGTTGCATCCGCGCGGTGCGCAGCAAGCTAGGCGAGATCAAACCCGACATCGTGCACGGCCAGGGAACGGAGCGCGATTGCGCGATCGCCGCAGTCTTCTCGGGGTTCCCGAATGTGCTCACCATCCATGGCAATATGCGGCTGATCGCAAAGGTGAACAATGTAAGCCCGTTTTCCTACAACTGGCTCAATGCCCATCTCGAGCGGTTCACGATCCCGCTCTCCGCCGGCGTGGTGTGCATCACGAACTACACGCGGGAGGCAGTGCAATCGCTTGCGAAGCGCACCTGGGTGCTTCCAAATGCAGTGGATGCGAGGTTTTTTGATGTTGAACGGCGAGCCTCCACGGTGCCCGTCATTCTTTGCGTCGGCCTCGTCTGCCACCGGAAAAACCAGAACGCATTCATCCGCGCCCTGGACCCGCTAGCGGAATCAAAAAAATTCCATCTTGTATTTCTTGGGCAGGCCTCCGCCAACTCCCCGTACGGCGCGGAATTTTTTAAGCTGTTGAGGACGCGCCCTTGGTGCGAATACGCGGGCTTTGCGGATCGCGCGAAATTGCGCGGGCATTTTGCGGACGCAACGGCGCTCGCCCTCCCCTCGCTGGAGGACAATTGCCCGATGGCGGTGCTTGAGGCGATGGCCGCCGGTGTGCCGGTGACTGCGGCCAATGTCGGCGGAGTGCCCGACTTGCTGCAGGACGGCGTGACCGGGATCCTCTGCGATCCCAATGACGGGGCGACCATGCGCTCGGGCGTTGGGAGGATTCTCGATGATCCCGGTCTTGCCGCAAAACTGGCAACCACAGCAAAGCAAAGGGCCATGGAGCGTTTCCATCCCCGGGTGATCGCAAGCCACCATCTCGAAATTTATCGCGAAGTTTTGCAGGACAGGCTATGAACCTTTGCTCCCGGGATCGCTCTGCACGTCCGGGCAAAAAATAAAAAACTCCGTGAGTTCCCCACTGAAAGATAAAATCCGCAGCTGGATCATAAAGCCAAGCCGGGGACATCACCTCGCTTTTCTGGACGGTGTGCGGGCGATTGCGATCCTGATGGTTATTGTTTGCCATACGCTGTACGTCAATCCCGAGGCTTCGCGAACGGTGCTTTTTTTCGGGCAGCTATTTCTGGCTGGCGCAATGGGTGTGCCTGTTTTTTTTGTCCTTTCCGGCTTCGTGATCAGCCTGCCCTTCATCGAAAGCCGCATGCCGGGTGGAAAACCTGTCTCCCTGAGCAACTACACCCTGCGCAGGGCTGCGAAGATCATCCCACCGTTTTATCTTTCACTCCTGATCTTTGCGCTATATTTCGGCCTCAAATCTGGGGACGCGGAATACGGGATCAGCGCATTGAAGTGGGCTGCCGGCATCCCGCACTTTGTCCAGTTGCCGCCGAAATACATCCTGAACGGTTCCTACTGGAGCCTGATTATTGAGGTTCAATTTTATACGATTCTTCCCCTGCTTTTCTGGATGACGCGCCGCATGAATAACAAGACTATGCTGGCCACGATTTTTCTCGTGCTTCAAATCGTGCCGTTCGTTTCACGGCTAATAATCACACACATGTATGCCGGAAACCCGGATCTTCCGTTTTACATGAAACGATTCCCGGGCAGCCTGAGCACTTTTTCGTGGGGCATCCTGTTTGCGGCCATTTATGCCGTAAAACGGGATACCTGGCAAAATCGCACATGGACCGGCATTGCCGGCTTTTGCGGGATTGCAACGCTGGCGGCAGGCCTGCTATTGGACCCGGTCGCAGCTTATTTTGGCTGGTTCCGGCATGATGAATTTTTATTGTCGGAATTGCTGGGGCTTCTGTCCGGCCTCGGGACGTTCCTGCTTCTATTCTTTTGCTTCAACCCCACCTCACGCACCGTAAAACTGCTTTCATCAGCACCGCTCATGCTCATGGGGCTTGTCAGTTACGAGTGGTTTATTTTTCACCAGCCGGTGGTGTTCAGTTTTCGAACCCTGGTCGGATCGAGCCACGGGCATCTTTCTACTTACCTCCTGGTCGTGATCCCGCCGGTGCTGTTGACGCTCGCGTTTTCGATAATCGTTTATCGCAATTTCTCCATGCCGATCATGCAATGGGCGAGAAACCGCCTCGCTTCGCGTCCTGCCCCGTAGAAAATCACGGCACCGATCAGCGATTGCACATCGATTCGTAAATCGACTTTATCTCCCCGGCAACCTGCAACCATGTAAGTGGCAACGGCGGGGGGGGGATGGATGGCGCTGCCTCGTAAAACGCACGGAGGCATTCCGCCGTGCGGCGGGTGTCCGCAATCGCGCAATAGCGCGCGGACTTCCCGAATGTGCCCCGCGCCCATGGCAGATCGCTGAGAAGCAACGGGCATTCGCATGCGGCGGCCTCAAGTGCGGAGAGGCTCAGGCTTTCCATCGCGCTTAGTAATACAAAACCCCGCGCCT
>Ga0068860_100002189_pt1 | contig 20565 bp, 18 predicted proteins | sample KBSSwiS32_FD_66597 | JGI IMG/M metagenome (GOLD analysis project Ga0068860, IMG submission 66597) | Switchgrass rhizosphere microbial communities from Kellogg Biological Station, Michigan, USA - KBS Switchgrass S3-2 | ecosystem: Host-associated > Plants > Roots > Rhizosphere > Soil ...
GTAGTCGACGCTACGGTTCGGCGTATCCGGCCCGAGCCTGGCCCGGGAGTGCCAGATGTGGAATTCGAGCGTGCCGGATTGGGCGAGCCAGAGCAGCGTCGGCAGGTTGTTGCAGACCAGGTACTCGTGGCTTTCATCCTTGTGGCCGGAGTACACGGTGATCGTTTCGGCGAACGCCGGGCGTTCGGCTTCCCAATGCTTCTGGAAGAAGCGCTGGCCGCCGATGCCGTCCGGCATGCGGATCATCGTCAGCGGCCGGTCGGCCAGGTGCGGCAGGATGTACGGCGATACCCGGGCGAAATAGCGCAGCAGGTCGCGCTTGGTCAGCGCCGGCTGCTGCAGTGCAGGGTTGGCCGGCCAATAGATCCGGTCGAGATGGGTCAGACGGATGCGCTGCGTGCCGACGATCAGGTCGAATGCGTTCTTCCCGGCGTCGAGCTGGGCGACCACGGTCTGGATCTCCGCGCCTGCGGCATCGGCATCCGAAACTTTCGCCTTCGCTTTCGGCCCCGGTTCGACGCGGCGCACCTCGGCCGGATCGATGTCGTCGCGCAGGCGCTGGAACACCGGCGCGCGCAGGCCGCCGTCGGCGGTCCACTCGTGGAACGCGACTTCGGCGACGACGTCCGGCTTGACCCACGTGGTCGGGCCGTTCAGCACGGGTTTTTCCACAAAGGGATTTTTGCGCACGGCCAGCGGCGCGAGCCGCGCGGTGAGCGACTTCAGCATCCGGTCGTCGAAACCCGAGCCGACGTGCGAGGCATAGTGCAGCTTGCCGTCGCCGCCGTGGTAACCGACCAGCACGGCGCCGAGCGTTCCGCGCGTGCCCTTGCCGGCGGTGAAGCCGCCGATCACGAATTCGGCGCTGTGGGTCGGCTTGACCTTGAGCCACGCCGGCGAGCGCTTGCCCGATTCGTAGCGGCTGTTGCGGCGCTTGCCGATCACGCCCTCGAACCCGCTCGCGACCGCGGCGTTGTGCAGCGAGATGCCGTCGTCTTCGGCATGAACCAGCTGGACGAGCGGCGACGGCAGCAGGCACTGCGACAGCCAGCGCCGGCGGTCTTCGTACGGCGCGGCGCGCAGATCGATGCTGGCGAAGAACAGCAGGTCGAACGCGAAGAAGATCGCCGGCACGTTCTGGTCGGCCGCCGCGAGCTCGCGCGCCGTCTTCAGCTGGACGCGGTTCTGCAGTGCGTTGAACGACGGCTTGCCGGCCGGATCGAGCGCGACGATCTCGCCGTCGAGGATCGTGCCGTCGACGCCCTGTTTCGCCAGCTCCGCAGCCAGCGCCGGGAACGACGCGCTGTAGTCGAGGCCGCGGCGCGAGCGCAAAGTGACGCCGTCCTTGCGGATGAACGCGATCACGCGGTAGCCGTCGAGCTTCGGCTCCCACATCCAGCCGGCGTCGTTGAACGGCGCGTCGGCCGTGTCGGCCTTCATCGGTTCGAGCTTCGCCGGCAGCGCCGCGGTGCCGCCGGTCGGAACCAGCCGCGACGCCGGGATGCGATGCGCCGGGACGACCTTCAGGTCGGCAACCGTGACGCCGGAAAGCACCGAGCGGTCCTGCGCCGTGATGTCGTGGCTGCTGACGAAGCGGTCCTTGTGCTTGAGCAGCAGCCAGCTTTTTGCATCCTTCATGCGGACCAGCGCGAACGAACCCTTGAGCCTGACGCCGCGCAACTGGACGCTGAGCTTGCCCTTGGCCATGCCGTCGCGGATCTGCTTCTGCGCTTCGTCGCGGTCGTCGAACCACAGGCCGCCTTCGTCGGGGCTGTAGACGCCGCAGTCCCAGACGATGACTTCGCCGGCGCCGTATTGCGGCGGTGGGATCACCCCCTCGAACGAGGCGTACTCGTACGGATGGTCCTCGGTCTGCGCCGCGAAACGTTTCTCGCCGCGATCGAGCGACGGACCTTTCGGCACCGCCCACGACAGCAGCACGCCGTCGCATTCGAGGCGAAAGTCGTAGTGCAGCTGGCGCGCCGCGTGCTGCTGCACGACAAACAGCAGCGGCCCCCGTCGCCCGCTCGCGAGCTTGCCTTCCGGCTCGGGGGTGGCATCGAAGCTCCGCTTGGCGGAATATTCGGCGAGATCGTTCTTCTTGACCACGATCCGATTCTAGCGGAGGTGTCACCCATGGCTGCAAACCGGGTACTCGCAGGGGCCAGCGGCTACGCGTTCAAGGAATGGCAGGGCAGCTTTTATCCGGACAAGATCAAGGCCGAGGACATGCTGGCCTGGTACGCTGCACGCCTGCCGACCGTCGAGATCAACAACACGTTCTATCGCATGCCGAAGCCGGCGGTGCTCGAGAACTGGGCGCAGGCGACGCCACCGGAGTTCCGCTTCGCGATCAAGGCCTCGCGGCGCATCACACACGATGCCCGGATCAAGGCCGACGCGGCCGATTCGGTCGCGTACCTGTACCGCATGCTGGCCTCGCTTCCGGGCAAGCTCGGCGCGGTGTTGTTCCAGTTGCCGCCGAACCTGAAGAAGGACCTGCCGCGGCTCGATGCGTTTCTGCAGATGTTGCCCGAAGGCCATCGCGCGGCGTTCGAATTCCGCAATGACAGCTGGTTCGATGACGAGGTGTACGGACTGTTGCGCCGGAGCGGCGCGGCGCTGGTTCTATCCGAGCGCGAGGACAACGCGCCGCCGCCGCTGGTCGAAACGGCGCCGTGGGGCTACGTGCGCCTGCGCCTGGAACAGTATTCCGACGACGACCTCGAGCATTGGGCCCGACGCGTTGCGGCGACGTCATGGAACGAAACGTTCGTGTATTTCATGCACGAGCCGACCGCGCCGGGCTACGCGCAGACTCTGCAGCGGTTCGCGGCGGAAGCACGGGACCGCGGCGGCACCTGAAAGAATACGATCGCGCCGAGTATCGAATGGCGCGCGTATCGCGTGGATTCGGTTCGTGTTCGATGCTCGCCACGAACTTTCCGTGGTCTTCAAACGGTCGTGCCTGAACGCCGGCATCCCATCGCCATTGGCCGCCGGATGCGGCAATCTTGTCAGGTTCGACTCGGAGAATGTCATGTGGGAAAGCGCCGCCGCGGTACCGGTCTTTCATAACGTCGACCGACGCTCGTTCGAGGCCGAGATCGTCCCGCGCAACCGGCCGGCCGTGATCAAGGACTACGCCGCGCGCTGGCCGGCAACGCGCGCCGCGGCCGATTCGCCGGCTGCACTGTGCAACTACCTGGAAGGGTTTTCGCGGCCGGCACCGGTGCAGGCGTGGTACGGCGACGAACGCATGGATGGGCGCTTCTACTACAGCGACGACATCGTCGGGCGCAATTTCGAAACGCGGCAGCTGCCCCTGGCGCAACTGCTCGCCGACATCCTGTCCGGGCTGGCGACGCGTTCGCCGCGACCGCTGTATGCCGGCGCGGTGAATCTGCCGCAGCACCTGCCCGGCCTGCTCGCGCATCTGCCGATGGAACTCATCGACACGACGGGCGAGTGCCTGGCGTCGCTCTGGATCGGCACGCGCTCACGCACGGCCGCGCACTGGGATCTGCCGCAGAACCTGGCCTGCGTGATCGCCGGGCGCCGCCGCTACACGCTTTTCCCGATCGAACAGATCGACAATCTCTACATCGGCCCGATCGACAACAAGCTGGCCGGCCAGCCGGTCAGCATGGTCGATTTCGCGCGGCCGGACTTCGACCGATTCCCGCGCTTCAGGGCGGCGATCGCCAGCGCGGAAATCGCCGAACTGGCCGCCGGCGATGCGCTGTACCTGCCGAGCTTGTGGGTTCACCACGTCGAGTCGCTCGACGCGTTCGGCGCGATGATCAATTTCTGGTGGCGGGCCGGGCCACCGCATCTGGCGACGCCGTTGTTCACGCTGCTGCATGCGTTTCTGACACTGCGCGAGATGCCGGAAAACGAGCGCAAGTCATGGCGTGTGCTGTTCGACCACTACGTGTTCGAGGCGCGGGATCATGACCACATTCCACCCGGCGCACGCGGCCTGCTCGGCGAATTGACGCCCGAGTTGCGCCGTCGCATCAAGGAGTTCGTGGCGTTGTCGCTCGCCGAGTAGGGAGCCGCCGACGGTCATCGCTCGCGGGGCTCAGAGAATTCGGGCAGCTTGCGCTGCCCGAATCCAGGGGCGAACTTCGGAACCTAGTCTTCCAGGCCTTTCAGCACTTCGCAGATGAGCGCATAGCGTGCCTCGAGCGAGGACGCCGGCGCCGGGTCGTTGGCGGGAGCGGAACTGCGCCGGTCCTCGATGGCGCACTCCAGGCGACCCAGCTCGATCATCAGATCGTGCCGCTTGAACAGCGACTGGAACGTGAGGTTCGTTTCGACTGCCAGCATGGATTCCCCCTTGGTGTCTTGTTCGCCCAGCGGCGCGGAAGTGCTTCGATCGGTAGGGTCTGAAGCGGCGTCCGCGGAAAAATCCTAATCGGGCGAAGTGCGGCGCGAAATACGCACGAATACGTACGCATTTCGGGACACATCTGCGGTGCTCCGTGCAGTCGTCGACGTCGACAATTTCCGGGTGGGCCTGAGGCGCAGAGATGAGGGGTACTTCGGTCACATCGCGTGCGGGAGACCGGTCAAGCGGCGTGTCGGGATTCGAATTGCCGACGTTCGGCCGAGATATTCCTGCAGGTGGGAGACGCCGTGGGAGACGCCGTCGAGCGCCGAGGATCAATCTCCCGCTGGCTTCATCGGGATCCGATCAAGCGTGCACCACGGCCGCGCGTCGGATGGTCCGAGCTGACTACGCCCTGCGACGCAACGGCGTGAACGCAATGGTCTCGCGACTGCGCGCCGCCACGTGCAGCGGCTTGATCAGATAGATGATCCGGCAGATCGCGCAGAGGTTGAAGGTCTGGATCGTCTTGCGATTCTTCGCGTCGAGCGCGGAGATCGAGTATTCACGGAGGTTCTCGCATTCCATATGACAGCAGGAACACTGCATGGCGAATCTCCGGATTGGGCGATGCGCTCGACGGTGCGCTTTGAGCCGTTGGGCGGGCGGGAAATTTGCTGAAAATTTGTGTTAAACGGGTGCGCTGAGCCGCCTTCAGCGAGCACCCGGCCGGGACAGGACGACCAGGGCGATTCCGCCCAGAATCGCCGTGGCAGCAAGGACCAAGCGCAGGCTGATCGATTCGTCCAGCAGGACGATACCGCCGAACGCCGCAATGACCGGAACGCTGAGCTGCACGGTTGCCGCGTGAGTCGCCTTCAGGCCTTTCAGCGCGGTATACCAGATCGAATATCCCACGCCGGACGTCAACGCGCCAGACGCGATCGCATAGACGATGCCGGCGCCGTCGACCGATGCCCAGCCGAGCGTGACCAGGCTGAGCGAGGCTGCCATCGGCACGGCGCGCAGGAAGTTGCCGGCCGTCGTGCGCGTCGGATCGCCGCCGCCGCGGCCACGCAACGAATAGACGCCCCAGGCGATCCCGGCGGCGGCCATCAGCAGCGAGCCGGCGAGCGAGGGCGCCGACACGCCGGGCAGGACGAGTCCGATCAGGCCCGCGAACGCGAGCGTCAGGCCCGCGATCTGGCGCGGCCGCAGACGCTCGCCGCTCCACAGGCCCCAGCCGATCATCGTCGCCTGCACGGCGCCGAACAGCAGCAGCGCGCCGGTGCCGGCCGGCAGGGTGAGGTAGGCGTACGAAAACGCGGCGGCGTAGGCGAACAACGCGAACGCCGAGATCCAGTTGCCGCCGCCGACCGCCGTCTGATCGCGCAAGCGCACGATCAGCCAGAGCGCGACCGCACCGCACACGAGGCGGATCGACGTGAACGTCGCCGCATCGATCTGCGTCGTGCGCAGCGCGAGACGGCACAGCAGCGAGTTGCCGGCGAACGCGGTCATCGTCAGCACGACGAGCATGAAAAGGCGCGAACGTGACATCAGCCGGCGCTCTCGCGATCGTGCGCGTGGTGTTCCATGGTCATGATCCGTTTCGTCATTTGCGTCGGTTCGACAGCCCGGGTCGGGCGATCATAACGGCACGCGCTCGGCGAGAATCTGCGCGAGCCAGTTCATGAACGCCTGTACGCGTTTGGCCAGGTTGCGCCGGTGCGGATACAGCAGCGATACCGGCATCGGTTCGGCACGCAGTTTCGGCAGCACTTCAACCAGCGCGCCCTGCGCAAGCAGTTGCTGCAGCCCTACGGCCGGCGCCTGGATGATGCCGAGTCCGGCCAGGCAACAGGCTTGGTACGCGTCGGAGTTGTTGACGGTCACGACGCCGCGCATCGGCAGCATGCGATACGCCGAGCCGTCGAAGTATTCGAAACCCGGCGATTTCGCGCCGAGCGTCGATACGTAATGGATCAGCCGGTGGCGGGCGAGGTCCTCGACACGGCGCGGCGTGCCGAACTGCTGCAGGTACGCCGGACTTGCACAGTTGACGTTAGGCAGCGCGCCGAGCGGGCGCGCGATCAGGCTCGAATCGCCGAGCGTCCCGACGCGCAGCACGCAGTCGAAACCTTCGCGGACCACATCGACGAGACGATCGGTGCTGCTCAGCTCGAGTTCGATCTGCGGATGCTCGCGCAGGAACTCGGGCAGCTTCGGGATGATGAAGTTGCGCGCCATGCCGCTCGGCATGTCGACGCGCAGCCGGCCGCGCAGCTGCGCGCCGGCCTGGAACAGGGACTGCAACTCGTCGATATCGGCCAGCAGATCAGTACAGCGCTCGTAGTAGGCGCGGCCGTCCTGGGTCAGCTCGACCTTGCGCGTGGTCCGCTGCAGCAGGCGCGTGCCGAGGGAGGACTCGAGTTGCTGGACCGCGTTCGAGACGCTGGTCTTGGGGAGGCCGAGGCTGTCGGCGGCTCGCGTGAAGCTCGACAGTTCCGCCACGCGGGCAAAGATCTGCATGGCGTGCAGGTCATTCATGCCTATTGTCCATAAAAAACGAACAGTGCAAGCAAAATTAGCCAGTTTATCGACGATTGTCCATTCAATATTCTGGCGTCCATCCGAAACAGCCTATCGAGGAGATCGCCATGAACCATTCGTCCACCATAGCCGTCATCACCGGCGGCAGCCGCGGCCTCGGCCGCAATGCCGCCGTGAGCCTCGCGCGCCACGGCATCGACGTCATCGTGACCTATCGAAACAACGCGGCCGAAGCGCAAGCGGTCGTTGCCGAAATCGAAGCGCTCGGCCGGCGCGCCGCAGCGCTGGCGCTCGACGTCGGCGCGGTCTCGAGCTTCGCTGCCTTCGTCACCGATCTGCGCCAGACACTGCTCGACCGCTGGCAGCGCGAGCGCTTCGATTTTCTCGTCAACAACGCCGGCGTTGGTATGCACGCGAACTTCGCCGACACGACCGAAGCCCAGTTCGATGAACTGATGAACGTCCACTTCAAGGGCACGTTCTTCCTGACCCAGAAACTGCTGCCGCTGATCGCCGACGGCGGACGCATCCTGAACGTCTCGTCCGGTCTGACGCGATTCGCGCATCCCGGCTACTCCGCATACGCGGCGATGAAGGGAGCGATGGAAGTGTTGACGAAATACCAGGCCAAGGAACTCGGTGCGCGCGGCATCGCCGTGAACATCCTTGCGCCCGGCGCGATCGAGACCGACTTCGGCGGCGGTGCCGTGCGCGACAACGCGCAGCTCAATGCCTACATTGCCGGCCAGACGGCGCTCGGCCGGGTCGGCCTGCCGGACGACATCGGCGGCGCGGTTGCCGCGCTGCTGTCACCGGAAAGCCGCTGGATCAACGCGCAGCGCGTCGAGGCATCGGGCGGCATGTTCGTCTGATCCGGCTCGAGTCGAATGAGCGTAGCCGACGCGTTCGCGGGCATGCCCGATTCCGCAGCGCATCGCAGGCCCGGCCCGCGTCTTGGAACAACCGGCGCAGCGGAAGCCGTCGCGGCCGCTGGGGCCGCGGCGACGAAACGCAGGCGCATCGTCTGGCGCAACGGGCTGGGCAGTGCTTGCGATCAGTGCGGTTCGGCGAGCGCGACGCGGCCGTCGCGCGGCGCATTCTCGAACGCGATGCCGCGGCGCCGTCCGGCCAGGACTGCAAACGCCAGCGCACCGACACACAGCGACAGATGGAACGTGGCCAGGCGCCAGACCACGAGGATGCCGGCCGTCGCCTCGACCGGTGCCCACGGCTTCAGCGCTTCGGCGACGATGACGTCGGCGCCGCCGATGCCGCCCGGCACGCCGGTCCACTGCCCGGCGTGCAGCGCCAGCGCCTGGATCAGCACAACCGCGGCAAAGGGCACGGGCCATCCGGCGGCTGACGCGGCCAGACCGAGGACCGCGTAGCGGGCAAGCCATTGCGTCGCCGTCGCGGCGAACAAGCCGGCCATGAAGCGCGGCGACCCGCGGCGCAGGTCCCCCAGACGGGCGACGACTTGTCGCCACTGCACGGCGAGCCGATCGCGATAGTTCGTCGGCAGCGGCCAGCCGATGACGATCCGATACTTTCGACCTATTCGCCGCAGCAGGACGGCCGATAGTCCGGTGACGGCGGCGATCAGCAGGATCGGGCGAGCGTCCACGCGCGGCATTGCATCGACATGCGCGGCGAGCATCGACACTGCCGCCAGCGGCACGGCCGCGGCGAAGAACAACAGATCCAGCACCTGGTCGGCGCCGGCGATCGCGGCCGAGCACGCCGGCGCCATGCCGGCGCGCCGGCCCAGATAGATCGTCGCCGGATAGCCGCCGAGGCCGCCCGGCGTGGCCATGAAGGCGAAGTCGCAACCGAGCGAAATGAGCAGGCAATCACCGAAGCCGACCGGTTGCCGCAGACGCCGGGCGAGCAGCAGGTACTTCGCCGCCTTGGCCAGCCAGCTCAACACCAGCGCGCTGCCGATTGCCGCTGCCGTACCGATTCGGAACGCCGACAATGCGATGGCCACCGCGCCGCCGGCAACGAGCGCCGGCACGGCGAGAGAACCGGCGAATGCGGCGACGAGCAGAACGATCGCCAGCGTGCGCCGCGTCATGACAGCGCCAGCGCGCGCGCGACCGTCATCGGCTCGCGTTCCGCGAGCAGGCGGCGCAGCGCGCGCCGCCAGTCGTCGAGCACGCGCGGATGATGCGCGTCGGCCGGATGCAACGCCACGCGCAGCAGCGGCGCTTGCGCCGTCGCGCCGCACATCGCGCGCAGCCAGATGCGGCTGCCGGTGCGTCGCCAGTGCGCGCGTGCCGACACGGTGATCGCCGGTGCCGCGGTAACGCGCAGGCCGGGCAGCTCGACCAGCTTGCTGCGCGTCGCGGCGTAGGCGAGCGATGATTCACTCAGCGCCTGCCAGGCCCCGGCGCCGGTCAGCCAGGCCGGCGCGACGAAGCCGCTGACCGGTCCGAACAGACCGGCCAGTTCGATCCGGCCGCGTTCGATCCGTCGTTCCGCCTCGCGCCGCGTCAATGCGGCAAATTCGCCCTCGCCGCGGGTCAGCACGCGCCGCCGTGCCCAGGCCAGCGGATCACGCGGCGGCGGCGCATCGTCGCGATGGAAATAGCCGTGCAACGCGATCTCGTCGCCGCGGTCGAGGCGCCGGCGCAGCGCCTGCACGAGCGCCGGCGCGGCGCTCAGCAATCCTTGGCCGTGGTAGTCGGGAACCGCGAGCAGCGTGAGCGGCGGCCTGCCGAGTTCGTCGAGCAGCGCGAGCAGCGCCGTGCACTGCGGCCACGTCACCGGCGCCACGTCGTGCAGTTCGATGCACAAGCGCCGGCTCATGGCGTTGCATGTTCGAGCAGCCCGAAATCGGCCGGGCAAACCTGGGCGAGGCGCGCGTAGCGCTCGAGCTGGGTGTTGAACACCTGCGGCCAGGTGTAGCTGCGTTCGACGCGTGCGCGTGCTGCCGCGCCGATGCGTTCGCGATCGGCCGCATACAGCGCCTCGATCGCCGCCGCGAGCGCCGTGACGCTGCCGGTATCGGCCAGCCGGCCGACGTCATCGTCGACCAGTTCGGCTACCGCACCGGCGCGTACGCCGACGATCGGTCGGCCGCACGCCATCGCCTCGAGCAGCACGAGGCCAAAGGTCTCCTGCTGGCCCGCGTGCAGCAGCGCATCGGCACCGGCGAGCAGACCGGCGAGGCTCCGTGCATCGTGCTGGTACGGCAACTCGGTGACCCGGGAACTGACGCGGCGTTGTTCGCGCGCACCGATCAGCAGCAGGTGGTAGGGATTGCCGAGCCTTTCGACCGCGCGGCACATGAGCGGAATGGACTTCTCGCGGGCCATGCGGCCGGCAAACGCGAGCAGGCGCGTGCCGGCCGGCAAGCCGAGCCGCGCGCGCAGCTCCGGATCGCGTGCCGAAGGATGAAATACCTCGCCGTCGACGCCGAGCGGCTGCACGTCGACGTGGTCGACGCCGATCGATTGCAGATGATTCGCCACGGTCCGGCTCGGCGCAAGCACGAGGTCGAAGTGCGCGTACAGACGGCGAAGGTAGGCATCGGCCAGCTTGCCGGCAGGGCGGCCCAGCCGGCTCGCCAACAGGCGCGAAAGGTCCGAATGGGCGAACGCAACGGCCGGAACTCCGAGGCGCTCGGCGGCTGCGAGCGCCGCCCAGGCCAGGTGATACGGATCGCCGACTTCGATCAGGTCCGGTTCGATCCGGCACAGCAGGTCGCGCCACTGCGCCGGCCGCAGCGGCAGCCGGTAGCCGCCGCTGAACGGAATGCGCGGCGCGCCGACCGTTTCGATTCCCGGGCCGGCTTCGCTGCGGAGCCCGGGTACGACCAGCGTATGGCGCACGCCGCGCAGCGTTTGCAGATGGCTGCGCTTGCATTGCAGGTAGCGCCTGACGCCGCCGCTGCGCGGCGCATAGAACAATGTCGCGTCGGCAATATGCATGGCCTGGGTCGATCGGCGCCGACGACCGTGCCGGCGCCGTGACGCGCTTCCTCGAAACCGGCGTGTCGGCGTGTGCCAGTAATCCCTACGGCCGTGACCGCACAATGACAACATGTGCACATGTGGATGACAGCCATCGCGCCGTAACGCCGCGGTCATCGTTGCCGGGTATTGTGGCATTGTGCAAATGTAGAGAATGTGCCGGCCGTGATCGAAGTGCGCACGATCTTCCTGTCCGACGTGCATTTGGGCATACGGCCGTGCCAGGCCGAGCGGTTGCTCGATTTCCTGCGCGTCTACTCGGCGCGCGAGCTGTTCCTGATTGGCGACATCATCGACTTTCAGGCGCTCGGGCGCAGCATCTACTGGACGCAGTCGCACAACACCGTGGTCCAGAAGATCCTGCGGCGCGCGCGCCACGGCGAAAAGATCGTCCTGATTCCGGGAAATCACGACACTGCGCTGCACGAATACGCCGGCGCCAGCTTCGGCGAGATCCGTGTCGCCAGGGAGTGGCTGCACGTCGGCGCCGACGGCAAGCGCTACCTGCTCGTGCACGGCGACGCGTTCGACCCGGTGTCGCAGTGCAGTCGCTTCATCGCCGCGATCGGCGACATCGCCTACACCACGCTGCTGCGCCTGAATCGCCACCTCGCCTGGTGGCGCCGCCGCTTCGGCGCGACCGGCTACTGGTCGCTGTCAAACTACGTCAAGCAACGGATCAGGCGCGCCGCCGACTATATCCGCGACTACGAGCACGCCGTGGTGCGCGCGGCGCACGCGCGCGGCGTCGACGGCGTCGTCTGCGGCCACATTCACGTTGCCGCGATCAAGGATCTGGACGGCATCACTTACGTCAACTGCGGCGACTGGGTCGACAGCTGCACCGCGGTGGTCGAGCATCACGATGGCCGGCTCGAACTCGTGCGCTGGGGCGTGTCCGCATCGCCCGTTGCCCGCGACCTGCGGGCTGCGGTCGCGGCCGATTGAACTCCCCGACAGGCGCTGCAGCCGACGCGCGGCAGCGCTATCGGGCGCTGATCACGGCCCAGTTCGGCAGAGCGCCGTCGCGTTCGGCATCGCGCATGTGTGCCAGCGCCATCTGGGCCAGTTCCCGATCGAGCTCGGATTCGCTGCCGCGTCCGCCGCTGAGAATATCGAACAGGTCGCCGCGCTTGCGGGCTCTGAGGCCGAATCGCGACACGAACGAATTCAGCGTCGCCGCGCTCGTCGGACAGCGGACCGTGACGAGTGGCGTGTCATGCACATTCATCGATGGAATCTCCGGTTGCCCTGTGACGGTACTCACGCAGCATTTGCTACCCGTTAACGCCGCAAGCCGGTCTCTGCCAGAGGCGCGCCGGAATTCATCAATGTCCGCCGCCGGCCGTTGCCTTGGTCGTCGTCGCGGCAAATGACTTGGCCCATGACGACTCGATCAAGCGGACCAGATTCGCCGGCAACGGCGTATAACCCTGCGCATCGGCCAGTTGCGCGCCGCTGTTCAGGGCCCAGCGGAAGAAATCCAGACACTTGTCGTTGGCTGGACCCTTTACCGGCATCAGCACCCACGTCGTCGCGGCGATCGGCCAGGCTTCCTTGGCTTGCGTGCCGACCAGCAGCAGGTTGAAGCTGGACGCGTGCGCCCAATCCGCCGAGTCCACCGCATTGCGTATCGTGGTCTGGTTCGGATACACCGTGCCGCCGGTCGCGCTGTGCAGCGTGGCGATGCGCATGTTGTGCGCGAGGGCGTAGCCGTATTCGACGTAGCCGATCGAGCGTGGCGTGTTCGTCACCATGTTCGCCACGTTCTGGTTGCCCTCGGTGCCGCTGCCCACCGGCCAGTTGATGGTCTTCGCGGTGCCGAGCCTGGCGGCCCAGTCAGGACTTGCTTTGGTCAGGTACGCGCTGAAGTTGTAGGTCGTTCCCGAACCCTCGCTTCGATGGACGACGCTGATCGGTGCAGCGGGTAGCGCCGCGCCGGGATTCAGCTCGACCAGCGCCGGATCATTCCACTGGGTGATTTTTCCCATGAAGATCGCGGCAAGCACGCGCCCGTCGATCTGCAGGCGGCGCCGGCCGAGGTCCGTGACGTTCTCGACCACGACGATGCCGCCGGCGACGACCGGAAACTGGATCAGGCCGTTCGCCACGAGATCCTCCTCGGCCAACGGCGCGTCGCTGGCGCCGAAATCCACCTGGCCGGCCTTGACCTTGGTGATGCCGGCGCCGGAACCGCCGCCTTCGTAGTTGATCTTCACGCCGCTCTTGCTGCTCCAATTGGACGCCCACTCCGCGAGCAGCGGCTGGATGAACGTCGATCCGGCACCGTGCAGTTCGACGGCAGCTGCGGGCGGCGTGGCCGCCACGGCACATGCGGCGTTCCCGAACGCGACGGCGGCGGCGAAAGAGATGGCGACAGAGAAGCGATACCGGCGATGGCTTTGGACTGCGAACATGGCGAACCCCTGAATGTCTGCGCGTGGTTCGGCGGCTGAACGACCGCCGGGATCAGGAGTCTCTGCCGCGATCGCTACATCTTCGTGACGTTCCGATGTCGAACGAGAACGGCATCACGATGCCGAAAATCAACAAGCGCGAAGCGCTTCGTCCGCGGCGCAGCCGTCATGCGGTCAGGCCGGCACGGCAGGTTCTACGGTCCGGGATGCCGCGCTGCTTCCGGCCAGGAACTCGTACAGTTCGACGACGCGGGTCATCAGCGCCGGCGCGCTCCAGGCTTCCGCATCGTGGCGGCCGTGTGCCGAAAGGGTTTCGCGGGAAGCGGGGCAGCGCAGCAGCGCGGCGACGTGGCCGGCGAAGGCCTCGACATCCGGCGCACTGATGCGCGCTCCGCGCGCGTCCCTCAACACGGTGGCCGTTCCCATGACCGCCGTCGAGACGATCGGCACGGCGAGCGCCATGGCCTCGACGAGCACGAGCCCCTGGGTTTCCGTCGGCGACGCAAAAACGAACACGTCGCCGGCCTTGTAGCAGTCGAGCAGGCGAGTCGCGCGGTCGAGGTTGCCGACGAACCGCACATTGTTCTGCAGCCCCAACTCGGCCACGCGACCGCGCAGACGAGGCGCGTCCGGCCCCTCGCCGGCGACGATGAAGACCAGATCGGGGAAGTCGGCAACCAACCGCCGGGTGACGTCGAGCAGAAAACCGATGTTCTTCTCCGCGGCCAGGCGGCTGACGGTGACCAGCGTCGGCACGGCCGCTCCGATGCCGTGCTCGTGCCGGAAGCGGCTGCCGTCGCCGCCTCGGAATTCGTCAAGATGAATACCGGTCGGGATCACGGAGCGCGGCGTCCGGATTCCGTACCGGGTCAACACGTCGGCCATCTGCGTGGTCGGCACGATCAGGTGATCGACGGCATGACACAGCCGTGCCGAAAATCGCCGGGCAACAAGGCGCAGCAGCGCCGGCGGGAGCCAAGGCAGATAGTGCGCCGCGTATTCTTCGAAGAACGTGTGGTAGCTCTCGACCGTCGGTATGCCGAACGCGCGGCCGAGGTGAACGCCCAGCTGATGGGCGCGAAACGGTGTGTGGATGTGGATCACGTCCCAGGAGCGCCGTCCCAGCAGATTGGCGGCATGGCGGATCGCCGAGCGCTTCATGAGCCGGTCCTCCGGGTCGAAGAAGATGACCCGTGAAGGCAGGCGCAGGACCTCGAAGCCACCGTCGTCATCGTCGCTGCCATAGCGCGGTGCGACGATGGTGACCTCGTGGCCGAGACGCTCGAGTTCGCGCGCGAATGTCCGCATCGAGGCGGAGACGCCGTTGACCCGCGGGAAGTAGACGTCGGAGAGCATGAGTACCTTCATGCCCGCGAGGCTATTGCCGAATGGTTGCAGAATTAATGCAGTGATGCGGCGCGGGCATTCGCCGGAAGGACTGCGACAGTCCGACTGGAGCCGGAATCGTCGAGCAGCCGAGGCCCGAAACGTTGCGGGCCATTTGCCGTACGTTGGCCGTATCGGCGAGACACGAAATACTAAAGTATTGATTTCGTGGTGGGCAGTACAGGGATCGAACCTGTGACCCCTACCATGTCAAGGTAGTGCTCTACCGCTGAGCTAACTGCCCCCGCTTCGAACAGGGAAGGGGAGGGCGTTCCGCGAAGTCTGTTCGAATCTCGCAGAAGCGCACACCGCCAAGGGGGCGCAAGGATAGCCGAGGAGGGCGGCGTTCACAATAGAGATGCCATTGTGAAGCGGCCGAAACGTGAACTGCAGCAATGAGATCGACGCCCCATCGGCGACAGCCGGCGGTTGGGAGCCAGCGATGAAAGAGACTTGCGACAGCTCGACCCTGGATCAGGACTGGATCCCGCTTGCCGATGGCGCGGGCCTGGTCGCACGCGTTCAGCCGGAAGCGTTCGAACTCGCCCGCCTGATGCAAGGCATGCCGGGTCCCGGCCCAGGTCCAAGTCCAGGCCCGGAGATTCCCGGCAACACGCCGGTCGAATCGCCGCCGCAGGAACCCGAAGAACGACCGGCCGAATCGCCGGAAGAGCATCCCGACAGCCGGCCGCAGGAAGAGCCAGCCGACAGTCCCGACGAAGTGCCGCCGCCGCAGCCCTAAGCGCGAGCGCGATCGCAAGGCGGCCGTGCAAATTGCGGGGGTGCTGCGGGGCGATGATTGCGAATTGCCCGCGGATCCTCCTGTGCGGTCGTGCACGTGTGCGAGGTCCGGTCTCGCGCTGCATGGCACAGCTCTTGCCCCTTGCCATGGAGAGTCGGGAAGCTTGCCGGCCGCCCGGTCACGGACGACCGGGTATGGCCGACCCCGATACCGCGTCGTCTCGAACGTCTGGAGATCGGACATGCTGACCTTTTCCGGTGCGCTGCGCGCAGTCGAAAGCCTGCTGCAGCAAGGGCCGGTCGATCGATCGCAGGGCCAGAGTTCCCTGGTGCGTTTCGACGCCACGCTCACGCGCGAACTGCTGGCGATGCACGATGCGCTCAACGCCCGATTCAGCGAGGCGGTAGGCAAGGTCGAGCACGAGTCCGAACAGGCCTGCTCGACGATCCGCGATTGCGCCACCGATCTGCACAAGCTGCGTCGCGCCGAAGCCGTCCGGCTCTATCCGGTGATCTCTGCCGGTATCGATCGCGATGCGGCAGCGCGTGGCCAGCTGATGCAGCTGCGCATCGCGCTGCTGGGTCATGTGAAAGCGATCCTGCGCGGCTTCGATGAGTTGTCTCGCGACATCCAGAGCGGCGTCGCGAGTCGCGCATCCGCCGAACCGGTGGCGATTGCGCTGGCCGCATTTTTGCGTCGCTGCGCGTCGGAAATCTATCCGCTGTACGACCTGATCGGAAAGCTGCAGCCGGCGCGGGCGGCCTGATCGGCTGACCGATGCCGCGTCAGGGGCCGTGCCCGCTCGGGACGCGGCAGCGGCACCACGGCACGCCCGAGGCGATTCGTCCGCACGACGTGCCATTCCCGGGGATTTTCCGGTTGCGGGATTCGGTTGCGCGCCCGGTCGATTCGTGGTTGCATCGTTGCGGGGAAACTCAACCGATCTCGCTACGATGTCTCTGCGGGAAGCCTTCGACGAGCTGGCCGATCTGCCGCCGCAACAGCGGACCGAACGCCTGCGCGCGATGCCGCTCACGGACCAGGAGAGGCGCCGGCTCGAGTCGATGCTGGCGGAGACTGCGCTGCAGAATGAACTGCTCGACGTTCCGGTGTTCGACGTCGTCGAAAACCTGCAGAACGAGGCCGGCGCGCTCGAGCGCCTGATCGGCACGCGGATCGGTCCATTCACGCTCGTCGAGTTGATCGGCGAGGGCGGTTCGGCCGCGGTCTTTCGCGCCAGCCGGCCGGCCGGATCCGGCGAGCAGCTGGTCGCGCTGAAGCTGCTGCGCGCCGGCCGCTTTTCCAGCGACGGCGAACGGCGCTTCCGCCGCGAGCAGGCAATCCTCGCCCAACTGACCCATCCGCACGTCGCGCGTCTGATCGAAGGCGGCGTCGACGCGAGCGGCGTTTCCTACATCGCGATGGAACTGGTCGAAGGCGAGCCGGTGACCGTTGCCGTTGCCGCGCGCGGTCTCGACCTGAAAGCGCGCCTCGGCCTGTTCATGGACCTGTGCGGCGCGATCGACGCGGCGCACGCTTCGCTGATCGTGCATTGCGACTTGAAGCCGTCGAACGTGCTGCTCGATCGCAACGGCACGCTGAAGGTGCTCGATTTCGGCGTCGCGCGGCTGATCGACGCGAGCCACGACGGCGACATGACGCGGACGATCGCGCTGACGCCGGAATACGCGGCGCCGGAGCAGTACGTGGTCGGACCACCGAAGGTTTCGGTCGACATCTATGCGCTCGGCGTCCTGCTCGGCGAACTGCTGACCGGGCAGCGTCTCGGTACGCGTACGCGCATGACCGCGTCCGCCGCGGTCGTGCAGGCGACAGCGCCCGAACCGCCGGCGGGATTGCCGGGCCGTACTGCGCTGGCGCGGCTGCTGGCGGGTGATCTCGATGCGATCATCGCGACCGCGACCGCCGCGAATGCCGACGAGCGCTACCGCTCCGTCGGCGCATTGGCCCGCGATGTCCAGCGTTACCTCGCCGGCCGGCCGGTCGAGGTCCGGCCCGGCTCGTACGCAACGCGGGCGATCAAGTTTGCCCGCCGCCATCGCCTCGCCGTATCGGCGACTGCGTTGACGGTGCTGGCCATTCTCTCGAGCGCGGGCCTGGCCTGGTGGCAGGCGGTCAAGGCGCAACGCGCCGCGACGGTCGCGCTCGAGGAATCCAAGCGCGCCGATTCGATTCGCAAGCTGGTATTCGATCTGCTCACCGAAGCCGAGCCGGGCGGACCGCGCAGCGACGACACGACCGTGACCGAGGCCGCCGAGCGTGCGGTGGGCGCGCTCGTCGCCGACACGACGACGCCGCCGCGTACGCGCCTCGAGCTGCTGGTGCGCTTCGCCGATACGCTCGGCCGCCAGGGCCACGCGCGCCGCGCCGAGGAAATCCTGACCCAGACCCTGGCCACGGCCGAAAAGGAATTCGGGCCCGATGACCGCGCCACGCTCGCGGTGACGGAGCGGCTGGCGAGCTACGAAATCCAGCGCGGTGAATTCGCTGCGGCGCGCCGGCGCATCGATGCACTGCTGCCGAAAGTGCCCGCGGACGATATCGAACTGCACGTCAGTGCGCTGCGCACCTCGGCATCGCTCGGCTGGCACATCCACGACAAGGAGCGCGCGTTGCGCGACGGCCGCCAGGCGGTGGTGCTGAGCCGGACATCCGGCAACGCGGACACCGAGCAGGTGACGCTGACTTATTTCGCCGCCGTCCTGCTCGGAGTCGACGAAGTCGACGAGGCGGTCGGCGCTTATGAAAAGCTGCTGGCGATGAACGTGGCGAAGTACGGTGCGGTCCACGAGAAAGTGTCGCTGGCCTACTCGGGGCTGGCCCGGGCCTATCGCCGGGCCGGCGATCTGGACAAGTCGGTCGAAGCCGCGCGCAAGGCGATCGAGATCGACCGCGCGGTGTTCCCCGGCGACCACTGGGTGACGGCAAACCATCTCAACGCGCTGTCGATGACGCTGATCCAGAAACACGATCTGGACGGGGCGCTGGATGCCGCGCAGAAGGCGCTGGACATCAACGCCAAGACGCTGGACGAAAATCATATTGACCGCCTGGTTGCCGAGCATCAGGTTGGCGCGGTGCTGGCGATGATGGAACGGTTCGCCGAGGCATTGCCGTATGTGCGCCACGTGGTTGAGCGCTATGACGTCATCCGCGGTCCCGCGGCCTACGAGACGACGTTCGCACGGCAGAATTTCGGCTACGCGCTCGGCATGAGCGACAACGTCGCCGAGGGCGTCGCGCAGCTCGACACGGCGATCGCCGACCTCGAACGCGCGTTTCCTGCCGCGTTCGATCCGCTCGCCAAGGCGCTCGAGAAGCGCACGCGCGTCGCGATCCATGCCGGCGACTACGCCCAGGCTGCATTGCTGATCGAGCGCTTCGCCGGCGCGGTGGCCCGCGTGTCGGCCGGCGAGCGCCGCTGGTGGCTCGGCCGGGCCGAGACGATGCGCGGCGAAATCCTGCTGGCGAGCCGGCGCTTCGACGACGCGAAAACGTCGTTGCTCGAGGCCGGCGTTGCGCTGCAGGACGAGAATGCGGATCCGGCCGTGCGTGTCGAGCAGAACCTGTTGCTCGCCGCGGCGCTGGCCGGACTCGGCGATCAGGCCGCAGCGTTGAAGGCTGCACAGCACGGACGCAATTTGCTCCAGAACCTCGCGTATCCGCCGGCCCGCATCGTGGCGCTGGAAAAAACCCTGCCGCGCTAGAACAATTTCGATTTCTGCGCCAGAGGAATTTCGATTTTTGCTGCGCCAGGGAAATTTCGATTTTGGCGATTTGCGAGGGGGTCCGCTTCATGTTCTCGAGCCGCGCTCTCCTCTTGAGCCCCTCTCCCCTTGTGGGAAAGGGGTTGGGGAGCGGGGGACGCCTGCGCAGCAGGCGCCAGATCAATTTTCCATTTGCGTAGAGAGAAACGCCCGCGCATAGCGCCAGTCGCGGTCGACCGTGCGCCGGGACGTTCCGGTCAGTTCGGCAACGCGTTCCAGCGGCAGGCCGGCAAAATAGTGCAGCTCGACGACCTGCGCTGCGCGCGCGGAGTCCGCTTCGAGCGCATGCAAGGCCGCATCGAGTTCGAGCGCGAGCGCGGGCTCCAGCGATACCGCGCCGACCGCAGGATCGGTCAGGTTGACTCGCGCCAGGTCGCCGCCTTCCTTGAAGCTCATCCGCTTGCGCGCAAGGTCGACCAGCAAGTGGCGCATCGCGCGCGCTGCGTAGGCGAAGAATTCCAGCTCGCGGCCGAACGTCAGCTCGCGTTCGTCGCACATCCGCAGGTACAGATCGTGGACGATTTCCGTCGTGCTGTAGGTTGCCGGACTGCCGGCGCGCGCGCGATGCTTGCCGGCCATCGCCTTGAGGCGGCTGTAGACGCCGGTAAACAGCGCGCTCGCCGGTGCAACGGTGATCGTCGCGGAGTTGGACATGGACCAGCCCTCCCGAAAGCCGGTGCCGCTGATTGTCGCCGGTCCGCAAACGGTATGAAAGGGGGCCGCGTGCCCCAAATCAGGGCGGCGGCGCCATCCGTCGGTAGCGGCGGCGACCGTCCGCCTGCGAATGTGCGGCTTCAAGCCGGCGTGGTTGAACAGGCCAGCGTCGCCGAGCCAACGCTGCATCAGCATCCGCCGGCCGCTTGCGTCGAGGCCTCGGGCGATCCTCGATGCGTCGCATCCCGCGCCTTTTTACGTTGTTCAAACTCGAGCAGCGGTTGCGGGGGGACTCAGCATGAATGCAATGGCGGACATCACCGGCTTGCTGCGCCGCGCCGAGGCCGGGGAGCCGCAGGCGGGGGAAGCGCTGTTGCCGCTCGTCTATGACGAACTCAAGCGCCTCTCGCGCGGCGTGCGCGATGGACACGATGCTCCGACGCTCAATACGACCGCCCTCGTCCACGAGACCTATCTTCGTTTGATCGGCCACGAGTCGCCGTCCTGGCCCGACCGTCACCGGTTCTTCGCCTATGCCGCTCAGGCGATGCGCAGCATCCTGATCGACCGGGCACGCCAGCACTTGTCGCAGAAGCGCTGGGGCGACCTGCAGCGGGTCGAGTGGGAAGCCGCGCTGGAACTGCCCAGCGACGAACCGCACCTCGAGTTGCTCGAGCTCGATGCCGGCCTGGTCAAGCTCGAGCGGATCGACGGAAAC
>Ga0068860_100002191_pt1 | contig 20550 bp, 16 predicted proteins | sample KBSSwiS32_FD_66597 | JGI IMG/M metagenome (GOLD analysis project Ga0068860, IMG submission 66597) | Switchgrass rhizosphere microbial communities from Kellogg Biological Station, Michigan, USA - KBS Switchgrass S3-2 | ecosystem: Host-associated > Plants > Roots > Rhizosphere > Soil ...
AAAATATCAGCAACTTCAATTAATTGCAAACATTCTCTTTTGAGGCCGCATTTTTCCAGGTGGTATCGAGCGCCCGGAATTGATTTAAATCATCTTCGCTAAAATTTTGGCGGGAAAGATTTTTCAGATCAGGCTCCCCTGCATCAACCCAGCATGTATACCAAAACGAGGCAACAGCAAAAATCGATTGCCGCATGCGTCGTTCAACCATATTATTTAGTTTTTGATTGTATGCTGTTGTATATGCCGCGGAGTATTGTCGTATCAATGTTCCATTTCTATTTTCAAAAGCGAATTTTTTGTCCTCGGAAAATAATTGGCTTATTTCTTTTTCATAACGGAGAACTGTATCCGCAGCTGCGGCGCTTTCAAGCACTCGTTTCCAGATGAAATCAGCAGGATGAGAAATGTAGTTTGCCTGCCCGATAAAAAAATCCCAGTCCTTCTCAGCCAGCAATTCTGGAATCCGCGATTCCCAAAAACCGTGAATGCCTTGCTGATTTGTCAACTGTCCATTATGATTACTACTCGCGTGTAATGGAACGTGCGCATCTGCGATGTAGTGCCCGGTTTCGGCTGCGATTTTTAAGATCTTTGCCTGATCTTTTTCACGAAATGCTTTTGTCAGTCTCAGCTGCATGATCTGTATCCACCATGGGACAATGCCGTATTTCTGAAGTGTATCGGCTGAAAATTTGGCGACTGCATCTTTCCAGTTCCTCGGCAAATCCGGAAACGGATATTTCCCATACCGGTCGATATCGATGAAATGGTGGGCTCCTTCCGATGCGACCATATACCGACGTTTATCCGGATCGACGGCATGCGAACGAAGGAATTCAATATTTGGCTTGAACAATACAAGCATTTCCGGAGGCAAAAGAAAAACTGCGTGATAGTTGATTTGTTCATGCATATAAAATCCCCAGCAGAATAGTTTTTCATTGGGAGTCAGAATAAATAAAATGGCAATTAGTTTTTTCATACGAAGAAAATGTGGAGATGTGGGAATGTGGAGATGTGAAGATGTAGAAATGTGGAAATGTGAAGATGTGAGGATGTGAGAACGTGGAGATGTGGTGCGTTGCATCCTCAAGATATATAGTGCGAACATATGTACCATTAAGTGAATTCTTATCTTTTGTAAATGCATATCCCGTGACTGAATTATAGTTTCAACTATCCAACATTAGGTCATCGCCCTATCATCGCCCTATGATCGTCCTATTTGAGTCCTATATCAGTGCTATGATTCTTTTCTATTCGATAGCGTATACCCGTTGATGAAACGAATATATTATAGATAACAAATACTCGTAACAGTGAAATCACCCTAATAAGTGCGTGAAAAAACGGGAGGTTGGAATTGAAATTTTCAATATAGAAGCATGGCTAACCGGGAAGAGCGGAAAATTATTACACTTCAATGCGCAAAAAAACTAATGTAACCTATGGCGCCAATAACGGATACTTACGAATGAATTTCTACCCATCATATGTCCCTACGCGACGTCAAGTACAGACTTAGCTATCAAACAAACGAATCTTGTCTCCGGGATTTGTGATCATCACATTTACACATTTACACATTCATCACATTCATCACATTTGCTTCACATTTCCACATTTCCACATTCTCACATTCCCACGTTCTCTATCTCAGTTTTCATCAATCTGCGTCACTCCACCAGAAATCGCAAATTTCATTGCATCCGTTGAAGAAATGTCGGTGATCAATCGAACGCGATCTTTCTTTACAAAATAGAGATGACCAGCGAACGTATATGATTGGGGAATATAGACTGATACATATTCCTGCAGTCCGAATTCATTTAATTCTTCCTGTGTAATGAATCCGATTCTCCACACGTCAGGAGCACCGATGCTCACCAATACAGCCTTATCAAATTTTCTTTTGTTACCGGCGAACGCTTCAATAAAATCTTTGACCGTCGAGTAGAGAATTTTTATTCCCGGAGTTTTTTCCAATATGTTATCAAAGAGCTCGACCAGCCTGCTTACAACAAAGGATGATGAAACATATCCCACCAGCAACACGAGTACAATCACAATGATAAAACCGAGGCCGGGAAATTTTTTCGGGTTTCCATCCTGGTCAAGCCCGATAAAAGAAGGAAATAAATTATGTATCAGGTTGGGAAGAATATTATCGATCCAACTGAACAAAGAAAGAACGGCCCAGATCGTGATGGTGATCGGCGCGAGGATGATAAGTCCCTGCAAAAAATATCTGAACAGTTTACCCGGAACCGATTGAATTTTCATGCATAGCAGTTTAGATATCAAAATTAATCATTCGCTATGCTTATTCAATACGGAAAAATCCCGTCGATCCCAGGTGATTTTGCCCTGTCTTATCGTAAGCAAATCACGCATTTGTATTCACAGAAAAATTTGTATACGTGTCATTCATGGGTGATAGACAAATCCTCGCTTCAACCATAAGTTTCCAATGTTAAATAACTCTAAAAGTTCATTTTTTTCGGTGGAAACTTTGGTAACAAAAAAAGTTTCCATAGTTTTGTGCCCAATTATGGAAGTAAAAGAAAGAATTCTGGAGAAGGCAACCGACTTATTTATGCGTTATGGCATTCGTTCTATCACGATGGATGAAATAGCAGCGCAGTTGGCCATTAGTAAAAAAACAATTTACCAGTTTTTTACTGATAAGGATGAAATCGTGGAAGCAGTAGTGAACCAGGAAATACGTAAAAACGAAGAAGAATGCGAGCATTTTAAACAGCATTCAGAAAACGCACTGCATGAAGTTTTCCTTGCCTTGGATGAAATGGAGAAGATGATGAAATCAATGAATCCATTGATCATGTATGACCTGGAAAAACATCATCCAAAATCATATAAAAAGTTCAGGAATCATAAATATCAGTACATGTATACCATGATAAAAAATAATCTTGAGCGTGGGATACAGGAGGAAAATTACCGGACCGATTTCAACGTGGATATTGCTGCGAGGCATCGCATTGAGTCTGCATTTATGAGTTTTAACCAGGATGTATTTCCTCATAACCGGTACAAGATTTCTGACATATGTTATGAGCTGGCAATATTATATCTCCAGAGCATATCAACAACGAAAGGAAAAAAGCTAATCGAAAAATATTTGACCGAACGAAAAAAACAAATATCTCATGAACAAAAAGTATAGTAACAGGAAATTTATTCCGCTGGTGGCCCTCATGTTACTGGGTACTTATGTGCAGGCGCAGCAAGTCCGCGTCATTTCTATACAAGACGCAATCGCACTTGCGAATAAGAATAATGTTCAAATAAAAAATGCGATGCTTGATTACAAAATTCAGGTACAGACGAATCGCAATATTACTGCTGCCGCGTATCCACAGATTAACGGAAGTATCAATACCACATACTTCCCGAATGTACCAATTCAAAGTTTTCCAAATTTTATTTCGGCGGCCACTTACCAGGTGCTAACACAGGAAGGAGTTAAGAACGGCAGTGGAAGCCCAATTGTTGCTCCTTCAGACTACGGGTTTGTTTCTGCCGCATTTGGAACCAAATGGAACGCAAGCGGATCGGTGACCCTTTCGCAAATCATATTTGACGGACAGGTTTTTGTTGGATTGCAGGCACGTAAAACAGCTCTCGAATATGCACAGCGGGGCGTTGAAGTGACGCAGGAAAATATCAAAACAAATATCTACAAGGTCTACTTTCAACTGGTGATCAGCCAAACCCAGATGAAACTCATCGACGCAAATATTGACAGGGCGCAAAAATTGTTGAATGACACAAGAGAATTATATAAAAACGGATTCTCTGAGAAATTAGATGAAGACCGGGCCGCTGTACAACTTTCAAATTTGCAAACACAAAAACTTTCCACTCAAACAAATATTGATAACGGATACCTCGGTTTGAAATTTTTGTTAGGTGTTCCTTATAATGACTCATTGGTGCTCACGGAAAAAATTACCGAGGAAAGGATTAGGGAAGGAGTTCCGGTTGAGAATAATTATCAATATACTGACAGGAAAGAATACCAGTTGTTGATGGCGACTGACAGGTTGAATCAATACAACATCAAACGTTATAAGTACACATATCTTCCGACATTAAACTTAAACAGCACATTTGCGAAACAGGCATTTAGAAATCAATTTAATTTCCTGAATCAGGGAGATTGGTTTTCCAGCTGGAATATCGGACTATCCCTGTCCGTTCCGATTTTTGACGGATTTGCACGTGCGTCTAATGTCCAAAGAGCAAAGCTGCAACAAGAACAGACGCAAAACCAATTGGAGAATTTAAAACTGTCTATCGATAACGAAGTACAAATAGCAAGAAACAGTTTTAATTCTGCGCTTTTGATATTGCAATCGCAAAGAAAAAATATGGAACTGGCTGAAGAGGTATATGATCAGACCAAGAAAAAATATGAGGCCGGTTTAGGATCGACCACGGAAATTACCACGTCACAGACGGACCTGGTATCCGCTCAGACAAGTTTTATCACGGCCTTATATGACGCGGTGCTGGCGAAAATAGATTTTGCAAAAGCAATCGGGAAACTTCCTTAACCATCAACTTTAAAAACTTATTGTATGAATAAATTAGTAAGTATAGTAGCAATAGCAGGAGTAATTCTTCTTTCTGCGTGCGGCGCTTCTTCATCAAAAAATGAAGACCAAAGTGTTGCCGGCAAAAAAGCCGAACTGACCAATCTAAAAAAACAAAGAGATAAACTGAATTCAGATATTGAAAAACTGGAGTTGGAAGTCTCAGCACTCGATTCAAATTTTGGCGTGAAACCAAAGTTGGTAAGTATTACCAGTCTTTCACCTGAAAATTTCACGCATTATATCGACTTGCAGGGTAAGGTGTCGACAAAGAACCAGTTTTACGTTGCTCCGCGTGGACAAGGTGGACAAGTGAAAGCAGTCTATGTCAAAGAAGGGGATGTTGTGAAAAAAGGTCAACTGCTTATCAAATTAGAAGATGCGGTAATGCAACAAAACATTAAGCAGCTCGAAACGCAGCGCGATTACCTGAAGGATATCTACAATCGACAGAAGAATCTGTGGGATCAAAAGATCGGAACCGAGGTTCAGTTGATCACCGCTAAAAATAATGTGGATAATGTAGAACGTCAGCTTTCTTCGATGAAAGAGCAATGGGACTATTCTAACGTGTACGCTGAAACTTCCGGAATAGCAGAAACAGTCAATATTCATGCGGGAGAAATGTTTACTGGTAGTCCGCAGGGAACGATCACTATCGTTAATCCAGACGAGCTCAAGGCAGTTGTAGACGTTCCGGAGAATTATCTCAGCAGCGTAAAAAAAGGTACAAACGTAGTTGTTGATGTTCCGGATATCAACAAAAGTTTCAACTCGAAAATATCGCTCGTCAGCCAGCTGATCAATAGCAACTCACGGGCATTCACAGCCGAAGCAAAAATCCCTGCAGAAAGCGATCTTAAACCTAACCAGGTGGCAATGGTGAAGATCCAGGATTATGCTGCAGCAAATGTGATCGTAATTCCAATGACGGCTTTGCAAACTGATGAATCCGGTAAATATGTTTTTGTCGCAAGCAAGGAAAATGGAAAGCTTGTTGCGAAGAAAAGAAACGTGAAGGTCGGCTCAGTCTACGGCGAGAAAATAGAAATAAGAACAGGACTTCAGGCAGGAGATCAACTCATTTCCGAGGGCTACCAGGGTTTGTATGATGGTCAATCGATCACCACTCAATCCTGAGCAATTCGGAAAGGATTTTCCGGTTATCGCAGCACAAAATCCAAAACAGTCTAGCCTGTATTTGACACATACAGTAAGCATAGATGCTTACGCTTAAAAAATAAATCATGAGTATCAAGAGCAGAATAGCAGACACTTTCAAACAATTCAAACTGACGAGTTGGGTGATTGATCGCGCTACCGTTACATATGTTGCAACAATTGCTATTACGCTTTGGGGACTTACTATTTTCGTAAATCTTCCAAAGGAATCATATCCTGACATTGTTATCCCGCAAATCTATGTTTCGACTATTTATGCGGGTACGTCTCCAAAGGATATGGAAAATCTTGTAACAAGACCCATCGAGAAACAATTGAAAGGAATTACCGGGGCGAGAATACGTAATATCAAAAGTACCTCGATCCAGGATTACAGCAGCATCGTGGTAGAGTTTCAAACCGATGTAAAAGTCGACGTTGCAAAACAAAAAGTAAAAGATGCAGTCGACAAAGCAAAACCGGACCTGCCAACTGATCTGACAAAAGAACCGGATGTTCTGGAAGTAAGCTTTTCCGATTTCCCCATCATGTACGTGAATGTGAGTGGAAATTATGATGGTCTCAAACTAAAAGATTACGCAAAAAAATTGCAAGATCGCTTTGAGGAATTACCGGAAGTAAACAAGGCAGACATTGCGGGTGCACCTGAGCGTGAGATACAGGTCAACGTTGATAAATATAAGATGGAGGCGGCCGGAATCACCTTCACCGATATCGCAAATGCTATTGCAAACGAAAACCGCGACCTGAGTGCCGGAAATATAAAGATCGGGAATATGCAACCGACCATCCAGGTGAAGGGACAATTCATTACAGTGAATGATATGCAGACGATCGTCATTAAGAATATTTATGGCCAGCCTGTTTATTTGCACGATATAGCGCAGCTCATTGACAGTGTAAAAGAAAAAGAAAGTTATTCGCGCATAAACGGAAAGAATGTAGTTACACTTCAAATTGTAAAACGTTCTGGCGAAAATCTGATTAACACCTCGGACAAGATTAAAGCTATTGTGGATGAAATGCGTAAGGATTTTCCAAGGGATCTGCAAATAAGCATCACGGGTGATCAGAGTGTACAAACAAAAACCAGTTTTAATGATCTGATCAATACCATTGTCATTGGATTTATTTTGGTTCTGTTGGTATTGATGTTCTTTATGGGAGTCAGCAACGCATTCTTTGTCGCATTGAGTGTTCCATTGAGCGTGTTTGTGGCATTTTTGTTTTTGCCGATTGCCGATACAATTGTCGGAACGAAAGTCACACTCAACTTTATCGTCCTGTTCGCCTTGTTGTTTGGCTTGGGAATTATAGTGGATGATGCGATCGTGGTTATCGAAAATACTCACCGCATCTTTGGCAATGGGAAGATACCTATAAAGCGAGCCGCAAAGATGGCTGCGGGAGAAGTATTTGTGCCGGTACTTTCCGGAACCGTGACAACGTTAGCGCCATTCTTTCCATTATTATTTTGGCCTGGGATCATCGGCAAGTTTATGATCTATCTCCCGACAGTTTTGATTTTGACATTGACAGCATCATTGATCGTTGCGTTCTTAATCAACCCCGTCTTCGCCACTTCATTTATGAAACCGGAATATTATCCGGCGAAGGAACCGAAGAAGGATTTGTTTAAGAAATCTTGGTTTTGGTTTTTTGTGATCTTCGGTGGTCTTCTGCATCTACTGAATTTTCATGGCACCGGAAATTTTATGTGGTTGCTTGTAATATTGATCATCTTTAATCGATTTGTCTTGCACGATGTGATCCACAGTTTCCAACAAAGAGTGCTTCCATGGTTAATGTCGCATTATGAACGTGCATTGCGATGGGCACTCTATCGCAATAGACCGGGCTGGTTAATTGCGCTTGTATTTGTTGCATTCATTTTGTCGGCGGTTTTATTGTTCGCTTCGATCTTTTCGGGTCGTACAAAGACAGAATTTTTTCCAACAGGTGATCCTCCGATCGTGTATATCTATCTAAAATTGCCCGTAGGAGCAAAGACCTCATACACCGACAGTATTACGACGGTGCTGGAGAAAAAAGTGTTCCAGGTATTGGGAGAAAATAATCCTGTAGTCGAGTCCGTCATATCAAACGTGGCAGTTGGAGCAACAGATCCTTTTCAGGGTGAACGCGGAACGCAATCGAACCTTGGCCGAATTCAAATTTCATTTGTCGAGTATGAAAAAAGACATGGACAAAAAACTTCAAAATATGTTGAAGATTTAAGGAAGGTTATAAAAGAAATTCCGGGTGCGGAAGTCAGTATTGCAGGCCAGCAAAATGGTCCGGCTTCCGGCGCACCAATTAATGTTGAAGTAATAGGTGATGAGTTTGATGATATCGTTCGCACTGCAGTTAAACTAAAAAACTATCTGGATGCACAGAATATTCCGGGTGTTGAAAAATTAAAATTGGATGTAGATGTAACAAAGCCGGAACTCACTCTTTCCGTTGATCGCGAAAGAGCATTGCGTGAAGGACTCAGTACCGGGCAAATTGGATTGGAATTACGTTCCGCGTTGTTTGGAAGAGAAGCAAGTAAGTTGAAAGAAGGTGAAGATGAGTATAAAATACAAGTTCGTTATACCGATGTGCTCCGCAACAGTATTTCTGATTTGCAAAACATGAAAATTACGTATCGGGACTTCACAAATGGTAGTATCAGGCAGGTTCCTATAAGCAGTTTAGTGAAGTTCGATTATAATAATACACTCGGTGGAGTTAAGAGAAAGAATTTGAAACGCGAAATTTCTATTTACTCGAATTTGATCGATGGATTTGACCCGAACAAAGTAAACCTGGATGTGAAAAGAGCAATGGATGATTTCAAGGAAAAGCCAGATAATATTGAACTTCGCCAAACAGGTCAGCAGGAAGATCAGCAGGAGTCACTGAGCTTTTTGTTTACGGCACTCATTATCGCGCTCGGAATGATTTTTGGAATTTTAGTGTTGCAGTTTAATTCACTGAGCAAACCATTTATTGTGTTGAATGAAATTTTCTTCAGTATTATCGGAGTGTTCTTTGGATTTGCATTAACGGGGATGACGATGCCACTGATCATGGTCGCAGTCGGTATTGTTGGACTTGCAGGTATTGTTGTGAAGAATGCCATCCTGCTTATTGAATTCACCGACGAACTACGTGAGCGTGGAGTACGCACAAAAGAAGCAATTGTACAGGCAGGGAAGATTCGTATCATCCCGGTATTGCTTACAGCATTAGCAACCATGCTCGGACTATTACCACTCGCTGTAGGATTAAACATAAACTGGGTTTCATTCTTCCAACATTTGAAGCCAAACGTTTTTATGGGTGGTGACAGTGTTGTTTTTTGGGGCCCATTGTCCTGGACGCTGATATTCGGGTTGATGTTTGCATTCTTTATGACACTGTTGTTAGTACCGTCAATGTATCTCATTTCTGAAAGGTTGCGTAGGCCGATGCGAAAATTTTATGGTACGAAATGGGTTGCATTATTAGGTTTCACCGGTCCGTTCTTTTTCTTATTGCTGCTACCAATGTGGATTCACAAGAGAATTATCAAGGGAAAACCAATGTTGCCAAATTATCTTGGATTTAGCACTGATAAGACGAACAAAAGAAGACAAACGGGGAAATTTGAGAATGTGGAAATTTGAGAATGTGAGAATGTGAGAATGTGGAAATGTGGGAATGTGAGAATGTGGAGATGAGTCGCAAGCCGTCATTTGGAACGGAGTCCGCCGAGGCGGACGAAGCGAGAAATTCCGAGCTATTTATTGGAACTAATATTTTAGCAGCGTTAAAATTGTAGCAATTCAGTCTCTAGCAATTCGATTAGATTTCTCACTTCGTCCGCCTCGGCGGACTCCGTTCCAAATGACGGCTTGCGACTCATTTCCACATTCTCACATTTTCACATTCTCACATTCCCACATTCCCACATTCCCACATTTGCTTACTTTTACTCTAAAATTTTTTTATCATGAGAAATAATCACGAAATCGATTATAAAATTTTTGGTGAAGAATTGCAATTTGTAGAAGTCGAGTTAGACCCGGGTGAAACTGTAATTGGAGAACCGGGAGGATTTATGATGATGGATGACGGAATACAAATGCAAACCATTTTTGGAGATGGATCACAACAGCAGCAACAAGGTGGGCTGTTGGATAAACTGTTTAGCGCTGGCAAACGCGTATTGGTGGGAGAAAACTTATTCATGACCGCATTTACCAATATTGGCCAGGGGAAAAAAAGAGTAAGTTTTGCTGCGCCATATACCGGTAAAATCATACCTCTGGATTTACAGCAACTTGGTGGAACAATCATCGCGCAGAAAGATGCATTCTTGTGTGCTGCCAAAGGGGTGAGCATTGGTATTGCCTTTCAAAAAAAATTGGGAACAGGAATCTTCGGTGGTGAAGGTTTTATTATGGAGAAATTGGATGGTGATGGATTTGCATTTGTGCATGCAGGTGGGTATGTTATGGAAAAGGAATTGCAGCCCGGAGAAATTCTTAAGGTAGACACAGGTTGTGTTGTTGCATTCACTCCTACAATAGATTTTGATATCGAATTTATTCGTGGTATTAAGAACTGGATGTTCGGGGGAGAAGGATTGTTCTTTGCTTTAATGAGGGGCCCCGGGAAAGTTTGGTTGCAATCATTGCCAATTAGCAGGCTCGCGAGCCGTATCATTCAATATAGCCCCCAGTTTGGACGCCGAAGAGAAGAAGGAAGTATATTAGGTGGCTTAGGTAATTTGCTTGATGGGGATGGTTTCTAGAAAGTGCAGTAAATCGCACAAAGAAATATCGAAATATGATTAGGCAAAATAAAAGGGGTTGAAAATTTTCAACCCCTTTATTTTTTTAAATTCTTTTGTTTTATCGTCTGCTTGATATTTTAGCGAGCAAGCGTAAAATTTCAAGATACAACCAAACGATTGTAACCAGCAAGGCAAAAGCTCCATACCATTCCATAAATTTTGGAGCGCCTTTGGCCGCACCTTGTTCAATCATATCGAAGTCGAGGATTAAGTTCAACGCAGCGACTGCAACCACAACTAGTGAAAATACAATTCCAATTGTAGATCCCTCGTGAATAAATGCGATATCAATATTGAACATACGCAATACGATTGCGAGCAAATAGAAAATCGCAATACCAGCAGTTGCAATGAGAATTACCGACTTGAATTTTTCAGTGGCCTTGATAATATGAAAGCGATACAATAAAAACATTGCGATGACTGCGCCGAAAGTTAGCAACACCGCCTGCATCACGATATTTGGTGCAACTTTTTCAAATGCGTTATTGTATATCGCTGAAATTCCACCTACAAAAACTCCTTCAAGAAGTCCATATGCAGGCGCCAGAAAAGGAGACCATTCTCTTTTAAATGACATCGCGAATGCGACGATCAGCCCGCCGATTGCAGCGCCAATCATCCATGGGAAAACATCCTTTCCGTCGTAGAAAGCTTTCCATGTAAATGCAGCGGACGCCATCACCATTAAAAAGAGGAAGAAAAATTTATTAAGTGTTCCTCTTTCGGTCATGACATCAGTGCCTGGAAGAACGATCGTACTTTGAAATACCTTTTCGTTGAGGGTAGGATTACCGGATTTAAAGATTGCCATATTTGTAAAATTTAGGAAAGGCAATTTACGAAAAAAAATCGGAGTGTGGAAGTGAGAGGGAATGTGAAAGCTCACGGGCTTAAGCCAACTATCACTTTGCATCTAATTTTAACAAAACGCTTTTTATCTGGTCAAATCTCGTCCAGGGAATAAAATGATTTGCACCTGGCAACATTAGCTCCTCGATATGGCTCGCGTTTACAAGCATTTTTTTACCATAGGCGACGTTACCGGGCGGCACCCATGTGTCTGCCTCTCCATGAATAAAATATACCGGGCATGTTATTTTGGGAAAATCTTTTTTAAGGTCAACAAGGTCAGTTTTGAGGTACCAGAGTTCTTCGTTTGAAGGACGCATCGCCCCCGGAACAAAATAATTTAAAGGCGTTTTATAAAGTATCGGTCGCCATTTTTCCGGTTTTTCCTCTGCGGGATCGATAGAACCTGAAATAATCACAACACCAGAAAATACTCCGGGATTATCGGCAGCAAGTTTAACAATCATCGGTCCGCCTAAAGAGTGACCTACGATATACGCCGCTTTATGATTGTCGACAATTTTAAACAACGGGCTCATTAACTCCGATTGTTTCGCAAGATGATAAGGTTTTCCGTAATCGCTGTATCCAAAACCAGGTCTGTCAATTGATATCAGCCGGAAGTGATTCAGCAATTCTTTGTCCTTGAGATATGGACCAAAAGCGGTCCAACTTCCGGGCGTTCCATGTACAAAAAAAATGGTGGGCAATGTATCACTGCCTGTAATGGCATAGTGAATGTGCTGATCATTGACGGTGATTGTCGCGGTATTCAGTACAATGTTTTCTTTGGCAAACTCATCCTTTGCTTCCTTGTCAGATTCCCGAAATGTCATACAGCTTTGAGCGAGTATCAGCCATATCAATAATATTATGCTCAAAACCGCAAGCATCCGCATAAAGAAGCGTTTCATTGAAATTAGGTTAGGGTCTCGATAGAAGTTTAGTCGAACCCACAGTTATAGATATACGAAAATCTTTTATCGGCGTTTGTTGTTGCTGTTATTATTATTTTTTCGCTGGTTTTGCATCGTCTTCTGTTGTCTTTTTTTTCTGTCCGCTTTTTCAAGCGTTTTCAAACTAATTTGCCCGGTTAGGTCGACAAAACTGTGATCTTCTTCTTTGGCTTTCGCGGGATTTACTTCAACAGTTTCCAATTGATCCGGAATAATGTTCTGTGCGTTTAATTTTTTGATCTTTTTGACTGAATCAATTGTCATCGGATATTGCTTGCTGCTATCCGGTAACACGTACCACATTAGGTTTTTGAAGATATCTTTCTTGATCAGGAGAGCTGTGCCCTTTGCTACTTGCAGCGTATCTGCATTGTCGGGGAAATGTTGCAGCGCATCGAGGTAAGTATCCAATTCATAATTGAGACAGCATTTCAGTCTCCCGCATTGACCGCTCAATTTACTTTGGTTAATAGAAAGATTTTGGTAACGAGCTGCGGTAGTATTTACTGATTTGAAATCGCTCAGCCACGTGCTGCAACAAAGTTCGCGTCCGCAACTTCCGATTCCACCCACTTTTCCTGCTTCCTGCCGTGCACCAATCTGGCGCATCTCAACTTTCAACCTGAATTCTGAAGCGAATAATTTAATCAGTTCACGAAAATCCACACGATCATCCGCGATATAGAAGAATGTTGCCTTTCTGCCGTCGGCCTGAATCTCTACTTCAGACATTTTCATCTCCAACTTCAATTGTCTTGTCATCGCCCGCGATCTAATCAATGCGTCTCTTTCCCTGGCCTTGTTTGTCCTCATTGTCTCAAGATCCCGGTCGCCCGCTTTGCGCAACAATTTTTTCATCTCCGGATTGTGCTCCTCAATGTTTTTCTTTTTTAGCTGAAGACGAACAATCTCGCCAGTCAGTGTAATAAGGCCAACATCAAAACCGCTCACACCTTCCACAGTAACGAGATCACCTTTTTCAAATACTTGTGTACTCGTATTGCGGAAATAATCTTTTCTGCTTCCATTATTGAAGCTGACTTCAACAACTCTACATTCACTTTGAGGATCACTAAAAGGAAGATTTGACAGCCAATCGTAAACATTTAACCTGTTACATCCACCAGTGCTACACCCGCCATTGCTTTTACAACCGGAAGGTTTGCCGTTGGCGGTACCACAATTACTACATCCCATAATAGAAAATTAATAATGAAAATTAAGCGTGATACAGAAAGGAAAGCCGCAACACGGATGCCAGCCGGCATCTTCCCTGGAAGGGATCATAATTGCATATCCAACAGCTTCATACTGTTTGGGTAAATGGTTGCATCGTCAATTCCTTGCGTGTTGCAAGCGTATGCGCCATTATATGAGATATGATTGTACAAATAAATTTGTTGAATTGGCTTTACATTTCTGTTCACCCCTCATCCGGCATTCCGGATCCTTGCCCACTGACCCTTTTTGGCCGTTGACAAATATAATACATAAACAGAGAACCATGGTTTTGACCATTAAGAAAAGATTTTGAACCCTCTTTGTGCCTTAAATAGCCTTCTATTTCAACCTTTCAGCATGATCTTGACCAGTCCCGCTAAAGCAACGAGACACCAGGTAGCTTCCAAAATGACAAAGGGAATAAAGTTTATGAGGTAAGATGCATAGCAGGAGATTCCTGCACCGACAATGTTGAGTAATATATAGATTTTGCTTTGTTCGGACGTAAACTTAAATAGGTTAAGAAAGAATGCGAGCAGCAGGAGTACTACACCCGCTGAGCCAATAATCGTAGAATTTGACATAACAATTACCTTAAAAAGTTGGAAGAAATTACTGGATGGGAACAGGTGGCTATTGCACTACGACTGTTTTTTCCGCGACGATATGATATAGTTTTATCGTCAATGCGTGGAATAACATTTTTGCATTTGCATTTCGTTCGATATAATATATCGCATTATCCAAAGCTTCTATGATCGCCGCCTGTTGAGCGATGTCTGCTATTTTGTTTAACCGGTCTGCAAAGTCTTTTTCATTATCAGAAACGTTTAACGAATCATCACCCATTGTTCTCACCCTGATAGCCTGTTCAAGTAAATGGTTGAAGTAGTGTAAAAACTGTTTCTGTTTTTCTCTACCCAGTTTACTGATCTCTTCAACCCAGCGTACCTGTGCAATTGGGCCAGTTTTTAAAGTTGCGTTAAGCCATTCTCTCAATAAGCTTTGCCAATCTTCATCTGAATGTTGCAATATTTGTAAGGCCTCCCGATAATTCTCCTGGCTGACTAAAGCAACGCGTCTTGCCTGTTCAGCAGGAACATTGGCGCGCTCGATTAATGCCTGTTCAATATCTTTTTGATCAAGAGATGGGATTTTTATTAATTGGGTCCTCGAAATTATTGTGGGAAGAATCATCGTTTCATTTTCTGCCACCATAATAAATAAAGTATTGGGTGGCGGCTCCTCTATTAATTTCAGTAATTTATTTCCCTCATTTCCTAAATATTCCGGCATCCACATGATCAAAATTTTATATCCGCTCTCGAAACTTTTCAAACTTAATTTGCGGGTAATATCGTTACACTCATACGCGGTTATATTTCCCTGCTTATTTTCTGCATCTATAAATTGAAGCCAGTCATAAATATTTCCATACGGATATTGTGAAACAAATTCGCGCCACTCCGAAATGTAATCTATACTTAAAGGCTTATCACCGGATTTCTTTGGAATGACAGGGTATGAAAAATGAATGTCGGGATGAATGAGTTGTTGAGCTTTCTGGCACGCGGGACAAACTCCGCATGCGTCAGTCCTGATTTGAGAAGAATCATCACCAAAATCTCCAAAAAGATTTTGCGACACGTTCTGAAGCGTGTTGACTTTTTCACAAACAATAAATTGCGCAAACGCAAGGGCCAACGGCAGCCCACCGCTTCCTTCGGATGCCAAAAAAAGCAGAGCATGACTCAGGCGATTTTGCGCTACCATTTCGGTGAGCTTTTGCTTAATTAATGGCTGCCCAATAACATTTTTGAATTGCATATGCACAAAGATAAAACTTCCCCTTTCTGATCTAGCGATCAAAAAGGGGAAGTTTAAAATTATAAAGGACGAATTCTTTAATTAAGATACTTTGTAACCTCGTCACTCATCGGATCAACCTTGTTGTTGATAACGGTGATTAGATTTCCATTTTCGTCGAGCAGAAACTTCGTGAAGTTCCATTTGATTGGATCAGTAAAACCTTTCTTTTCAGCTTCGCTGACAAGATATTTAAATAAAGGATGGATATCATCTCCTTTTACAGAAACTTTTTCTGCCATCGGAAAACTTACGCCATAATTTTTCTTACAAAATTCTTCAATCTCTCCATTTGTTCCTGGTTCTTGTTGCCCAAAGTTGTTTGCAGGAAATCCAACGATCACAAGTTTGTCCTTATACTTTTCATATAATTTTTCAAGTGAAGCATATTGCGGTGTATTGCCACATTTAGAAGCTGTATTTACAATGAGAATCTTTTTTCCCTTGTATTTAGAAAAATCGATTGTGCCTCCACCTGTTAAAGCGGGTACTTTGAAATCGTACAAGCTTACCGCAGATATCAAAAAAATGGACAGAATGGCTGAGCGTAACATAATGATTAAATTTTATGTGAATGGTAAAGTTATTATTATCATACAAATATTATACTAAAATAGTTGCTCCATTGCAAGAAAATAACAAATGAATCCCCAATTGATCACTAATTTATAAATGGCAGGATCTAATAAACGGACGGCGGGCGTAGAGTCAATTTCTACAATATAATAACCACTGTAACCTGATTATTGGGTTTGATAGCACCCGAGATCCGTTTGAGATGCAGGTCTTGGGTTCGCCTCCAGATCGAAATTTATCCCAATATCCTTTCCTTTACCTACTGCAGGCGATTCTTTTTTGAGATGGAAGTCATACGTTCTTTTTTGATTATTGATATCAATAAACAATGGATCCTCATTTTGTATCATCGCCGAGGTTTGAACCCCGTCCGGAATGGTTTTCACTTTCCAAAGAACGTTTGAAAAATTTATATTGAAAACACTATCACCCTGGCGGTAAACTGCAACTTCATCATCCAGGCTTCCGTCATCTCCCCAAAAAATACAATTTGTAAAATTGGCGATCAAACTACTCGTGACCGGACCATTTCCCTCATCAATATAATTGCTTAGAATGAGCACGGGCTGCTTATGTTGTATGTAATCGTTCGAATAACTCCCGACAGTGCAATAAGAAAAATCATAATTGCCGCCGTATCCAAGTAAAATATTTTTTCCGCAGTTAGTAATCAGGCAATTTCTTGCGCGTATACTGGTTTGCGCTCCAAGTATACCGGCGTCATAAATATTGTCAATTACGCATTCGTTTAAAATAACTTTTGGATTTGCATTCAATGCTGGTCCTTCTACCGCAACAGCCTGATAGGCATTTTTTATAACACCATACTCAAGCATGTTGTCGACGCTTTCTGCACCAAAATAAATTCCCGGCCAGCTACCGGGATAGCCATTATATGGATCATCGAGGCGATCACTCAAAAAATACACTTTTGAATTTTCATCTTTCTCTCCATTCACCTGCAAAGTTCCATTCACAGCAAATGGCGCATTGGCATGGAAATAAATTTTACATCCTTTTTGAATTGACAAGACCGCGCCGGTGTCAATCACCAAACCACCTGATATTACATAGGGTAAATCATTCGGCCATACAACATCTCCTTTTATCAACTCATTCTTCAGGAAATGTGCATTTTGACCCCACGCCTGAAGTTGAATGTATCGGGAATTTCCATTGAAGGCAACTTGAATACTATCATATAACAGGAACGGAAGATTAGCGACAGTCGGATCTATTTTCACAGTAACAAAAATGTACAGGCTGTCGTTTGCCTTCATTTCAATATCGTTGGAACTGGGTCCTGCAGCTCCGTCAATGTTGATTTTAAAAGGAGAATTGCTTCCACCTGCCAATTTGATATTTGATAAAATTATTTTTTGATCGTTTAGATTAAATACTTTGATTGCCTGAGTAACCGAACCAGTGGAAGTAAAAACGGTATCAAAAAATACCGAGTCAGACGAGAATCCTACCTGAGCATCACCGCTTGTGATGAAAGTATCTTTTTTGCAGGAAAAAAAGAAGGCAAAAGCAGCGAATGACAACAGCAGAAATTTATTCATCGACTTAAAAATAAGGACTATTGATAGCTTTTTCAAAAGTTGAAATCATCATGATTGCGCGTACGCAAGTGTCGCGATACTCACGCGGACATTTGCTCCTCGTAAAATTTCGTTGACACATGCGTCTAATGTCGCCCCGGTTGTAATAACGTCATCTACCAGCAAAATATGTTTGCCATCGATCTCTTCTTTATTTTTCAGTCGGAATCGTCCGCTGATATTCTGCCATCTCTCAACCCTGTTCTTTTGCGTTTGAGTTTCGGTTGCCGCTGTTCTTTCAATACAAGTCTTCAAAACTGGCAGGTGGAGGACTGATGAAATACCTTCAGCAAGCACAGCAGCCTGGTTATATCCGCGCTTTTTCTCCCTCGAGGCAAACAGGGGCAAAGGGACGATGGAATCTATATCATTAAATCTGCCAGAACGAAAAATGGATTCGCCCAGTATTCTACCAAAATGGGATCCAATCTCCTTCTTTCCTTTATATTTTAATTGATGTAAGATTTGTTGCAAGACAGAATTTTTGGTGAAATAGTATTGAGACATTGCCGATAGAATTGTTGCCCTTCCCCAGAAGATTCTTTCAACGGGATTATCCGGATAAATTTCAAAATTTGTTGTCGGAAGTTTGTGACTGCAGTGAAAACATATCATCTGATTACCATCCAGCAGATCAGTTCCGCAGCCAATGCAGAGATGAGGAAAAAAAATATGAGCGAATCCTTCAATCGCCGTTGTTAGGTTTTTCATAGTTTTATTTACGAAAAAAAGTATCAAAAAAAATAATCAGAACAGGTACTTGTAGACTTCATCAACGCGGCTCATACTTACTACTTCAATATTGAATTTTTGATTTTTCAATCCCTTTTGATTGTACTTGGATACAAGAATTTTTTGAAAGCCCAATTTTTCTGCTTCTGCTATGCGCTGTTCTATTCGGTTTACTGATCGTATTTCGCCACTAAGTCCAATTTCGCCAGCAAAGCAAACGTGATGTGGGATCTGTGAATCCTCGTAAGAACTGAGTAATGCGCAAAGTACTGCCAGGTCAATTGATGGATCTTCAATTTTGAATCCGCCGACAATGTTTAAAAAAACATCTTTCATCCCAAAGTGAAAACCTCCCCTTTTTTCGAGTACGGCGAGTAATAGTTGTAATCGTCTTCCGTCAAATCCAGTTACAGTCCGTTGAGGCGTTCCATATACCGATTGTGTTACCAATGCCTGCACCTCAATCAATAGGGGTCTTAATCCTTCGATCGTTGCAGCGATGGCAATTCCGCTTAATTGTTCCTCTTTTTGAGTAATAAGAATTTCGCTGGGATTGCTGACAGCTTTCATTCCCTCAGTTGTCATTTCATAAATTCCCAACTCCGATGTGCTGCCAAATCGATTTTTTAAAGTTCTTAATATTCGGTAAGCATAGTGACGATCTCCTTCGAACTGCAGAACTGTGTCGACCATATGTTCCAAAATTTTTGGTCCTGCAATATTTCCTTCCTTCGTGATGTGCCCGATTAAAAATACAGGTGTGTTTGTTTCCTTAGCGAATCTTTGAAATTCCGCGGCGCACTCGCGTATTTGAGAAATGCTTCCCGGTGATGATTCTATGTAGGGAGATTGTAGCGTTTGAATCGAGTCGATAATCACTAATTGAGGTCTTAATTTTTTAATCTCCTGGAAAATAATTTGCGTTGAAGTTTCCGTCAGCAAATAAAAATTTTCCTGGCCATCAAGTAAACTTGCGTGCTGAAATTTTAATCTGTCAGCTCGCATTTTTATTTGCTGTTCACTTTCTTCGCCACTAATATATAATGTGACGATATTTTTTAAGAGTAATCCGTTCTGCAAAAAAAGTGTACTCTTCCCGATACCAGGTTCACCAGCAACTAAAGTAATACTCCCCAACACAATGCCTCCACCTAGTACGCGATTTAATTCGGCATCCGCCGTAATAATTCTTTTTTCTTCGCCACTAATGACTTCATTAATTGAGATTGTTTTGATTTCTTTTTTTTCTGATGAGTATTTTTTCCAATTCGTTTCTTCAAGTTTGTTGTCTTTGATGATCACTTCTTCTACAAAAGTGTTCCACTGCTCGCAGTTCGGACACTTACCTAACCACTTCGCGCTTTCATGACCGCAGTTGCTGCAAAAAAAAGCTGTTTTTGTTTTACTCATGAAGTAAAGGTAGAAGCTATTGAGTTAAAAAATTGAAAGGTTTGAATTCGATTCCGTTACAACAAATCACGACATTGAAAAAAATGAAAAATGTTTTACAACTATATTGATGTCGGAATTTTCTATGCCTTGATCGGAACTTTGAGCGCTGGAATTCAGTAAAATGATCAGTATTTAATGCAAAGTAAAAAGGCCAGCGACTAGCGCTGACCTTTTACTTACTAACCCATTAAATTCTTGCACTAAATTACAAATTAGCGCCACATAACAAAATTAATTTTTGGTCCTGTGAATAACTTTCGTGATGTCGGGATGATGATGTTACAGTAAAAAATGACTCATAAAATAATGTTTATCAATTAGTTGTGGTTGGTGTTTTTTTACGCTATTTTTTAAGGTCTTGAAAATGAAGAGGGATAAATTCAACAAAAAATCTTTTTTTTGGATGGATTTTTTTTGACGGATTTTATGCTCATATATGAATAAATACGCATATATTGCCAGCCGTCTAAGTATTTATGCTGATATAAAACCTGGAAAAAATGAGGATAGGTAAATTTTCAGTTTAGCGGCGATTGTTTGAGCGAGTTTACAACTTTATTTCATCATCGTTGGCATCGAAAAAATGAAACTCAGTCAGATGATAGTTCGTGTTGGGTTTTATATTTATCGTTTGCTTGTACTTCCATCTCCACTTCCACCTC
>Ga0068860_100002192_pt1 | contig 20549 bp, 23 predicted proteins | sample KBSSwiS32_FD_66597 | JGI IMG/M metagenome (GOLD analysis project Ga0068860, IMG submission 66597) | Switchgrass rhizosphere microbial communities from Kellogg Biological Station, Michigan, USA - KBS Switchgrass S3-2 | ecosystem: Host-associated > Plants > Roots > Rhizosphere > Soil ...
TCCGCCGATGGGCCGTGCTGCACGACGAGATAGCACTGGCGGCGAACCTGCTCCAGCGTGCGCACGAGCCAGTCGTTGCCGGACAGCGCAGCCATCGCCTGATGGAACTGCCCGTTCAGCGCGACCATCCGCGGAAAGTTGTTGGCGTCGAAAGCGTCGTCGAGCTCGTCGAGGATCGCGCGAAGGTGCTGGTGCTCGGCGGCGGTCACATCGGACATCGTCTCGATCGCCAGCTTTTCGAGCGGAAGGCGCACCGCGAACAGGTTGAAGGCTTCCGCGACGTCGACGTCGCGCACGACGACGCCACGCGCACCATCGGCCTGCACCATTCCCGCGTATTGCAGTTGCCGCAGCGCTTCGCGAATCGGCGTGCGGCTGACGCCCAACTGCTGCTCGAGGGCGCGCTCGACGAGGCGCTGGCGAGGCTTCAGCCTGCCCGACAGGATGTCGGCCTCGAGCATGGCGTAAACCTGGCTTGTCGCGTGCGCCTCGACCATGCCGACAAGCGTACCGTTTGGTATCCCAAATTGTCAACCAATGATGTTTTGTATTACGATGCCGCGGCCAACCCGCCCTTTTCCGCAGCCGGATGCCAGACCATGCCTGCCCTGCGCAAAGTCGTCGCCGTCGCCGACGGTCCCACCGAAGGCTTTCCCGGCGTGCTGCGCGCGGGACCGCTGCTGTTCGTCTCCGGTTGCGATGGTCACCGCGATCGCTCCACCGGTCGCATCGTTCCCGAGCTCGCGGCCGACGCGGAACGTCAATGCGAGAACGCCTACGGCCGCATCGCCGATCTGCTCGAGCGCGCCGGCTCGTCGATGGATCGGGTCGTTCGCCTCGACCATTTCACCAGCAGCCAGGACTGGCTCGCGCGCCGGCAGTCGATACGCGGGCGCATCTGGGGCAAGCCCGCGCCGCTCGCGAGCACCGGCGTGGCCGCGAAGATGAGCGGCCTCAACATGATCACCGCGTCGGTGATCGCCGTGGTCGACGCAAACGACAAGGAAGTGCTGGTGGAGGGCCCGCGCCATGCGATGGAGAACATCGCCGCCGCGGTGCGTGGGGGGCCGTTCGCATTCGTCTCGGGGATCCGCGGCACCGTCCTGCCGCGGACGGGGGAGCGCGTGATCGAGGAGACGCCCGAGGCGTTCGCTCGCCAGACCGACGTGAGCAACGAGATCATCAAGGCGATCTTCGCCGAGTGCGGTCTCGGCCCCGACGCGCTGCTGCGCGTCGACACGTTCCTGCGCGACGGCTCACGCGCGGCCGAGGCCGCCGCAATCCATCGTCGCGTTCTCGGCCACGATCCGGTCGCGGCGACCACCGTGGCGCTGCCGCTGTCGGCGCGCGGTGAAATCGAGATCACCACGCTTGCCGCGGCGAAGGGCGTACGCAAGGAGACTCATGCAGCGACAAGGAATGAGCCGACGACCGTGAGCGCGGGCGGCTTTGTCTTCGTCGGTGAATGCGAAGGACTGCCGCCCGCGGACTCCGCGGAGCGTGCCGTGCTCCTCGGCAATGCGCCCGCGCAACTCGAGCACGCGCTGCGCATGCTCGATCGCGGACTGCAACGCGCAGATGCATCGCTTGCGAGCCTCGTGCGGATCGAGCTCTACCTGCGCGACATCTACAAGGCGGACGCGCTGTTGCCGGCGTTGCGCCAGCATCTGCGCGAGGCGCCACCCACGCTCATCGTGACCGGCGCCGAGCTCGACGACTGCCTCGAAGTGAAGCTCAACGCGATCGCGATCGCTGGGTAGCTCAACCGCGACGCGGCACGACCAGCTTCGCGACCAGGATCTGCACGACTTCATCGCGCTGATTGCGCGTCTCGCTGCGCACCGTGACGATGCCGCGGTCGGGACGCGAGCGCGACGGCGTGACGGCCATGACTTCGCTGACGACGCACAAGGTGTCGCCCGGGCGCGTCGGCTGCGGCCACGAGATCTCGCCACCCGCGCCGATAATGCCTCCGGCGATCGGCGCGCCGCCGTCGACCATCAGGCGCATCGTGATCGCCGCCGTGTGCCAGCCGCTCGCGGCCAGCCCGGCGAACATCGTGCCCTTGGCCTTGGCGTCATCGAGGTGGAACGGTTGCGGATCGAACTGGCGTGCGAACGTCTTGATCTGCGCCTCGTCGATCGTATGCGAGCCGCTGACGAAGCGCTGGCCGACGCTCAAGTCGTCGAGGTAATGATCCTCCGTGCGCGCTGGTTGATGCGACATCACCATCTCCTCAGTGCCCTGCCCCACGGCGTCGTGACTCATCGAGGATTCCGTGCATTCTCCACTAGTAAAGCGGCGCCGGGGTCGGCAGCGCCGGCAACTCGGCCGGCAGGCGATCGCCGCGGCCGCGGACGAAGTCGACGATCGCGTGCACCACGCCCTGATCGCGCAGCACCCGGAAGTGACCGAGGCCGTAGGTCCTGATGAGCACGGCTTCGGGCATCCGCGCCGAGAGCCGCAACGCATGCTCGAACGGAATCTCGGCATCGTCGGCGTCGTGGACGAACAGCGCCGGCAACTTCAACTTCGCCAGATCGTCGATGCGGTCGATCTCTGCGAACGGCATGCCGTAGCGACGCTCGAGCCGCACGCGCATTGCTTCGCGAATCGACGGTGTAATGCCGAGCATGCGCGCGAACTTGTGCGCGTGCTCGATGATCGAGGACGGCGAGCTCACGAACACGACGCGTCCGAGCTTGAATCCGCCGCGCATCGCCACACCGAGCGCCGCCGCGCCGAGCGAATGTCCGATCGCCGCTTCGAAGGGTCCGTGCGTGACCGCCAGCGCTTGCAATGCGCGGACGAAATCCGGCATCGCCACGGGACCGCGGCCGCTCTCGCCATGGCCCGGTTGATCGAACCAGACGACGCGATAGCCGTTGGCGACCAACGGCGCGACGAAGCTTCCCATCTGCACGCCGCGGCCGCCCCAGCCGTGAACGAGCAGCACCGCGGGCGCATCCGCCGGGCCCGCCTGCCAGACCGCGATCGAATGCCTGCCGGCATCCACCGTCTCGCGACGCGCGTCGACGGGCTGCGTCCTGCGGCCGGCATACCGGGGCGGCGCGGTGAAGAGGCGCTCGGCCTGCCGTCTCGCGAGATCGGGCATGAGTCGCGAGGCGATCGCGAAATAGGCGCGCGCCGCTGCCAGGAACGATGCCGGCGGATACCCGGTACGAACGGTCGTGCTATTCGAGGACGAGATCAGAGTGGCACTCATGAACGTCTCCTTACGGGATTCAGGCAGCGGGGACTGCCGCCGAGATTTGCCGCTCGAACGCGACGCGGGCGTGGGCTTCGAACCGCGCAACCTCGAACAGTCTTGCGCCGTGGTAGTAGGCGAAGATGATGCCCATCATGTCGAACACGAACTGGCCGACGTCGACGTCGGATCGGAGGTGACCCTGCTCGACGGCCAATTGCACCGCGCGGCCAAGCTCGCGCTCGAGGCGCGCGAAATGCTCGACCACCGCATCGCGAACGGGCCCGGGGCGATCGTCGAACTCCACCGCCGCCGCCTGCATCGGGCAGCCATGGCTCAATCCGCTGCGAAGCGTCCAGCCGAGCCAGCCGTCGAACAGCGCGCGGATGCGCGGCAAGCCTCGCCGCGCTTTCAGCGCCGGCAGGAATACCGATTGGGTGAAGAGCGCCGCACATTGCTCGATTGCCGCGACCTGCAGCTCCTCGCGCGAGCCGAAGTGCGCGAAGAGACCGCTTTTCGACATGCCGGCGCGCTCGGCGAGCGAGCCGATCGTCAGCGATTCGAACCCGCCTTCGCTCGCCTGGGCAAGCGCAGCGTCGAGGATGGCTGCCCGGGTGCTTTCGCCTTTGCTCATGGCGAAACTATACGAACGGTCGTGCTTTTTGTCAAGAACCTCGTTTTTCATCGACGCGGGCCTAGTGGGCCGGTGCGTCGTCCCGCATCGCCATGATCTCCTGGGCCTTCAGGATCACCGGGCGATCGACCATCTTGCCGTCGAGCGCGACCGCGGCGCCCTTCGCGGCGTCCGCGGCGTCGAGCACGCGCCGAGCCCACGCGACCTCCTCTGCGCTGGGATTGAAGCTCTCGTGAACGGGCCCGAGCTGCTTGGGATGGATGCACAGCTTCGCCCCGAACCCGAGGCGCCGCGCGCGTTGCGCGTCCTCGCGCAGTTGCTGCGCATCGTCGAGCGCGGTGGTGACGCCGTCGATCGGACGTTGCACCTGCGCCAATCGCGACACCAGCACGAGGTGCGAGCGAAAGTACAGCAACTCCTCCACTTCACCCTTGATACCGACGTCGAGCTGGAAATCGATCGAGCCGAACGCGAGCCGCGCGACTTGCGGCGCGCGGGCGATCGCCAGCGCATCGAAGATGCCGAGCGCCGTCTCGATGAGCGGGATCACGCTCTTTCCAGCACCGATTCGCTGCGCCACCTGCGCGACCTGATCGGCCGTTTCTGCCTTGGGCAGGACCACGCCGGCGACCCCCGGCAACGCGCAGAGGCCGAGATCCTCGCCGAACCACGCGCTGTCGAAACTGTTGACCCGGACGAAGATCGATTTGTCCGGATTCAACCAGGCGGCGAGCGCCGCGCGTGCCGCGGATTTTTCGGCGTCGGGGACCGCGTCTTCGAGGTCGACGATGACCGCATCTGCGCCTGCGGCGGCGGCCTTGTCGTACCGCTCAGGTCGATTTGCGGGGACGAACAGATACGAGCGTACGATCGCGCGCGGCATGGCGGGCTCCCAGGTGAAATCTAGGATAGCCGAACTGCAGCGCGAACGACTACGAACTGCCTGACTACATTGCCGGCGGCGAGATCACCCATTGCGGAATGGTCTTGGGATCGAAGTCGATCCACTTGCCGGTTTCCCAGCGACCCGCGGCTTCCTCGATCGACCGCGCGCCGCGGCGCGTGAACAACTCCTGCACACGGGCACGCCGCGAGCCGTTGCTGATCCGCACTGCAACACGCACTCCGGCGGGTCGGACGGGCGGCGCATGCTTTTTCGACGGATCGCCCATCTTGTTCACGGCACCGGCAAGCGATCCAGCGTAAGCACCGATCGCAGCGCCGGCGGCAAGCACCATCGGCCCGACCATCGGCACCGCGAACGTGGCCGCCGCCAGGCCGGCAGTCCCTCCCAACGCGGCACCTGCGACGGCGCCGTTGTGACCGGCAATCGCTTCCGGATCCGCCGGACGATCACCGCCAATGCCCTCGGGGTTCGAATCGTGCTGCCCCGGCGCGCTCAGCATGAAGACTTCGACGTCGCCTTCCGGAATGCCGAAGGCGCGCAATTCCGCCGCCACGGCATCCGCCATCGATTGCTCATCGAACTGTCCGACCAGGATTTGACTCATGCGGACCTCCCGAGGCTACAAGGCACGGGGCCTCGATCCTCCGAGGCCCCGACTTCGTCGTTTCGAGTCTGTTACGAAACGCCCAACGCATTCATCGTCCGCGCGTCAAGCACGCCGTTCGACGGCAAGCCCTGCGCGGTCTGGAACTGACGCAACGCGGTTTCGGTGCTCGGTCCCCAGCGACCGTCGGCCGGGCCGGCGTTGAAGCCCTTGTCGTTCAGTGCCTGTTGCACGTTACGCACGGTCGTCGAGGCGTACGGCGAATTGCTGGGAGGCACGTTGGTCGAGATCACGACACCAGGTTTGCCCTCGGCGGTGTGCTTCTCACCCACTTCGTGCCCAACGTAACCGCCGGCGACGCCGCCGACGACGGCACCCACCGGACCACCCACGACGGCACCGGCAACAGCGCCGCCACCGGCGCCTACCGCCGTGTCCTTCTCGGTATGGGTCATGCGCGTCGTCGACGAACAACCGGCGAATACCAACGCGATCGCAGCAACGGTTGCGGTCTTGGCAACGGTTGCGGTCTTGGCAAAGGTTAGCGATTTCATGGTTTGACCTTCCTTCGTTGTTTCGGCTGTCGGCCAGACGATCCGGCCGCTCAGCAGGTTCTGCGAGATCGAGCCTTACGGCTCACGCGAGGCATCCCTCGCCGATCACGGACCAAAGTTACGTGGTCGCGGGCCGCGCGGCAGTCGGACAGCGGCGGGAACGGCGGTCAGACACTCACCCTACAGGCGGCCGGAAAAGTGGAAGCGCAGCGACGAGCGCCGAAGCCTTTACACTGATGGCGATCCGCGTAGTCCCTTTCGGAGTCCGCGATGAGCATTACCCGAACGCAAGTCCTCATCATCGGTGCCGGGCCCTCCGGCCTGCTGCTTGGCCAGCTGTTGCACAAGGCCGGCATCGACAACGTGATCCTCGAGCGCCAGACCGGCGAATACGTGCTGGGCCGCATTCGCGCGGGCATTCTCGAGCAGGTCACGATCGACCTGATGGACGAAGCCGGCGTCGGCGCGCGGATGCACAAGGAAGGGCTCGTCCATGGCGGATTCGAGTTGCTGTTCCGCGGCGCGCGCCACCGGATCGACATGAACAGGCTGACGGGGGGCAAGCACGTGATGGTCTACGGCCAGACCGAGCTGACGAGCGACCTGATGGACGCGCGCGCGGCCAGCCTGCTGCCGACCATCTACGACGCGCAAGACGTGACCGTGCACGATTTCGACACGCGCAGCCCGCGCGTCGAGTTTCGGAAGGACGGCGCGACGCACGAGATCGCCTGCGATTTCATCGCCGGATGCGACGGCTTTCACGGCGTCTGCCGAACGAGCGTGCCGCGCGTCGCCATCACCGAATACGAAAAGGTGTATCCGTTCGGGTGGCTCGGGCTGCTCGCCGATACGCCACCCGTCTGCGACGAGCTGATCTACATCAACAGCCCGCGCGGGTTCGGCCTGTGCTCGCAACGCAGCCACACACGCAGCCGCTACTACGTGCAGGTGCCGCTGACCGACAAGGTGGAGGAGTGGACCGACGACGCGTTCTGGGAGGAACTGCGCTTGCGCCTCGATGACGAGGGCCGGGATCGGCTGGTGACCGGCCCATCGCTCGAAAAGAGCATCGCGCCGTTGCGCAGTTTCATCTGCGAGCCGATGCGCTTTGGCCGGATGTTCCTCGCGGGCGACGCGGGCCACATCGTCCCCCCAACCGGCGCCAAGGGCCTGAACCTCGCGGCCTCGGACGTCAAGTATCTATCGAGCGCGCTGATCGAGCACTACGCGGAAAAATCCGACGCGGGCATCGACGGCTATTCGGCGCGCTGCCTGCGCCGCATCTGGAAGGCCGAACGCTTTTCGTGGTGGTTCACCAGCCTGACGCACCGCTTTCCCGACGATGGCGCGATCGTCGCCAAGTTCCAGGAGGCGGAGTTCGATTACCTGATGCATTCCGAGAGCGGCTCGCGCACGATCGCCGAAAACTACGTCGGGTTGCCGCTCGACTTCGGCGAATGAGGTGCACTAGCTCGCGCGCGGCAACTTGTCGGCGCTGCGCAGCGCCTCCTCCCACATCCGCTTCGGCACGTGGCCGAGCAGGCGCTCGACCGCAAGCTCGGCAAGCTCCTCCGGGATCGCGTGACCGACGAACGGCAAGATGTCGGCGGTGACGTCACCGCCAAGATCGCGCAGCCGGATCGCGGCCTCCACCGCATGCCGATACGGGATGACCGCGTCTTCCTTGCCATGGAGCAAGTGGATCGTGGTATGCGACGGCGCGTGGGCGGGCAATTGAGCGAAGCGTCCCGCGATCGCGACGACGCGTCCGGCCGGCGCTTCGGGGGCTAAGCTCGCTTCGAGCGACATGATCGCGCCTTGCGAAAACCCGACGAGCGCGGTCACCGTGGGCGTGACATCCGCCGCCTGCTGATACGCGCGAATCTCGGCGAGAAAGCCGGGCATCGCTTCCGCCACGCGACCGACGCGATTGGCCTCGGTGATGCCCGCTATCGAAAACCATTCGTAGCCCTCGCCGACGCCCGAACGATGCGGCGCCGCCACGTTGATCACCGTGGCTCGAGGGAACGCAGCCGCGAGGCGGCGAGCCAACGGCACGAGCCCTTCCGGGCTGCCGCCCATGCCGTGATGGAGCAGCAGCAGCTGCTCGGGCCGGCCCGCCGCCTGTTGAACGACGATGGATCGCGGATTCACGTTACACCGCGTGCGCGACGGCGGTGGGTGCGCGACCCGTGGCCGACCGCTGGCGAATTTCCTTCAGCATTTCGTCGAGCACCCATGCCGTGCGCGCGGCCGACTCGCCCGTGCTCGCGCAGCGGCCGCGGCGGTTCAGCTCATCGACGATGCTCTGGATCATCGGCTGGTGGACATGGGACGGGTCGCCAATCGCGATCTCCTCGCACGAGTCGCCGCGGTAGAGGCGGATCGGAACCGGCTGGAACGTCGAAAAACGGATGCGGCCGCTCGCGCCGATGATCTCGTTGTACTCCTCGTCGAAATCCGCGGCGAAGCACCACGCGCCGCTCGCGTAGACGCCGGAGGCGAAGCGCAGGCTCGCCGTCACCAGGTCCTCGGGCCGATAGACGCCCGCTCGATTGTCCGCGAACGCGCGAACGCTTTCCACGGGCCCGAACAGGAAATCGAGGATGTCGAGCGTGTGGCAACTCCCCTCGAAGAAGAAACCGCCGCCCGACAGCGACGGGTCGATGCGCCACGGCACCTTGCCGTCGCGGAACTGCTCCGCGGGCGGAAGTCGCTGCATCTGGCGCACGACGACCATCCGCACCTCGCCGATCGCGCCGTCGGCGAGCAGATCGCGCACTGCGTGGAATCGCGGCAAGGCGCGGCGATAGTGCCCGACCCAGAGCGGCACGTTCGCGGCGCGGCAGGCCGCGATCATCCTCAGGCACTCTGCGTGGTCCATCCCCATCGGCTTTTCGACGTACACCGGCTTGCCGGCAGCCGCGCAGCGCAGCGTGTAGTCGCAATGCGAGTCCGTCAGCGTCGCGACGTAGACCGCATCGATATCCGGCGCGCGCAGGATCGCGTCGGCGTCGTCGTGCCACCGCGGCACGCCGTGGCGGCGTGCGTAGTCGGCGGCGAGCGCGCCGTTGCGGCGCATCACTGCGACGAGCTGCGAGTGCTCGGCTTTGTAGAACCCGGGGCCGCTCTTGATCTCGGTCACGTCCCCGCAACCGATCATCCCCCAGCGTATGGTCTTCATAGCGCCCTTCACCGGCATCGCGGCACCCGCCGCGCAACAGCATCGTACCTCGCCAGCGCGCAGCCTGAAAACGCGCGTGAGGCGCGTGGCCGGTATCATGCGCCGACACGCGAACGCCCCGAACGTCTGCACTCGCCAACCTCGATGACCGATACGCCGAACATCGCCGACCTGGGCATGCTGCGCGTCGACGATTATCGTGATCAGGATGGCATCGTATTCCTCACCGGCCTGCTGGACCGGTACGGAGAGTGCGTTCGCTATCAGACGGGCGTCGGCCGGTTCATCGTGATCAATCACCCGTCGGTGGTGCACGAGCTTTCGCGCAACGATAATTTCCGCCGGCTGTCGTTTCTGCAGATCGTGCTGGGACAAGGGCTTCTCACCAGCGAAGGCGCCTGGTGGCGGCGGCAGCGGCAACTCGCGCAGCCGATGTTCACGCCGGAGCGGGTGAGCGCGTTCGGGGATCTGTGGACTGCGCAAACGCTCGAGCGCCTGCCGGCATGGCGCGCGCATGCCGATTCCGGCGAACCGCTGGACGTAGCGGACGAAATGACCCGGCTTGCGCTGAACATCGTGCTGCGCGCGCTGTTCGGCTACGAGGTCGCCGAGAAGCCCGTGCTCGAGCTGCTGCAGGCGCTGCAGGCGGTGATGGCGGACATGAGCGAGCTCGCAACGACCGCGTTTGCCGCATCGCAGACGATGACCCCCGCGCGGCAGCGCGCCTTCCGCGACACGATGGGCGTGCTCGAACGCACCGTTGCCGACATCATCGCGCGCCGCCGCGGCGCGACGGCGACGCCTGACGACCTGCTGACGCGCCTGATGACCTCGCGGATCGAGGAGACGGGCGAACTGCTGAGCGATCGCCAGATTCGAGACGAGATCGTCACGTTGCTGGTCGCGGGCCATGAAACCACATCGCTGGCGCTCGACTGGACCTGGTACCTGCTCGATCGTAATCCGCAGGCCGAAGCGCGGCTGCACGAGGAGCTGGACGCGGCGCTACGCGGACGCACCCCGAGCATCGATGATTTGCCGCGTCTCGGCTGGACCGCCATGGTCGTCAAGGAAGCGCTACGTATGTACCCGCCCGTCTGGTACTTCAACCGGCGCGCGCGGCGTGAAGGTACGATCGGGAATATCCCGATCGCCGCCGGCGAGATCATCGCGGTGTGCGTGTACTCGGTTCATCGTCATCGCGACTTCTGGCGCAATCAGGAAACGTTCGATCCGTCGCGCTTTTCCGACGTGAACCCCGATCGCCGGCAACTCAAGGCCTTTGTGCCATTCGGCTCGGGACGCCATCTCTGTCTGGGAATTCACTTTGCGCTGATGGAGTCGGCGCTGATCCTTGCCACCCTGGCACAGCGCTTTCGCGTGCGTCCGATCCCGGGGCGCACCGTGACAATGGAACCGGGATTGACGCTGAGGATGCACGGTGGCCTTCCCGCACGCATCGAGCACCGCATCGCAGGCAATGCCTAGCCAATCGCCACCGGCCGCCTGCAGGACCTGGATCGAGCGCCTGCAGCAGGAAGCGTCGAAGAATCCTTCGCGCTGCGCGTTTACATTCCTGGCCCAGGGCGAAGACGAATCGGGCCATCTTTCCTATGGCGAGCTGGACGAGCGGGCACGAGCGATCGCCGTGGCGCTCGGGGACCGGATTCGGCCGGGCTCGCGCGTGTTGCTGCTTCATCGCTCGGGGCTCGAGTTCATCGCAGCGCTTTTCGGCTGCCTGTATGCCGGCTTGATTGCCGTGCCGGCACTGGCGCCGCGTGCGCGGCGGCGTTCGACGGATCGGCTGCAGTCGATCGTCGCCGACGCGTGTCCTGCGCTTGTCCTGACGGAATCGGCAACGCTCGCGCGACTGCGCCACGACTTCGAGGCGAGCCCGTTGGCGCATCTCGATATCGGGGCCACCGACACGATCGACCCGCGCGTCTCGGACCGCTGGCGCGAGCCGCCGATCGACGGCGATACCGTCGCAATTCTCCAATACACGTCGGGCTCCACCGCACGGCCGCGCGGTGTCGTGCTGACGCATCGCGCGATATTGCACAACGCCGAGGCGACCCGGCAGGCGTTCGAATCCGCCGGCGACTACATCCACGTCGGCTGGCTTCCGCTCCATCACGACATGGGCCTGATCGGGAACGTGCTCGGTTCGCTCTACGTCGGCGGACGGACGGTGCTGATGCCGCCGGAAGCGTTCTTGATGAAGCCCGATCGCTGGCTCCGTGCGATGTCGCGCTATCGGGCGCGATCCAGCGGTGCGCCGAACTTTGCGTACGAGCTGTGCCTCGAGCGCGTGTCGGCTGCGCAACGAGCCACGCTCGATCTGCGACACTGGCAGGTCGCTTTCTGCGGCGCCGAGCCCGTCCGTGCGCGAACGCTGCAGCGCTTCGCCGAGGCGTTCGCGCCCTGCGGTTTCCGCCGCGAAGCCTTCTACCCCTGCTACGGATTGGCCGAGGCGACGCTGCTGGTGACCGGCGGTCGTGCCGGCGAGCCTCCAGTCATTCGGCCATTTTCGGCGCGAGCACTGCAGGAAGGGCGCGCTTTGCCGGTTACGAATCTCGACGCTGACGCGCGTGAATTGGTCGGCTGCGGGAAAACGTGGAACGACCAGACGCTCGCGATCGTCGATCCGGCGACGCGCAAGGTGTGCGCCGCAGGCGCGGTCGGCGAGATTTGCGTTCGCGGCGGCAGCGTTGCGTCGGGCTATTGGCAGAAAGCGGACGCCACGAAGGAAACCTTCGGGCTGATGCTCGCGGATACCGGCGAGGGCCCGTTTCTGCGGACTGGCGACCTCGGCTTCGTTCACGACGGCGCGTTGTATGTCTCCGGGCGAATCAAGGACCTGATGATCGTCGCTGGACGCAATCATTTTGCCGAAGACGTCGAAGCCACCGTAGAACAGGCGCACGACGCGATTTGCCCGCACGGCGTGGCGGCTTTCACCGTCGACGCCGATACCGGCGAACGGCCGGTGGTCGTCGTCGAGATCGATCGGCGCTACCTTTTGGCCATGTGCGGCGATACGGAGGCCGCGACCACGGCGCGCGATGCGATTACGCGCGCGATCCGCGCGGTCGCCGCGGAGCGGCACGATCTGGCGTTGCCCTTCATCTGCTACGTTCGGCCGGCGGCCCTCCCGCGAACCTCGAGCGGCAAGCTGCAGCGCCATGCTGCCCGCGCCGCGTATCTTGCCAGCGCCCTGCCGGCGATCGACGAAGCGTTGCCGCCTCCTCCGGACCGGACCCTCGCTGATGTCGAACGCTGAAATTCCGGATCATCCGGACCTGGCGGATTTTGCAAACTCCGACGGCGGCACGCCCGTCGCCAACGCCGCGGAAATCCGCGAATGGATACGTGCCAAAGTGGCCGAAGCGCTCGGCGTCCCCGTCGGCCAAGTCGACGCGCGTGCGAGCTTCATCGAGCTGGGCGTGGATTCGGTGACGCTGTTTTCGATGACCGGCCAGCTCGCCGAATGGTTCAATCGCGATCTGCCCGCGACGATGCTCTTCGAGATTTCCTCGATCAACGACCTGGTCGCCGCGCTGACTCCGTCGGAGTCGCGCTAGTCCACCGCTTCGCTCACGCCAATCCCAGGCGCGACGCGAGCTCGACCATCGTCGCCACCGTCGGGACTTCAGCCGGGAACGGACTGGCAGCGCCCGCTTTCACGACGCCGATGAAGGGAACGCCCAACGCGCGCGCCGCATCGAATTCGGTCCGCGCGTCGCCCACGGCCAGCGCATCGGCCGGTTGGTAGCGGTACTGCGCCAGAATCGATTCGAAGGTTTCGCGCTTTCCCGGCGGCGCGCCATGGACGCTGGCGAAGAAGCGCGCCAGCCCCCGCCGCTCGACGATCTCTACCAGCTCGTCGTGCGGCGTCCCGCTGATGAGGTGCAGCGCGAGCTTCCCCTGTGCGTGCTCGAGCAGACGCGGCGCGCCCGCGATGAACGGGCACGCCAGCACCTGCTCGAACACCAGGTCGCGAAAAGCCGCCGCCAGACGCTCGACGTCGTCGGCGCCGCCTGCCCTTCCGAAGAGCTCGCGCTCGAAATAGACGAACTTGTCGCGCCGCGTGATGCCGCCGTGGAGCGTGGCGTACGCGGCAATTTTCTCGAGGATCGCCGGATCCGCGCCTCGATACACGCGCATGTAGGCGTCGTTCTTGTGCGCGGCCGAATCGAGGATGACACCGTCGAAATCGAGAAGCAGCGCCTTCGTTACCACTCGGATCGTCATTTGGTTGACCGAAGCCCTCACTCGACATCATAGTAGCGCGTCGCATCGCGATCCATCTGCGGCGAGTGGCCGCGGAGCGCTTCAGGGAGGCGTATCGTTTGGCTTCACGCAAGGAGTAATCGGATGCGCAATCCATTCACGGCGGTGTTCGCCCTGGTGCTGACCTGCGGGTGCGCCTCAACCACAGGCAATCAGCAGTCCGACGGAATTTTTTACTTCACGCTGCAGGCCAGCGAGCGCAACCTGGGCAAGGTGGGGTCGGGCATGATGACGGCACAGGGCGACAGGACGGTGGTCATGCTGACTGTTGGCGGCGTGCCGCCCCTGGTGTCTCGTCCGGTCCGGCTCTACACGTTCGTCTACGCGGGCACGTGTGCGCAGCACACTGCGACGCCCGCATTCGAGCTGAACGAGATCGTGAACGCCGGCCTGCTCAGCAACAGCAGCAACTTCGGCCCCTTCACGCTCGAAAAAGTCATTCCGCTGCCGGTGTCCGCCATTCGGTCGAGCAACTATGCGATCGTCGTGCGAACGAGTCCCGCCGACGGCAACTTCGACATCTTCTGCGGCGAAATGAAATAGCGCACTCCGGCCTCCGTCATCCCTGCCAACAAGATTCCTCACGACGCCAACATGTCTCGGGCTCCGCTTCAAATCGGCATTCTCGGCGCCGCCAACATCGCGCGCTTGTTCGTCGCCGCCGCACAGGCGTCCCCCAAGGTCGCCATCCGCGCCGTCGCAAGCCGGGATATGGAACGCGGCAGGAAGTTCGCGGCGGATCTCCGCATCGACAAAGTGCATTCGACCTACGAAGCGCTGCTCGACGACCCCGCGATCGATGCCGTCTACAACCCGTTGCCGAACAACCTGCACGCCGAATGGTCGATTCGCGCGGCGAACGCCGGGAAGCACGTGCTCTGCGAGAAGCCGCTCGCCACCTCCGCCGCCGAAGCCCGCGCGATGTTCGACGCGGCGCGTCGCAACGGCGTGCATGTCGTCGAAGGCTATCCGTATCGCGCGCAACCGCAGACCCGCAGGATGCGCGAGCTCCTCGACGCCGGCGCGATCGGACGCGTGCAATTCGTTCAAGCGAGCTTCGGATTCCCGCTTACCGATCCGTCGAACATCCGGATGGATCCCGCGCTCGGCGGCGGCGCGCTGATGGACGCGGGCAGCTACCCGGTCAGCCTCGTCCGCATGATCGCGGGCGAGCGCCCTACGCGCGTGCAATCCACGGCGCGCTGGGCCGAGACGGGCGTCGATCGCACGCTCGCGGGAACGCTCGAGTTCGCGTCGGGCCTGCTGGCGCAGATCACTTGCTCGTTCGCCACCGCGCGCAACCGGCGCGCGTTCATTGTCGGCGATGCCGGGACGCTATTCACCACGTACCTCAACGACACGTCACCCGAGATGCCGCCTGTGCTCGAGATCACGCGCGGCACCGGCTGGGATGCCAAGCGCGAGCGAATCGAGACCGAGGCCACGTCCGGATTCCTGGCGGAGGCCGAGGCCTTTGCCGACCTGGTCGCGCATGGAATGGCGCACTGGCCGGGCGCGACGCCCGTAGAATCGATCGACATCCTCCTTGCGCTCGATGCGCTCGCGCAGAGCGCGCGCCAAGGAATCGCGGTCGAGGTGACCGGCAGCGCCGGCCAAACCTGAGACTACCTGCTCGGGATCAATTTGCCGAGCGAATGTTCGACGCCTGTTGTCCCTTGGGACCGGTGGTTACGTCGAACGAGACCCGCTGACCTTCCTTCAGCGTCTTGAAGCCCTCCTCCTGGATCGCGGAGAAATGGGCAAACAGATCCTTGCCGCCATCCTCGGGGGTGATGAAACCGAAGCCCTTTGAATCGTTGAACCACTTCACAGTACCGGTTGCCATGTCTTGATATCCCGTATGAAAGAAAACAACTCGCTGCCTGACGAGCACCGCCGCGTGGCCAGGCTCAACGCTTGATGAAGGGCGCAGTGTCGCCCGCGTGCTTCTTTTGCTGCTTGATCGCCTTCTTTTCCTTCGGCGTGTGCTGAGCCTTCTTCTTGCTTTCCTTCGGGGGCTGATGGGACATCGCGCAGGTTCAGCTGACGCTCGTGAGCAATGTCGCGCATGCCTTGGCCACAGCCGACAACTGATCGGGGGCCTTCGATCCCGGCGCCGTTGCCCAACCGCCCTTCTCGACGAATTCGCCTTGCTGCCACGAGTCGACCTTCTTGAGCGCGGCCAGATTCACCGACACCTCGGGAGCGCGCTGAAATCGCTCGACGCACACCGGTGCGAGGGCCAACACGACGGCGGCATTGACCCGCTGCGTCGCGTCAGCCTCGGCCTTACCGCCGGTGACCCATCCGCCCCACGAGAATCCTACGATGGCCGCCGCAATCGCGCCTCCTACAACGCCCCACAGCACCGGTTTCGTTTCGACTGGCATTTTCATAGCGAGCCCTTCAATCAACGTAAAGAAGACTTGCACCTGCTCGAAACCGATACGCGAGTTTCTCGATTCCGTATGTGCGTTGCCACACATAGGCGGTCAACGAAGGATCGGGTCGTCGATCTATGTTCGATACCGCACAGACCGGGCCGGCAGACCGCGCCCAGACTGCAGTTCCTGCGGAACTGGAGTTGCAATGACGTTCGTGGTGTGGGTTGCGGTCGGTCTGGTCTCGGGATTCATCGTCAGCAAGATCATCAACAGCGGCGGCCATGGTCTCGCCACCGATATCGTTCTCGGTGTCTTGGGCGCAGGAATCGGCGGCTGGCTCTTCAAGACGTTCGGGACCGCCGACGACGTCGTCGGCCTTACGCTTCAAAGCACCTGTCTCGTCATCGTCGGGGCTCTTGTCGTCCCGGTCGCGCATCACGTTCTGGTCCGCAACGCGCGTTAGCCGCGTCCGACGCGTGACCTATTGCATCGGAGTGATGCTCGACCAGGGAATCATTTTCGCCTCCGATTCCCGCACGAACGCTGGCATGGACAACATCGCCAGCTTCTGCAAGATGACGGTGTTCGAGCGTCCCGGAGACCGTGTCATCGTCCTGTTGAGCTCGGGCAACCTCGCCGGAACCCAAGCGGTGATCGGCGTACTGAACCGGCGCTGCGTTGCCGCCGACGACGCCGCGAGCCTCTGGAACGCGCGAACGATGTTCGATGTCGCGATGCTGGTCGCGGATGCAATGCGCGATGTCGAACGCCGCGACGGAGGGCATCTGGCACAGAACGAAATCGGCTTCAACGCATCTTTCATCGTCGGCGGCCAGGTCAGCGGCGAGCCGGTACGGCTGTTCCGGATCTACGCCGAAGGCAACTTCATCGAAGCGGAAGTCGCCACGCCCTACTTCCAGACCGGTGAGAACAAGTACGGCAAGCCGATCATCGACCGAGTGATCACGCGCCTCACACCGCTCGCCGACGCCGTCAAGTGCGTGCTCGTGTCGTTCGATCTGACCATGCGCAGCAACCTGTCGGTGGGCATGCCGATCGACCTGATCTGCTACGAGCGCGACAGCCTCGAAGTGCGCAAGCGACGCCGCTTCGACGACGGGGATGCATACTTCACCGCACTCGGCCACGACTGGAGCGAAGGCACGCGGGAAGTGTTCCGTCAGCTGCCCGAGCTTCGCTGGTGACGGTGGCTGCGATCGAAGCCTTCGTCATCAGCTGTGAGCACGGCGGCAATCGGATCCCCCTGCCCTACCGCCGGCTGTTCCGCAGGCAACGCGCGCTGCTCGACTCCCATCGCGGCTACGACCCCGGGGCGTTGGTCATGGCGCGGGCGCTTGCGGCAGCGTTCGATGCGCAGATCGTCGTTTCTACGGTCAGCCGGCTGCTGATCGATCTCAATCGCTCAGTGGGTCATCCGCAGCTCTTTTCCGCGGCAACGCGCGGCGCGGCGGCCAACGTCCGCGCGCGCATCTTCGAGCGGCACTACCAGCCCTATCGCGCGCGCGTCGAAGACCTGGTGAGGCAAGCGGCGACGCGTGGCCGAAGGCTCATCCACATCTCATCCCACAGCTTCACGCCGGCGCTGAACGGCGACGTGCGCAACGCCGACGTGGGGTTGCTCTACGATCCGGGTCGCTACGGCGAAGCCGAGCTGTGCGCGCGCTGGAAAGCGTCGCTCGCGGCAATCGCTCCCGCACTGCGCGTCCGTCGCAACTATCCCTACGCGGGCAAAGGCGACGGGTTGACGTCGTATTTGCGCCGGCGCTTTCCGCCGGATGCCTATGTCGGAGTCGAGCTGGAGATCAATCAGCGCATCGTCGTAGCAGCCGGTCGGCCCTGGAAGGCGCTGCGCGCCGCCGCAATCGATTCCTTGCGCGCAGCATGCGCACGATGATCCCCGGAGAACCATGATGCAAATTCGCGTCGGCTTCGAAATGACCTACGACTGCCCGCAACCCACCCCGATCATCTTCAATCTGAACGTGCACTTCACACGGGTGTCCGATCTCGTCGGACGTGACGACCTGTTGTTCGACCCGCCTGTCCCGATCGCGGCCTATCGCGACAGCTTCGGCAACTGGTGCACGCGCACCGTCGCGCCAAAGGGGCGTCTACGGGTATCCGCCGATGCAACCGTCAGGGATTCCGGCCTTCCGGACCCGGCCTTTCCCGATGCACAACAGCATCCGGTGCCGGATCTCCCCGAAGAAACGCTGCTCTTCCTGCTCGGCAGTCGCTATTGCGAAACCGATCGGCTTTCCGAGACAGCGTGGAAACTCTTTGGCGACGGGCCGACCGGCTGGGGTCGCGTCCAGGCGATCTGCGACTACGTTCATCGACACATCACATTCGGCTACGAGCACGCGCGCATGACGCGATCGGCGTTCGAAGCCTTCTACGACAAGACGGGCGTGTGCCGCGACTACACGCACCTCGCGGTCGCGTTCTGCCGTTGCCTCAACATCCCCGCTCGCTACTGCACCGGATACCTCGGCGACATCGGCGTTCCGCCACCGCACGGCACGATGGACTTCGCCGCATGGTTCGAGGTCTTCCTGGGCGGACGGTGGCATACGTTCGATGCGCGCAACAATACGCCGCGCATCGGCCGAGTGCTGATCGCGCGCGGGCGCGACGCGGCCGACGTCGCGCTCAGCGGCACGTTCGGTCCCAACACCTTGGCCGGTTTCAAGGTGTGGACCGAGGAAGTGAATGCCGCGTGAGAGTCAGGACACTTTCATTTCGCTACGGCTACCTTCTTGACTATCGACGAAATCTTGGCGTTGAGCGGCGCAGGCACCCGCTCTGACCTCTCGGCTTCGATTCTACGGTCGCGTCGGACTCGGGCAAACGTCTTCCTCAGATCCGTGCCGAAGCTGGGTGTGTACCGAAACGAACGATCCAGGATCGATTTCATGGAACCTCACTCAATTGGTCACAGTTGACCGGTCAACTTCCTCGTGTGCGTCAAACGGTGCGACACGGCGACCGTAGCCGGACACCCGAAACAGTTCGGTGCGATATCGCACATACCGGCGGCAACATCAGCGAGTTCGGTTCTTACGCATAGCTTCTGAGGCGGCGTGAAAAGCTCTGCAAGGCGGCGATATTGCTTGCCTCTGCGCGGCGGCACCAAGCCTGCAGGCGCGCCAAAAGCTCGTCGCGCGAATCGGTGGAGCGTTCCCAGAGTTGGGTCAGCTCGCGCCCCATCGCATAGAGGGTTTTCAGCGCGGGGCTTTGCTCCAGAGTCGAGGCAAGCCGTGCCCGATCGATTTCGGCAAGGGCGCTCTCGTCCGTCAGGAACCAATCGCGCAAGCGCCGGAAGCTCGGCATATTGCGCGCAAATTCCCCGCGCCGTACGCGCTCGCGCTGACGAGCGACTTCGACCCGATACGCCTGCTTGACCGATCGCACATAGCTCGTCACGACGGCGTAACGGTGCGTGATGACCGACTGCAACGTTTCCAGGTCGGCGTCCCGCTTGGCGCGGTCCAGCTTGAGCTGCGGCGCAACCCGTCGAATCGTCGCGAGGCCCAATTTTTCGAGCCCGCGGATGTACATCCAGCCCAGGTCGAACTCATACCACCGCGACGACAGTTTCGCCGACGTGACATAGGCATGATGGTTGTTATGCAGCTCTTCGCCGCCTATCAGGATCCCCCAGGGCACGATATTGCGGCTCGCGTCCTGGCATGAATAGTTGCGATACCCCCAGTAGTGACCGATGCCATTGACGATGCCCGCCGCAGTAATCGGGATCCACATCATCTGCACCGCCCAGATCGTCAGGCCAACCGGTCCGAACAGCACGACATCCGCGATCAGCATCAGGCCACAACCCTGCCAGGAACGGCGCGCATAGACGTTTCGCTCCATCCAGTCTTCCGGCGTGCCGTGACCGTATTTTTCCAGCGTTTCGCGATTTTTCGCCTCCGCGCGGTAGAGCTCGGCGCCTTCGCAGAAGACCTTCTCGAGCCCACGCGTCTGCGGGCTGTGCGGATCCTCGTCGGTTTCGACCTTGGCGTGGTGCTTGCGGTGGACGGCGACCCATTCCTTGGTCACCTGGCCCGTCGTGAGCCACAGCCAGAAGCGAAAAAAATGGCTAACCATCGGATGGAGGTCAAGGCCACGATGCGCCTGGCTTCGATGCAGGTAAACCGTGACGGAGACGATGGTGATATGGGTCAGCACCAACGCTACGACGACATAGCCCCGCAGCGGTAGCGGCAGCAGACCGGAAGCGAGCATCGGAGAAGAGAGGAACGTCATTGACTCGCCTCGGACATCATCCCAAGGTTGATTTTTCGCCAGACGCCCATGCGCCGTCTGTACGACACCGTACATAACGGGAGGTTCTTGCAGCGGCAAGCTGGCGTGCGCCGGTCGATGGTCAGCCTCGGCAACGCCTACGCAACCCTACGGCCGACTGACCGCCACGCGCATCATCAATGGCCGGGCTGGGTCTTTCGACTACCGGTAGTGATGGGTCTCCGAGGCGCCGGTGAAATATCGACAAGCGCCAACGTCTTGCCGTCGTGTTCGAGTTTCTGGCCAGGAGGCAACTTGAGGTAAGGCTCGGATTCATCCAGGGTGAGTCCGTACGTAAAACTCATCGAGCGCCCGCGGTAGCTGCCACCGCCGTAGCCTTTCTCCAGGCTCAGGCGCTTGAAATGATAGGTTCCCGTGGCGCCATTGCTGCATCGCATTTGCCCTTGACCACCAAGTTCAGCGCTGGAAGTGAACTGTCCCGTGCAAGT
>Ga0068860_100002194_pt1 | contig 20537 bp, 19 predicted proteins | sample KBSSwiS32_FD_66597 | JGI IMG/M metagenome (GOLD analysis project Ga0068860, IMG submission 66597) | Switchgrass rhizosphere microbial communities from Kellogg Biological Station, Michigan, USA - KBS Switchgrass S3-2 | ecosystem: Host-associated > Plants > Roots > Rhizosphere > Soil ...
TCGAGATCGCATTCAATGATGTGCAGGGAAGCCCGCACTACGCGGGTGGCCTGGCGCTCCGATTCGCGCGCGTGAAGCGTTACCGCGAGGACAAGAGCCCGGCCGAGGCCGACACGATCGACACCGTGCGTGACATCTACGCGGCGGCTGCGACTCCACTAGACTCTCCACAGAGGTAGGTCGTTTTGACAACCGCGCGGCGGGAGTTCATCAAACGAATCGGACGCGTCGTCGTGACTCTTGGCGCCGCGCCCGTTGCGGCGCGTTCGCTCCAACGGACCGCGGCCGCGGCGGAATTTGCGCAGAGTCGTGCCGTTCGCGCCGGCCGCGCGCAGCGCCTCACGATCCTGCACACTGCCGACATCCACGGGCAGCTCGACATTCACGACGAGTTCTTCTGGGAGCAGGGGAAACCGGTATTCAAGCGGCGTGGGGGATTTGCGACGCTGCGAACGATGATCAACGCGCTGCGGCGGCAGAACCCCGGCAACACGCTGCTTGTTGATGGAGGCGACTGCTTTCAAGGAAGTGCCGTGGCATCGCTGTCCAAGGGACAGGCGATTGTCCCGCTCGTCAATGCGATCGCATACGACCTCGTGCTTCCGGGCAACTGGGAGGTCGTGTATGGCAAGGAGATGATGATCGCGGATCTGAACGGTTATACGGCCGCGAAAGTGTGCGCGAACATGTTTCACGCCGACCAAGCCGCCGCGACGTCCATTTTTCCGCCGTACCAGACGTTCACCGTGGGAGGCGTGAAGATCGGGTTCATCGGCTATAACGATCCGTTCACGCCGACGCGGCAGTCTCCTGCGTACTCACGCGGCATCCGCTTCACGCATCCCAGAGACAGTCTCGCGGAACATGTGACGACGCTTCGCGAGCGTGAAGGGTGCGCATTGGTGTTCGTGCTGGCGCACATGGGACTCACACAACAGCTCGACCTGGCGAATCAGCCATACGCTCGCGGCGTCGACTACATCCTCGGCGCGGATACGCACGAGCGGATCCGTGACCCGCTCCGAGGGAGGTACGCGAGAGTCACCGAGCCGGGATCGTTCGGATCGTTTGTCGGCAAGCTCGATCTGGTCGTCGAAGGTGGACGAATCGCCGACCATGCCTACGCACTGCTTGATGTCGATCCCGCTCAATATCCCGAAGACGATGAAATGAAGACGATGGTGGCGGCGGCGCGAGCGCCGTACCGCCAGGATCTGGATCGTGTGGTTGGCAGGACGACGACGCCGCTCGTGCGCTATTACGTGATCGAGACGCCGATGGACAATCTCATCACCGATGCGCTGCACTGGAAGTTCCAGACCGATTTCGCGGTCTCCAATGGGTTCCGGTTCTGTCCGCCCCTCGTTCCGCCCGCGGGCGGCGAAGCGGCGATCACCAACGATTACGTCTGGAGCATGTTGCCGGTCGACTCGGTCCTGAAGACCGGCGTCGTCACGGGGCAACAGATTCGGGATTGGCTCGAGAACGAGCTGGAAAACGCGTTCGCCAAGGATCCAGCGAAGCGTTTCGGAGGATGGTTCGTGCGGTTTAAAGGTCTGACGGTCACTTTCACCGCACGCAATCGCCAGGGTGAGCGGGTCCGCTCAGCGACGATGAACGGGGAGCCATTGGCGCTCGACAGGCGCTATACGATGCTTGGCTGTGAGCGCGAAGGCGATCCCGACAACATCATCTGCCGCCTGCCCAACGTCGCGGAGCCGCGCAGGCTCGACGTCTCGATCCACGATGTTCTCACCGAATATCTTTTGACTCATTCTCCCGTCGCGCCAGTGATCGAAGGTCGTGCGGTAGCGACCGATGTGCCGGCGACGCTGCTATCGCAACTGGAAGGAACGACCTACAGGTTTCGGTGAGGCGGCTAGCCGTGGGTTCACTCTTCTGAGTTCTCCGTTCTCTGTTCGTGTTCACTTTCATGGTTCGGTTCTGGGTTCCTCGTTCGCCGTTCTTGGTTCCTCGTGCCGTCTTTCGGGTTCGACGTTCTTTGTTCTCGCTTCGGCGTTGGGGACGTGAGGCGATCCGACGTTCTCGAGCGCGGCGCGCGTTGCGTAATGCTTCCGGAGATTGAAGGTATTCCATCAACCCCGTAACTTCCTCGAGTGCCGTTTCCGCGAGCTCATTCAGCTCGAGCCGACGGCCTTCTTGAACACGTCACACGCTTGCCAGGCCCGCAAATCGGTAAAACGCTTCACGCCTCGTGTCATGCTGTTCGACGGAGCACGCCGCGTGCCGCCGAACTGTCGTTTCGAATGAACGATCCGAAGCCGATGGTCGCAGATCCTGCATCGCATCACACGTCGATCGAGTGCACAAGCTGCAACGTCGAACACAGAACACCCCGAACCCCGAACGGAGAACCGAACCCAGAACGCCGAACCGTGAACCGAACCTTGAAACTGAACACGAACCGAGAACCGCGAACCCCAGAAGGGTGAACTGGTGTGGCGCTACCGCGATACAGCCTGACTCTAAACCGCCGTTTGCATGGATCGCGGAGTTGCGCGTAACGGTAATGTGATTGCGAGGGCGAACCAGACAAGGGCCAGGCCGAGGTATTCCGTCAGCTCGAACGGGCCGATGGCGTTCACGGTGCGGTCGTACGTCATGGCGGCGACGAGCGCAATCGTATTGCCCGCCAGCAGAGCCCACCACGCCCAACCATCACCACGCCGGTAGGCAGTGACCGTGATGGCGATCGCCATCACCGCGAACACCACGTTGAAGAGGCCGTACATCCGGAAGAGGAGCTCGATGTACCCGGCCGTCATCGGAGCAGTGTTTACGAGCTCCGACCACGAGCTGCCAGTGAACCCTTCGTAACCGGCCGGCAGGATCGGCTTGCCGCCGGGTCCGAGCAGGTGATCCGGCAATGCAGCCGCCATCGCGCCCCACGCGACCAGTCCTACATCGACGATCAGGATGAGAACCAAGGCTATCTGACGGCGCTTCATGTAGGTAGTCCTCCAGTGAATTTAAGGATCCACCGCATGCAGGTGTGACCGACATCGACCCCATCGCCGTACATCATCGGGCAGGCGCCGGCGATCACGCTGATGTCGTGTTGGCGGCAGTAGTCGACGGCTTTCTGCGAGACGCTTGATCCCTTCCCAAGGGACTGGTGCATCCAGACGCGGCGGACGCCGGCGTCGCCGCAGTCGTGCACGATGCGCTCCGTGATCTCGGGCCGCGTGATGATCACCACGCCGTCGACGCCTCCAGGGATCGACTGCACGTCCGGATAGCAGCGGTCGCCCTCGAAGGTCTGCATGTGTGGATTGACCGGAAACACATCGTGTCCGGTCTTTTTCAGACGCTGGTAGATCAAGTTGCCCACGGGGTGATCGCTGTTGTGCCGCGATACGCCTGCGACTGCGATCCGCTTCTGCGACAGGAAGTCGTGGACTCGTGTTTCGAGGGAAGTTGTGTTCATACACCCCTCCGTAGCGTTAGCGTTGCTCGGCCCTGTTCGTGTCGACCCGACGCGCCTCCGCGCAGATCGTCTCGACGTCCTGTGATGACAGCCGTGCCTCCGGATGCAGCAGCGTCCACGCGCCCCCGGGCATCCTGCCCGTTGACGCGGCGTCGCACGACGCGGCCATCAGCGTCCGCTGTTGGTCAGGCGAGTAGCCGCCCCACTCCGAGTAGTTGACCGCGCGTCGTCCTTCCGCGACGGCGCGCGCCAGTACCCACGAGACGGGCGCGATGTGCGCGTACGACGGCCATGTCGTGCTGTTCGAGTGGCATTCGCCGCACGCGCGATCCAGGACGGCGGGCAGTTGGCTCGTCTCCGCGACGTGCGCCCGGATCGTGCGGGTTGGATCGGTCGCCGGGTTCGTGCGCTCGGGGCGAACGAGTTGCGCGGCGGCGAACACGACAACGAAGAGCACGGTGGCCTGGACGAGCCGCCTGCGCATGGCCTAATCGAGCCCTTTGACGAAGGAGAACCACTTGAATTGCTTTTCCATGTGGTGCGCCTTCACCAGTTCGACGAGCTGTGGGGCCGCCTCGCCGTACACGGTCATGAAGTGGTTGTCCGCGTAGTCCTTGAACAGCTTCGTTCGCGCTTCCAGGATGTTCGTGTTGTGCTCGATCAGCCCTTCCGGTCCGGTGTACGCCTCCCGAACTTCGCACTCGGTGCCGTCGCTGCTGAGGAACCAGTCATAGCGCAGCGTGTGTGTGTCCTGTTCCTTGGTGATCCGGATGCACTCGGCTGCCTGTTTCTTGAACCCCTCCAGTTGTCCCGGTCGAACCGTCATGTGTGCGCTGACTTCAAACGTCGCCATAGGTCCTCCTATGGGTTGCGATTCAACGACCGGAGACGGAAGTGCAAATTGTGTTGCCGAGGAAAAACGAAAATACGCCTGCAAATGACGACAGGTGGGTCCGTCGAGTGCGAGATAGTTCACGACAGCCGCGAACTCGTCCCCGCGTCTCCAGCCCGCGAAACGCGACGAGGCGGGGGGGGACGAAGCAGCTAGGCGACGGTTTCCAGGACGTCCGGAATCAGACGGTCGCCGGTGCTGAATGCGTCGGTGAATGCATCGATACCGTGGCTCCCGCCGTTCACGAGCCGGCGCGCGGTGGCGAGATCGCCATGGAGGAGCGCTTCTTTGATAGCGCGTTCCTTGCTCTTGATGAAGCTGGCCAACAGGCGCGCGGCAATCTCCGGGTCGTTTGCGCGCTCCGGTATGGTCAACAGATCGAGCTCACCAATCGCAATCCCGTGCCGCTGATAATTGGCTCGGCCGGTGAGCTGCACGAATCCGCGCCCGCGGTATCGCTCGCCGTCGGGGGCGCCGGTGTTTCCAAGGTCTTTGCGGTTGTCGTACAGATCGAACGGATGACCGCTCGGTGACGTGTTGAAGCGGCTTTGCCCCTCGTTTATCGGCACGAAGCCGGCGGTCTCCGCGCGGATCGTCGCAAGCGACATGAGGACCATCGGTTTATCCGTGAGCTCGGGAGCGACCAGCGCATTGAGGACGATCGGCAGATGACGTTTGATGTTCTGCAGCGGCGTCTGCGGGAACATCTGCGACACGACTTGAACCGTGACGCCAGCAATGACACTGGGCATCGGGGCCGGAGGGGCCAGACCCAGCGCCGTGGCGGTGCGCGGTCCTACGACGCCGTCCGGCAGCAGGCCCTCGCTGTTTTGGAACGCCATGACCGCCGCCTGCGTTCCTGCCCCAAACGATCCGTCGATCGCGCCGGGATTAAACCCGTGTGCGCGCAGCGCATCCTGAAGGATCGCCACCTCAGAGCCGATGCTACCGATTCGCAGCGTCATGAAGCCTCCACTAACTGGATGTTTCTGAGACCGGGCAGCTTATAACGGAACAACATCCCGCAATCACCGAACGAACATCGAAAACGGGGGCATCCCCCATTCGGGGACCCGCTTCGGCTTCCTCAAGTGGTATAAATCCCGTCGTTCAGGAAATTCCCCCGTCCGACCGCATCGCGGCCGGACTGCCCCGTGAGGTGTCCGTATGGTTTCTCGAGGAGTTTTTACAGCATGAAGACCTGGCTGACCTGCTGTTCGCGTGGAATTTTGATCCTTCTCCTGACGGCGTCCGCCGCCTGGGCGCAGGGGACGGCGCAGCTTAGCGGTACCGTCCGAGATGAAAGTGGCGGCGTACTACCCGGCGTGACCGTCACCGTGACACAGACCAACACGGGGCTCGTTCGCACCGACGTAACCGATGCGAGCGGAGCCTACCTGATGACGAATCTTCCGACGGGGCCGTACAAGCTCGAGGCCGCGCTTCAAGGATTCCGCAGCTACGTGCAGACCGGCATCGTCCTGCAGGTGGGCGGGACGCCGACCGTCAATGCGGTGCTCGCCGTTGGCGCGCTGGAGGAAGCGGTCACGGTAGAGGCGGCGGCGCCGATCGTCGACGTCAAGAGCTCGGGGATCAGCTCGGTCGTCAACAGCGAACAGATCGTGAACTTACCGCTGCAGGGACGCCAGGTCACCGACCTGATCGTGCTCGCCGGCGGCGCGGTGCAAACCGACGTGCCCGCCCGCGGCATGCCTGGCGGCGTGCGCATCTCGGTCGCGGGCGGCTTGCCGTTCGGCGTGGGCTACTCGTTGGACGGTGCGTCGCACAACAACCCGCAGACCAACGCCGGCCTTCCGCTGCCGTTCCCCGATGCGCTGCAGGAATTCCAGGTCGCAACCAGCGGGCTGTCAGCCGAGAACGGCGTCAAGTCAGGCGCGGCGGTGAACGCGGTGACCAAGTCGGGCGCGAACACCTTGCACGGCGACGCCTTCGAGTTCCTGCGCGATCGTCATTTCAACGCGCCGCAGCATTTCGCCCCGTTAGGCCCGGATGGCAAGCAGCTCGACGACGGCCTCAGGCGCAGCCAGTTCGGTGGAACAATCGGGGGCCCTATCGTGCACGACAAGCTGTTCTTCTTCGGCGGCTACCAGGGCACGGTGCGGCGTCAGGTTCCGGCGAGCAACATTGCGTACGTGCCGACGGCGCAGATGCTCGCGGGTGACTTCACCACGATTACGTCGCCGCAGTGCGCCAGCAGGCAGATCAACCTCGGAGCCCCGTTCGTCGGCAACCGCATCGATCCGGCCCGATTCAGCCCCGCGGCGGTGAACCTCGTCAAGAGGCTGCCTCAGACCACGGATCCGTGTGGCCAGATCACGTACGCGATCGCTCACGACCAGGACGAGCAGATGCCGGTCGTCAGGATCGATTATCAGATGACCCAGAGCCAGACGCTCTTTGGCCGGTATCTGGGAAACAGGGTCGTGGCCCCCGCACCGTGGGGCGGTGGCAGCGACAACATCCTCAAGACGTCCGAGGCCGGTACCAATGACCAGTTCTACTCCGTGGTCCTCGGTCACACCCAGGTGTTGAGCGCATCGCTCGTCAACGCCGTGCGTGCCAACTACGACACGACGAAGTCTCACCGGGGTCAGGACTCCGCATTTTTCAGTCCGGCGGACGTCGGCGTGAAGATGTACAGCTACCCCCCGGCGAACCAGTTCCCGCTGACCGTCACTGATGCCTTCAGCATCAATGCCGGAGGAGCGACGGAACGGCGGTCGAGCCACAAGGCCTATGGGATAGCCGACGACTTGAGCTGGGTCAGAGGAAGCCACCAACTGGGCTTCGGCGCGAACGTGCGCTACTGGAAGTTCAATACGCTTTCGACCTCGCGCACCGGTGGCAGTTGGACCGTCGACGGCAGCGCGACCGGACTGTCCATGGCGGATCTGCTGGTGGGCCGTGTGTCGCGGCTCGAGATCGGCGGCCCCAACGTCCTGGATATTCACAACTGGTACTTCGGCAGCTACGGTCAGGACAGCTGGCGCGTGTCCAGCCGCGTGACGGTCAATGCGGGCCTGCGCTGGGAGCCGTACTTCGGCCAGTCTGTGGACAACAACGCGATCGTGATCTTCAATAAGGCGAACTTCGACCAGGGCATCACGAGCAAGGTGTTCCTCAATGCGCCTCCGGGACTGATCTATCCGGGCGATGCGGGGTTCCCTGACGGGAAGACCGGGTTGAACGTCCAGTGGACGAATTTCGCGCCGCGCGCCGGTGTCGCGTGGGACGTGAAGGGGGATGGCCGCACCGCGGTGCGCGCGTCGTACTCGATGGGGTACGACTTCATGGCCGGCGAGTACCACAACATCAACGCCGGCGCGCCGCCGTTCGGCAACCGTTCGATCATCACCGATCCGGGCGGCCTCATGGACAACCCGTGGCGTGACCTCGGTGGCGATCCGCACCCGATCGTCACCAACGCCAACGTGCAGTACATCCCGTTTGGCGCGTTCGGCACGATGGACCCCGACATCAATTCCCCACGGGCGCAGCAGTGGAACGTGACGTTCGAGCAGCAGTTGGGGAGGAGCTGGGGCGTGTCCGCGAGCTATCTGGGCAGCTACGCCGACCGGCTCTGGGCGCAGACAGCGATCAACCCGGGCGTCTTCATGGGCCTTGGGCCGTGCACGATCAACGGTGTGGCGTACACCGTCTGCACGACGAACAACAACCTGAACCAGCGGCGCGCGCTGTCGCTGCAGGATCCAAAAAAGTCGGCCAGCATCGGCGCGCTCGATCTCAACTCGGACGTCGGCTGGCAGAAGTATCGTGGCCTCAAACTGTCTGGGCAGCGCCGTGCCGCCCAGGGCCTGAGCCTCGGCGGCAGCTACACGCTATCGCGCTGCGTGGGTACGCCAACCACGAACGACTTCAATCAGACCAGCGCCGGGTATACGGATCCAGCCCACCCGGATGTCGACGCCGGCTACTGCGACCAGGACCGCCGCCATTTGACGACGTTGAACATGTCGTACGAGACGCCGCAGGTTGGCAGTGGCGTCGTCCACGCGCTGGCATCAAGCTGGCGGCTGTCCGGGATCTTCAACGGGCGCTCTGGAAGACGGCTGAACATTACCAGCGGCAGGGACAACGCGTTTAACGGCATCGCGGCGCAGCGGCCGAATTTGGTCCCAGGGAAGAGCATCTATGGCCCGGGCAAAGACGCGTCGAATCTGAAACCCGGCCAGCAGATCACCGACTATTTCAACCGCGATGCCTTCGCGCAGCCGGCGCCGGGCACCTTTGGCAATCTGCCCCGCAACGCTGCCGTGGGACCAGCGTTCCGCCAGATTGACCTGGCGATTTCCAAGCTCGTTCCGTTCGGGACGCAGCGGATGGAGCTGCGGGTCGAGACCTTCAACCTGTTCAACACATTCAACTGGGGCGATCCGGTGATCAACTTCAATTCTTCGACGTTCGGCCGGATCACGACGCAGGCCGAGACGCCGGCCGCGACGCCGGCTGGGGACAAAGGCCCTCGCATCGTACAGTTCGGAATCAAGTACGACTTCTAAAACACCAAGCGAACGACGATCACCGAAGATCGAACAGAGCCGGGCGGAAACGCCCGGCTCTTTTTATTTGACTGGGTGAATGACGCGATCGATGAAGTCGAGGATCTCTCGCGAGACGCTGGTGTCCACGGTCCCGATTGAGAGCAGCTGCGACACGTGATTGTGGCCGAGGCTTTGCCGATATCGCGGCATCACGGCGTGTTTGAGGACGAGTTCGCTGAACAGCTGCGCGGCGGGTGCGAAGTAACGTGGATCGTCCCATTCGGCTGTCGTCATCAGGACGGGAATGTCGACGCGACTGACGTTGCCTGGGACCACCATCTGCGGCCAGCGTGTCTTGTCGCCGCCGAAATAGGCGAGCTCACCCATCGTCGGATCTGAGAAGTCAAACGTGTAAGGCCCCGAACAGAAGATGGCGCCGGCGATACGCGGGGTCGTGGCCGGGACCAGTTCCGGCCTGAATACATACATCGCCGTGTGCAGCGAGCCGGTGGAGATTCCGACGGTGAAGATCTGGTCGGGGTTGCCGCCGTACTCGGCGACATGCTCGTGCAGCCACGTGATGACCGCGGCGACATCACGTGCACCTTCAGGCCATTTCGAATCCGGAGCCAGCCGATAGCCGGCGTTGACGCCGACCAGGCCGATGCTCGCGAAATAGTCGGCCACGGTCGTGGTGTTGGCGCGGCTGCCTGCGATCAGACCGCCGCCGTGGAAGACCGCAACCACGGGGACGGGTCCCGGGGCCCGCCGTACAGTTGCGGCGTGAATGTCGATCTGTTGCCGCTCGTGCGGACCGTACGCGATGTTGTTGGCGACTTTGATCTCGCTGGCTTGGTACACGCGCGGCTGTGCCGCGTAGATTTTGTAAGTTTGGGGGATTGAATCCGGCGCCGGTCGAAGGGCGATCAGCTGCGCGGCGACATCGGCCGGCATACCGTTGCGCGCGGTCTCCGCGGTACTCAAGCCGCGCTCCTGCGGCAGCGACCAGCGGAATGACTGCTTCGCCTCACGCGCGGCGTCGCAGCGATCGAGAACCGCGTCACGGCGGTGATACACGGGAGAGATCAGGATTGGCGTGCCGGCCGGCTCGCCCTTCTCCCCGGCCACGGTGACGCACAGGTCCGATCGCGACGCCGGACTCAGACGTCCCCACGCCATCGTCCACTTTTGTGTCAGCGCCGATGCACAGGGTCGAACCAGCAGTTGCGAGCCGGCTTCGAGCTTGGCGGCGGCGAGGCATCGGTTGTAGACAGATGCGCGGATCGCTCCGTCGGCCGTTCGCTCGAAGCGCTGGTCGTCATTCGGCGCGCCATACTTGCACGTGTGGGCTTGCAGCGGTTCGTCGAGCTGCAGCGTCTGTCCTTCACCGCGAATGTCCAGGCAGTAGCCCCGCGTTTCGTCCAGCGGTTGGACGGTTCGCAGCAGCCCGGCATCGGCGTAGCTGAGGGCGGGATGGCAGAACAGCACGAACAGCGCGATCGCGGACAGCACGCGCGTACGGAACATAGGCAGCCTCCGGGCGCTCAGGATATATCCGAGCGGGATAGGCGGGAAAGGCGGGACGGGCTAGAAGGGCGGGAGAGGCGGGAAGGGCGTTATCTCGACCCTCCCGCCCAAGAGGCTACTGGCGGACGTCGCCGTCTGCTCGCCCGCCGTCGTCGGCGCCGGTCTGGGTGTCACGCATGACGGTGCCGTCGGAGAATTCGACCTTGTTGAAGCGCCCGACAGGCAGCTTCGTTTTGGCTGGCCACACGTACAACGTCACGACGTCTCCGTAACCCAGCGTGGTTCTCGTCCAGCCGAGAAGCTGGGCCGACACCGTGCTGCCCATTTCCATCGTCCAGTGCTCGACCTCGCCCTTATCGTTCTTGAAATCTGCCTTGATCAGCGGATGCGGATTGATCCAGAGGAATTCCGTGATCGTGGCATTCTTCAACACCACCGGCTTGCTCATGTCGAACGCCGCAGCGCCGTGGTGCGCGAGCGCCGGCCTGTCAATCGCGGCGAGCCCCGCGAGCAATACCACCATCATCACTAATTTCGTTTTCACGGTCTTCCTCCTCTACCACCCCTGGTACCTTGCGGGTTCTGCTCATTGGGATCGCTGCCGGCCGGATCGCCCATCTCCTTCAAGTACAGCTGCTGTTCTGACGGGATGCAGGTAAAGTCGTCGAGCTGCTGGTTCGGAACCCACCGGAAATACACCTCCCCCATGTTGAATGGCGCGGTGTACAGCTTCGGGTCCGTCATCGTGATCGCGAGCGACAGGTCATTATGCGTGGATCGGTGGAAGCGTTCCACCACGTGCGCATCGACCGAGTGGGGATAGCCGCTCTTGGTCGCCCACGTCTCGGCCGCGAGTCCGGTCGTCTCCACGACGAAGGTGTAGTCGTCTTCCCAGCGGCCGACCGAGTAGCCGTTGTACTTCGGATCGTGGGCATCCCTGTCCCGCCCGCCCACCTTGGCAGGCAGGCTTCGGCCGTCCGTCCAGATCTCGCGCCACAGGTCCATGTACTGGAGCAGGAGGAACGTGCGGTTGGGCGTCGTCGCGATGGTCAAGCCGCGAATTTCCTGCGTCATGTTCTGCGGGACCCCGAACGGATCGCAGTAGCGGGAATGCGGATCGTTGGTGCCGCCGGGGCTGAACTTGCCGATCGGCTTGTTCCGCGCGTACAACTGTTTGCCTAAGTCCGTCAGCGGCGGCGCCACCTCGCCCTTCTGCCGGGGAGCACCCGAGCCGGATGACGGTCCTGCCCATGTTCCGCTCAGATCGCGCTTCGGCGCGGGCCCGCCGTCTCCGACGGCCCTATCCGCTGGATAGTATTTCCAGGGAGATTTTGGCGCGTTGTTCTGAGGCGCGTTTTGGGCGTTTTGCGCGGTGGCCAGTGCCGACAGCACCAGCATGCCAGCCAAGCCTGCGACCGCGCCCGTGTACAGATTTCGCATCGTCAGTGCCCCTCGTCAGTTGGTTGGAGTGGACCGGCAGAGCATATGCTCGACCGAAGCGGCGGTCAACGTGCGAGCCTAGAACTGCGGCGGCTTCGGCAGAGCCACGCGCGGCAGCATTTCATCCCGCATCGCCGTGTGATACACGAACGTCGCGACGATGGCGGCGGCCTGTTGAAGGTCGGCTTCCTGGATCGATTCGAGCGTGTCCATGTTCGTGTGATGCGTGCGCGACTCGTAGTCAATTGGGTCCTGGACGAACTGGAAGGCGGGCAACCCGACGTGATCGAAGTCGAGGTGGTCGGTACCGCCGACACGCTGTATGGCCAGCGCGGTGGCGCCGAGTTCTCTGAACGGCCTCAGCCAGGCCGCGAAGATGGGTCGGACGGCTTCATTTCCTTGCAGGAAGACACCTCGGATTTTCCCGCTCCCATTGTCGAAGTTGTAGTACGCCGCCAGCTTCGCATGCTCCGGCTTGATCCGCATCGTCCGCGGGTCGGCGAAGTGGTTCAAGACATACGTCGACGAACCCAGATGTCCGCCTTCTTCCGCGTCCCAGAGCGCCAGTCGAACCGCCCGGCGGGGACGTGCGCCGATGGCTTTCAGGATTCGCAGGGCTTCCATCATCACGACGCTGCCGGCCGCGTTGTCGGTGGCGCCCGTTGCAGCGTTCCACGAATCGAAGTGCGCGCCGAGCATGACGACTTCGTCGGCCAGGCGCGCATCGCTCCCCGGCATCTCCGCGATGATGTTGACGCTCTTCACGGTCGGCATAATCTCGACGTCCAGTTGCACCTCGAGGGTCACCGGACGCTTGCGATCGACAAGCCGGGCGATGCGGCCGTAGTGTTCCCGCGCCAGCACGAAGGACGGCGGAGCGAGATTCGGATTCGGAATCTTCCAGTTCGGCCCCGATAGATCGAAGCCTCCAGCGTCGGTCGCGGTGACGACACCCGAAGAGAGCGGGCTGGCGACGAGCACCGCCGCGACGCCTTCATCCCGGAAGAATTTCGCGATGACCGCGCGCGTCTCGAGTCCCTCTCGGCGCGCGCGTTCCGCACCGGCATAGTCCGGGCCGTCGTAGTTCACGAGCAGCTTCTGAGTGGGATCGATCGCCGCCGTTCCACGCGCGAGCTCCTCGTCGGTGTAGCGCGTGGCGCTGGAGTTGAATGTTGTCGCGGGTGTGGCGCTCGGTCGGCCATTCAGCACGATGGCGCCCCTCAGCTTGCCGCGATACTTGTCGAAGTCCGCCGGCTTGGATACCTCGACGAGCACGGGCGTTCCGGATACACGACCGTTGGTGGCCGGACTCCATGCCAGCGGCTGCGCGGTGACGTGGAGATACTGCGGCTCCATCATCTCTACGCCGAACCGCCTCACTCGCCATCCGGGGCCCGTGAACCCACCGGGCTCGAACGTGACGCGCTCGAACCCCCAGTCGCTGAGACGCCGCTTCACCCAGTCGGCTGCTGCGGCGTACGCCGGTGACCCGCGCAGACGCGCACCATAGACATCCGTCAGTTCGCTCAGCGTCTCCATGACGCGCGAGTGCTGAAAGGCTTCCATTTTGATGCGGGCGACGATCGCCTCGTCCACCTGCTCTTGGGCGTGAACGCCGATGGCAAGCGCGGCAACGACGGCGGTGGCGATGGCGATGTGCGACTTCATGGCCGTTGTATATCACCGAGCGAACGGCGCGCACACGGCGAATTCAGCTGCCGAAACCGCCTAATCTAAAGGCATGGCCGCAGATTCGTTCGCGATCCGTACGTTGGGCCCTGATGACGTCGCAGTGATGGAAGGGATGTCGACGATGTTCGGACAGGCCTTCAACGAACCAGAGACCTACGGTGGCGCCCGGCCCAGTGCTGCGTATCTTCGTCGTCTGCTAGGTGGCGATAACTTTATCGCCGTGGCTGCTCTGCAGGGTGACGAGGTCGTCGGGGGACTCGCTGCGTACGAGCTGCGCAAGTTCGAGCAGGAGCGCAGCGAGATCTACATCTACGATCTGGCCGTCGCAGCGCCATACCGGCGGAGGGGCATTGCCACGGCGCTCATCCAGCAACTCAAGGCGATCGCCGCCGGCCGCGGGGCCTACGTCATCTACGTGCAGGCCGATTTGGGGGATGCCCCCGCGATCGAGCTTTACGCGAAACTGGGGGTGCGGGAAGACGTTCTGCATTTCGATATCGCCGTGACGTAGGCGGCGCTTCGTGAATAGAATTGGCGCGTCGAGGTGAACCATGGCTGCGTCGAAAGCTCACGTCTGCATCCTTTTCGCCGCGTTAACCGTGTACGGGACCACCGTGCACGCTCATCATTCCTTCGGCGCTGAATACGACGCACAACGACCGGTGACCGTGACCGGCGTCGTCACGAAAATCGAGTGGACGAATCCGCATTGCCATTTCTACGTCGATGTCACCGACGAACGCGGCACCGTCGTCAACTGGAAGTTCGAAGGCTACGGTATCGGTCCGCTCTACCGGAACGGCTGGAAGCGTGACGTCACGATAAAGGCGGGCGATCGCGTCACCGTGACGGGCTGGGGGGCCCGCGATGGCGGCCCGTGGGCCCAGGGACGCGAGGTCATGCTGTCAACTGGCCAGAAGATGTTTTTCGGACCACCCGTCGGCACGGGTGACGGAGGCAACGCGCCCGCCGTGGAGGTGAAATGATGCGCGCGGTTTGGCTCGTTGTCGTCGCAGCGCTCCTGCCCTTCGCGGCGGCCTCGGCTACGGCTCAGTCGCGCGGCGCGGTGCCGCGCACACCCGACAAGAAGCCTGATCTGACAGGCGTCTGGCAGGCGGGCAACACGCTGCGCGGCTCGTGGGAGCAGGCCAACGGCGGCGTCGGTCTCGGCGGCTCCGGGCGCAATCCAGGGGGACCGACGGTGCAATCGTCGACCGAGCGGCCCGCCGGCGCCGAAGCCGCCCCATACCAACCGTGGGCGGCGCAGAAGGTACTCGACGCATTCAACCGCCGCGGCATCGACGATCCGACCGCGTTGTGCCTTCCGCCAGGCGTCCCTCGCGTCGTTATGCTCGGCCTCTACCCGCAGCAGATCGTTCAGACACCGACACACATTGTCGTGCTGTACGAGTACGGCAATTCGCATCGGCTGATTCGACTGAACGACAAGCACCCCGACGATCTGATTCCTAGTTACAACGGCGATGCCGTCGGTCGCTGGGAGGGCGACACGCTGGTGGTCGACGTCGCCGGCTTCAACGACCGCACCTGGATTGCCGGCACCGGGACGTTCCACACCGAAGCGCTGCACGTCGTCGAGCGCTACACGCGCGTCGACAAGGACCAGATCAACTGGGAAGCGACGGTCGAGGACCCGAACGTGCTCACCAAGCCGTGGGTGCTGAAGACGACGATGATGCTGCGGGAGGGAACGCGGATCGAGGAAAACGTCTGCGAGAACAACGTCGACGTCGACCGCTACGAGCACCTGCTGAAAGAGGGCATCGACTTCACGCGACACTAGTCGAGAAAAACGCGACCCGACCGATGATTCGTCGATACCGTTCATCGAGATTCGAGTCGCGCTTGCGTCGAATTGTCACTTGCCCACGACGTTGAGGATGTTGCCGTCCGGATCCTTGAACCAGGCGACTTTCATCTGATCGGCGACGTGCACGTCGCCTTCTCGTCTCATCCCCGGCATGTCGTAATGCTCAAAAACGACACCTTTCTTCCTGAGCGCTTTGACTTCATCTTCGACGTTGTCGACCGTCCATGTGACAGCGGTGGCTTTGTTCGTCCCTGCGTAATTCGACCGGTAGACGTTGAGAGACGAATGACCGCTCTGGAAGACGACAAGCTCGTCGCCCTCGTGATGCACGGGCTTCAAACCGAGCGTGTTGCGATAGAACTCCGTCGCGACATCGAGGTCTTTGACGGCAATGTTCGCTACAGCTTCCTTGTTGCCAAGCATGATCTCTTCTCCTTGAACCAGGTCGAGGCGGCCGTTATTCGCTTTCCCAATCCATCCGGATGCCGGTCGCGAATGAGGTTCAGCCTGAGGTTGTGCTCGAGGAACTCTTTGCGTCGTGCGACGTACTCGGCCGATTCATTCGTCAACCGGGTCAGTTGCAGTGTCCCGTTGATCGTCTCGATTGCCACGGGACCACTATGCGCCGTGACGATGGAATGGTGTCAAGCTGTTCGATTGGTAACGAACCTGATCAACGCGTGTGTACTCTCACGCTTTCAACCGGTAGCACTGGCAGCAGCGCGAGCTCGAGATCGTCCAATCCTTGACCTTGCCTGAGCACGATCTTGAACGCGTCGTTGGTCTCGGTGACCTGCGCCACGGCCTCGAGGGCCGTCCTGTCCACCTGCTGGAGCAGCGCTCGACAGATCCACATGTGAGGTGTGACCATCCGCAGGGCGTTTCGGCACCACTGCACGGACATCTTCGACGAGTCCAAGCCGCCGTCGGTTTGAAGAATCCCTCGGAACCAGTTCAACACACTGTGCTCTTCGTAGACGGTTCGATGGTAGTCGTACGCGTGATCGAACATGGGAGGCCATGTGCACTGGCTGTGCCATGCCTGCAGCACAGGATGGTGAGCCGCGAAATCGTCGATACGATCCTTCATGTCGCCGATCGATGTGCCCAGATACCTGTAGCAATCGGCGTGATTGAGGACCCAGTTGAACACGTGAACCGTCTTGACGATAGGCGCCTTCTCGAACGGTCGGCCGCGCATTCTGCTCAACGTCTCGGCCAGTTGCTGCTCGTAGTGCTCTCGCCACTGTTCTTCTCTTGGGATTGAAGCCAGAAACGACAGGGAGCCACGTTTGTTCGACCGCCGCAATCCGTACACGAGGCAGATCGTGCTGGAAGTCCGTGTGTGACGCCGGCCGCACGGACACACCGATTTCCCATTCGCCGACCGTTGACGCAACGAGTTGCAACTGGAGCACAACGAGAATCTGTGTGGGCCGATCAGCTGCCCTGGTGGGAATGTCCAACGTCGGAAATCGGCCCGTGAACGTTCTTGACTCTGAAGATGGCGACGTGCCCTGCACGACCTCGAATTGCTTGGACTTCAACAGCTCCTCGACGCTGGTTCCCGGCGTCTGTCGGGCCGCGGTCTCGAGCGGGCCAACCATCTGCCCGTTGTGGAATTTGGCTCCATCCATGTAACCGTGTCTGATCGCCAGGCCGTCAGGTCCATCGACACGAATGGCGAGCGTTCCGTCGTTGAAGCCGGCGCCTTCGCTGAGCATCAGCCATGTGACCAGTGTTTGTTCGCCCAGCGGCACTGACCAGCGCGCCGGATAGACCAACAGCATGCGCGGGTTGTCGGGATCGAAATAGTTGCGCAGCGTTATCTGCGCCGCCGGGGCGGCGCCGAGTACGGATGGCTGTTTTACAAAGTGCAGGTGATGAGTGGATGCGTCGTTTTCACGGAGATCCTGGTAATGAAGTTGCGACTGTCCGCCCGTCAGGCCGATTAAGCGCGATAGCTCGGCGAGCGCATCATCGGCGAAGGCAGAATTGGTTGTGATCGCCTGTTTGATATCTTCGACACCCAGCGATTTGCCAAATACTTTGCTCCACTGCTTCGCCCGGGATGCCGCGGTCAGGATCTTGAGAGGGCCGTGTACTGTTCGGGGTCTGTCATGACGAGGTCGACTTGCTTGCCGGCATTGAACACGACGACCTCGAACATATCGCTGTCGTAAAGGCTCGTACAAACAGCCGGTGTCTTGAAGATGTTCGACGTCGCAAGCGCGAGGCCCTTCAGGTCTCCGGTATCCAGCGTCGCGTTATCGCTGTCGTAGACCGACACAAACGCGTCGCCTTCTTTGCGAAGCAGGACCACATGTTTGCCGCCTTCCGGCGGTGCCGTCTTCGCGCGTTCGAAGCCGAGTGTGGCGTAGGGGCGGACGATGCCCTCGATTACGTCAGGCGTTGCTCCGGTCAGCGCGATGTGGACACTGGAACACGTGTTTCCCATGGACCATTCTCTCGGTGGATTGACTCCTCTGTCGGATAGTGTTAACACCCTGCCGAAAACAGCCGTTCAACCAATGCTGCACGCGAAGGAGCCGTGATGAAACTCTCGACGCTCGTCACGAACGTTTTCCTCGCCCTGGGCCTGGCCGCTACCGCGCAAGCGCAGTGGATCTCATTGCCGTTGCCGGATACACCGCGTACCAAAGACGGCAAGCCCAATCTCACCGCTCCCGCGCCGCGCGCGCCCGATGGCCATCCCGATCTGAGCGGAATCTGGATCTCCGTCCGCCAGGGCACCAATCCCACGGGTCGGGGGCTCGAACGCTATATGACGCCGGGATCGAAGGCCCCCATGCTGCCGGCAGCCGAAAAGTTTTATGCGGAGATTACCGCGCACGGCGACGCGGCCGATCCCTCCGAACGCTGCCTTCCCGACGGCGTTCCGAATCACATGTTGCCGCTTCCGATCAAGATCGTCCAGAACCCGAAAGTCACGCTGATGCTGTTCGAGGAATTCACCGTCTTCCGTCAGATTTTCACGGACGGCCGGAAACTGCCGGTTGACCCCCAGCCGACCTGGTTCGGATACTCGGTCGCGCATTGGGAACAAAACACGTTCGTCGTAGAGAGCGCGGGCTTCAACGACAAGACCTATATAGATGGAGAAGGATTACCGCACTCGGAAGACCTGCAAATCACCGAACGATACCGCCGGCCCGATTTCGGCCACCTCGTGATCGAATTCACGTTCACCGATCCGAAGAATTACTCGCGGCCGTGGACTGCGACGGTTCCGTTCAATCTCATGCCGGACACCGAATTGAATGAACACCTCTGCGAGAACGAAAAAGATCTCGTGAACATGTACCGGAAATAGCCTGCCGCAAAGGAGACCGTGATGGCCAGCAGTACGACGAGGACGATCCTGGTGGGTGTCGGCGCAGCACTGATCCTGGCCTCTGAAGCGCTGGGCCAGACGCCCGCGACGCCGCGTCGATCAATAGAGCCGGTTAGTGGTGGCGTGTACACGGCAATCAACAACAACCACCGCACCGTGTTCCTGGTCACCTCGGAGGGGATCATTCTCGGTGACCCGATCAATGCGGACTTCTCGAAGTGGCTGAAGGCCGAACTCGCCAATCGCTTCAAAGTTCCGGTCAAGTACGTCGTCTATAGCCATCACCATTGGGATCACGCGTCGGGTGGCGACGTCTTTGCTGACACCGCCCGATTCGTTGGCCACGCCAACATGCTGACGCACCTCGCCATGCCGCCGGCCTCTACCAAGCTCTCACAAGTGGAGGGGGAGTTCGGGGAAGTTGCGAAGCTGGACGCGAATCGCAACGGCACGGTGGAACAGGCCGAAGCGCCGGCAAGCGTCCCGTTCGATGCCTACGATGCCAATGGTGACGGCGTGCTCAACGGCGCGGAGGTGATGCGAGGACCGGTGAGGTTCGTCCGTCCTCCCGACATTACATATAAGGACAAGTATCAGATCCGTCTGGGCGGCAAGAGGGTGGAACTGAGCTGGGTTGGCTCGATGAATCACTCGCAGGACTCGAGCTACATTGCGTTCCCCGACGACAGCGTGCTGTTCCTCGTCGATTTCGTGTCATTCCATCGGCTGCCGAATCGCGAGATGGACTACGAGCTGGGACAATTCCCAGAGTGGATGACGGCCGTCCGAAACGCGGAGAAACTGGCCGCCGGTTACAAGTATGTGGTGACCGGCCATGGCCCGGTGGGCACCGTGAAAGACATCACCGCGTGGCGCGAGTACTTCGAGAAGCTACAAAGTCAGGTGGCCGCGGGGATCGCGAAGGGCCAGACGCTCGAACAGATGCAGCGGGACATCAAGATGGCGGAGTACAGCCAGTGGGACGGCTTCGACTGGGCGCCCCTCAACGTCCTGGGGATGTACCACTTCCTCACTGATCGGAAATAAGTCCGCAGTAACGGACGGGGCGTGGCGGCACATCGCGCCGGCCCGCCTCGTCTATAGTGCGGATATGAGACTGCTTGCGCGGTACCTGGCGGACTACTCGCAATTGGTCGTGCTGGCGCTGGTCCTGGCCGCGATCAACCAAATCTTCTCGCTGCTCGATCCGCTGATCTTCCGTTACGTCATCGATCAGTATGCGACGCGGTTCGCTGAATACACGACCGGCGAGTTCTTTCGCGGCGTCAGCCTGCTGCTGGCCGCGGCGGTGGGGGTGGCCTTCGTGTCGCGGGTGGCGAAGAACTTCCAGGATTACTTCATCAACGTCATCACCCAGCGCGTAGGTGCGCGGCTGTACTCGGACGGTATCGCTCATTCGCTCGATCTGCCGTACGCGGTGTTCGAGGATCAGCGGAGCGGCGAAACGCTGGGCAAACTGCAAAAGGTCCGCACCGATGTCGAGCGGCTGATCACGGCCTCCATCAACATCCTCTTCACGTCCATGGTCGGCATCATCTTCGTGATGATCTACGCGTGGAGTGTGCATTGGCTGATCGCGCCGATCTACTTCGCCACCGTACCCGCTCTTGGCCTCCTCAGCTCAGTGCTGAGCAAGCGGATCAAGACGATCCAGAAGACAATCGTCGCCGAGACGACGGCCTTGGCCGGCGCCACGACTGAGTCGCTGCGCAACATCGAACTGGTGAAAAGTCTTGGGCTGGCGGCGCAGGAGATTGCGCGGCTGAACGGGACGACCGACAAGATCCTGCAGCTCGAACTCAAGAAGA
>Ga0068860_100002199_pt1 | contig 20515 bp, 19 predicted proteins | sample KBSSwiS32_FD_66597 | JGI IMG/M metagenome (GOLD analysis project Ga0068860, IMG submission 66597) | Switchgrass rhizosphere microbial communities from Kellogg Biological Station, Michigan, USA - KBS Switchgrass S3-2 | ecosystem: Host-associated > Plants > Roots > Rhizosphere > Soil ...
AGGCAATAGACAACAGCAACTAACAATTATCCCTGAATAACGCATCAATTGTTTCCAATACTATACACCTTAATGTATAGTTACCTCCTTATCTGCACTTTACAATGAACAGAGGTATCTAAACAAAAAAATCCCTTCCAGGTTAGTGAAAAGGATTTAAACAAGGTTTATAGTAAAAGATCAATAGTCTTTATTGTAACCGCCGCCGCCGCCGCTCCTGCTACCACCGCCGTAGCCACCGCCACCGCTTTTCTTGTAGCCGCCGCCACCGCCGCTTCCGCCGCCATAGCCACCGCCGCTGCTTCTGCCGCCACCGCCGCCATAACCGCCGCCGCCGCTTCTGCCGCCACCGTAGCCACCGCCACCGCTTTTCTTATATCCGCCGCCACCGCCTTCAGGGCGAGGTTGAGATTCGTTGACAATCAGCTTACGACCTTGTACTTCGCTTTCGTTTAGTGTAGCAATGGCAGTTTTAGCTGCTTCATCGTCTTCCATTTCAACAAAACCAAAACCTTTGCTGCGGCCCGTGTTTTTTTCTTTAAGAATTTTTGCACTTGTAACAGAACCATACTGGCTGAATAAGTTGCTTAAATCATCATCAGTCATTGACCAACTGAGATTACCTACATAAATGTTCATTGTAAAAACTTTTTTTTAAAATAATTTGATAATTCAATTAATGAATTAGCAGCTACAATGAACTGAAGAAACCTGGAAAGAGAGAGACATCAGCCAAAAGAAAACCAAACTAAACCCATTAACGGAGATAAAGATAATGATTTCTTTGAAATATTTTCTTAAATAGAAAAAATTGTTTGTATATTTCTACAATCGAGTCAAAAAGTCATTTTTAATAATTCGCAACTGCTTAATTGCCAATCTTATGACTCTCATTTGCGGGATTTTTAAAATTCCTGCCGTCTATAAAATAAAAACCCCGCTATTATGAATGAAGCAGGGTTTTACACGTTTTAAAAGAATTTATTCAGCGATCACTTCAAAATCGATTTCAACTTCCTGTCCCTTTCCAAAATCAATTTTGGCTTTGTAAGTCCCCAATTCTTTTACATCATCAATTATTTGAATACGACGGCGATCAATTTCATATCCCTTCTGTTCACGAATGGCCCTTACGATTTGAACCGAAGTAACACTACCGAATATTTTGCCGCTTGTTCCCGTTTTGGCACCAATCTTTAGTGGTGATTCCTGTAAAACGGTTACCACACTCTTAAATTCAGCCAGCAATTTTTCTTCCTTTTTTGCAAGTTGCTTTCTTCGTTCTTCCAGTTGTTTTAAACTGGAGGAGTTTGCTTCCACAGCTAATTTTGAAGGTATCAGGAAATTACGGCCGTAACCGTTCTTTACATTTACCAGTTCATTGGCGCCGCCTAAATTATTTACATCCTGTATTAATATTACCTGCATAAATAAATTTTTTTTGCCCCTTCCGGCTTATTTTAAGAGATCAGTTACGTACGGCAATATTGCCATCTGGCGTGCTTTTTTTACTGCGTCACTTACTTTACGCTGGTATTTAAGTGAGTTGCCTGTAATACGGCGGGGCAGTAATTTGCCCTGCTCATTCAAAAACTTTTTCAAAAAATCTGCGTCCTTGTAATCAATATACCTGATGCCCAGTTTTTTGAAGCGACAGTATTTTTTAGGCCGTTTTTCTGCTTTTATCGCAGTGAGATATTTTATTTCATTTGCTTTAGCCATTTGATACCTCCGCTTTTTGAGTTCCGGATGATACGCCATTTCTCTTTCTTGCATTGTACCCGACGGCGTATTTATCGAGTGCAGTGTACATGTGACGCAGTACTGATTCGTCACGAAGAAGCTGAATCTTCAGTTTCTCATTGAAGTCGGATAGCGCACTATATTCCAACACCCAGTATAAACCTGTAGTTTTTTTCTGGATGGGATACGCCAGCGATTTTAGTCCCCAGGCATTTTCATGCACTATTTTGCCACCATTCTCAGTAAGGAATGTTGCGTACTTTTTCTGAGCAGCTTTGTATTCCTCCTCAGAAAGCACAGGGGTAAAAATCACCATCAATTCATAATTCTGCATTTACTTGTTTTTTGCTATAGTTAATAGCAGTGAATAATAATTTTAAATTGGGCTGCAAAACTAAGGTAATTTTCTTTGCAAAAAAAATGAAAAGAACTGGTAGAATTCTTATCCTCAAAAGCGGGCTCTTGACCATATGGATTTCGGGCATAAGGCTCATGGTATTGAAAAGCGGCCATAGCCTGGTGAATATCCTGGTTCATAATAAAACCGGATAAAACCTTCCGAGGTGACGTTAAAATTAAAAACCTGTTACGAAAAGTAACAGGTTACGTATTATTAGCTTGAATAGCATTATTTTTCCATCGCCTGCACGCTTCGCGTTATCTTGCTTTTTAAGTTTGCAGCCTTATTCTTGTGGATAATTCCACGTTTAGCCAGTTTGTCCAGCATTGAAGCTATTTGAGGTATTTTTTCTGAGGCAGCAGCTTTTGTGTCAATTGCCTTTAAGTCACGAATGGCATTTCGGGTAGTTTTGCCATGGTAACGGTTACGTTCATTGCGCTTACGACTCTGACGCACATCTTTTTTGGTTGCTGAATGATTGGCCATTAATAATTTTTTGGGCTGCAAAGATAGTATTTCTAATCAAAAAAAGTCTACGAGCTCAAATATTTTACTATTTCTACTGGTGGCGGGGTTCCGTCAATGATCAATTTCATTTGCCCGGCGGTGACCAGGGGCACTTAAAGAGGTTTTCTTTGATGATGAATAAAATTTCATTAAAAATTATAACAGAATTCTGCCGTTTATATCCTGTTTTGATTAAAATATCTTGTCAAAACTCACGATATTTGCAGACACGACTCCATCAAAAGAAATATAATAGCAAAGCCGTCTGATTATTTCTTTACGATTCATAAAATTTGCAGTTTATCATGAACGACTTATCATACATCACCAGTTCTCATCCGGCCTATATTGAAAACCTATACCGGGATTTCTTAAAGAATCCTGAAAGTATTGACGCAGACATGAGAAAATTTTTTGAAGGATTTGACTTTGCTGTTTCTAATGCTAATGGAAAATCTAAAACCGCAAGTATAGCTGCCGCCCCCGAAAAGGCCGACCAACTAAAGGAACTGGCGGTGTACCAGCTCATTCTTGCCTACAGGAATAAAGGGCATTTAATAGCCAAAACCAACCCTATAAGAGAAAGAAAGGATCGAAAGGCCAACCTCGATTTGAAATATTTTAACCTTGATGAGAAAGACCTTGAAACAGAATTTTACGCAGGAAAGTTTGTGGGCCTCGGTAAAGTAACGCTCCAGGCGATCATCAACCATCTCAAAAAATGCTATACAGGATCTTTGGGGATGGAGTTTGGTTCACTCAATGACAGTGAAAAAATTGACTGGATCATTGATGCGGTAGAAAATAAGATGCTTCAGCCGGTTCCTCTTGAACAAAAGAGAAGGATACTTCAAAAATTGAATGAAGGAGTAATGTTTGAGAAGTTTCTTCATACAAAATATATAGGACAAAAAAGATTTTCACTGGAAGGAGGTGAAAGTACTATACCCGCTTTGGATGCAATTATTAACACGGCGTGCGAAAATAATGTGCAGGAAGTAGTGATTGGTATGGCCCATCGCGGCCGGTTGAATATTTTAGCAAATATTCTTGGCAAAACCTATGAACAAATATTTACTGAGTTTGAAAAAACATCCATACCCGACACCACTATGGGCAGCGGAGATGTAAAATATCACATGGGCTACAGCAGTGAAATTGAAACTTCCAAAGGCAAAAAAATTTATTGTAAACTTGCTCCCAATCCTTCTCACCTGGAGGCAGTAGATTCGGTAGTTATAGGATTTGCCAGGAGCAAAGCAGATGTTATATACGAAAGCGATTATGATAAAATATTACCCATTCTTATTCATGGCGACTCCTCCCTGGCGGGACAGGGTATTATTTATGAAGTGATGCAGATGAGCGGGCTAAAGGGATACTACACAGGTGGTACGTTACATTTTGTTATTAATAATCAAATTGGCTTTACAACTGATTTTGATGATGCCCGCACATCAGATTACTGTACTTCAGGAGCAGCAATGATACAGGCACCTGTATTTCATGTAAATGGTGATGATGCGGAGGCAGTGGTAAAGGCTTCACAACTTGCCATGTTATACCGGCAGGAATTTAACAGCGACATTTTTGTTGATATGGTTTGTTATCGCCGTCATGGCCATAATGAAGGGGACGATCCAAAATTTACCCAACCCGGGTTGTATGCTTTAATTGACAAGCAACCCAACCCGAGGGAGGTGTATGTAAAATGGCTCATGATGCATGGCCAAAAAGATACTACCGAGCTGGCAAAAGAGATGGAAAAGAAATTCTGGAGCGATTTGCAGGAACGCTTAGACGAAATAAAGCAAAATCCGCTTCCCTACAATTACCAGTTACCTGAATTAAAATGGCAGCGTTTACGCAAAGCCACCTTAGAGGATTTTGAATCTTCGCCGGTAACTGCTATATCGAAGGGAGAAGTTGAAAAACTTTTCAGGGCAATTATGAAATTGCCGGAGAATTTTAAGCCATTAAAAAAAGTTGAAAAGATACTGCAGGATAAGGTTAAACTTTATGAAGAAGAGAAAAAGCTGGACTGGGCCACCGGGGAATTACTTTCCTATGCCAGTATTTTGCAGGAACAAAAAGATGTGCGTATGAGCGGGCAGGATGTAAGAAGGGGAACTTTCAGCCACAGGCATGCTACTTTACGGGATGAAAATACAGATGAATATTACGACAGGCTAAGCCATATTGCAGATAAACAGGGGCATTTCAGAATTTATAATTCTCTTTTAAGTGAATATGCCGTCCTGGGATTTGAATATGGATATTCAATGGCAAACCCTGATGCATTGGTAATTTGGGAGGCTCAATTTGGCGATTTTGCCAATGGCGCACAAACTATTACCGACCAGTTTATCTCATGCTCGGAGCAGAAATGGAGAAGAATGAATGGGGTGGTTCTTTTGTTACCACATGGCTACGAAGGCCAGGGGCCGGAACATAGCAGCGGAAGGATGGAAAGATTTTTACAGATGTGTGCAGAACTCAATATGGTTATTACCAATATTACCACGGCAGCAAATCTATTTCATTGCTTCAGAAGACATCTTGCATGGCCATTCAGGAAACCATTGGTCAACTTTTCCCCAAAAGCAAATCTCCGGCACCCGAAAAGCTATAGCACAATTGATGACTTCACGTCAGGAGGGTTTAAGGAGACTATTGATGATTACTCGGTCAACGATCCGAAGGCTATTTCAAAAGTTTTGTTTTGCAGCGGTAAAATTTATTTTGATCTTTTAGAAAAAAAAGAGGCAGATAAAAGGGAAGATGTTGCTTTAATAAGGCTGGAACAACTATATCCTTTGCCGGTAAAACAACTTGAGAACCTCTATAAAAAATACAGTACGGCAATCTGGTACTGGATGCAGGAAGAGCCTTTAAATATGGGTGCCGCCTCATTTTTACGCATGAACCTCACTTCTATAAATTACGGTGTAATAAGCCGGCCACCTAGTGCGGCCACAGCCACTGGTTTTGCAAAAGTGCATGCAGCGGAACAGGAACAAATTATTAAAACTGCATTCTCTTTGTAGATATATCACCAACAAAAAGCATAATTTTTACCGGATTATATTGAACTTTTTGTCTATATAAATGCCAGGATCATTGCTCCGTAGTATATACTGCCCGCTGGCTAATCCCTTCAAGTCAAAGAGGAAAGTATTGCTGCCATTAAATAATGACACATCCATTTTTCTTACAATTCTGCCAATGCCATCGACCAATCGCAATTGTGTTTTTAAAGATTTATCGGACCTTATTACAGCATTCAATATATCCCTTGCAGGTACAGGATAAATTACCACGCCGATATTTTTACGGTCACAATTTGTTTTGATAATACTTGTATTGATAGAACGTCCGTCAAGGTCAACCTGTTTAATCCTGTAATATGCATTTCCCCCGCCCAGGTCAAGCTGTTGATAAGTGCGCCCACTTGAACTGTTACCTGCTGCTTTAATGGTCGCTACCGAAGTCCAGTCATTCCCATTGATACTGCGTTGCAGTTCAAAATAATTTGAATTAGACTCCGGTCCTGTTGACCAGCTAACCACGGCCCCGTTATTGGTGCAACCCGCTTCAAATTTTGTAAAGAGGACCGGCAATGCGCCCGAGCCTAAAAGGAGAGGCGTATTGTAAGTGAGTGAATTTGCAGGATATTCATTAGCCAGATCATCGGACACCGAATATGATGCCAATGGTCCCGGTGATCCACTTGAACTTGAATTAATTATAACATAGCCACCCTCCGGAGGTATATTGCCCAATGTCCATAATGTCGCTGTAAAAACATCTACCCAGGCGCTTGTAAGATTTATGCCGGTACCATCCAACGATCCTGATGATGTCCTGTCAAAGGTTTGCCCTCCTGTTGTTTGAGAAAAAGCTGCACATTGGTTTACGGTTGTATACGCGAAACCTGCTGTAAGGAATGCTGCAGAAATTGTTACGTTTGCCGGATTAGATACAATTGAACAGCCAGGTGTAGTTGGGATCATTGCCGCATCTGATTGATAGCTCCATCCGGTTGCTAATATATTGATATTATTAATAGTTGCACCTGTAGTATGAATTTGCAGGGTGAATGTAACTGAACCTTTGGCAGGTCCGGCTCCATCAGGATCTACATTACTATATGTCGGATTTGCCAGGCGCCATTCACATGTTTGCGCATTTATTTTAAGCGGTGCAAATAAACCTATTACAACGGGTACTATTATAAATTTATGTAAACAATTTTCCATTATATTTTTTTATGATGTTTTGATTAGGTTATTCAACGATAGGATCCGGAATATTTGTTTGTACCTGACCTGTTAAACCTGTATTGTCATTAGCTTTTGTTGGTGCACTACCTGAGCCCAATAAGGAAATAGTGTTTTTTGCTAAACTCACATCTGTACCGTTAATACTATTGCTTAAGTTAGCATCCGTAAATAAATAACCGGTAGCCAAAGAAGCAATTGCTAGTTTAACAGCACTAACATCCGTTCCGTTTACTACTCCATTTTTGTTTGCATCGCCTGCCCAAAGGCCGTATTTGATACCACCGGAAAGTAAAACAACAGGATTAGAAGCGGCTCCCGAAGCTTTATAACTATTTGCCAGCAATGAATAATCGTTTGCAAAAGTTCCTGCAACATTCGATGGGATAGAATTGCTTAACACGCCAAGATGATTACGATGCCTGATTACTACAAAGCAAGCTCCCTGCTTTGTTATATTAAATGACAGCGGGGTTACTCCATCAAGATCAACGACCGTTCCATTGTTTAAAAGGAATCCTGCTTTACGCCCGGTGATAGTTGCGGAGGAGGCATCTGCGGGCAAACCGGTCGCTGGTTTACGATGCTCAACAAGCACCCAGTCAACTATGTTTGCATTTGGGATACTGCCAACCGATTCTGTACCCGTATAATTAAAAGGAGTAGTATTGTAGGGTTGTGATAATGGAATAGTACCCCCGGAATTAAGACTGGTATTCATTGTTGCACCATTCCAGGGTCCGCGTAAATAGGCTGCTACATTAAAGGTATATCTTGGATCGGCCAGTTTCCACTCCAAAGCAAGATCTGCCACCGGAATTCCGGTTATAGCTATATAATGGTTTACTACATCATGTGTTATTCCTGTTGACCGGGCATTCCATTCAGATGAGATTAATTCCCAGGGAACGATATTAGCCTCAACATTTGTATTTAATTCGCCCGTTACATAAGGATAGCGTATATCAGCGGTAAATCCTGATCCCCCCGTTTGAGCAAACAAAAATTTTCTTTTTACTTCCCGTTCATTTTGAGTTGGGTCTCCACCTCCGCTTTGCGGAATCATAGTAACCGTTAAGCTGGCAGGAGCTGTTCCACCATTTGTTGTAATCTGCATGTTCGTTTGATTAAATATTCTCGCAGCTCCGTTAGTCCATCCGGTTCTCCTTACACTTCCAATAATTTCTTTGCCGGCTGCAAAATTATATACAGCACTTACCGGAGATGTTAGTGTAAAGGCAGAATTCAAAATCGGGTCTGTTGTTAGCACTCCTGAAAGATAATCCAGCTTTGTATTTACTATGGTTGTTCCACCCAATCGTACAATATCTGAGTTAGTTGCTTTATTAATAGTGAGATAGTGTATAATGGAAGCACCCCCGGTTAATGTATCAGGGCCTGTGCCCGACATAATCAGGGAATCTTCATTAGCAGTAGAGGTATAGGTCCCGGAATTTATGAAATTACCCTGCACTTCAATTTTACCATCATTGATAATTGTGCCGCTTACATTCTTAAAATCGCCGGCTATCATGACATAGGCGTCACTTTGGACCGTAAAAGTTGCTCCGTTATTATTAAGCTGTGATTTGGCTGCGGCAGAAAAAGAAACCAATACAATTAGGAGTTGTAATTTTCTTTTCATAAATGTGATTTGGTACTCTAAATGTAATTTAATATCCTGATAATAAAATGCCATGAATAGAAGAAAAATGTTATTCTATTTGTCAACCGAAACCCCTTATTGAGCAAAGGATCATTCAATAATAACACACTTTTATCGGAATAAAATGTCCTTTTCGAACAGTCACCTCTAGGCGTGATTAAACAACTAACGCTCTTGCTTAAACGAAATCCGGGTACGGCTGTATACCCTCATACAAATTCACATTTTTAGAAGGAGCAAAAGAGCCGGGATTTTCGACCCCGCTTCAGCCCATAGCTATATGACAGCTTTTCATATCAGCGCAGTAGATTTTATAAAGTATATCGAAGAATCTGCTGGCGGAGTTGTGAAAGGAAGGAAAAAGATTTTCCGGTGACAAAGGCCGGAAAAGAGTATTGGACGCTTTGGTAAATTCAATTACTTTCAAAATTGAATTTAGTTTTCCTATTTGTGCATTTCTCATTTTAGCTTAGGTTTGTACTTCTTAATAACAGCACATGTCGATAGAAATTAAAGTGCCTTCAGTTGGCGAAAGCATCAATGAAGTGACACTTACCAAATGGATAAAAAAAGAGGGTGATTGGGTGGACAGGGATGAAGTGATTGCCGAGCTGGAAAGTGAAAAGGCAACCTTTGAAATCAACGCTGAAAAAGCAGGAATTCTGCATACGCTTGCTAAAGAAAATGATACATTGAAAATAGGTGATGTGGTCTGTACAATTGATGATACGGCAGAAAAAGACAAAGCGTCCAAACAGAAGGAAGAAAAACCCCAGGAGACGGAACCCATCTCAAAAGATTTACCGGCTGACAAAGAGATAAAGTCACTGGAAAAAGAAAAGAAACCCGAACCCACTCCTAATAAGGATGTAAAAGCCACCCCCGTTGCTGCTGCAATACTTGCAGATAAAAAAGTGGATGTCAACAAAGTTACTCCAACAGGCTCTAACGGGAAAATTACCAAACATGATGTGCTGGATGCTCTTACAAATCCCGGAAGAGCAATTGGTAAAGAACTTTTCAGGCGTGAAGAAACGATTGAAAGAATGAGCAACCTGCGCAAAACAATAAGCCGGAGGCTGGTGGAAGCAAAAAATACGACAGCCATGCTCACTACTTTTAATGAAGTGGATATGAGCGCTATAATGGACCTGAGAACAAAATATAAAGAGATTTTTAAAAAGCAACACGAGGTAAACCTTGGCTTTATGAGCTTCTTTACCAAAGCATGTTGTTTTGCTTTACAGGAATGGCCGGCTGTAAACGCACGAATTGACGGAGATAATATTATTTATCATGATTTTTGTGATATTTCCATTGCAGTTTCATCACCAAAAGGGCTTGTGGTTCCTGTTATTAGAAACGCTGAAAGTCTAAGTATGGCTGAAATTGAAAAGGAAGTCGTACAGCTTGCCACAAAAGCAAAGGAAAGCAAACTTACCATAGAAGAAATGACCGGCGGAACATTTACAATAACCAATGGGGGAATTTTTGGTTCATTGATGAGTACTCCAATTATCAACATTCCGCAGAGCGCCATATTAGGCATGCATAATATAGTTGAGCGTCCTGTGGCTTTGAAAGGACAGGTCGTTATTAAGCCGATGATGTACCTGGCGGTAAGTTATGACCATCGGATTATTGACGGCCGGGAGTCTGTGAGCTTTCTCGTACGTGTAAAAGAAATGCTTGAAAATCCCGCCCAGCTTTTATTTGGAAAAGACCCTGTAAAAGCATTGCTCCAGGTATGATAGGAACGGGATTGAAAACAATAAACGTTTAATGCAAACAGCGGGATCAGAATCGTCTTCAATTAGTGAAAAGCATTTCAACAGGTATTTACATTATGCTGCTTCTGTTATCGACTCATATAAGGGGAATGAATCTTTCCATTTTCATTTAAAAAAGTATTTTTCAATAAACAAAAAGCATGGATCCAGGGACAGGAAATTAATAACTTCATTGTGTTATGATTATTTTCGTTTAGGGTTGGGAGTTAGTAAACAAACAGGATTCCGTGAAAAATTTCTTCTGTCTTCATTTCTATGTGAAACTAATTCTTTGTTTTTACCGGAATTTTTTAAACCGGAAAGACCTGCTGCGATTCCATTACGGTTAAACGAAAAACTTACAATTGCAGAAAAAGAATTTGATGCGGCAAAAATATTTCCATTTCCGGAAGAACTGAGTAATGAAATAAATTGTCAGCAATTCAACCTGTCTTTTTTAATCCAGCCAAAATTATTTATAAGAGTAAGGCCTGGCTTCAGTGATATCGTGATTAATAAAATAAAAAATGCAGGTTTTTTATTTGAAGAACTGGCCGGTAGCTGCCTTGCTTTTGCAAATAATGAAAAAGTAAGTAGTATCATTGATGTAGACAAAGAAGCGGTGGTGCAGGATTATAATTCACAAAGAACATTGAACATAGTAAAACTGGAAATAAAAAACCGGGGATCCGCGATCTCGGTTTGGGATTGCTGTGCGGGTAGTGGGGGAAAGTCTATTCTTTCCTTCGATATTTTTGCTAATATTAATCTTACGGTAAGCGATAATCGAAAAAATATCCTGGAAAGCCTCCGGCTTCGTTTCGGCAGGGCCGGCATCATGAATTATAAACTTGTTTTAGCTGATTTACAACTTTCATCTGCTTCCGGGTTTTTAGCCGAGCCATTTGATCTTATTATTGCAGATGTGCCCTGCACAGGCTCAGGTACCTGGTCCAGAACTCCGGAGCAGCTTACTTTTTTCCGTAAGAAAAATATAGATACCTATGTGGCTCTTCAAAGAAAAATTATTGAAAATGCGGTTTTGCATTTAGGGGCCCATGGGTTTTTCTTATATGTGACCTGTTCAGTATTTAAAAGAGAAAACGAAGAAAATGTTGCCTTCATTCAGCAAAAATTTCAGTTGAATTTACTTGCGATGGAATATTTAAGGGGGTATGAAATACAGGCCGATACTTTGTTCGTGGCGTTATTTAAACCCCCTGTATAGGTTCGATCTAAGTTCCCCGCCTTTGGCGGGGACAGGGGTTACTGCGCCACTAATTTAAAGGTTTGCTTACTTTGCCCGTCCCTAAATTTAAGGGTGTAAATTCCTTTTTGTAATGGTTGGAAATTTTCAAATTGTATCAATTGTGTTTGGCCTTCCTGCAGGGAAACCTGTTTGGTAAGATATAACCTTCCAAAAGCATCGTACAAGTGAAAAGTTGCATTGGCGGTATGCAGAGGTTTAATAATAATATTGAAATTATTAATAAATGGATTCGGGAAAATTTTAATCTGCTTATTACCCAGGACAGCGTTAATGTTACGTAATAATTGCTGCTGGTTGAGATCATCGAAGGCTGTATGAAAATTGGGAATCCCATACCCCATACGATCATCCGGAGCGTTATAAATGCTGCTGCTTTTTATAACCGCTTTGATGATTTCCATGTTTGTAAAATCAGGGAAAGCCTGCCAGAGACAGGTGATCAGGCCGGCCATATTGGGCGTGGCATATGAAGTCCCGTTTCCGGCTATAACCTGTCCATTGGCGGATGACAGGGCCGTTGCTACCCCAACTGAGGCTACCGTTGGTTTCACTTGCCCGTCGCTGGAAGGGCCATAACCACTAAAGCTTGCAACAGTACCTGCCGCGTTAACAGCTCCAACAGCCAGAACGCTGTCGGCGTCTGCAGGAGTAGAAATAAAATGCCAGGAAGTTGCACCATCGTTCCCCGCAGCAACTACGACGATCATCCCCTTTTTTGCCGCAAAATCAGCCGCCCTGGCAATGATGGTCGTATTACCGTTCAAATCGTCATAAGTATGGTTGAATACCGGATTATTAAACTGGTTATAGCCCAGCGAGGTAGAAATGACATCAACACCAATACTATCGGCTCTTTCAGCGGCTGCGGCCCAGTATTGTTCTTCGACGGGCGATTCACTGGATACATCTTCTGTACGGTATAAATAAAAATTTGCTTTCGGACTGCTGCCTACCAGTTGGCCCGGGATATTCCCTGCAATTATAGAAAGACATTGCATGCCATGTGAATGATCTTCATCAACACTTGCTTCGTTGGCAACATAATCATTGGTTTCTATTACCTGGTGGTTATTTCTGATACTATCAAAAGCGGGCAGGCTCTGGTAATGATAAAAACCCGCGTCAAGTATAGCAATCAACATGCCCTCACCATGAAATCCCTTGTCATGCAAATATTCGCCTTCGTGGATATGAATTTGCGGGAATGAGTTTCCGTAATTATAAAAATCTAAAATATTGTTCGCGGATTGGGGACCGGTGATTGAATTTATTTGTTCATTGAATTTATTATTACCGGTACTCTGTGCATTTACAGGTCGCATAAGCGGTTGTGAATTCATAACAAAAGGCATACTGTTGATTTTTGCAAGCGCTGCATCATCAGTTGTTTGAATGCAAACCTGGTTTAGCCATTTTGAGCCGTCAAGTATTATGACGTTCCCGGCTAAACGAACACTGTCAATATAACGGGGAGTAATGGGTAAATCTGTTTCATCAATTGCAATATTTTGCTTCGTTCTCCTTGCAATTGCTTTAGCCGATAAAAATCGAGAGGGATTGTCTATAGTAAACGGGGTTCCCGCTTTATCCTTAAATCTCACAATGTATTTGGTAAATTGTGCGAAAGCCTGTACTGAAAAAAAGGCTAATGCCAGGGATATAAGATAAACTTTTTTCATAAAAGGAGCTTGGTGCAAATCATTCAGTGCAAATAGCCGGCTTCGGTTCCTGATTTTTCAAAAAATCAGTTGTGGTCTGTTATAGTAAGTCTTATGCCGTAACCAGCAAAATAGCCCGGATCCCCGGATTGATCCCCCTGGTATTCCCAATGCAAAAACTCGCGGTAAATTAGGCCGATTCCTTTGCCGTATTTTTCCAAGGCATAAGTTTTTTCAGCATATTGAGTGCCGGGGATTGATGGATCCTGACCCAAAAATTCGTCCCTTTCTGATACTTTTAATGTGCTGTCAATGGTAAGAGAACTGATTGTAAGCGGGGCATTAATACTATCATAAACATAATCCCAGTCGTCCAGGTATTTTACCTCAGAATTAACAGAATAGGTGTCTACATAAGAATTCCCCTTCCATGAAAAATCCTGTTTAAAAGGGGTCTTCAATTTTAAAAAACGCAGGTTGTTTTCAACGTATTCAATTGAATTTTCTGTGGGAACCACCAGGAATGTGTTATTTGGGACCCAATCTTCCGAGGTGTCTTTACGGAGGTACCTTATAACCCGGTATGCAGGTCGCCCCAGGTTATCTGTTATCTCGGCATCGACCCTATCCTGTGCCTGGTAATGAACAGTTGTATCTTTTTGCCCAAAGTTGACAAAGACCGTTGAATCCAGATCATAAGTAATATATTTTCCTACCTGCAAGGGGTAGTAATCGTTAATTGATTCAGAACTGAAGCTGTCTTTTTCTTTTTTGCATGTAATAAACAAGAGAGAAATAAATAATAATCCAATAGAATACTTAGCCATATCAACTATTAAAATGTTTTTCAAAAGAAATTCGCGGAGCAGTTAAATTATAAAACGACAGAAATTATTAGTTAAGCGTCCTAAACCATCTGAATTTTTCAACACCTGACTTTTTAGACCAACAAAAGCCTCAAGCTTTGCGATTCATATTTATCGGCCGACCTCCTTCCCCTTCGGGATCAGGGGGCGATTCTTTGAATAATTCCACCACCTAATACATCGTCGCCTTCGTAAAATACAGCACTCTGCCCCGGCGCAATGCCCTTCACATCTTCATAGAAACGGACATTTACACCGTTTTCGTATAAAAAAAGGTTGGAAAGAGCACCTTTATCTTTATACCTGATTTTTGTAAGAGCTTCCATGCCATTTGTAATGCTATCGTATTTTATCCAGTTGATGCCCGCAACCAGCATATCATTTCTGTTCAGGTCCTCTTCTTCTCCCAGCACTATGGTATTTGTCTCAGGAATAATTTCAGTAACAAATGCCGGTTTTCCAAGGGCAATATCCAGCCCTTTTCGCTGGCCTACCGTATAAAAAGGATAGCCTCTATGAGGCCCTAAAATTTTTCCCGCCTTGTCAACAAAAAATCCGCCCGAAACTTTTTTCTCAAGCCCGGGAACTTTTCTCTTCAAAAACCCCCTGTAATCATTATCGGGAACAAAACAAATTTCATAGCTCTCATTTTTTTTAGCCAGTTCCGGGTAGCCAAAATCATGCGCCATTTGCCTGATTTCAGTTTTACGATAAGTGCCCAATGGCAGGAGGGTGCGGCTTAGTAAATCCTGTTGTAAGCCCCAGAGCACATAACTCTGGTCTTTTGTTTCATCAATACCTTTTCTGATAAAATACCTGCCATTATCGTGTTCATGAATTTGTGCATAATGCCCCGTCGCAATGTAATCACAATCCAATGCATTAGCTCTTTTCATCAATGCACGCCATTTTATGTGAGTATTACACATAACGCATGGATTGGGAGTGCGGCCTGCTAAATATTCATCAACAAAGTTTTCAATAACAAAATCACCAAATTCTTCACGAATGTCTAAAATGAAATGTGGAAATCCATGCTGTACTGCCGCAGCACGGGCGTCATTAAAACTGTCAATATTACAGCAGCCCGTTTCTTTGCTATTATTGCCATTGCTGGTTGCATAATCCCATGTCTTCATCGTAATTCCCACAACATCATAGCCTTCATGATGAAGCATCAGAGCCGCTACGGTGCTGTCAATACCGCCACTCATTGCCATCAAAACCTTCCCTTTTTTACTCATAATTCTAAAATGACCTGCAAAGATAAGATAGTTTAGCTTTTGAGATACCTCAGAGGTTTTGATATACCTCCACGTTTTCAAAACCTGTGAGGTATAAAAACCTGTGAGGTTTTAATTAACTTGCACACATGGAGCAATATCTTCATCTTTTGCAAAAAATAGTTAATGACGGTACCGATAAAAGTGACCGTACGGGCACGGGTACGCGAAGTTTATTTGGGTACCAGGTTCGATTTGATCTGCAAAAAGGTTTTCCATTGGTTACTACCAAAAAATTACATTTAAAGAGCATTATTTATGAGTTACTTTGGTTTTTAAAGGGTGAAACCAATATTAAGTACCTGAAAGAAAACGGCGTAAAAATATGGGATGAGTGGGCAGATGAAGATGGTAATCTAGGTCCTGTTTATGGTAAACAATGGCGAAGCTGGGAAGGTGCCGACGGGAAAATTGTTGACCAGGTTGCAGAGCTTGTTCACCAGCTGAAAACAAATCCTGATAGCCGCAGAATGATCATAAGTGCATGGAATGTGGCTGATTTGCCTCAGATGAAATTAATGCCATGCCATTGTATGTTCCAGTTTTATACGGCCCCCTCCGACTCCACCGGGGTGGGAGGGAGAAGAAAACTGTCTTGTCAGTTATATCAAAGAAGCGCCGATGTTTTTTTAGGGGTGCCTTTTAATATTGCCTCTTACGCCTTGCTTACCATGATGATCGCCCAGGTGTGCGATATGGAAGTGGGAGAATTTATCCATTCCTTTGGAGATGTGCATCTGTATAGGAACCATTTTGAACAGGCGGAACTTCAGCTGACAAGAAATCCATTTATTCTTCCGCGAATGAAAATTAATCCCATGGTGAAAGATATTTTCAATTTTAATTATGAAGATTTTGAATTGATAAATTATCAAAGCCACCCGGCAATAAAAGCGCCGGTAGCCGTCTAACGATGTAATGATTCATAACAATTTATCAGGTTTAATTATAAACAAACCATGTCAATAAAAAAAGAATGCGAATTAACCGGAATAAAAAAAGTTAGCGAGGCAGTAGCGATAACTCTTAAAGAAATGCGGAACTACCTAAAACCGGGAATGACTACTAAACATTTAGATGATTTCGGTGCCAGGGTATTGAATGACTTTGGAGCAAAATCAGCGCCGCGACTTACTTATGGTTTTCCCGGCTGTACCTGCATAAGCGTTAATAATGAAGTTGCTCACGGAGTTCCCTCAGAAAAAAAAATAGTTAAAGAAGGAGATTTGGTGAATATTGATGTTTCAGCGGAGCTCAATGGATTTTGGTCCGATAACGGGGGTTCATTTGTTCTTGGGAAAGACCTTAATAATTATCAACCGTTAATCGACACTTCAAAACAAATTTTGCGCAAAGCAATTTACAATATTAAAGGAGGTGTTCTTATTTCAGAAATAGGAGGGCTTATCGAAACAGAAGCAAAAAGATCGGGTTATAAAGTTATAAGAACTTTGACGGGCCACGGGGTTGGTGAACAACTTCACGAAGAACCCTATGAGATAGCTAATTATCGCAATAAATTCAATTTCACAAGATTTAGAAAAAATTCCGTTGTAGCTGTTGAGACATTCATATCAACGCATTCAACAACAACTTACACCCAGACTAACGGTTGGACATTAATTGGAAATAAGGGTGGGTATGTTGCACAGCATGAACATACAATTATAGTAACGAATGATGCACCGGTCATCCTGACCGGAATGAACGATATATGGAATTGATAGAAAGCATTGAGTCGGAAGAATAACAATCAGCAAAAAGAATGTCCAGCCAATAGTTTGTTCCAGGCAGTAAAATCAGGAGGATTTAGTTATGCGGGTACAAGTAAAATACGTTGAAATTCGCAAAGATTAAACGATCGGTAACCGACCGTAAACCAATAAACCATCAACCTTAAACACATGCTCTCGCACATTGTAGCCGCATCGGAAAATAATGTTATTGGCTCAAAAAATAATTTGCCATGGAACCTTCCTAACGATTTTAAATATTTTAAAAATAAAACCTGGGGAATGCCTGTAATTATGGGCCGGAAAAGTTTTGAATCTCTAAAAAAAGCACTGGCAGGAAGAATTAATATTGTAGTAACTGGTAAACGTGACTGGCATCCGGATGATGTTTATATTGCCGATAATATAAATGATGCGATTGAAAAAGCCCGCGAGGCCGATACCAAAGAAATATTTATAATTGGAGGCGGTGAAATTTTTAAGCAAACAATTGAGATGGTTTCAAGAATCTATTTGACCAGGGTACATACCATAATTGACGGTGACACTTTTTATCCTGAAATAAAAAAGGATCAATGGAAACTGGTTGATGAGCAATCATTTCCTGCAGATGATAAGCACAAATATGCTTACACATTTGAAGTCTGGGAGAGAGATCCTGTTATAAATTAAATATATACCAGGATGTATTCTTCATTTCAACTGGCAAAAAAATACCTGCATTATTATATCAGCGCAAAGAACGGGAGAGGCCATGGCATTCATTCGCCTTTTGTGTTTGACTTTGTGATACATGTGTTAAATGATGCTGTTAACTATGAATGCTATGATAAAATTGAATCATTGCGACAACAGCTTCTTACTGATAAAGCTATAATAGAAGCCGGGGACTTTGGTGCCGGCTCTGCGGTAATACCTTCGGCTAAAAGAAAAATAAGTGCTATTGCGAAATCCTCGCTGAAAAATAAAAAGTTTGCGCAGTTGCTTTTCAGAATAGTTAAATATTATGAGCCGGAAACTATAATTGAGCTGGGTACCTCCTTTGGCGTCACAACATGTTATATGGCTTGTGCCAATAAAAACTCCAGGGTATATACCCTTGAAGGTTCAAAACCAATAGCAGATATGGCCTCGCGAAATTTCGCAAAAGCCGGATTTCAAAATATTAAATTAGTGAGGGGAAATTTTGATCAGACTTTTCCAGATATCTTGTCTGAAATAAAAAAAATTGATCTTGCTTTCGTAGATGGCAATCATAGAAAAAAGGCAACCCTGGATTATTTTTCCTTGTTACAAAACAAATCGACTTCGGGTTCAATTTTTATTTTTGATGATATTCACTGGAGTTATGAAATGGAGGAAGCATGGAAAGAAATTCAGGGGCATCCTTCAGTGACAGTAACGGTCGATCTTTTTTTTATAGGGCTTGTTTTTTTTAACCCGGATTTTAAAGTAAAGCAGCATTTTACAATAAGGTTTTAAATTTTCAATACCTTAGAAGCATATTTAGTACTATGAAAATTGGTGTTTTGAAAGAACCCGTACCCGAAACAAGGGTTTCAGTTTTACCCGAACATGTGGCAATTTTGCAAAAATGGAATGTGGATATTTTGGTGGAGACCAGTGCGGGGGTGAACGCTTTTGCATCAGATCAAAAATATGCTGAGGCCGGCGCAAAGGTGGTTTCGAGAAACGATGTATTAAAAGATTCGGAGCTTATTTTATCAATAAATTTCCCGGTTCCATATGAAGTTGAAGCTATTCAATCGAAAATTTTACTGGGATATTATCAGCCACTTCATAATCCTGCATTCATACAAAACCTTGCCAAAAAAAATGTCACGGTATTCAGTATCGATATGATTCCGCGAACTACAAGGGCACAAAGTATGGATGTGCTAAGCAGCCAGGCTAATATTGCCGGCTACAAAGCAGTATTGATTGCCGCTAATATATTTCCAAAATATTTTCCCATGTTTATGACAGCGGCAGGAAGTATACCGCCTGCTAAAGTGCTGATATTGGGGGCAGGCGTTGCCGGCTTGCAGGCTATTGCAACGGCGAGAAGATTAGGTGCGGTAGTTGAAGTTTTTGATACGAGGCCCGAAGTAAAAGAAGAAGTAATGAGCCTTGGGGCTAAATTTATTGAGGTGGAGGGCGCCGCTGATGCCAGTAAAGCTGGCGGCTATGCAGTAGAGCAATCGGCTGAGTTTACTCAAAAACAAAAAATGAAAATTGCGGAAAGTGTGGCGAAGTCGGATATAATAATAACGACCGCACAAATCCCTGGAAAAGCCGCCCCTGTTTTAATTACCCAGGATATGTTAGACACCATGAAAAACGGGTCGGTGATCATTGATTTGTCCGCAGCTACAGGGGGAAATACTTCTGCAACAAAAAATGACGAAACAGTAAAATATAATGGTGTGATCATCGTTGGTAATTCAAGGCTTGCCGCAACGATGCCTTATGATGCAAGTAAAATGTATGGGAAGAACATCATTAATTTTTTACAACTGATTATAGATAAAGAAGGAAAAATACATTTAAATTTTGACGATGACCTGGTGAAAGGGACCTGTATCACACACAACGGACAAATTCTACTTGGCCAGTTAGCTGATTAAATTTTTTTTTATGCAATCAATATTAAGTTTTATAAGCAGCCACCTTGAAATGTTTTATATAGTAATCCTTATGATTTTTTTAGGGATAGAAATAATTGGCCGGGTGCCCAGCGTTTTGCATACTCCTCTAATGAGTGGAGCCAATGCAATTCATGGTGTTGTAATCATTGGCGCTATCATAGTAATGGGAAAAGCCTCAACCGATAATTATGTAGCACTCGTCCTGGGATTTTTTGCGGTGATACTGGGCACACTTAATGTTGTAGGAGGGTTTGTGGTGACAGACAGGATGCTGGAAATGTTTAAGAAGAAAAAAAATCAATAAGCAACAGGCAGTATGCAATAAGCAATTCTCAAGTAACCCTTTAATAATTAAACAATATAACAATTAAACAATTTAGCAATCCAACAATTCCTTATCAAACAATTACATGCCAGGTATTTTATCTATTTGTTATCTCATTGCTTCTGTCACCTACATCCTTGGGTTAAAAATGTTGTCTAACCCTGCGACTGCGAGAAGGGGGAATTTAATTGCAGCGGGGGGGATGATCATAGCAATCATCGGAACGATTTTCCTATATGAAAATAATGGAAATAAATTAGGCAATTATTCCTGGATATTTTCGGCGATTATTATTGGAACGGTTATAGGAACCCTTTCGGCAAAGAGAGTGAAGATGACCGCCATGCCGGAACTGGTAAGCTTTTTT
>Ga0068860_100002206_pt1 | contig 20490 bp, 14 predicted proteins | sample KBSSwiS32_FD_66597 | JGI IMG/M metagenome (GOLD analysis project Ga0068860, IMG submission 66597) | Switchgrass rhizosphere microbial communities from Kellogg Biological Station, Michigan, USA - KBS Switchgrass S3-2 | ecosystem: Host-associated > Plants > Roots > Rhizosphere > Soil ...
TCGCGGCGAATTGCGCGCGCGATCGTCGCGGCGCGTCGCGAGAAACCGATCGAGACCACCTCGGAGCTGCGCCGCGCGATCGACCGCGGCAAAGGCCACGAGTCCGGACCGCGCAACCGCGAGGGGCGGGTCGATCCGGCGACCCGCGTGTTCCAGGCGTTGCGCATCGAGGTCAACGAGGAGCTGTCCGGGCTCGAAAGGTTCCTCGATCAAGCGGTCGACCAGCTCGATGCCGAAGGGCGGTTGGTGATCATTTCGTACCACAGCCTGGAGGATCGAATCGTCAAGAACACGCTGCGCGACCTGCACCGCGGCGAGATCGACCAGATCACCGGCCGGCCTCGCTCGGAGAGCCAGGCGATCGAGCTGCTGACCAAGCGGCCGGTGCGCCCGACCGAAGAGGAAGTGGCGATCAATCCGCGGTCGCGCTCGGCGCGCCTGCGCGCGGGACGGAGACTGGAGAGCCGGTGAGGAATGCCTACGCCTTCACGCGGCCGGTCGCCAACGCCTACCTGGTACGGGAGCGCGACAGGAAGCGCTTTCGCGAGCTGGGTCTGGTGCTGGTAGCGGTCGGCGCTCTGGGCGTCTGCCTGCTCTCGTATACCTGGATCCATCTCGAAGTGCTCTCGACCGGCTACAAGATCGACAAGCTGGAAACCCAGCTGCGGGAGATGACCCGCACCGAGCGGCAGTTGTCGCTCGAAGCGGCGTACCTCGCGAGCCCGCAGATGATCGAGGAGCGCGCCCGGCGCGATCTCGGTCTCGAACCGCCGGCGCTCGATCGCGTGATCTTCTGGGAGGAGCTGCCGTGAAGACGCGCCGCCGCGTGGTCGCCGGTCTCGGCCTCGCCTGGGTCGCGCTGATCGCCGGACGGCTCTACTACCTCCAAGTCGTCCGCCACGCGCATTACGCCCAGCGCGCCGGCAACCAACAACAACGGGTGGTCGAGCTCGATCCGCCGCGCGGCACGATCTACGACGCGCGCGGCCGAGAGCTCGCGGTATCGATCGAGGTCGATTCGGTGTACGCCATTCCTTCGGAGATCGTCGATCCGAACGGGGTGGCGCGCCAGCTTTCGAAGCTGGTCGACAAAGAGCCGGGCAAGCTCGCCAAGCAGCTGGGCGACAAGAGCCGCGACTTCGTCTGGATCAAGAGGAAGCTCGATCCGCAGTTCGCCGATCAGATCCGCGCGCTCCAGATCAAAGGACTCCGCTTCGTCACCGAGAGCAAGCGCTACTACCCGATGCGCGACCTGGCGGCCCAGGTGCTCGGCTTCGTCGGCACCGAGAACCACGGGCTGGAGGGCTTGGAGCAGCTCTACGACTCGACGGTCGCCGGCAAGCCGGGCCGTCGAACGGTGTTGCGCGATGCGCGCAAGGGGACCGTGATGGACCCCGAGCTTTCGTTCACCGATCCGGAGCCGGGGCGCGATCTACACCTGTCGCTCGACGCGACGATCCAGCACATCGTCGAGCGCGAGCTGGCCCAGGCGGTGGACGAGCGCGGTGCGCGCAAAGGGATGGCGGTGTTTCTCGATCCGCGCACCGGCGGCGTGCTCGCACTCGCGAGCTACCCGAGCTTCGATCCGAACCGCTACGGCGAGACATCGAAAGACCTCTGGCGCAACCGGGCGGTGACCGATTTCTACGAGCCGGGCTCGACGTTCAAGATCGTCACCGCGGCGGCGGCGCTCGAAAGCGGCCTGGTGAAAGCGAGCGACACGTTCGATTGCGGCATGGGCCAGATCACGCTCGCGGGCATCAGGATTCGCGACCACAAGCCGTTCGGCATGTTGACCTTCGCCGAGGCGATCGCCAAGTCGAGCAACGTCGGGATGATCAAGACCGCCCTGCTGCTCGGCGACGAGCGCCTGTACGGCATGGCGAGCGCGCTCGGCTTCGGAAGGAAATCCGGCATCGACCTGCCCGGCGAGGCGTCGGGCATCCTTCACCCGCTCTCCGAATGGCGGCGCTTTCCGCTCAGCAAGGCGTACATCTCGTTCGGCCAGGGGGTCTCGGTGACGCCGCTCCAGCTCGCGGTGGCGGCGGCGACCGTCGCCAACGGCGGCGTTCGCTTGAAGCCGTACATCGTCGCCGCGACCGGCGGCGCGGGACAGATCGAGCCGCTGCATGCCGCGACCCAGCCGGTAGGGCGCGCCATGTCGTCCGCCACCGCCGCGGAGCTGACCCTCCTGCTCGAAGGCGTGGTGACCGGCGGAACCGCCAAATCGGCCGCCGTCCTTGGCTACAACGTCGCCGGCAAGACGGGGACCGCGCAAATTCCGCTCGACGGAGGCTACGACCGGAACCACTACGTGCCGAGCTTCGTCGGGTTCGCGCCGGGCGGTCGGCCGCAGATCGTCGGCGTCGTCGCGATCGACGCGCCGCAGGGTTTCGAATACCACGGCGGGCAGGTGGCGGCACCGGTGTTCGGCGCGATCGCCCGCCAGGTGCTGCTCTACCTCGGCGTCCGCCCGGAGCGCGAGCGCCCCGACTGGCCGGACGGTCAGCCGATGCCGAAAATGGTGACCGCGGGGTTGGCCCCCGCTCCGGCCCCTGCGCCGGCCGCACCCGCCGCCCCGGCCCCTTCGACCGCGCCCACCCTGCCGGCCTCCCAACCGGCCGGCCGGCCGGCCGTTCAGCCGACCCCCGCGAGCAGCATCAGCATCACCCCGGCCGCCGCCGTCACTCCCGGAGGCGAGGGATGAGCGCGCTCCCCCTCTCGGAGCTGATCGCCGGGCTCGGCCTGGCGCAAGAAGCCGGCGGCAGCCTGAGGGAAGCCGGTCTGCCGTGCGACCCGACGGTCTCCGGCGTGAGCCACGATTCGCGCGCGGTCTCGCCCGGCGATCTATTCGTCGCCTGGTCCGGAGGACGATTCGACGGCCGGGCGTTCGTGCCCCAGGCGATCGAACGGGGCGCGGTCGCGGTGCTCGCTCCGGGGGATCGACCGGCGGAGCTGGGGCTCGAGATCCCCTGGTTGTCGGCGACGAATCCGCGCGCGCTGCTTGGGGCACTGGCCGCGCGGGCGTACGGCCATCCCGATCGCGAGCTGATCCTCGCCGGGGTGACCGGCACGAACGGCAAATCGACCGTCGCGACGTTGCTCGCCGCGATCCTCGAACAGGCCGGGCACCCGACGGGGTTCATCGGCACGCTCGGCTACCGGCTGCGCGGCGCGACCTTTCCCGGCGAGCGGACGACCCCCGAGGCGAGCGACCTGTTCCGCACCCTCCGCGCGATGCGCGACGCGGGTGCCTCGGCCGTCGCGATGGAGGTCTCGTCCCACGCGCTCGAACAGGGGCGGGCCGACGGCGCGGCGTTCGATCTCGCGCTGTTCACCAACCTGTCGCGCGATCACCTCGACCTGCACGGCGACATGGAAAGCTATTTCGCCGCCAAGCGCCGGCTGTTCGAACGATTGAAGCCGGGCGCCCGGGCGGTGATCAACGTCGACGACGAATACGGCCGACGGCTCGCGGCCGATCTGCCGGAGGCTTGGACCTACAGCGTCCTTAGCGGCGAGGCCACGGTCTCGGTGCGCGACGAGAAACTCGATCGCCACGGCCTTGCCGCGTCGATCGTCGTGGCCGATCCGGAAAACGGCGATCTGGACGAATTCGAGATCGCCTCGCCTCTGCTCGGCCGCTACAACCTGTCGAACCTGGTCGCCGCGATCGCGGGCGCCCTGGCGCTTGCGCCGGTCGAGATCCCGCGATCGGCGATCGTCGCCGCGGCGGCGGCGCAACGGCCGGTTCCCGGCCGGATGGAACCGGTCGATTGCGGCCAGCCGTTCGCCGCCCTCGTCGATTACGCCCATACGGATGCGGCGCTATCCGCGGCGATCGGCTCGGTGCGCGAAATCGCGCCCGGCCGGACGATCGTCGTTTTCGGCTGCGGCGGCGACCGCGATCCGGGCAAGCGCCCGGTGATGGGCCGGGTCGCGGGCGAGCTGGCCGATCTCGCGATCGCCACCTCCGACAACCCGCGCAGCGAAGATCCGCATGCGATCCTCGCCGCGGTGGAAGAGGGGCTGCGCTCGACCGGGCGCAACAACTACCTGTTGATCCCCGACCGGCGCGATGCGATCCGCACGGCGATCGCCGCCGCGGAGGAAGGCTCCGCGGTGCTGATCGCGGGCAAAGGGCACGAACGCGATCAGACGATCGGCGACCGCCGGCTGCCGTTTTCGGATTTCGAAGAGATCGAGCGGGCGCTCACGGAGAGATTCGGTGCACGCGTCAGCTGCTGAGGCGACCCGGGCGATGGCCGGTCGGCTCGCCGCGGGCGATCCCGCGGCGCGTTTCGGCGGCGCGTCGATCGACTCGCGAACGGTCCGCGGCGGCGAGCTGTTCTTCGCCTTCCGCGGCGAACGGGTCGACGGTCGGGCGTTCGTGGCCGACGCGTTCGCCCGGGGCGCCGCGGGAGCGGTGGTCGAGAGCGCTCCGGATACTGGGGACATGGCGGCGGTGAAGCCGCCCGAGGGCTCGAACCGGTTCGTGATCGAGGTCGGAAACGTCGGCGATGCGCTGGTCGAGCTGGCGCGCTCGCTCCGCGAGCGGGCGCCGGATCAGCTGGCGGGGATCACCGGCTCGGCGGGCAAGACGACGACTAAAGAGCTGCTCGCCGCGATGCTCGCGCGCCGCTTCCGGGTCGGGCGCACCGCGGGCAACTTCAACAACCGGATCGGCCTGCCGATCTCGTTGCTCAACGTGCCCGACGACACCGATTGGATGGTCGCCGAGATGGGCATGTCGTCGGCCGGCGAGCTGCGCGAGCTGTCCCAGTTGGCACGGCCGGACCTCGCGGTGTTTACCGTCGTCCGCCCGGTGCATCTCGAATTCTTCGACTCGGTCCGCGCGATCGCCGAGGCGAAAGCCGAGCTGCTCGCCGGGCTCGCGAGCGACGGCTGGATCGTCGCCAACGCCTGCGACCCGGAGATCGTCCGGATCGTCCGCCGGCATCGGGACGATCACGGAAGCCGGATCATCTGGTACGCCCTGGGCGAACCGGCGCCCGGTTTCGCCAGCCCCGAGAGCGATCGTATCGATCTCTTGGCGCTCGACGTCGCGGTCCTGCCCGACGGGCTCGGCACCCGGTTCGTGCTCGAAGTCGAAGGCGAGCGCTTGGCAGTCCGCTTGGCGCTCCATGGCGCCTACAACGTCGAGAACTTCCTCGCCGCCGCGGCCGCCGCCTGGTCGATCGGCGTGCCGCTCGACGAGATCGTGGAAGTTGCCGCCGAGATGCCGAGCGCGAAAGGCCGCGGCGAAGTCCATCGTTTGAAACTGCCCCAGGGCGGATTCGCGTTCCTGATCGACGATTCGTACAACTCGAATCCGGATGCGGTAGGCAAGGCGCTCGCCGGGGCGGCGGGCCTGCCGCAAAACGGCCGGGCCGGCCGCCGCGTGGCGATTCTCGGCGACATGCTGGAGCTTGGAGCCGACGCCCCGGCGTTCCATCGCGAAGCTGGAAAACAGGCCGCCGCGCTCGGCTTTTCGCCCGTCGTGGGCGTGGGCGACTTGACGCGCGAGCTGGTCGCGGGGGCGGCGGCGGGCGGCGCCGAGGCGATCCACCTCTCCGACGCCGATTCGGCGGCCGAGTGGGCCGCGAGTCACGTCGGGCCGGGAGACGTCGTGCTGGTGAAGGGCTCGCGCGGCGTGCGCCTCGATCGCGTGATCGCCCGATTGATCGCACGCGTGGGCGGAGAGGGAAGGGCCTGATGCTCTACGAGCTGCTCTATCCGCTCCACGAGCGGTTCGCGATCTTCAACGTCTTCCGCTACATCACGTTCCGGGCGGCGGCGGCGATCGTCACCGCGCTGTTGCTCTCGTGGCTGCTCGGCCCTTGGTTCATCCGCACGCTGCGCCGCCTTTCGGTCGGCCAAAACATCCGCGAGCTGGGACCGCAGGCGCATCAGGTGAAAGCCGGCACGCCCACCATGGGCGGCCTGCTGATCCTGTTCGCGCTGATCGTGCCCACGCTTCTATGGGGCAACCTGCGCAACCGGTACCTCTGGCTCGCGATGGGGGTGACGGTCGCGTTCGGCGCCGTCGGGTTCCTCGACGACTATCTGAAGGTCAGAAAGCGCCGCAACCTCGGCCTCACCGCGCGCACCAAATTCCTGCTGCAGATCGTCGCGGCGCTCGGGCTTGGGCTCGCCCTGTGGGCGATCCCGGAGTTCGATTCGACGCTCGCGTTTCCGTTCTTCAAGCGTCTGGTGCTCCCCCTCGGCCTCGCCTACGTGCCGTTCGTGGTGCTGGTGCTGGTCGGCGCTTCGAACGCGGTGAACCTGACCGACGGGCTGGACGGGCTGGCGATCGGCGCCACGACCGTCGCGGCGGGAACCTACGCCCTGTTCACCTACGTCGGCGGCAACCGGGTGATCGCCAACTACCTGCAGATCTCCTACGTGCCCGGGGTCGGCGAGGTGGCGGTGTTCTGCTCCGCCCTGGTCGGCGCGGGACTTGGCTTCCTCTGGTTCAACTCGCACCCGGCCGAGGTGTTCATGGGCGACGTCGGCTCGCTCTCGCTCGGCGCCGCGATTGGCAGCGTCGCGGTGCTCGCGAAGCAGGAGATCCTGCTCGTGGTAGTCGGCGGCGTGTTTGTGATGGAAGCGCTGTCGGTGATCATCCAGGTAACCTCGTTCAAATTGCGCGGCAAGCGCGTGTTCCGCATGGCGCCGCTCCACCACCATTTCGAGCTGTCCGGCTGGGCCGAACCGAAGGTGATCGTGCGTTTCTGGATTCTCTCGATCCTGTTCGCGCTGCTTTCCCTTTCGACGTTGAAACTGCGATGAGCGCGAACTCTGCCATGGCCCAAACGATGCTCGCCCCCTGGGGCACCGGCCGCTTCGAGCGGGTGCTGGTCTATGGCCTCAAACTGTCGGGCCTCGCGGCCGTGCGCTTCTTGCGGCAGCGCGGCGTCGCCGTGATTGGCGTCGACAGGAAGAACCCGGACGAGCTGGATCTCGGGGACCTCGCCCATGATCCCGGCGTCGAGCTGCGCCTGGGCGCCGAATCGGCCGCGCGGCTGGGTCTGTTGGATCGACTCGACGCGGTCGTCGTCTCCCCCGGGGTACCGATGGACCAGCCGCTGATCCATGAAGCGCGGGCCGAGGGCTTGCCAGTTATCGCCGAGGTCGAGCTGGCGTTTCCCGCGCTCGAAGCGGAGGGCGCGAACCTCGCCGCGATCACAGGCAGCAACGGCAAGAGCACGGTCACCGAAATGCTCGGCGCGATCCTCCGCGCCGCGGGCCGGCGGGTCGAGGTCTGCGGCAACATCGGCACGCCGCTCACCGAGCGAGTCGATGCGGAACCGGATGCCGAACCCGGCCGGGCGTTCGTGGTCGAGCTGTCGAGCTTTCAGATCGAAGGGCTCGATCGGTTTCGGCCCGACGCCGCCGCGTTGCTCAACATCTCGGAGGACCACCTCGACCGCTACCTCAGCCTTCAGGCGTACGCCGACGCCAAGAAAAGACTGTTTGCCCGCATGAGGTCGGACGGGATTGCGGTGCTGAACGCCGACGACCCCTGGACGCTCGAAGTGGCGACCGCCGCTCGCCGCCGGACGTTCTCGCGTCTCGCACCGGTCGCCGATGGCTGCCAGCTCGAAGACGGCTGGGTGGTCGAGGTGGAGCCGGACGGTCGGAAAACTCCCCTGTTCGAGGCAGCCGACGTGCCGCTCGCAGGAGTACAGAACGTCGAAAACGCAATGGCCGCGGCGTTGCTCGCCCGGGCGCTCGGCGCCGGGCCGAGCGCGATCCGACAGGCGATCCGCGCGTTCCGCGGTCTGCCGCACCGGCTGGAACGGGTCGCCGAGCATGATGGCGTCGCCTGGTACGACGACTCCAAAGGGACCAACCCGGCAGCGACGATGAAGTCGATCGAGGGATTCGCCGACGGAAGCGTGCATCTGATCCTCGGCGGCCGAAACAAGGGCGCCGATCTTTCCGTGCTCGCGCCGCTGGTCGCCAGGAAGGCGCGCCGGGTCTATCTGATCGGCGAATCGGCCGACGACTTCGCCCGGGCGCTCGCCGGCACCGCGCCGCTCGACCACGTCGGAACGCTCGACCGCGCGGTCGAAGCGGCGGGGGCTCAAGCTCGGTCGGGCGAAGTCGTGGTTCTGTCGCCCGCCTGCGCGAGCTTCGACCAGTTCCGCAACTTCGAGCACCGGGGCCAGGTGTTCCAGGAGCTGGTGCGAACCCGGGTGTTCGGCACGACAGGGGAGGCGGCCTGATGGCTAAGAAGCTCGCCTTCGACAAGCTGCTGTTCGGCGCGGTCGCCCTGCTCGCGGGCTTCGGCCTGGTGATGGTCTATTCGGCGAGCGCGGCGCTCGCCCGCGACCGCGCGGCGGGAATCAATCCGTTCCTGCTCAAGCAGTCGATCGCCGGCATTCTCGGCCTGATCGCGATGGCGGTCGTGATGCACATCGACTACCGGGTGCTGCGCCGGGTGGAAGTGGTGTACGGCCTGCTCGCGAGCATCACTCTGCTGCTCGTCGCGGTGCTGTTTTCCGGCCATCTGAACGGCACCCAGCGCTGGTTCCTGCTCGGGCCGATCTCGATCCAGCCGTCGGAGATCGCCAAGCTCGCGCTGATCCCGTTCGCCGCCTACCAGATCTCGCGGAAGCTCGATCGGGTAAACCAGCGCGACCTGTTGCTGCCGATCGCGCTCGGCTGCGGCCTGGTCTGCGGCCTGATCCTGATCCAGCCCGATTTCGGCACCGCGGTGCTGCTCGGCAGCACGGTGTTCTTCCTGTTGTTTCTCGCCGGGCTCTCCTGGCGTTACGTGGTCGGCGGTTTCGCGCTCGCGGTGCCGCTCCTCTATGCGCTGGTGATCGCCGTGCCCTATCGCCGCGAGCGCTTCTTTGCGTTCCTCGATCCGGAGCGCGATCCGCTCGGCTCCGGCTTCCAGGCGCTCCAATCGCTGATCGCGATCGGCTCGGGCGGCGCGTTCGGCCTCGGCGCCGGACAGAGCCTGCAGAAGCTCTGGTTTCTGCCCCATCCGGAATCGGATTTCGTCTACGCGATCGTCTGCGAGGAGCTGGGGATGGCCGGCGCGCTGTTCGTCATCGGCCTGTTCGGCATCGTCGCCTGGCGCGGCTACGTCGCCGGGGCCAAGGCGCCGGACGATTTCGGCCGCTACCTCGCTTGGGGTTTCACGCTGGTCGTGGTGCTCCAGGCGCTCTTGAACATCAGCGTCGCGCTCGCGCTCTTGCCGACCAAGGGCATTCCGCTGCCGTTCATCTCGTACGGCGGCTCGTCTCTGGTGGTCACGATGACCGCCTGCGGCGTGCTGCTCAACCTGTCGCAACACGGATGAGCGACCCGACCCCTCCCTCGGCTCCGCGCCCCCGCCACGCCCTGCTCGCAGGCGGCGGCACGGGGGGCCATGTCTTCCCGGCGATCGCGGTCGGCCGGGAGCTCGCCGCGCGCGGCTGGACGATCAGCTACGCCGGCTCGAAGACGGGGCTCGAAGCGCGCCTGGTGCCGCAGGAAGGCTGGCCGTTCCATCCGCTGCCCGCCAAGGCGTTCCTCGGCCGCGGAGTCGGCGCGAAGATCGGCGCGCTCGCCACCCTGATCCGGTCGAGCGTCGCGGCGCGCGCATTGGTCAAGCGGCTCGACGTCGACGCCGTGCTCGGCACCGGCGGCTACGCTTCGGCTCCCGCCGTGGTCGGCGCGCGGCTCGCCGGGCGGCCAATCCTGCTGCTCGAATTGAACGCCCGCGCCGGGGTGGCGAACCGGATGCTCGCGCGCTGTGCGACCGCCGCGGCGGTCGCGTTCGAAGACACGCGGCGCGATCTCGCCTGTCGCTCCACGGTCACCGGCGTGCCGGTGCGCGAAGCATTCTTCGCAACCCCAAGCGACCTGCCGAGCGGACCGCCGCGGCTGCTCGTGCTCGGCGGCAGCCAGGGGGCGCGCCAGGTCAACCGCGCGATGCCCGAAGCCGCCCGCCGGCTGTTCGCGGAGATCCCCGACCTCTCGATCCGCCACCAGGCGGGGGGCAAGAACGTCGAAGAGACGCTCGCCGCCTATCGCGCGGCGGGATTGGACGAGGCGCAGCTCGCCCGGGTCGAAGTCGTGCCGTTCATCGAGGATGTCGCGGGAGCGCTCGGCCAGAGCCATCTGATCGTCTCGCGTGCCGGGGCGGTGACCGTCGCCGAGATCTGCGCCGCCGGACGGCCCGCGCTCTTCTTGCCGCTCACGATCGCCAAGGGGCATCAGATCGAAAACGCCCGCCTGCTGGAACGGGCGGGGGCGGCGGAGGTGCTGGTCGAAACGGGCGGGCCGCAAGAAACGGGCGAACCGTTCGCCTCGCGCCTGGCCACGAAGCTGATCGATCTGCTGGCGGATCGCGTGGGCCTCGCGCGCCGCGCCGAAGCGGCCCGGGCGCTCGCCCGGCCGGGTGCCGTCGCGGCGATCGCCGACGAGCTGGAAGCGGTGGCGCGCGGTGCTCGCAAGGGCGAATCGGGAGGGGCGCGATGAGCTTCGCCCAATTCGCCGACCTCTCGCGCATCCATTTCGTCGGCATCGGCGGCGCCGGAATGAGCGGCATCGCCGAGATCCTGCTGGAGTACGACCTGGAGGTTTCCGGCAGCGATCAGGCCGGGGGCGAGGCGACCGAGCGGCTCGCCTCGCTCGGCGCAAAGATCAGCGTCGGCCACGCGGCGGAAAACGTCGATCGGGCCGACGTGGTGGTCATTTCCTCCGCCGTGCCCGACGAGAACCCGGAGATTCGCGAAGCGCGCCGCCGCGGCATTCCGGTGGTCCGCCGCGCCGAGATGCTCGCCGAGCTGATGCGGCTCAAATACGGCCTGGCGATCGCCGGCACCCACGGTAAGACGACCACCACCTCGCTGGTCGGCCACGTGCTCACCGAGGCGGGCCTCGATCCGACCGTCATCGTCGGCGGCCGGGTTCGGGTGCTCGGCACCGGGGCGCGCCTCGGCCACAGCCAATACCTGGTCGCCGAGGCCGACGAGTTCGATCGCAGCTTCTTGACGCTCGCACCGATCATCGCGGTGCTCACCAACATCGACCGCGACCACCTGGACACCTACGGCACGATGGAGGCGATCCTCGACGCGTTCGTCGCGTTCGCCAACCGGGTGCCGTTCTTCGGCCGCGTGCTGGTCTGCCTGGACGACGCCAACGTCCAGACCATCCTGCCGCGGATCGCCGAGCGCCGGATCATCACCTACGGCTTCGCGCCCCAGGCCGATCTGGCGGCCGTCGATCTGGAGCCCACCTTCGGAGCCTCGGGCGGCGTCCGCTTCGGCGTGCGCAGCCGGGAGCGCGGCCTGCTGGGTTCGATCGAGCTGCCGATGCCGGGGCGGCACAACGTCCGGAACGCGCTCGCCGCGATCGGCGTCGGCCTCGTGCTGCGGCTCGAATTCGCCGCGATCGCCGCGGCGCTCGCGACGTTCAAAGGGGTCCACCGGCGGTTCGAGACGATCGGTACCTGGCGCGGCGCCACGGTGGTCGACGACTACGCGCACCATCCGACCGAGGTGACGGCCACCCTCGAAGCCGCGCACCAGAGCTTCCCGCGCGGCAAGGTCCACGCCGTGTTTCAGCCGCACCTCTACTCGCGCACCCAGGATCAGGCCGAGGCGTTCGGCCGCGCTCTCCTGGGTGCCGACCGGGCGGTGGTGACCGACATCTACGCTTCGCGCGAACAACCGATCCCCGGGGTCAGCGCCGAACGGGTGGTCGAAGAAGCGTTGAAGAGCGGGCACCGGAACGTCGTCTACTGCCCCTCGTGGCACGACGCTCAAACCGTGCTCGCCCCCGAAGTTTCGGCGGGCGACCTGGTGATCACGCTCGGCGCGGGCGACATCTACAAACTAGGCCGCGAGCTGGTCGCGGAAACCGCGCCGACCGCGGCGCCCCCGGCGGAGGCCGCGCCATGAGGCACGACGGTTTCGGCGGGGTCGGGCATCCGGAGCCGGGCGGTTCGGCAGGGGACGGCGCGGGCATGGGCGCCAACGTGATCCCGTTCCGCCGTTCCCAGGGCCCGCCGAAGCGCAAGCGGCGGAGCGTCTGGCGCAAGCTGATGCGGCCGCTGGGCTCCGCGCTCGCGATCCTCGGAGTGCCGCTCGCTGGGGGTCTCTGGGTGGCCACCGCGCCGCAGTTCGCGCTCAAGGAGATCGCGATCGAAGGGGCCGGCCGGGTGAGCGAGACCTGGATCCGCGCCCGGCTCGCTCCGCTGCTCGGACGCAACCTGCCGCTGTTGCCGTTGTCCGCGGCGGCCGAGCGTCTCGCGGTCCACCCGTGGGTCGATTCGCTGGAGATCGCCAAGGACCTGCCGGGCCGATTGGTGGTGCGGGTGGCCGAGAAGAAGCCGGCGGTCTTCTTGCGCAGCGGCGGACGCCTGTTCTGGGCCGACGCGACCGGCAAGCCGATCGCGCCGCTTTCCGCCCGGGAAGCGGCGGCGGAAATCGCCCGCGAACGCGCCCTGGCCGAATCGAACGTTGGGCCGGGGGGGCCGGGCGCTCCCGACGGTTTTCTCGTGGTCAGTTTTGCCACGCCGGTGCCGAACGGCGTCGCCCGGGCGCTCGGCGTCGCCGCCGAGTTGGGGCGCGCGAATCCCGACTGGGCGGCGCGGCTGGCCGAGATCGAGGTGTTGGGCGAGGAGGATTTCCGTCTGCGGATCGGCGTTCTGCCGTTCCCGGTGCTGGTCCGCGACGGCGACGTGATCGACAAAGTCCACCGGTTGGAGACGTTGCTCCCAAGGCTTGCCGAGCGTTATCCGACGCTCGCCGCCGTGGATCTGCGCTTCTCCCACCGGATCGTGGTGCAACCTGCGGCTGAAGGCGCGTCGGCCGGCGCGCGCTCGGAAGAAGCCGCTTCGAGATTGGCAAGCTGAGGGTCGGGCCTATGGCGAAACCGGAACCGTATTTCGTAGCGATCGACATCGGGTCGTCCAAAGTGGGCGTGCTGATCGGCCAAAGGGACGCCAAAGGCGGCCTCGAGGTCGTGGGAAAGGGTCTCGCGCCCAATCGCGGCACGCGCAAGGGCAACATCGTCAACGTCGAGGCGACCGTCGAGGCGCTTAAAGCTGCGAGCGAGGAGGCCGAGGTGATGGCCGGCCAGGAGATCTCGCGCGCCTACGTCGGCATCTCGGGCGCCGACATCCGCAGCGTCAACGCCCGCGGCATGGTCTCCGTGGCGCGCAAGGATCGCGAGATCGCGCGCCCGGACATCCAACGCGTGCTCGACGCGGCGAAGTCCGCCGCGCTCCCCTCCGACCGCGAAATCCTGCATGCCATCCCGCAGGAGTTCCTGGTCGACGAGCAGGGGGGGATCGGCGATCCGCTCGGCATGCTGGGCAGCCGCCTGGAGGTGATGGTCCACCTGGTGACCGGCAACATCACCCGCTCGAAAACCTTGCTGACCTGCGTCAACCGCGCCGGCATCGAGGTGATCGAGATGGTCTTCGAGCCGCTCGCGACGGCCGAAGCGGTGCTCACGCCCGACGAGCGGGAGCTCGGCTCGCTGCTGATCGACGTCGGCGCGGGAACCACCGAGTACGCCTTGTTCGCCGACGGCGAAATCCAGTACAGCGCGGTGGCGCCGATCGGCGCGGGGCACTTCACGAACGACATCGCGATGGTGCTGCGCACGCCGTTTGCCGAAGCCGAAAAGATCAAGACGAAACACGGCTGCTGCATGGCGAGCATGGTGACCGACGACGAGGGAATCTCGGTGCCCACGGTGGCGGGAGGCTCCTCGCGCGTGGTGCCGCGCCGCGAGCTGTGCGAGATCCTCCAGCCGCGCGCCGAGGAGCTGTTCGGCCTGCTGCGCGAGGATCTGATGCGTCACGCCTCCGAGGACAGCCTGCGCGGCGGGGTTGTGCTCACGGGAGGCGGCGCGCAGCTCGACGGCCTGTTGGAGCTGACCGAGCAGATGTTCGACGCCGGCGTCCGTTACGGCCTGCCGCGCGGGCTCGGCGGTTTGGTCGACGTAATCAGCAACCCGAGTTGGTCCACGGCCTCGGGGCTGTTGCTCTACGGCCTCGCGGCCGAAGAGTCGCGGCAAGGCAAAGCGCTCAAGAAGAAAGCGGGCTTTTCCGTGCGCGGCGTGATGGGAAGCCTGCGCGGCATGTTCTCGGACCTGCTCTAGGACCTTTAGATCGAATCGAAGAACGAAACGCAGCGGAAAAACGAACCAAGGGGGTAACGCATGATTCTCTTCGACGACCAGGAAGCAGCGAACGAGGAGCTCGAGCACACGATGGTGATGCCGAGCCTCGACATCGTTCCCGCTCGGATCAAGGTCATCGGCGTGGGCGGCGGGGGCGGAAACGCGGTCAACCGGATGATCGATGCCAATTTGCGCGGCATCGAGTTCGTGGCCGCGAACACCGACCTCCAAGCCCTCGCCAAGTGCCGGGCGCGGACCAAGATCCAACTCGGCACGCTCTTGACCAAAGGGCTCGGCGCGGGCGCCGATCCGGAGGTCGGCCGGAAGTCGGCCTTGGAAGACACCGAGCGGATTCTCGAAGTACTGGACGGCGCCGACATGGTCTTCCTGACCGCGGGTCTGGGCGGCGGAACGGGCACCGGCGCGGTGCCGATCCTCGCCTCGCTCGCGGCCGAAATCGGCGCGCTCACCGTCGCGATCGTCACCAAGCCGTTCGGCTTCGAGGGTCGCCGCCGGATGCAGCTCGCCGAGCGCGGGGTGGAAGAGCTGCGCGCGTCGGTCGACACGCTGATCACGATCCCGAACGAGCGGCTGCTCAATTTCGTCGAGCGCGGCACTCCGCTCACCGAGGCGTTCCGGATCGCCGACGACGTGCTGCGCCAGGCGGTGCAGGGGATCAGCGATCTGATCACCGTGCCGGGCGAGATCAACGTCGATTTCGCCGACGTGCGGACCATTATGACCGGCATGGGCATGGCGTTGATGGGCACCGGCGTCGCCCGCGGCGAGAGCCGGGCGATCGAGTCGGCGCAGCGGGCCGTCTCCTCGCCGCTGCTCGAAGAGACCTCGATTCAGGGCGCCAAGGGCGTGCTGATCAACATCAGCGGCGGCCACGACCTGACGCTCCACGAGGTGAACGAAGCCGCGCGGATCATCCAGGAGGCGGTCGATCCGGACGCCAACATCATCACCGGCATGGTGATCGATCCCTCGCTCGACGACGCGATGAAGGTGACGGTGATCGCGACCGGCTTCGATCGGGTGGAAGGGTTGCGCGCCCGGGCGAATCAGCCCGTGCTCGGCGTCCACCGTCCGATGGCGGTGCCGCCGCCGCAGAACCTCTCGCCGCTCGCCCCGGTGCCGAGCCTCGCCGCGGCGCCGGTCTTCGACCGGCCGGAGCCCGAACCGGAGCTGGACGTGCCGTTCTACCGCAAGGTGATCGCCCAGGGACGCGGCGAGGATCCGGGCGGCTTCGGCCCGAACTGGTCGAACGTCGACGACTACGACATCCCGACCGTGCTGCGCAAACAGATGGATTGACCGTAGAGATCGTAGGAGCTGTTGGTGCGGCACCCGTCCGCTCCCCGGCCTTAACCCCCTTGGGGCCGGAAGCGGGCGGGTGTCGGTTGTTGGTCGACCGTTCCCAGTTCGGGAGGAACCTTCCTCATCTGGGAATTTCACACCCCCCACATCCGATATAGTTCGGCTATGAAACTTCTCTACTCGTACCTCCGTCGCTACTGGGGTCTGGTGGCGCTCGCCCTGGTGCTGGCGGCGGTCAATCAGATCTTCTCCCTCCTCGATCCCCTGATCTTCCGTCACGTCATCGACCAATACGCCACCCGCTATAGCGAGTACACGACCGAACAGTTCTTCCGCGGCGTTTCCCTCCTGCTCGCGGCGGCGGTCGGGGTCGCGTTCGTCTCGCGGGTGGCCAAGAACTTCCAGGACTATTTCGTCAATGTCATCACCCAGCGAGTGGGCGCCGATCTGTATTCGGACGGCGTGCGCCATTCGCTGGAGCTGCCCTATTCTCTGTTTGAGGACCAGCGGAGCGGCGAGACCCTGGGGCGGCTTCAGAAGGTGCGATCCGACGTGGAGAAGCTGATCGCGATCGCGGTCAACCTGCTGTTCACGACGCTGGTCGGCGTGGTCTTCGTGATGATCTACGCCTTCAGCGTGCATTGGATCATCGCGCCGGTCTACCTGCTGACCGTGCCGCTGATCGGCATCCTGAGCTCGGTGCTCTCCAAACGGATCAAGAAGATCCAGAAGGTCATCGTCGCCGAAACGACCGCGCTGGCGGGTTCGACCACCGAATCGTTGCGCAACATCGAGCTGGTCAAGAGCCTCGGGCTCGCGCGGCAGGAGATCGGCCGGCTGAACGCGACCACCGCGAAGATCCTCAAGCTGGAGCTCAAGAAGATCAAGTCGCTCCGCCTGTTGAGCTTCATCCAGGGCACGCTGGTGAACGCGCTACGCACGTCGATCCTGTTCCTGATGCTCTATCTGATCTACACCCAACAGATCACGGTGGGGCAGTTCTTCTCGCTGTTCATCTACTCGTTCTTCATCTTCGGGCCGCTCCAGGAGCTGGGCACGGTGATCAACACCTACCGCGAGACGGAAGCGTCGCTCGAAATGTTCCAGGGCGTGCTCGCCACTCCGATCGAGGCGAAGCCGGCGAACCCGTTGCGCCTGGGCGACTTGACCGAGCTCGATTTCGAAAGCGTCGGCTTCACCCACCAGACCGCCTCGGCCCCCGCCCTTTCCGACGTTTCATTCTCGATTGAAAGAGGCGAGACAGTGGCGTTCGTCGGCCCGTCAGGCTCAGGCAAGACGACGCTGGTCAAGCTGCTCGTCGGTCTTTATTCGCCCGGTCTCGGCCGTGTCCTCTACAACGGCAAGGCCGGCGGGGAGATCGACCTCGACGAGCTGCGCACGCAGATCGGTTTCGTCACCCAGGACACCCAGCTTTTCTCCGGTTCGATCCGCGAGAACCTGGTGTTCGTGAACCCGGAGGCGACCGATGCCGAGTGCTTGGACGTCCTCCACAAGGCGGCCTGCGAAAGCCTGCTCGCGCGCGCCGACCGCGGGCTCGACACGGTGATCGGCGAAGGGGGCGTCAAAGTCTCCGGCGGCGAAAAGCAACGTCTGTCGATCGCCCGGGCGCTCCTGCGCCGGCCGCGCCTGCTGGTGTTCGACGAGGCGACCTCGTCGCTCGATTCGCTGACCGAAGAGGAGATCACCGACACGATCCGCGAAGTGGCGTCGAGCCAGGTGATCACGATCCTGATCGCCCACCGGCTCTCGACCATCATGCACGCCGATCGCATTCACGTTCTGGAGCACGGCCGCATCGTCGAATCAGGCCGCCACGACGAGCTGCTCGCGCTCAAAGGCCTCTACTTCGCCATGTGGCGCCAGCAGATCGGCGAGCGGCGGCCGACTCTGGTGCCGACGCCACGGCCGGCAGCTCTGGCGGCGGCCGGGTAGGACTCTAGGGGGCACCCCTCGCCGCTAGCTAAGCTAGCTAGCTAAGGTGTGCCCCTAGCGACCACTGAGCAACGAAATCAGGCGGTCGGGTCGTTCTTGGAAACAAGAGGGAAGCCCCGATTGACACCTGTGGGCACCAGACTTACCCTCTCTCGGCCCCTTGGGCCTAGAGTCATGACTTATGCCGACGATCTTTCGCAGCGGTCCGTACCGCTTCTTCTTCTACTCGGGCGACCGAACCGTGCCGACGCCCGCAGATCGACTCCAGCCCTCAGCAGTTGCAAGCCGTGCAGCCCGTCCTGGTACAGGCGTTGCACTCCGAACCAATGATGGTGTCACCGCAAGCGATCGTCGTCGCTCCGACCACCTTCAGTCCGGGGCTCTCCAGCATGGAGAGAGTCTCACGATGCAGACATAGCTTCTTGGCCCTCTTCACAGGTGTGCTCCTTTCGCCCAAACGCTCGGGCTTCATGCCCGAACATATAATCAATTATACTAACCCTATGCGACGGCGTGGGGGCAATTACACGCATCCATCGAGGACGGCAACCCATCCGCCCACCCCTGCAAACCCAATCGTCCGTGGCGACGACCACCGCCCCGCCCTCTCAAGCTCCACCTGCCACGAGGACGGCCACCGTCCCCCCAAGCCGCTGACGCACACGCCTCCGCGCGAGATCCACAGGACGCCCACCTTTCACCCGGTCGTGCTGACGCACGCCCCCATCTCCTTCAAGGCCGGCCGGCGAGATTGGGCCGCCTAGGCCTCAGAGCGCACCCGCGCCGGCTCACCGAAGAAGAGGCCACCGAGATGGGCGTCCCAAAGGAGACCGGCCTCCCATTTCTCTTCGTCGTAGTCATAGAGGTTGTAGTGGACCGTCTCAACGCTTCCGTCGCTGTGGTTGACCAAGCGCCTCCTGACCTCCTGCGGGACTCGAAGGCGAGCCAGGGAGGTCAGGAACGTCGTCCGGAGATTGCGTGCGACGAAGGGGAAACCCACCCTAGCTGCGACCCGTGCACAGAACTCCTGGATGGAGAGGTGATAGAGCGGCCTATCCGGGCGGCGATCGCTGGCGAAGACATAGGTCTTGCCGGCGGTCACGCGCTCGACGCGCGGCAGCACGTACTCGGTCCAAAGCGGAACCAGCGGGACGCGGTGGTCCCGTCCGGTCTTCGTATACAGGCGCCGCCCGATATAGCCCGGCAGATTCCACCACTGCGGCTCGAGATCCTGGCGGCGCATGCCGATGGTTTCGGTTCGCTGCCCCAACAAGAGGCGCGAAAGAAGCGTCATGGCCAGGAGATCCGTGGAGCCGTCGCGCCCGCGCTTCTTGGGCGGAGGAGTGTCGGCGATAGGCGACCTCGTCGCTCGACTCGCTGACCGAAGAGGAGATCACCGACACGATCCGCGAAGTGGCGTCGAGCCATGTGATCACGATCCTGATCGCTCACCGGCTTTCCACCATCATGCACGCCGACCGTATCCACGTCCTGGAGCACGGCCGCATCGTCGAATCCGGCCGACACGACGAGCTGCTCGCCTTGAAAGGACTCTACTTCGCCATGTGGCGCCAGCAGATCGGCGAGCGGCGGCCGGGGGCTCACTCGACCGCAGGCACCTCGCTCCCGAACACATACCTCTCGAACCAGGGGCGCCAGGGCTTGCCGGTCAGCTCGTCGAGAATGGCGACCACGTCCCTCGTGCGGGTGATCTGGAAATGTCGATCGGCCAGGATGCGGCGGAGCCAGGTGAAGAAGAGCCGGTCGCCGTCGGGCAGATTCCCTGCGTGCCGTTCGAGCTCTTTGCGCAGCGCGTGGAGGACCAGGGGCCCTTTGCCGTAGAGCAGGGAACGGCGCGTCGCGAAATCATCTCCATTCGTAACCGGCATACGATTCGCGAGAAAGACGCTCGCCGCCGCGTCCGAGCCCAAGGAACGGGTGAGGTTTTTCCACTCCCCCAATTGAGATCGCCAAGCGGCCTCCCGTTCGCTCGGGCTGGTGGCGAGCAAACTGCTGCAAACCGAGGAGACGTACTCGGCGAAGCTTTCCGACAGCCATTCCTCCTCGGACTCGTTGATCCGCGCGACGTGGGGAAACCAACCGTGCGCCACCTCGTGGGTGAGGCGACCGTCGACGTCGGCGAGCATCGCCCGCGCCAGGTCTTGCCGGGTCGGCATCGCCCGTACCCGCGCCTTGCTCAAGAACGCCTCTTTGGTGATGAAGATCATGCCCGGAGGCGCTTGGCCCCAGCCCCATTCGTTGACTTCGAGCAGGTGCAGTTCGGAAAACGGATAGGCGGAAGCCAACAGGTCTGTGAGGCACTTCTTCGCCCCCAGGACCACTTGTCCCGCATGCTCCAACTCTCCCGGCAGACGGGACCCGTAGGTCGAGATCCCAATCGTGAAGTCGCCTTCCGTGGCCGTGGCGGTGGCGTACTTGCCGGCTCCGATGTAGGCGACCGACATCGGCCCGGCCAAGTCCGTGACGACGCGGTTCGTCCGCGCAGTCTCCGTTCGTTCGAGCGTTTTGCCGGGTGCGAAGGGGGTGAATGGCTTGCGCACCTCCAGCGCGATGTGGAAGCTCGAAGCCGGCGCGGACCCCGCCCCGGTGGGCCAGGGGTACCAGGGGATTCCGCCGACCCGCCAATAGTTGTCGCCGTTCGGGTGGGCCAGCAGCTCGCCCGACCAGACCGTCTCCACCTCGACCGTTTGGCCCTGGGCCGCCGCCGCGGGCAGCGCGATCAGAAGATGGTTGCGATCCGCAATGTAGTTCGCCTTCTGCCCTCCCACGCTCACCCGTTCGAGAGTCGCCGGGCGAAGCGTGCCGGCGCCGTTCGCCGTATCGGTAAGGAGGGCAAGCGCGAGCACCTTGAGCCCCGGCGCTCTCGCTTCCAGCCGGACCCGGCTCACCACCCGCGCCCGCTCCCCCGGCTCTTCGTGGACGTCGAGATCGGTCGCGACGCTCACCCATTCGAGCGCCGCGGGCGCATCCCACCAAGAGCGGCCGATCGGCTGGGTGGCGATCTCGACGTCGCTCCAGCGCCCACGGTACGAGCTGGCGATCCCCTCCGTTTCC
>Ga0068860_100002207_pt1 | contig 20490 bp, 16 predicted proteins | sample KBSSwiS32_FD_66597 | JGI IMG/M metagenome (GOLD analysis project Ga0068860, IMG submission 66597) | Switchgrass rhizosphere microbial communities from Kellogg Biological Station, Michigan, USA - KBS Switchgrass S3-2 | ecosystem: Host-associated > Plants > Roots > Rhizosphere > Soil ...
GTAATACCATCAGTACTGCTCCATACATCAAAAACATTATTTTGATAATCACCCCCAATAACATAAAGCGTGGAATCAGGTTTAGCTATCCCGAAAGTATGCCTGCCGTGCCAGGGAGCATCCGGCATTTTTGTCCATGTTGATAAATTCCCATTACTTCTATAAACATCATTATAAGTTTGTATGGGATCTGCTGTCCATCCGCCATAACTATAGATATAATCTCCCATTTGCATCATTTTAGTTCCATCCCGCGCAAAATCTGTAACTGCGGTACTTCGTTGAGTCATTTCATAATGATAGGCGTCACCGGTTGTAAAATTCCATATAAAGTTACTTTTAAGAGAAATCCCCGAAAGATTTTTAACTCCGGTAGTTATTGTGCCTGTATATGTTGCGTTAGGACTGAAATCATCGTCGGGTATAAAAACTGCAGTCTTATTACTATAAGAGACTGTTCCCGGAATATTTATATTTCCGTTTCGCAAAATAAAATCAGAAGTAGTGATCGTTGTAGAATCCATTGCCTGGCTGAAGGAAGCATATATCCTGCTATCTGTGCTAACGTTTGCGGAATCATTAGCTGGTTGAATAAAAGTTATAAAAGGAGTAGTTTTTTGAGTTACTACAGAATCAACTGGAAGGGCTCCTTTTTTGCACCCAGCTATAGAAATCAAAAACAGGAAATATAATATCCTGCAGAATTTCAAATGAAATCCATCATCATGGGGTATTGATATACTTTTACTACTCATTATTATTCAATATTCAGATATATATTAAGCTGTTAATCACCATGTCAACTAAACAAAATTTTTTCTGATATATTGTTGAATTAAAGAATAAAATTTTGTTTAAAAATAAAAAAGCAGGTTGGTATAACAAAAAAAAATACTATAACCTGAAATATGCAACTTATTTCCGGACCTTAATCCCTTTTGGAGCAATGAGGTTATTGATTATAAGTTTTAAATAACTGAAACAGAACAAGTAATTAATCTTCGTAAATAAAGGGTAATTTCGCCCCTTATTTTTTTAAGATGCATTATTAAGTAAAATAATAATGAACATATTACGGCAGAAAACTTAATAATAAACTCTCAGGAAGGGTTAAATCAATACATCATTGAAAGAATTTATTTTTTCTAATAAAATATCTATTAATGGATCTTAAGAATTCAAAATGCCTGGTTATAGGCGGTGCAGGGTTTATAGGAAGTTTTGTAGTAAAAGAATTGTTGAAAGAAGCTGTTTCAGAGGTGGTTATTTACGACAATTTTGCACGGGGGAAAATGGACAATATTAAAGATGCCTTAGCCGATAAACGATGTACAATTTTCCCTTTAGGAGGTGACATACGAGAAACCGATGTACTGAATGAAGCTATGAAAAATGTGGATTACGTTTTTTGTCTTGCTGCTATGTGGTTACTGCACTGTAAAGATTTTCCCCGTACTGCTTTTGAGGTAAACATCGCAGGGACTTTTAATGTGCTGGAAGCATGTGTAAACAACCGTATTAAGAAACTAATCTGGTCTTCTTCAGCTTCAGTGTATGGCGATGCTGTCGAATTACCAATGAAAGAGGATCATCCTTTTAACAATAAAAATTTTTATGGTGCAACAAAAATTGCCGGAGAGGCTATGGCCACAGCCTACAACGATCGCTATGGGTTGCAGGTTTTAGGACTGCGGTACATGAATGTCTACGGGCCGGGGCAGGACCAGTATGCTGCTTACACCGGCGTAATACCTACCATGCTTAATAAAATTGATGTAAACGAGGCCCCGGTAATAAACGGCGATGGCAGCCAGGCTTATGATTTTATTTATGTAGAAGATGCGGCAAGATGTAACGTAGATGCTTTAAAAAGTGAGGTACCTTTTGGTTTTTATAATGTAGCTACTGAATTGCAGACATCTATAAAAGACTTGTGTGATACGATTTTAAACTTAAAAAAATCCGGCTTAAAAGTTACTTACAAACCCTACAGCGTTGACGATGCAAGGGCCCTGGTACAAAATCGCATTGGCTGGGCCGCTAAAGCAAAAAAAGATCTTGGATTTGAATATAAATTTTCTCTTAAAGAAGGTTTATTGAAGTTAATTGAATGGAGAGATAGCGAAAAAATAAAATTGTAAGAATGGAAAAAAGAAATATTCTCATTTCATTACCCAGCATGGATGAGGAAGAATGGGAAGCATTAAAAGCGCCTATAGAAAGCGGGTGGATTACACAAGGGCCTAAGGTAAAAGAGTTCGAAACCATGTTTGCAAAACGCCACAATGTAAAGCATGCCTTAGCTGTCTCTAATTGTACCACAGCATTGCATCTGGCATTAATTGCCTGTGGCGTAAAAGAAGGCGATGAAGTCATTGTGCCTGCATTCACATGGGTGGCCACCGCCAATGCAGTAATGTATTGCAACGCTACTCCTGTTTTTATTGATATTGACCCCCTGACATTTAATATAGACGTAACACAAATAAAAAATAAGATTACTTCAAAAACTATAGCCATTATACCTGTTCACCTCTTTGGCTTGTGTGCTGATATAGATTATATAAAAGCAAATTTTCCTGATCTGAAAATTGTGGAAGATGCTGCTTGTGCAGCAGGTTCAGCTCTACAAGGCAGGCCTTCAGGCAGTATGGGAGATATAGGGTGCTTTTCTTTTCATCCACGTAAATCCATTACCACGGGTGAAGGCGGAATGCTTACAACTAATAACGATTCCATTGCCGAGAATTTGAATAAGTTAAGGAATCATGGCGCGTCTATTTCTGAGGAACAAAGGCACCACGGGCCAAAGCCATATATTCTTTCAGCATTCGATATCGTAGGATATAATTATCGCATGACTGATTTGCAGGGAGCCCTTGGAACGGTGCAAATGAAAAAACTGGACCGGTTTATTGATGAAAGACAAACCTGGGCTGATTATTATTCAGAGCAATTAAAAGATATTGTATGGCTGCGCACACCACAGGTTCCTGAAGGATATAAGCATGGCTGGCAATCTTATGTTGTTTTTATTGATGAACAAAAATCGCCTTTAAAAAGAAATGATATGATGGAAGTGCTTCAGCAAAAAGGAATAAGTACAAGGCCCGGAACGCACGCAGTACATATGCTTGGTGCCTATGCCAATGCTTTCTCCATTAAACCTGAAGATTTCCCGGGAGCATTTGCTGCGGATCAATATAGCATGAGCATTCCCCTGCACAATAAAATGGTAAAAGAAGATTTTGACTATATCATTGAAGCCTTACATTCATTCTAACAGCAATTATGGTTTTGCAATCAATATTTGAATCGGCCTTTATCCGGGGTACTTTAAAAAACAGGTTATGTGTGGTATAGTAGGAATATTTAATATCAATCAACAACCTGTATCAACACAGGAAATTAAATTAATGGCTGATGCCTTATCTCACCGGGGCCCCGACGGTGAAGGCATTTTTATAGAAGAAAATATTGGTTTGGGCCACCGGCGACTGGCGATATTGGATGTGTCTCCCAGGGGGACTCAGCCTATGATATCACATAACGGGGAATGGATAATTATTTTTAATGGTTGCATCTATAATTATATTGCCCTGAAACTGGAGCTACAATCCAAAGGCCATAGCTTTATTTCTTCGTCGGATACCGAAGTCATAACAGAAGGACTTGCAGAATATGGATCATCCTTTTTTGAAAGGCTCGACGGTATGTTTGCAATCGCTGCATGGAACAAAATGCAAAAGAAATTATACCTCACCCGTGACCGTTATGGTATAAAGCCTTTGTACTATTGGTTTAATGAAAAAACAATTGTTTTTGCCTCTGAAATAAAAGCCATACTAAAGCATCGTGATTTTAAAACATCATTAAATTTCGATGCCCTGAATGAATATTTCACCTTTCAGAATCTTTTTACATTTCAAACTTTATTTAAAGGCGTGTATTTATTACCTCCCGCTAATACGGTTTCAATTGATAATCTAACCACCGAAATAAAACATCATTCCTGGTGGGATTACAATTTTACAGAGCCTGACAATACCATGACATTTGAAGATTCAGTTAGTGAAACTGCCCGTCTTTTTAAACGGGCTGTTGCCCGCCAGATGGTTGCTGATGTACCTGTGGGCTCTTATCTTTCCGGTGGTATGGATAGCGGTTCTATTACCGCCATAGCATCCCGGCATGTAAGCAGGCTCAGCACATTTACCTGCGGTTTTGATATGAGCGAGGTAACCGGTGTAGAAGCCAACTATGATGAAAGAAGAGACGCAGAATTAATGGCCAATCATCTAAAAACGGAACACTATGAACAGGTGATGAATGCCGGTGATTTGAGATGGTCATTACCGAGAGTGGTATATCACCTGGAAGATTTGAAGGTAGGGATGAGCTACCCCAATTACTATATTTCAAGGCTGGCATCAAAATTTGTAAAGGTTTGCCTGCAGGGGACCGGGGGTGACGAATTATATGGTGGCTATCCCTGGCGCTATTACAGGGTATTCCATTCGCTCAATCAAAAAGATTATTTTGATCAATATTATAATTTCTGGCAGCGGCTGGTGCCTGATAAAGGCAAACACGAATTATTTACACCTGTTGTAATCTCAGGCATCAGCGATATAGAAGAGCCGAGAAAAATTTTTGAAAGGGTCTTTACATTTAATAACTCTCTAAAGTATGATACACCGGAAGAGCATATCAACAACTCTTTATACTTCGAAATAAAAACCTTTTTGCCCGGGTTATTTATAGTGGGCGACAAGCTTTCAATGGCTAACGGGCTTGAAGAGAGATTTCCGTTTATGGATAACGATCTTGTGAATTTTGCTCAAAAAATTCCGGTTAAATATAAGTTGGGTAATTTTGAGAAAATGATGAGGATTGATGAAAATGAATTGAGGGACAAAAGAAAATTGTATACTCAATATGATGATGGTAAAAATGTTTTACGTAAGGCAATGATGGATTTCATCCCCGAAAAAATTATCAACCGGAAAAAACAGGGGTTTTCAGCACCGGATGAAAGCTGGTACCGTGGTGAAAATGCACAATATGTAAAAGAATTACTATTAGGAAAAAATATTGCTTCAGCAGAATTTATTAATCCTGAATATGTAAAAAATATAATTGAAGAGCATATGGATCATAAAATAAATCACAGGTTATTATTATGGTCGTTGATGTGTTTTGAATGGTGGTGCAGAATATTTTTAAAAGGAGAAAAAGTGATATGAGTTACAGCCAGTTTATCCTTAAGAAATCAAACAGTATAGGTTATGAAGCTTGATCAGATCAAAAAGCATTGGGAAGAAGCCGGTAAAGAATTATCCTTTTCAAGTAAAGTGACACCAACCAGCAGAGACCCTTATTTAGGAAATGCAGAAAGGAATTTTATACTCCGGCATCTTTCAAAAAATCAAAATGTTCTGGAAATAGGTTGCGGCGATGCTTATCATACCGTTCAATACTGTAAAAAAGTTAAGCATATAACGGGGCTTGACGTTGCGGATACCTTAATTCAACTTGCAAAATTAAGGGCAAAAAAAGCACGTATTAACAATGCAGATTTTATTACAGGGTCAATATTGGATATTGACGATCTTGTAAAGGATAAAAAAATAGACTGTATTATCTCTCAGCGATGCCTGATTAACCTTCCTGATTGGAATACCCAAAAGGAAGCCATTTTAAAATTGTATAATATCCTTCCAAAGGGAGGTTATTTCTTAATGACCGAGGGGTTCCAGGACGAGCTGAATAACCTTAATGCTGCAAGAAAAAATGTCGGGCTTTCTAAAATTAATGTTGTCAGTTATAACCGTAATTTTCTGCATAGCGAATTCGATAGCTTTGTAAAAAAACATTTTATCATAGAAAAAATCCATAATTACGGATTGTATTTTTTTTTATCCAGGTTATACCATCCTCTAAACGTATATCCCGACCTTCCCAGGCATGATTCAAAGCTCAATGAAACAGCAGGCATTTTAAGCGATTTATACAGTAACAAAAAAGTCTTTGAGGAATACAGCTATAATTTGCTTTATATCCTCAAAAAGAAATAGAATAATATGGATACGTTGAAGAGTTCATTACAGGATATATTTGAAAGACCGATAAATGTTAAGGATAATTATATCAGCTATGTAATTTCCGGAAAACAGGTAGATCATAACCAGAGCCAGACTGAAGCCATATTTAGCAACAAATGGATAGCCGCACACCAGTATGACGCTATAGAGAAAATGTATGAATTTCAATGTAAGTGGTTTCTTAATTTATATGGGTTTGAAACTGAGGTTAACCTGGTCAAATATCTATCTGATAAATATCTTATCCTTGATACGGGTTGCGGATTAGGATATAAATCGGCATGGTTTGCTACACTGGCACCGCATGCAACCGTTATAGGCATTGATATTTCTGATGCCCTGGATATTTCTGCAAAAAATTTCAATCTTCCTAACCTTTATTTTATAAAAGGGGATATTGCAGATACCGGTTTAATAAATGAGACAATAGATTTTGTAGTATGCGACCAGGTAATTATGCATACGGAAATTCCTGAAAAAACATTTAGACATTTATCCCGTATTACAAAGATGGGTGGAGAGTTTGCCTGCTATGTCTATTCAAAAAAAGCCTTGCCCCGGGAACTCCTGGATGATCATTTCCGCAGAGCAACCCATAACATACCAGATGAACAGATGTGGCAATTTTCTGAGCAATTAACTGAACTTGGAAAGCGGCTAAGTGAATTAAAAATAAGTTTTGAAGCACCGGATATTCCCTTACTGGGAATTAAAGGCGGTAACTATGATATTCAGCGATTCATTTACTGGAACTTCTTAAAATGTTTTTGGAAAGAAGACTGGGGTTTTGAATTAAGCAAGGCCACTAATTATGACTGGTATGCCCCCAGTAATGCAAAGCGGTTCTCAAAGGAAGAATTTCTTAAAATGGTTACTGATAATCATCTTGAGGTAATTTATTTTCATGAGGAAGACGCTTGCTATTCCGGAAGATTTTTAAAAAAATAATTATGCCAGATTCTTTAGTAATAGAACAAAATACAGATTCCACTTATCAAACATCTGATGGCAAACGGATTTGCTCAAGATGTATTTATGATGAATCAGTGCCATCAATAACATTTGATCATAACGGGATCTGTAATTATTGCCATATGATCGATTCATTAATAGAGGAGTATCAAACAGGTAAGCCAGGGGGCGAAAACAGAATATTGGAGATTGTCGAAAGAATAAAAAAGGATGGCAAGGGCAAAGCGTATGATTGTGTTGTAGGAGTAAGCGGGGGAACTGATTCCTCTTATATGTTGTTTTGGGCAATAAAAAACAATTTACGACCGCTTGCTGTTCACTATGATAATACCTGGAATACCGCTATTGCTACAGAAAACATAAGAAAGATATTAACGCATTTAAAAGTTGATCTGTACACACATGTGGTTAACAATAAGGAAATGGACGATATCTATCGTTCCTTTTTCCTGGCGGGCGTCCCTGAAATTGATTCGCCTACGGACCTCGCTTTAGCCGAAATTATGTACCGTGCCGCCGATAAATATGGCATTAAGTATGTCTTGGAAGGGCATTCATTTGTTGCTGAAGGCATAACGCCTTTGGGGAAAAATTATTTCGATGGAAGATATATCGCTTCTATACATAAAAGATTCGGGAAAGTAAGGATGAAAACTTTCCCTAATATGCCTTTTTGGACATTCATAAAATGGATCGCACTAAAGCGAATCAAAAAGATTCGCCCATATTGGTACATGAAATATTCTAAAGAAAATGCCAAAAAATTTCTTGCAGAAGAATGCGGATGGCAATACTACAAAGGCCATCACCTGGAAAATAGAATGACCGCATTTAACCATAGCTACTATTTCCCCGTCAAATTTCACATTGATTACAGGAATAACACTTTAAGCGCCGCAGTAAGAGCCGGAGAAATTTCAAGGGAAAGGGCATTAGACGAATACCATAATAATATCCCATACCTCGAGCCGGAATTATTGGAGTACTTTAAAAAAAGACTGGAATTCACAGAAGAAGAATTTAAAAATATTATGAACCAACCCCCGAAATACTGGACGGACTATCCAACATATAAAAAGACCTTTGAAATATTACGTCCGTTTTTTTATATAATGATGAAGGCCAGCCTGGTTCCCAAAAGTTTTTATTTGAAATACTGTTTCCCCGTAAAATAAGATAATGATGACAATTGTGAATTATGGTATGGGGAATTTAGGGTCGGTACAAAATATGTTTAAACGTATTGGTGTAGGTACAGAAATTACAGGCGACATAAACAAAATAGAAAAAGCCCGGAAATTATTATTGCCAGGGGTTGGAGCATTTGGTGCAGCAATGCAAAGGATAGAAGAAAGTGGGTTAAGAAATATTTTAGATAAAAAAGCCCTAGTCGAGAAAATTCCAGTCCTGGGCATTTGCCTTGGAATGCAATTGCTAACCCGCTCAAGTGAAGAAGCATCTTTACCCGGATTAGGTTGGATACCTGCACAGACTTTAAAATTTAGTTTTCCGGGAAATTCAGCATTAAAAGTTCCGCATATGGGATGGAACAATGTTCATCCCCTGAAAACAAGTAAGCTCACAGCAAGCTTTAATGACGAAACACGTTTTTATTTTGTCCATTCCTATTATGTAAAAGCAGATAACGAGGAAGATGTTTTAACAACTACCCATTATGGTATAGATTTCGACTCTATCATACAGCATGAAAATATATATGGCGCCCAGTTTCATCCTGAAAAAAGCCACAAGTTTGGAATGAGATTATTAGAAAACTTTGCAAGAATTTAATATGCTGAAAACCCGTATTATCCCCTGTCTCCAACTCATTAATGAAAGTCTTGTAAAAACAGTAAAGTTTAATAAATATGGTTACATCGGAGATTATATTAACACAGTAAGAATTTTCAATGAGCTGGAAGTAGATGAATTATGCTTCCTTGATATAAGGGCAAGCAGGGAAAGGCGTACACCGAATATTGAGATACTGCACCAGATCGCAGATGAATGTTTTATGCCTTTGTCTTACGGAGGCGGAATTAATACCTTTGAAAGTGCAAAACAAATTCTTTCTATCGGTTTTGAAAAAGTAATCCTGAATACCGCAGCAGCAAAAAATCATGAACTGGTAACAAAAATCTCCGAACATTTCGGAGCACAGGCTATAGTGGTGTCTATTGATGTAAAAAAAAATATGAGGGGATACCAGGTTTATATTAATGATGGTACTGAAAAATTACATATCGATGTTCTTGATTGGGCAAAACAAGCAGAGCAACTAGGGGCTGGTGAAATATTATTAACTTCAATGGACAGAGATGGAACATGGAGTGGCTTTGATGTTGAGATTACCAGGACGGTTGCTGCTTCTGTTGGCATACCGGTAATTGCAAATGGTGGTGCCGGCAGTATTGAACACATAGCAGAAGTGGTAAAAAATGGGATGGCCTCAGCAGTGGCATTAGGAAGCATGCTCGTATATCAAAAAAAAGGAATGGGAGTTTTGGTAAATTTTCCCGATAAAGAAAAATTAGAGCAGATTTTAGAAAAATAGAAAGGCTTAATGCATTAAATATAAAATTAAAGATTTGTAGAATATGAGGATAGCTTTTTATGGCAATATTTGTAATAATTTATACATTGTTTGTAAGGCATTAAAAAAATATAGTGATATTGATGTTCATTTATATCTAGCCGGCCAGGTTGATATTCAAAACCGGCCGGAAAGTGAAGATCCGGAATTGGAAAATAATTATCCTTACTGGATACATAAAGACAATAAATGGAATCCGAAATTAGCCATATCAAAGAGAAGCCGTTCTTTCATCAGGGAATTGAATAAATATGATATCGCAATATTATCAGATTTGGGACCTGCCCTAAGCCCGTATTTAAAAGCAAAAACGGTTTTTTTCACGACAGGGGCCGATCTGACCCGCTTTCCCTTTCCTTTAAAATTTCTGAATTTATATAAAGGGTTTGATAAAATAAAATTTTTGGTATTGGGCTATTATCAAAGAAGGGGAATTAAAAACATTGACCAAATATGGACACAGCCTTTCTCTCCATTTATCAATTCATTGAAACAATTAAAAATCAAACCCGAAAAAATAAAAAATGCTTATTTTCCTATAATAGTCGACACTGAAAAAATAAAATATCGCGATGATGCCGCTTCAGCAATAGCGCCTGAAATATTGAGACAGCTTTCTCCTTTTAAGTTCATTATTTTTCATCCTGCCCGTTTTATGATAAAGAGGGATAAAAAAATGATTGAAAATGGCCTGACAAAATTTAATGATACGCTTATTTATGGATTTTCAAAATTTATAAAAGAGAATAATGTTACTGATGCGTGCCTGGTAATGATAGATAGGAAATTTTCAGGTGACATAGATGAGGCAAAACAAATTATAAACACAGAAGGAATAGAAAAATATTGTGTCTGGATCAAAGGAAAAACTGATGAAGGATTTACTAAAAACGAGTTGGTGGATTTATATTCTTATTCCAATGTAATAGCCGATTCATTTGAAAAAATAGGTTGGATAGGCTCCATTGTTGTGGAAGGATTAGCATGCTCCAGGCCTGTGATTCATTCAATAAATGATGAAATAAATAACGCGCTATATGGTTGGCATCCTGTATTAAATGCTTATACTCCCGGTGAAGTAAATGAACAAATTAAAAAATTATATTTAAACCCGGAATTGCAAAAGGAACTGGGAAGTTTAGGAAGAAAATGGGTTGAACTATTTCATTCCCCTGAAAATGCCTCAAAAAAATATGTAGAAGAATTAAAAAGGCTCCTGGACTAAAATTGTTACTGCTCCATGCTCAAAACCACCCTCAAATACTTAATTAAGGATTCCGCGTTTTATGGCCTTGGAAACGGAGTTTCAAAATCACTCCAGTTAATTACACTACCCCTCGTTGTAAAAAGTGTAAGCAATACAGATTTTTCCAATTGGAACATGATACAGGCGTCCACTGCAATAATAGCAGGGATAGTCTTATTTGGAATGGACTCCGCTGCAGCACGGTTTTATTATGATGTAAAAACAAGTAATGAAAAGAAACAAATTTTTACAAATTCATTGCTTATACAAATTTTATTATCAGTTATTCTTTTGCCTTTATCTTTTGCGGCGATACTTCCTTTGGAAAGGTTTTCAGGTATTGCCGATCATTACAGGAACGATCTTATAATTATGCTTCTATGGATGCCGGCTGCTGCCGTCACGAATTTTTTTATAGGCTGGTTTAAATGGACATTTCAAAAATGGAATTTTTTTATTTTAACCTTTGGTTTCGCGCTTCTTAATCTGTTACTCTTATTATATTTCACACTCGCCGGCACACTTACTATTCACCGTGTGGTCCAAATTACACTCTTTTGTCAATGCATAATGGTTATATATGCAGTTCTCATCTCAGGAAAATATTTAACGAAATCTGTTTCATTTAAACTGTCAAAAGAATTATTAAAGTATGGCGGTCCTTTAATGATTGTTACTGTTCTCGGAATATTGCGTGCTTCACTCGACAGGTTTTTTTTAGTGCATTATATAAATGATAATGATTTTGCCATGTACAGCTTTGCGCAAAAATTATCAACCATTATATTCCTGGCAGTAACTGCATTTGATTTTGCTTTTAATCCGCTTGTATTTTCTATGTGGGAAAAGCCCGAAGCTAAAATGGTGTTTAGCAAAATTCAATCCTTATACATTATGGGCATGGTAGGCATGAGCTTAATGATAATGAGCTGCAGTGTGCCTCTTATTATTGGCATGGGGAAAGCATCCTATGTAGCCGCGGCCTACTTCCTGCCGTTTATGCTATTTGCCAACTTTGCTTATGGGTTAATCAATTTTGCATTTATAGGAATTAATTATTCAAAAAAAACTTACTTATTGCTCATTTTGATCGTGATTGCACTTTCTGCAATGGCTCTTTTTAACTTATTATTGATAAAGAACCTTACCATCTATGCAGCTTCAGCATCCTTGTTGTTCGCAAATATTATTTTAGTTGTTTTGGGTTATATTTTTTCTGCCCCGCATTATCACATAAAATATAATTTCAAAAAAGACATTCCGGTATTTCTGTTGGGGCTGCTGTTAAGTTTTCCTTTTGGTTTTGTAAAACTATATTCAAACATCTATTGGGATGCGGCAATTAAACTACTTATCAGTGGCGCTTTATTTTTAATTCTTACGCGGCTGTTTTTCTATAGTGAAATGAAGCTGGTAGTAAATAAGTTCTTAGGAAAAGATAAACCGGTTGTTGAGCTTTAAATAGTTTATAGAGACGGTTAAACACTGATTTTTTCACCCTTTTTATCAAAAAATATTATCAGCAGGAAAGAAAATAAAAAGGGCTGGAATGGAATGGCATAGCGGATAAGAGTGCCAAAATTAAATGAAATAAATCCCACTATCGGTGCAAACACAAGGGTGAATACAAGACAGAAAACAAGTATTGGGTTTTTATTGCAATACCTGATTATTTTCAAAAGTCCCGCCCTGAACAAAACCAGTAAAACCAAAATAAATGTAGCAAAGCTCTGAAGGAAATTCAGAATCATAAGGACATTGGTACATTCCCATATATATGGACGAAAAAGTGCAACATTTAATGCCAGGAAATAATTTTTTAGGAAGTCTCCCGCATTCAGGCCGCTAATTCCCGGAAGCGTATAAGCAGATCCTCCATAGGTTTCATTTATAGAAGTCATAACATTCTGCAGATTTTCCCCTTTGGTGAGATAATCTGTAATACTTTCCCGTATTGGATTGGGAGTAACGGTAAAGAAATATAAAAGAAAGGCAATGATACCGGTGTAGATTATCACTTTAACCACTATTTTAGAAAGTAAATTTTTCAAATGAACTATAAAATACCGATAGGACCATACCAATGCAGCAGCCAGGAAAGCATAAAAGATGTAATCTTTCAGCACCAGTAATATTAAAGTTCCGGCAGCAAAAAAAAACAGGTTCCTAAAAAGGCTTTTTTTATGCAGAAAATTATCAAAAGAATAAAAACACAATCCCAGGCCAAACATGCAAAGAGGTTCTTTTAAAATACCCGTGCTCCATATAATAACTGATGGGATAAATAGACATGCAATAGCAGTGTATTTATAAAGATGTGGAAAATATTTATTGATGGTTATAAATATCATCCAGGTTCCCCAAAACGACAACAGACAAAAAATGAGCGCAATGGGGAGATAAGTTCCGAAGCAAAATAACCCGGTGACCCCGGTTATTTTAAACATGGCATAAATGGAATTTGAAAAAAGCCGGTAGCCGCTGAACTGGGCATATTCGAGCGCTTCAGCCGAATAATTTTCCGGCCGGTTGGTAATAATTTCCGAGGCTATTTTTGGACTGTGAATAAATGCCTCCCATATTTCATGGCCTCCTGTAAAATATTTATAAGTATCCCCATATCCATAAAAGTACTGATAGATCAATACAAGGAATATGCATCCTAAAACACGCAATATAAATGCAGGTATAATGAATTTCCCCAAATGAGAACCTGGATAATACTTTTTTTTCCATTTTGAAATTATAAAAAAAACGAGAACGAGGTAAACCGGTGTAAGATAAATATCCCATTTATTTAAGATGTATGGTAAATAGGGAATCGGCTGCATACCTTCGTTACAATTTCAAAAATAATTGCTCCACAATATAAGGTTATAAATAAGGCTCATCTACAAAAAATAATTTTGTAAACCAATTAAAAAACTGGTATAATATCAACTTGTGAGGTCCAATCCTTTTCTTTGCACTTTTAAAATTGTCACGCCCATTTTTTCCTGATGAAGAAAAAAGCTTCTATTTTAATAAACGTACTTAACGCAGGAGGCGCAGAACGTGTAGTTTCTTTGCTATTGGAAAACCTTCAATACAACCACGATATTACATTAGTTCTATTTAGCCGGGGTATTGAATATAATTTGCCTGAGAATCAAAAAATTATAACACTCGGGCAGCCCTTGCATGAAATCGGGTTACTTACTATACTGAAGCTTCCCTTATTGGCCTGGAGGTACAATCGTATTTGTAAAAAAAATAATATTGAAATAAGCTTTTCATTTCTGAAACGGCCAAATTATGTCAATTGCCTCAGCAGGCTTTGGGGCAATAAGGCCAGGATCATCATTAGTGAGCGGGCTTTCTTATCGGAGTATCTCAAAATTATGTCACCGCCAAAAAGATTTATTGCAATACATCTTACGAGGAGGCTTTATCCGCTTGCTCATTTAATTATTTCCAATTCTGAACTGATAAAGACTGACCTTCAGAAGAATTTCAATATCCATACAAATTATAAGGTAATTAACAACCCTGTTAATCTGGATATGATTAGCCGGTTAAGCTCAATAGATGCTGGTATTCCAAATGACACCATTTTTACTTTTATAAGTGTAGGACTCTTTCGGCAGGAAAAAAATCATAATTTGTTGATTGACGCATTCAGTAAAATAGTGCATCTTCCTGTAAGGCTCGTGTTGCTGGGAAAAGGAAACATGGAAGAAACGATTAAAAACAAAGTAAGGACAATGAACCTGGAGACACAGATCATTTTTTTAGGATTTGACAGCAATCCTTTCAAATACCTTGCAAAAAGTGATTGTTTCATTCTGTCATCTGACTTCGAAGGATTTCCAAATTGTATTCTTGAAGCTATGGCCTGCTCAATCCCGGTTATTTCTACAGATTGCCGTTCCGGCCCACGTGAGATACTGGCTCCAGATACCGATCCGGAAGTAAACATCAACGATCATATTGAGGTGGCAAAATATGGTATTTTAGTACCCATAAGAAGTGTACAACTATTAGCGGAAGCAATGGAGTTGATGGTAAAAGACAAAGAACTTCACGAACGTTTGAAGCAGAAAGCCAAAGAAAGATCAATAGATTTTGAATCCGGTAAAATTATCCGCGAATTTGAGAAGGCTATTGTTTAACTTTCAATTTATTTTGTATTTACAATCTCCGAAGAAAAAAAACGTTAGCTATAAATTAAGATTTTCCAATACATGAAAGCCAAACCTTACCATTTACAGATTTCTCCAAAAACAAGATTTTTAAATTTTCTCAGGAGATTTTTTATTATATCCGGCCTTGATAAATTTCTTGCCAGGTACGCCCGAAACAATAAAAAGAAGGCACTTGCAGCTAAACTTATTCCACCTAATTATTTATACCATCCCGATACCATGCGTACCTGCAAGGTAGATGGAATTAACTTCAGGCTTGACATAAGCGATACCGTAGGCCATACTAATTATTATTCTATTGACGACCAGGCTGAACAATTATTGTTTGATTTTGTACAACCCGGTATGGTTGTAATTGACATCGGCGCAAATATTGGCGCAACCACCCTGAAACTTGCCAAAAGGGTTTTGCCAACCGGCAAAATTTTTTCCTTTGAGCCAAGTCCTTACAATTATAAAAGAGCTTCCGAAAATATCTCATTAAATAATTTTTCAAACATCACATTAATCAGGCAGGGCCTCGGCAATGAAAAAACTACGTTGTTTCTTTACAATGTAAACAGCCATAACCGGGGAATGCAGCGTATTTTGAGCAATGAAGACGGGGCTCTTTCTTATGAAAAGACTGCTGTTGAAATTGATACGCTTGATAGCAGTATGCAAAAATTTGATATCTCCAAACCCTCTCTTATAAAAATTGATGTGGAAGGATTTGAATTAAAAGTTCTAAAAGGAGGAGGGGGCACTATTATGAAACACAGGCCGGCTTTATTCATTGAACTGGATGATTACAATTTGCATGAACAGGGAAATAACCCAAAGGAACTTATTCAATCTCTTATTCAGCTTCACTATAAAATTATAAATGCTGCAACAGGAAATCCTGTGGATGAAAATACTGATTATGCTAATTGTCATTTCGATATATTGTGTACGCCGGCTTGATGCTAAAAATCATTTTTCCAAAATTTATTAATGGTTTCTTACCAATCTTTAAAAAAACAATATAATAATCCTGCTTTAAAAACAATGGGGATTTATACTGTGACAAACTTTTTTGGAAAAGGACTGTCATTTCTTTTACTTCCTCTTTTTACTAACCCGAGATACCTTTCACCTGCAGACAATGGTTTATTGAGCCTTTTTAGCCAGGCGAGTATATTTATTTTGCCGTTCATAAATTTGGGCGTGTTACAATCTGCCTCCGTTGACTACTTTAAATTGGATAAAAAAAACTTCAGGGATTTTTGTACTACTGGCTTTGTTATGGCTGTTGTTATGACAGTATTTTGTTTTATTACCTTCTTCCTGTTTCGTGGTTTTCTTTTCCAGGCGTTTTTATTTCCTGCAATATTTATCTGGGCCATTCCGCTGGCGGCGTTTTTGACTTTTTGCTATGAACTGGTAATATTACTTATCCGCAATCGCAATGATGCGACTGCTTATATGAAGGTAAATGTGACCAGGATTTCGACCGAGCTGGGATTGGCGGTGATACTTATTGTTCTGTTTTCATGGGGATGGTTGGGCAGGGTTGCCAGTATATTGATAGCAACAGGATGTATTGCCATCTATGCTATATATTTCCTTATCAGGAATGAATATTTATCAGGTTCTGTTAAAAAAGAAATAATCTATACCGAGTTGAAATATAGTATTCCTATAGTGACTATGCAGCTTAGCATGTTTTGCCTTTTTTCATCTGATAGTTTTTTGCTTGCGGGCATCACTAAAAATAATGCGGAGGTGGGTATTTATGGGATGGCTTGTGTGTTCGCCTCTATCATCCTGACACTTTGCGGGGCCCTAATTCAATACATAGTTCCGAAAATAAATAAGACGCTTTCTGCTACCAAAATAAATTATGCTGTTATCCGCGGGCAATTTGTGGTCTATATAAGTATTATGGCTTCGATATTTATTATCCTGCTCTTTTGTGTGCCTGTAACTTACCACCTTTTTATCAATGAGAATTACTGGGCGGGTATTAGTTATTATTATTTTTTATCTGCCGGGTATTTCTTTTGGACAATTAGTTTCTTCCTGTACACTTTTCTGTTTTATTATAAGCAAAAGAAAAAACTATTTGCCCTTGCCATACTCTCAATTATTATAAGCCTTGGCAGCAATTATTTTTTTATCAAATTCCTTGGCTCACTGGGCGCTTCGATTTCGGTCTGCTGTAGTTATTTTGTTGTGCTCCTGTTAGCGGTCCTATTCACAAAAAATTATTGGCGACCTATGATTTATTCTTCTGCAGCATGAAAAAAACAATTTTATATATTATTGATTCATTGGCGGCAAAGGGAGGAGCAGAATTAATGTTGATAGCCCCGCTTAGAGATATCCATCGTTCTTACAATATAATATTGGTTACCCTTTATCCTGTAAATATTTTCGAAAAAGATTATTTTATTGGTGATAAACAGTATTGCTTACAGATGAAATCTAGGAGAGATGTATTTACTGCTGCCAAAAAACTAAAAAAAATTGTCAATGATAACCAGATCACTATTGTGCATTCGTTTCTTTATTGGAGCATCGTTATAGCGAGATTGGCTTGTGGCAAAAAAATCCCGCATATTTTTAGCCTTGCCACGATGGTGACAGAACATATTTACAGGCATAAATGGTACAGCGGTTACACACAATTAATAGATCGCATAACTTACAAAAGCAGCCAGGTAGTTATTTCCCCAACCAGCGCTGTATTAGCAGATTTTGATAAATCAATTGGTATCAAAGGCAAATCTAAAGTGCTGTATAATTTTGTGCTTGATGAGTTTTTTAATAACCAGGTAGACTATAAGCGGGCTTCAAATCAATTAAAGCTCGTGGCAGTTGGCAACCTCAAAGAAGTAAAGAATTACCAGGTACTTATAGATGCTTTTATACTGATGAAATCTCTTCCGGTAACTCTTGATATTTATGGTGAAGGCGCTTTAAGGGACTTCCTGCAGGAGCAAATAACGACTAACAACCTTGCGATAAAACTAAAGGGAACCCATGAAAAAGTTTACGAGATACTTCCACAATACGACGCATTCGTCATGAGCTCCTTTCTCGAAGGCTTTGGTATTTCGGCAGCCGAAGCAATGGCCATAGGAATTCCTCTTTTGCTTTCTGACATAAAGCCCCTTAAAGAAGTTTCACAAAACAATGCCTTATTTTTTAATCCATATAGCGCCGTGAGTTTTGTTGATATTATTAAAAGCATTTTTGCGAATAAAGAAGACCTCCATGTACTCTCTGAAGCAGGAAAAATTATTGCAGAAGAAAGGTATACTAAAGAAAAGTATGTAACGGGGCTGTTAAATTTATATGATGAGGTGCTTAGAGATCAACCGGCTCCAAAGTGATTGTTTAGTTTTGAAGGTAGATATTTTAAAAAATAATTGAATTTAATAATCGTGTATTAAAAACTGGTAACAAATCAGCATTTAATGAAGTTTAACAGGGAACATCCTTTAATTTCGTCAGTATTCAAAAAATCCATACATGTGCGGCATAGCCGGGTTCGTGTCTTTAGATAAAAGACTTAATCAGCAACATTTAAAATCCATGGCAGGCAGTCTCGCTCACAGGGGCCCTGATGCTGAGGGAGAATACTTTAATGAAAGCAGTAATTACGTAATAGGCCTTGCGCACCGCCGGCTTAGCATTTTGGATTTAAGCACTACTGCTAACCAGCCCATGATAAGTCATGATGGCCGGTATGTAATGGTATATAATGGAGAAGTATATAATTTCCAGGAACTTCAAAAAGACAAGCTGCCCGGCACGGTTCTCAAAACACACAGTGACAGTGAAGTAATTCTGGAATGTTTTGCCAGATACGGTACCACCTGTTTTAATTGGTTTAATGGCATGTTTGCAATCAGCTTTTGGGATATAGCTCTTCAAAAGCTGACAGTTGTAAGAGACAGATTTGGAGTAAAACCGGCAATGTATTTTTTTGATGCGCATGCGCTTATTTTCGCTTCCGAATTAAAGGCTTTTGAAAACCTGCCCATTCAACGAACCCTGAATATCTCTGCTATTAAGGATTATTTTTTTTTAGATTACATACCAAAAACCCAATCTGTTTTTAAGGAGATACATAAATTACCTAACGGGTATTATCTGGAGTATACCCCAACAGAAGGATTGAAATATAAGTGCTGGTATAATATATTAGATAAATATCAATTACAAAAAAAACCTATTTCAATAACAGGTGCCATTGAGGGTTTTGATAACCTGTTAAGCAGCTCTGTAAAATTGAGAATGCTCAGTGATGTAAAAGTAGGTTCGTTTTTGAGTGGCGGTATAGATTCTTCTTTAATTGCGGCAAAATTCCAACAAAACTCTTTCGTACCTGTTGAAACTTTTACCATAGGCTTTGACGTAAAGGAATACGATGAAACCAAATATGCAAAGCAGGTGGCAGAAATTTTAAAAACATCCCATCACGAGTTTAATGTTGATGAAGGTTACTGCCTTTCTCAGTTAAGTGCGGTTGTTGATGCCTATGATGAGCCATTTGTGGGCCCGTCTACCATACCAACCTTAATAGTCTGCCAAAAAGCGAGGCAATTGGTAACTGTGGCCCTAAGCGGCGATGGTGGGGATGAATTATTCCTCGGATATACATATTACAGCCGTTATAACCAATTAAAAACTATTTATAAATACAGCAATGCACCAATTCGTCGCCTGGCTGCATCTTTAATGAAAAAAATGGGACTGAAATATAGCAAGGGTTCCGCTTTATTTGAAAGTGAAAATGAAAAAAAGTTGCTCCTGCATCTTATTTCGCAGGAACAGGGAATGTTTTCAGAAAAACAGGTTACGCGGTTATTTAATAGCAAATACGTTCATCAAACCATATTGGGCGATTGGGAAAATATAGATGATCTTCCTATTGATAACAAGGAAAAAATTTCTTTGTTTGATATTAATAATTACCTGGCCAATAACCTCATGTATAAAATGGATATTGCATCAATGGCTAATGGTCTTGAAGTAAGGCTACCATTTTTGGATTACCGACTGGTCGAATTTAGCATTAACTTGCCAACCAACTTAAAGATAAATGGCAACATGCATAAGTTCTTAATGAAAAAAGATTTAGAACGTTATTTACCTGCTCATTTGATATATAGAAAAAAATGGGGATTCCCGGCTCCTGTTTCCAAATGGCTTACCGGTGATTTGGCATACCTGGTTAAAGACCATTTGCTGAATAAATTTAAGATAGAGCAACAGGGGATATTCAGTTATTCATTTGTTGAAAATATTGTAAATGAATTTACGATGGGCAATCACTACCTGGGCAAAAAAATATGGAGCCTTGTAGTTTTTCAACTTTGGTATGAAAAGTACTATGAAAAAAAATAAAGTATCTATATT
>Ga0068860_100002208_pt1 | contig 20485 bp, 22 predicted proteins | sample KBSSwiS32_FD_66597 | JGI IMG/M metagenome (GOLD analysis project Ga0068860, IMG submission 66597) | Switchgrass rhizosphere microbial communities from Kellogg Biological Station, Michigan, USA - KBS Switchgrass S3-2 | ecosystem: Host-associated > Plants > Roots > Rhizosphere > Soil ...
ATCGGCGACCTCAGCAAGGCGATGGCCGACATGCAGGCCGCATGGAAGCACGGCGACCAGGGCGTGTTCGTGCATATGCTCGGTCAGCTCGAGCAGGCCGCGCCCGATACCTACCGAATGATGTTCACCGAGCGAAACGCGCGCTGGGCGGACTGGATTGCCGGCCGCATGCAGACTCCGGGGACAGTGTTCGTCGCCGTCGGCGCCGGCCATCTCGCCGGCAAGGACAGTCTCCTCGTTCGCCTCGCCGAGCACGGCATTCCGTCCGCCAGGATGAACTGACGTCTCAGGCTGGCCGTCACCCCGGACTTGATCCGGGGGTCTCCTTGCCTTTTTGAACTTTCTCCACTAGTGCGCGCCCGACCCTGGCCATGGTCATCCCTGGAGGCGTGGCGGGGCTTTTTTTATTGGAGAAACGCAACATGAGCGATCAGCTGACGCTGCCCGCCGAGGCGCGCGACCGGGCTGGCAAGGGAGCCTCCCGTGAATTGCGCCGCGATGGCCGGGTGCCCGCCGTGGTTTACGGCGAAAAGAAGGACCCTCTCTCGATTCACGTCGAGGAGAAACTCCTGACCAAAATGCTTCACACGGGCCACTTCATGAACTCGGTGGTGATGATCGACCTCGCCGGCAAGGCGCACCGCACCCTGCCCAAGGCGGTCGATTTCCACCCGGTTTCGAGCCGACCGATCCACGTCGATTTCCTGCGCATCGGCGAGCACACCAAGGTGCACGTCGCCATCCCGCTGCGCTTCGACAATGAAGAGGCGTCGCCGGGCCTGAAGCGCGGTGGTGTGCTCAACACCGTTCTGCACGAGCTGGAGATCGTCTGCGACGCGGCCAGCATCCCGGCGGAAATCCACATCCCGCTCGACGGGCTGGAGATCGGCGATTCGATCCACATCAGCCAGGTCAAGCTGCCGAACGGCGTCACTCCGGCGAATGCCGAGGAAGACTTCACCGTCGCCACCATCGTCGCGCCGTCGGCGATGAAGTCCGAAGAGGAAGAGGCCGCGCCGGCTGGCGAAGTCCCGACCGTCGAGGGCGAGGAAGCTGAAGGCGAAGGCGGCGAAGCCGAGGGCGAGAGCGAAGAATAGGCTTTCAGGTACGGCATCCACCGTTCGTCCTGAGCCTGTCGAAGGACTGCTTTTCCTGTCGGGAAGGCAGAACAGCCCTTCGACAAGCTCAGGGCGAACGGTTTTTCTTTGCCCGCGGCTAAGCTAACGCCCGTCGATGCAATTGTGGGTCGGCCTCGGCAATCCTGGAACGAAATATGCGCTGCACCGGCACAATGTCGGCTTCATGGCGGCCGACATCCTCGCCGAGGTGCATGATTTCGGCCCGTGGTCGAAGAAATTCCGCAGCCTGATCGCGGAAGGCCGCGTCGGTCGTCAGCGCATCCTGCTGCTCAAGCCGCAGACCTTCATGAACGACAGCGGCGACGCGGTTCAGCAGGCGCTGAATTTCTACAAGCTCGACCTCGACGCGCTGACCGTCTTCCATGACGAGCTCGATCTCGCCCCGTTCAAGGTCAAGGTCCGCGTCGGCGGCGGGTTCGCCGGCCACAACGGCCTGCGCTCGATCGACGCCGTGTTCGGCCCCGATTTTCGCCGCGTTCGCATCGGCATCGGCCACCCGGGGCCGGGGCGCAAAGACCTCGTCACCCCCCACGTCCTCGGCAATTACGCGAAGAGCGAAATGGAAGCCCTGAGCGACATGCTCGCCGCGATCGCCGCCGAGGCCCGCTGGCTCGCCGACGGCGACGACGCTCGCTTCATGAGCGACGTCGCCATGCGGCAGCAGGACGGCGCATGACCCGCAATCTCTTCGCAACCCAGCTCTACGAGACCGAGATCGGCGACGAGGCCTTGCTCGCCGACCTCGCCCATTCGATCCGCACCCTGGCGCAGGACGACGGCGCTGGCATTCGCTGGTCGAAGGACCACGCTTATTCCGGCTACACCAGCTACGCTTCGCTGAACGACCTGACGCGGCGCGACCCGGCCTTCGCCAACCTCGCGAAGCACCTCACCCGCCATGCGGCCACCTTCGCGCGCGAGCTCGGCTGGGAACGCAAACCCAAGCTCGACAGCCTGTGGGTCAATCTGTTGAAATTCGGTGGGCAGCACAGTGGACACATTCACCCGCACAGCATCCTCTCGGGCACCTTCTACGTCGAGGCTCCGGGGCGCACGGGCGCGATCCGGTTTGAGGACCCGCGCCTGCCTTTGATGATGGCTGCCCCCTCCCGCGAAGGCACGTTCGTCACCGTCGAGCCAACGCCCGGCAAGCTCTTGCTATGGGAAAGCTGGCTCCGCCACGAAATCCTTGCCGGTACCGGCAAGGGTGAGCGGTTGAGCATTTCGTTCAACTTCGCCTAAAGGGCGGCAACTCCCTTCACAGATCAGGACAATCATGGGCTTCCGCTGCGGCATCGTCGGCCTGCCGAACGTCGGCAAATCGACGCTTTTCAACGCTTTGACCGAAACCGCCGCGGCGCAGGCGGCGAACTATCCGTTCTGCACGATCGAGCCCAACGTCGGCCGCGTCGCGGTCCCCGACCCGCGCCTCGACCAGATCAAGGCAATCGCCAAGTCGGCGCAGGAGATCGAAACCCAGATCGAATTCGTCGATATCGCCGGGCTAGTCCGCGGCGCATCCAAGGGCGAAGGGCTCGGCAACCAGTTCCTCGCCAACATCCGCGAAGTCGATGCGATCGTCCACGTGCTGCGCTGCTTCGAGGGCGGCGACGTCACCCATGTCGAGGGCAAGGTCGATCCGATCGCCGACGCCGACACGGTCGAGACCGAGCTCATGCTCGCCGACCTGGAATCGCTCGAGCGGCGCGTCCCGAACCTGGTCAAGAAGGCCCAGCAGGGCGACAAGGAAGCGAAAATCGAGGCGTCCGTGCTCGGCCAGGCGCTCGAACTGCTGCAGGAGTCGAAGCCGGCGCGGCTGACCAAACCCAAGGACGCCGAGGAGGCCAAGGCGCTGCAGCGCGCCCAGCTCCTCACCGCCAAGCCGGTGCTCTACGCCTGCAACGTCGATGAAGGTGACGCCGCCGACGGCAACGCTTTGTCGCAACGCGTCGCCGAGAAAGCCGCCGCCGAAGGCGCACAGGCGGTCGTAATTTCGGCCGCGATCGAAGCCGAGATCGCCACGCTCCCCACCGAAGACCGCGACAGCTTCCTGTCGGACCTCGGGCTCCACGAGACGGGCCTCAACCGCATGATTCACGCGGCCTACGCCCTGCTCGGCCTGATCACCTTCTACACCGCCGGCCCCAAGGAAGCGCGCGCCTGGACCGTCCACCGCGGCGCCAAGGCGCCCGAGGCGGCCGGCGAGATCCACACCGACTTCGAGCGCGGCTTCATCCGCGCCGAGACCATCGCCTACGACGACTTCATCGCCTGCAACGGCGAGGCCGGGGCCAAGGACGCCGGCAAGATGCGGGCGGAGGGCAAGGAATATGTCGTGCAGGACGGCGACATCCTGCTGTTTCGCTTCAACGTCTGACGTCGCCCGCCAGGAAACGCTGCGCGATCCTCAGCGTCAGCAGCACCCACAGCAGCCCGAAGGCCCAGCCGCCAACGACGTCGCTTGGCCAATGAACGCCGAGCATGACCCGGCTCAGCCCAATCAATAGCGATAGGGCCACAGCGCCCGCGACCGCCGGCCGATGCCATCGCGTGCCCACCGACAAGGTCATCGCTACGGTGAGGTAGAAGATCATCGAGCTGGTCGCATGGCCGCTCGGAAACGACGAGGTCTTCACGACCACCAGGTGCGGCTCGAGGTCGGGCCGGACGCGAGCCACCATATACTTTTGCATCTCGCTCAGGCCGCGCCCGATGAGCACGATGGCGGTCAACACCCACGGCAGGTGGCGATGCCCGACGTGCCACAGCCAAAGAGCCGTGGCCAAGCCGACCCCGATCAGCACAGTCGGCTCGCCCAGGGCAGTGAAGCACCGCGCCGCGATCAGCAGCGCGGGCCGCTGTCCGGCATAAAGCGCTTCGTAAAGCCGGCGGTCGAGGCCTCCGCCGCCATAAACCAACATCGCCAGCCACAGCGCCGCCAGCACCGCAAGAGAGGCGACCAAGCGGAGCTGGCGCTGGCGCGCTTCCGCTAGAACTTGATCCCCGTGCGGATGCCGATGGTCCGCGGCCGGCCCGGAACGACCAGCGTTCGCGTGCAGCTGCCGCAGTTCACGCCGCGCGACAGCTCGTTGCGGCTATCGAACAGGTTGGTGACGAACAGCTCCGCGTTCCACTTTTGCCAATCGAGACCGGCGAAGAGGTCGACGACCGTCGACGACCGGACCTTGCCCAGCCACAAGTTCGGGTCGCAGGTCGCAAAGCCGAGCGAGGTGCAGTCCAAGCCGAGACCGGAGAGCGCCGTCAGGCTGCGCAGCGAAGCGCGGGATGAGCCTTGATAGGTCAGGCCGGCCTGGACGTGGGCCTTGGTCGCGCCGAACGCCTGCCAGCTATAGCGCGCCGTGGTCGTGCCCTTGAATTTAGGCGTCACCGGCAAGCGGCTGCCGCTGGGGACGGAGACGAAGCTCAAGCTGCAATCATCGGTCGGATCAAGGCTGGATCCGCAGATATCGCCCTTGGTCTTGGTGTGCGTGTAGGCTGCGGCCGCGTTCAACGTCAGGCCGCCGGACTGATAGTTCACATCAGTCTCGATGCCGTCGATATTGGCGTCCTTGCCGTTGTGGATCTCGGTGAAGCTGTTCTGGCCGAGGAAGCTGAACTGGAACTTCTTCCAGCGCTGGTGATAGAGCGCACCGTTCCACCGCACCGGCCCAAAGGTCGTCTTCCAGCCAAGCTCATAATTGAGCAGGAAGTCGGCAGCGTACGGCTCGATGTCGCCACGGCGGTTGATGCCGCCGGGCCGGAAACCCTTCGACCAGGTCGCATAGAACAGCAGGCCCTGACGCGGTTTCCACGTGGCGTTGAGGCGATAGATGAAACCATCGTCCTTGATCCGCTTGGGCTTGACGGTCCCGTTGGAAAAGACGCCGAGGTCGGTGCACGGGCTGCCCGCAACGGCGGTCGGCGCAAAACCGATCGCACTGATGTCTTCACCGTTCAGGTAGGCCTCGCGCAACGTCTCGCCATTGTTGAGGAAGCAGCCGGCAACACCGGTCCGCGAGCTGCCGGCGCCGTTGAACGGGTGATCGGTAAAGTTACCGCTGGGATTACGGCCGAAACCGAAGAAGCCTATCAGTGAGTTATCGAACTTGTAATAACGCCCGCCGGCGGTCAGCGTCAGCTGCGGAAGCACGTCAAAGCTCGCCTCCCCGAAGATCGCATAGTCTTTGTCGACGCGCTTCTGCTGGGTCAGCCACAAGGTCCCCGGCAAACCGTTGACCGACAGGTTCGCGTCGAGATTGTCGATCTTGTAATCCTGATGGATGAAGTTCGACTGGCGCTGGTAGAACAGGCCGCCGATGACCCGGAACGGCTTGTCCGCGGGCGACGCGATCCGCAGTTCCTGGCTCATCTTGCGGAAGTGGTCCGTGCCGATGATGTATTGCTGCGGATTGATGTAATTGCTCGCGCTGTCCTGATAGTAGAAATAGGCGAGGCCGGCGTAGGAAGGGTTATAGTTCGCATAGAGCTGATCGTACGCATCGGCATAGTCGGCGTAATCGCTCAGCGTATAGGTCGTCCGGTCCATGTAGGCGCCGGCGTAGGTCAGGTCGAAGTTTCCGATCTTGCCCTGTACGGTCAGCGCAGCCTGCCAGAAGCGGTCCTTGCGCACGTCGTCGCGGAACCGGTCGATCTTGTTCTCGCCGAGATTGGGGTCGAAGAAGAAGACGCCGTTCGACTTCATCTTCTGGTACATGAACGTCGGGGTCGCCGTCCAATTGTCGTTGAGATCAATCTTCAGCGCGGCACGGGCGCCATAGGTCGTCGTATCGTTGAAATTCTTCTTCTCGAGACCGCTATTCGTGACCGTGACGTCGGGCACATCGTCATCGAAAATATAATAAGTCCGCTCACCGTGGATGTTGTCGATCCACCCCGCATCATGCTGGTAGAAAGCAGAAGCGCGGAACGCGATCCGATCGGCCACTGGCAGGTTGATCATCCCCTCCAGCTTGCCGCCAATGTCCCCGCCCCTGACCGTGTTCAGCTCTCCGTCGATCCGGCCGCTGGTAACGCCCAGCTCCGGCTTGTTGGTGATGATGCGGATCGTGCCCGCTTCGCTTGAGGCGCCGTAAAGGGTGCCCTGCGGGCCGGCGAGGCTCTCGATCCGCGCGATGTCGTAAATGTGGACGTCAAGCGTGCCGCCAATCGTCGTGATCGGCTGCTCGTCGAGGTACGAGCCTACGGATGGCAGCGAGCCGGAGTGATTGCCGTCGCCGCCCGTCGCGACGCCGCGCATATAAACGACCGTGACGCCCGGCTGCGCAGTCTGGAAGCTCACCGACGGCAGCTGCTTGGTATAATCGGCGAAGTTCGAAATGTTCAGCTGATCGAGGCGTCGGGTGCCGATCGCCTGCACGCTGATCGGGACATTCTGGAGATTCTCTTCGCGCTTGGTCGCGGTGATGATGATCTCGGTCTGGTCGGCACCCTGCGCCGCCTGGGTCGCTGTCGGAGCGGCGGCCGGCGCGGGCTGGCCCGTCCCCGGGTCGGTCTGTGCCCAAGCCGGTGTGGCAAGCGCTGTCGTCGCCAGCAAACCAAGCAGCGCAGTGCGAGTAGAACGGTCGGTCATGGTGCCCCCCATGAGAAATATGTGGGGCGCATTGCGGCAGAGCGCCGCACGCTTGTCAATCGGGACTATGACGAAAGCGTTACGATTATCGACTCACCGTTGCGGGAATGACGCTGGCACGTCCGGATAACTATCGAGCACCGGACCCAGCGCGCCCTTCAATGGGGCGAGATAAGCATCGTAGGCACGCCATTCTTCCGTGGCGTCCCGATAGATTGGCCGCCGCACCTGTTCCGAACTTGCTGTTCGCACCGCTCGGTCGGTTTTGTAGAATTCGAGCACCTGAGGTTCGAACTCGAGACCGCAATAACTGAGCAGGGCTCTGACCTCCGGTTCGGTGTCGTCGACCATCCGCTCGTAAATCACCCGATAAACCCGCCCCGGCAGCACGGCATCGACGTGCGCCATGAGCCGGACGTAGTCGGCATAATAGCGCCCGACATCCTCGAGATCATAGGAGAAGGGCTGGCCGCGAGCAAAATGCTGGCGAAAGTTGGAAAAGCAGCAGCCGAGCGGATGGCGCCGCGCGTCGATGATCTTGGCGTTGGGCAGGATCAGCTGGATGAACGGCACGAACAGCCAGTTATTGGGCAGCTTGTCGATGAACAACGGGCGGTCGGTCCGGCGCTGCACCCCTGCCCGTTTCAGATATTCCTCGCCAATCTCGCGCCGCTGGTCGGCACCGAGCTCGAGGATGTCGCGCGGATAGACTCCGGCCTTTTGCGCCAGGGCCGGGATATCGGGCAGTTCGGTCGTGCCCTCGACCTGGCTGTGCGATGCGAGGATCTGTTCGACCAGAGTCGATCCGGCGCGCGGCATGCCGACGATGAAGATCGGGTCGCGCGCTGGGCATCCACCGCTGCGGTCGGCGAACGCCTGGGCGGTGAATTTGGCGATGCAACGATCGACGGTGGTCCCAATCCTGCCCGCCACGTAAGGCTGCGACTTGAGCCGCAGCGCATTGGCCGCCGAATAATGGCGAAATGCGTCGTCGCTACGCCCCATGTCATGCATGGCCTTGCCCAGCGCGAAGTCCAAGTGAAAGCGATCCTCGTCGCTCAGTTCGGTCGAGCGCAGTGCCGCTTCCATCGCCGCGATGTCGGCATCGTCGAATTTCACCGTCTTGAGGTTGGCCAAGCTCCACCACGCCTCGCCCAACGCTGGCCGGATAGCGATCGCCCGGCGATAGGCGGAAACGCCCTCGGCTTGGCGGCCAACCGTTTTCAGCATGTGACCATAGCTCAGCAGGGCACGCGGCTGTCGCGGCGCTTTGGCCAGCACATCCTCGTACAATTGGATGGCTTCCTCAAAATCACCAAGCCGCGCGTGCGTCGCCGCCTTGAGATTCCAGTGCCCCGGCTCGTCCGGCTCGGCGGCGAGGATGTCGTCCATCAGAACCATCGCTTCAGCCGGCCGTCCCATCCGCCCCAACACCAGCGCGAGGTTCGCCCGGGCGGCCGTGAACCCCGGCGCCAGCTCGACCGCCCGGCGCAGCAGATTCTCGGCGTCGCGCCAGCGCCCGATGCGCGCCGCCAGTTCGGCCAGCATGCGGATCGCCGCAACGTCGAATGGGTCTTCGTTGAGGTGCGGCTTCAACAGCCGCTCGGCGACGTCGAGACGGTTCTCGTTCATTGCCATCGCCGCCTCGATCAGGCGGGGATGCCATCGGCCGGGTAAAGGTGCGTGCGTCGCCACGCTGCACACCGTAGCGCCACGCTGCGCCCGCCGCTATCGCTCACATCATGCGATATTTCGAAGATCTGGAAGTTGGCGCGGAGACGGATTTCGGCACCTACACGGTCACCCGTGAGGAAGTGCTCGAGTTCGCCCGCAAATACGATCCACAGCCGTTCCACCTCTCCGACGAGGCCGCGGCAAAGACCCATTTCGGCCGCCTCTCCGCCAGCGGCTGGCACACCGCGGCGATGACCATGGCGGTGATCGCCCGCAGGGTCGTCGCCGACGAGCAGGCCGGGCTCGGCTCGCCCGGCATCGACGAATTACGCTGGCTGAAGCCAGTCTATCCCGGCGACACGCTCCACGTGCGCGGCAAAATCCTCGACACGACGCCGTCCCGTTCGAAGCCCGACCTCGGCTCGTTTCGGACGGAAACCACCGTCACCAACCAGGACGATGTCCCGGTGATGCGCTTCATCTCGATCGTGCTGATCCGGCGGCGGCCACCCGAAGGCGCCGCCGCCTAGATTTCCTACCGCGGGTCCGAGCGGTCGCGATGGCGCCAGCCGCGATTCGATTGGCTCGCGGACGTATCGTTGTCCGACGACGTCGATGATGTCGTCGTCGAGCGCCGCCAGTTGCCGCGGCTCGGATTATTCGAAGTCGTCCCGTCGCTCGAGACCGAGCCGCGCGTGCGGACCCGGTTGAACCCGCTCCAATTCTCGCGCGGCGCGACATTGGTCGTACCCGTCGTGGTGGTCGTCGAGCCCGAGTGATTGCGCCAAGTGCTCCGGCGGTTCTCCCAGTAGCGGCGCTGCGCGTCGCTCCAGTTGTGGCGACGATGATAGCTGTCGTAAACGAAGACGCCGCTGCCTGGATAGTAATAGTTATCGTACCAGCCAAATGGCGAGCCATAGCCGGCATAACTGCCGTAACCGCCGTAGCCGCCGTAGCCGCCATAACCGCCGTAACCGCCGTAGCCGCCATACGGGTCACCGTAGCCGTAGTTGCCGTAACCGCTGTTATAGCCGATGCCGACGCCAAGGCCGCCATAACCGCCGCCATAAGGGTCGTAGCCGTAGGCACAGCCGCCGAGGGTAAGGCCGCCGGCCAGCGCCACGGCGGCGAGTCGAAGATTGAATACGCGCATGTCGAGACTCCAGAACACGCAGGAACAACGCACGGGGAAGCGCTTCGCCGCGTGAACGGCTGCTGAATTTTTCTTACGCTCCCAATTACTTGGGCTCAGGGTAGTCGTACTTGAACGGATCGCTGAGCGTGGGCTGCACCGGCACCGGCGGACGCGGCAGCTCTTTGGCGCTGTTCGCCGCCTCAAGCAGCACGCCGGCCAGCACCACCGCCGCCTGGCGGAGATCATCGGCCTTCATGTGGTCGAGCGTGTCGATGTTCGAGTGGTGCACGCGGCTTTCGTAATCGAGCGGGTCCTGTATGAACTGGAAGCCTGGCACGGCCACGGCCTGGAACGGTTCATGGTCGGTGCCGGTGGTCGGCCCCGCGACGACGGCCCCCGCGCCCATGCTCTCGAATGGCGCCAGCCAATCCCGCAGGATCGGCGCCGCCTCGGCATTTCCTTCGGCGTAGAGCCCGCGCACCTTCCCCGAGCCGTTGTCGAGGTTGAAATAGGCCTTGAGCGCGCCGTAGCCGGGCAGCGCCGTCGCCGGATAATTGCGCACCAACTGATCCCATAGCAGCACGCCCCCTGGGCCGATCGCGCCGGGCCGGGTGGCGAGATGCTGTTGGACGTAATTGGCCGAGCCGTAGAGGCCCTGCTCTTCCCCGCTCCACAAAGCGAAGCGAATCGTCCGCCGGGGCCGAACGCCGAGGCGGCGCAGGATGCGCGCCGCTTCCATGACCACCACCGTGCCCGCGCCGTTGTCGGATGCGCCATCGCCGGCGACCCAGCTGTCGAAGTGCGCGCCGGCCATGACATAGCCGGCCTTGGGGTCGCTGCCGGTAATGTCGCCGAACAGATTGTAGGCGTTGGCGTCATCGTCGAGGTAACGGACGTTGCTGTTGATCTCGAGCGTCGGATTCTCGCCCAGCTTGGCCGAGCGGGCGATGCGCCGGTAGTCCTCCGCGGCGACCTCGATCCCCGGAAGTTTCGGCGAATCGCCGATCGCGTGCTGATAACCCTCGCCGGTCACCAGCATTCCGTCGCGATAGGACTTTCGCACCCACGCGACCGCGCCCTCCTGCGCCAGGAATTTGTCCATCTGGCGGTAGAAATCGATCCGCTTGAGGAAGCTGATCTCCTCGTTGGGGTCGAAGTGAGACGGATGGTATTTGTCTTCCTTGGCGATCTGCTCGGCGGTCAGCCGTTCGAACGGCACCTCATCCGGTTCGCTGCCGGTTTCCGGCAGGGTGACCAGCACGATCTTGCCGGCAAGCTTGCCGCGATAGGCGGCGAAATGCTCGGGCCGGTTCATCGGCGCCACGATCACCGGAGCGCTCAGCACGCCGTTGGTCGGCGGCGTCCACGCGACCGGGATAGCGGTCAGCTTCAGCGCGCGCGGTGCGGTCAGCCGGACGCTGGAATCGACGATGTCCCAGCCGCGCCCGAAGCGGAAAGCCTCGCGGTGGACGTTGCTGAGACCGTAGCTGCCGAACTTCGCCAGCGCCCAGTCCTGCGCCCGGTGCATGCCCGTCGAGATCGTCAGCCGCGGGCCGATGCCGTCCATCAACTCGTGCGCCGACAGCATGATTTCGCTGCGGTTCATGCCCTCGTCGATGATCCGCGCCGTATCGCTCGGCGCCGCGCCCGCCGGCACCGCGGCAAGAGCGGCCGACGCGAGCAACAATTTCACTAATGAGCGCATGTCGCCTCCCCCCGGACCGCCTTTGAAAGCACGCCGCGGGCGGAAGCTCAATCCGGCAGTTGGGACTTAGCCCGCGACTCCGGCCTTGGCCTTCGCCTTGCGCGTCTTCGCCTGGTTCGCGGGGTCGAGCGCACCCGTCACCACCACCTGCCGCTTCGCATCATGCCACACCTGGCGATAGGCGAGATAGGCGAGAACCGACGCGAACAGCAGGAAGATCGTCACCCAGAAGCCCGCGGCGTGGCGGCGCTCGAGGTTCGGCTCGGCCGTCCACACCAGGAACGCCGAGACGTCCTTGGCCATCTGGTCGACGCTCGCCTTGGTCCCGTCGGCATAGGTCACCTGCCCGTCGGTCGATAGCGGCGGCGGCATCGCGAGGTTGAGGTTCGCGAAATAGGGATTGTAGTGGAGGTTCGCCGGCGTCTTGGCGTCGGGGAACTTCTTCAACAGCTCGGCCGGCTGGTTCTGGTAACCGGTGAGCAGCGAATAGACGTAGGCCGCCCCGCCCTCGCGCGATTTGGTGATCAGCGACAGGTCAGGCGGAAGCGCATTGTTGTTCGCTGCGCGCGCCGCGGTTTCGTTGGGGAACGGCCCCGGGAAATTGTCGGACGGCAACGCCTTGCGCGTCGTTGCTTCGCCGGTCTCGGGGTTGATCGACGGAACCTCGATCTTCCACTGCTTGCCCGAGCCCGCATAGGCCTTGATCTCGGCCTCGTTGTAGCCAAGGTCCTTCAGGTCACGGAACGACACCAGCTTGAGGCTGTGGCAGGCCGAGCAGACCTCGGTGTAGACCTGCAGGCCGCGCTGCAGCTGGGCCTTGTCGAACTTGCCGAACGGCCCGTCGCTCTTCAGCGCGAGGTGCTTGTGCTCCTTGTGAAACTCTTCGGCCGCCTGCGGTGCGGGCGGGCTGTCGAAATAGGTCCAGGCATTGCCGACCATCGAATAGAGCAGCACGAATGCAAACCCGCCGCCGACAAACAGGGCGATGCTGCGCACCCACCCCATCCGGGCGAAATAGGCCAGGACTGCCGCGGGAAAGGCGAGAATGGATCCCATGTTGGTCTGGCCCCTTAACGTGCGACGGCGACGGCGCTTGAGCCGCGGCGTTTGGTGGTCTGTCCCGCCGGCGCCGCTTCCGCGGCTTCGCCGTGGAGGACGCTGCTGCTGATCGAGTCCGGCAGCGGCAGCGGCGTCTCATACTTCACGATGAGCGGCAGGATGACGAGGAAGTGCAGGAAATAATAAGCGGCGGCGATCTGGCCGAGCGCGGTGCGGAACGGCGAGATCGGCGCCCCACCGACGAAGCCGAGAATCAGCACGTCAAGGACGAGCAGCCAAAAGAAGCGCTTGAAGATCGGGCGATAGCTGCCCGAGCGCACCGGCGACTTGTCGAGCCACGGCAGGAAGAACAGCAACAGGATCGAGCTGAACATTGCCAGCACGCCCCACAGCTTCGCCGGGAGGATGAAGTCCAGCGTGAACGAGCGGAGGATCGCGTAGAACGGCCAGAAATACCATTCGGGCACGATGTGCGCCGGCGTCGCCAGCGGATTGGCCGGAATGTAATTGTCCGGGTGCCCGAGGTAGTTGGGCACGAAGAAGGTGACCAGCGCGTAGAGCAGCAGGAAGAAGGCGGCGAACCAGCCGTCCTTGGCCGTGTAGAACGGGTGGAACGGCAGCGTGTCTTTCTCGCTCTTGACGTCGACGCCGGTCGGGTTGCCCGAGCCCGGGATGTGCAGCGCCCAGATGTGCAGGATGACGACGCCGGCGATCACGAATGGCAGCAGATAGTGGAGCGAGAAGAAGCGGGTCAGCGCGGCCTGGTCGGGCGCATAGCCGCCGAGCAGCCAGATGCGGATCGGATCGCCGACCACCGGGAACGCCGAGAAGAAGCCGGTGATGACCTGCGCGCCCCAGTAGCTCATCTGCCCCCATGGCAGGACGTAGCCCATGAACGCGGTCGCCATCATCAGCAGGTAGATGACCAGCCCGAGCATCCACACCAGTTCGCGCGGCGCTTTGTACGAACCGTAGAACAGGCCGCGAAAGATGTGGATGTAGACAACGATGAAGAAGAAGCTGGCGCCGTTCATATGCGCGTAGCGGAGGAACCAGCCGCCGTTGACGTCGCGCATGATCAGCTGATTGACCGAATTGAACGCGCCGTCGCCGGTCGCATAATAATGCATCGCCAGAACGATGCCGGTGACGATCTGGATGCCGAGGAAGATCGCCGACAGGACGCCGAAGTTCCACCACGCATTGAGGTTGCGGGGCACCGGATAGCCGGGACCAGTCGCACCATAGACGAGGCGCGGGAGCGGCAGCCGCTCGTCAAGCCACTTCATGAACGGGGTCGTGGGTTCGTAGGGCTTGGCCCAGGAAAAGCTCATGTGTCCGCTAACCCCCTCAGCCGATCTGGACCGTCGTCGGCGACGTGAATTTATATTCCGGAACCTCGAGATTCTTCGGCGCCGGGCCCTGCCGGATGCGCGCCGCCGTGTCGTACATCGACCCGTGGCACGGGCAGAAATAGCCGCCGTACGGCCCCTTGTTCTCGCCCTCGCCAATGCCGAGCGGGACGCAGCCGAGGTGCGTGCAGACGCCGAGCGTGATCAGCCAGTTGGTCTTGCCCGGCTGGGTCCGCTGGGCCAGCGTCTGCGGATCGCGCAGCGATGACACGGGCACCGCATTGGCCTCGGCGATTTCCTTCGAGGTCAGGTTGCGGACGAACACCGGCTGCTTGCGCCAGCTGACCTTGATCCCCTGCCCCGGCTGGACCTTCGAAATGTCGACTTCGGTGGTCGACAGCGCGAGCACGTCCGCCGACGGGCTCATCTGGACGACGAGCGGCACCAGCGCGGCAACCGTGCCGACCCCGGCAAAGCTGACCGCGGCGACGTTCAAAAAGTCGCGGCGACGGATTTCGCCCCCGCCTGACTGTTCGGTACCTTCAGCGGATGCCTTCGTGGCCATCTTCACCCTTTTTGACGCTTGTCTTTAGGACATGCCCGGAGCGGGCATAAGCGACGCCGCTCCGGCAAGGACGCCGGCGCGATTGGCGGGCCTGATAGCGAGGCATATTCCTGCTGCCAAGGCTGGAATTCGGGCCATTTCCGTCCCGTGCCTCGAAGAATCGTTCCGCGCTCGGAAAAGTGATAAAAGCGAGTCGCCATCGGGGGGTGGCAGGGAATGGTAGGGTACCGCCTGTACTTCATGGACCGCTTCAGCGGCCACATCGACCATCGCCGCGAGTTTGGCGCGGACAGCGATGCCGCGGCCATCGCGATCGCCGAGGGCTGGTCTGAGGGCAACCCGATGGAGCTGTGGCAGGGCGACCGCAAGCTCAAGCGCTGGGAAGAACAGCCGCTTATCCCGCTCCCTGCCCACGAATAACCAAATCGCTGCGCCCAAGCGCCCGCTCCTCGCGACCGGGCGAACTACCGGCTTTCCAGTCACGCACTATCCTTACGTCTTTGCGTAGGAGTGATGCGGAATGACCTGGTTCATTGGCCGGACCGAAGCGATGGCCAACCCCGAGCGGGCGCGGAAGAAGGTGCTGGAGCGGCTGCAAGGCTTGGCCCAGCTCGACGACCCGGAAGGCGTCGTGGTGCCGATCCTGCTCGACGCGATCCTCATCGCGGAGGCGTACCGCGGTGCCCGCCACCAGGTGACCTTCCTGCCCGAGCTGACCAAGAGCGTCGATGCGCTGCTGCGCGAGTTCAATATCCTCGACAAGACCAAGGAGTGGGCCGACTCCTGATCAGAGATGGTGCGTGCAAAACGCCAGCAGGAGGATGATCGGGATCGGGATTCCAATGACGTACAACAGGATGGAACGCATGACTTGCACCTCCGCGTGAGGCCCCACCGCGCGAACAATGAGCCGCCGGCGCAACGGTTCCTTTCAGCCTAGTCGGCGACGGCCGCGGTCCCTGGCTCCCCATGATGCTCGCGCCGGCCCAGAATCGCCGCGCGGAGCATGATCGCGGCGGCGTAGAGCACGACGAAGATCACCAATATGCGCAGGATTTCGATAGGCATGGCCACAACGAGATAGGCGGCGGCGAACACCGCGGGAATGCCGCCGATGGTCAGGCCCATGACGACTTTCAAGTCGAGGTTGCCGGTGTTGATGTGGCGAATGCTGGCGGTCGATCCCATCAGCGCCGCCGCCCCAGCCATGATCGGGAAGGACAGCTTCGGATCCATTCCCATCAGGCTCAAGGCGACGAGGGTCGGCGCATAGTTACCGACACCGTAATTCAGGAGAACCCCGAAGACGAAGTTCGCGGCGATAGCCAGGATTGTTAGCGCCAGCGGCAGCGACGTCGCCGTGCCACTCCCCGGTATTATCTGGATGTGCACCGCCTTCAAGGCATCCAACCCGTAAGCGATTGCTGCCAGCGTCAGACCGATCGCAACGATCATCTGGACGATCCAGACGCGCGTCTTGTGAACCAGCGGTGCGCCGATCAAACCACCGGTCGTGCAGGCGATGATGCATCCCGCGAGAAGCACCGGGTCCACCCTCACGCCGAGCCGCACCAGGAAGATGATTGATTCGATCACCGCCCCGACCGTCAGGCCGACGAGGATGGTCGGCGGGATTAGCCGGTCCGGAGTCAGCCGCCGGAACTTCAGCCAGGCGGTGGTTGGCGCGAATGAGCCGATGCCGAGCGTGTCGAAGAAATTGACCACGGCCCCGAGCAAGAGCGTCTCGATGCTAGGCCAGGCGCGCTTCTCGATCGCCGCCTTCACCAGCACCCAGGTGAACACCAGAGTCGCAAGCGCGATCGGTACGACCAGCGCAATCAGCATCGAAGACATCGGCACGCCCCCTATCCCCTTCCCTCACCTTGCACGTTGCGCCCGCATCTCGCAATGACGCCGCCGATGCTCACCCTCGACGACCAGCAACAGGCTGCCCGCGACTGGTTCGAATCGCTCCGCGACCGCATCTGTGCGGCGTTTGAGGCGATCGAAAGCGAGGCCGGTTCAAACGCCGCCTTCACCTATACGCCGTGGGACCGCACCGATCCGTCGGGCGAACCCGGCGGCGGCGGGGTCCGCGGCCAGATGATCGGCAAGGTGTTCGAGAAGGTCGGCGTCAACGTCTCGACCGTCGGCGGGCAGTTCTCGCCCGAGTTCGCCAAGTCGATCCCCGGCGCCGGGGACGACCCGACGTTTTTCGCCACCGGGATCAGCCTCGTCGCGCACATGGCCAACCCGCACGTTCCAGCAGTGCACATGAACACGCGCTTCCTGTGCACGACGAAACGCTGGTTCGGCGGCGGCGGCGACCTCAACCCCGCCATCCCTTACGATGAAGACACGGAAGCCTTTCATGCCCGCTTCCGCGCCGCTTGCGCCGCGCACGACCCGACCTTCTATCCGCGCTTTTCGAAGTGGGCCGAGGATTATTTCTGGCTACCGCACCGGGGCGTCGCGCGCGGCGTCGGCGGCATCTTCTATGATTATCTCGAAGACCATTTCGACGCGCATTTCGCCTTCACCCGCGACGTTGGCGAAGCGTTCCTCGACGTCGTCCCGCAGCTGATCCGCAAGCGCATGGATACGCCATTCACCGATGTCGACCTCGAGCGCCTGCTCGAATTCCGCGGACGCTACGTCGAGTTCAACCTCCTCTACGACCGGGGCACCTTGTTTGGGCTCAAGACGGGCGGCAATGTCGATGCGATCCTCATGAGCCTGCCGCCGCTCGCGAAATGGAAGTAGGTCCCGGCTTGGGCTACGAAACGGTCGCGGACGGCGAGCTTGCGGCGCTCGTCACCTACCTGGAAATGCGCGCGCCCCCGGCCGAGTCGCTTCCCGAGGGCCCGCTTACGCTGCGCGAACTGAAGCCCGTCGACCTGGATCATTACCGACGCCTCTACCGCCTCGTTGGCGCGCACTGGCTGTGGTTCTCGCGCCTGCTGCGTGACGATGAATCGCTGGGCGCGATTGTGAACGACCCCGCAGTCGACGTTTTGGCGGTGGTGGATTCGGACGGCGCCGAGGTCGGCTTTCTCGAACTCGATTACCGCGAGCCGGGCCAATGCGAGCTCGCCTTCGTCGGGCTGGTGCCGGAAATGTCAGGCAAGGGCCACGGCAAATGGCTGCTCGCCGAGGCCGTGCATCGTGCCTGGCGGAACGGCGTCGAGCGGGTCCACGTCCATACTTGCACGCTCGATCACCCGGCTGCGTTGAGCGCGTATCGCCGCGCCGGCTTCGTGCCGTTCGGGCGCGCGATCGAGCGCTTCGCCGACCCGCGCCTGCTCGGCCACCTCCCGCGCGATTGCGCGCCTCAGATTCCGCTCTTGGGTGACCCCGCCAACTGCACGTAAATTCGCGCCAGGAGCACGGAGAAGGTCGCGGCGAACGCGGCCTGCGCCGTGCCGGTCAACAACGCGATCAGCAGGGCACCAACGCTGAACGGCTTGATGTCGCCGAACAGCAGCTTGGCAATGATGCCGCCAACGAGCTGGGCAAACGTCAGCAGGACCAGCGCCACCGTACCCGCCAGCAATAGGACCGCGAGCAGCCGCCAATAATGGCCGGCGGTCAGTGCGAAGCTGCGGCGGACGGTCTCAAGCGGGCGCGGCGGCTCCGCTGTCGCAACCGGAATCACCATTTGGAACCGCACCGAAATCAGCAGTGCTGCGATCACGAACAGGCCAACCGCGCTCGCCAGCCGCGGCTCGACAGTCCCGGCCATCAGCGCATTCATCGCGTCCGGCCCGGCGATCGCAACGATCAGCACAACCAATACCACCGCGAGGGGCAGCGCAAAAATCATCAGCGCGGCCAGCGCCGAGGGCAAGCGCCGGAACGCATGGCCGATCGCCTCACCGACGCTGGTCGCTGGGCCGATCGCCAGGCGCATGACGGCGATCTGTGCGGCTATCCCGAGTAACCCAACGATCAGATTGACGACCGGTAGCCACGACGGGCCCTGTTCGCCCGAGAGGGTCGGCGGCGGGCCGATGACCCCGGCGACGGCTTCCGGGAACAGGATCAGTGCCAGGGCGACGCTGATGATCAACCGCCCGTCGCGCGCAATGACCGCGCGCGTTTCGTCCCAGGCCTTGGAAATCGACAATTCCGTCATCGCGCGTCCTTGCAAGCTTCAGCCCCGTTATGCGGAGGCGCGCGCCGCTGCGCAACGGCGCTTGCCGGAACCGCACACGCGCGCCATTTCGAGCGACGACGATGGATCAGATCGACGGCATCGAATGGCGGGTCAGCGACGGCCCGGTCGACTACGCGGAGGCGCTCGCCTTCATGGACCAGCGCGCGGCGGCGATCCGCGCCGGCACGGCGCCGGAATGCATCTGGCTGCTCGAACACCCGCCGTTGTTCACCGCAGGGACCAGCGCCGACCCGACCGAGCTGTTCAATCCGCTGGGCTTTCCGGTGTTCGAGGCCGGGCGCGGCGGACGCTATACCTATCACGGGCCCGGCCAGCGCGTCGGCTATGTCATGCTCGACCTCGAGCGGCGCGGAAAGGACATTCGTCGCTTCGTTAATTCGCTGGAACAGTGGGTAATCGACGCTCTGGCTCGTTTCGGCGTAAATGCGCACCGCTCAGAAGGCCGCATCGGGATCTGGGTCGGCGAGGGTCCTGGAGAGGCAAAAATCGGCGCGCTCGGGGTGCGCATCAAGCGCTGGGTCACACTGCACGGCTTCGCCATCAACGTTGACCCCGACTTGTCGCATTTTTCAGGCATCGTGCCCTGCGGGATCGCTGAATTCGGGGTAACCAGCCTCGCCGAATTGGGGAAACAAATGCCCGTGACAGGTGTTGATGCCGCCTTGAGGGGTGAGTTCCATCAGTTTCTCAACAGCTTGAGTGCAGGCTGCAAAGTCTCTTGATGGGAACTCGCGTCTCAGACTATTGTGCACGCGATTTGCGAAGCGGGAACTTCCGCTGCAGATCGCAATAACTAGGGAGTCTTGAATGCGTGCTCTTATCCTGGTCGCTGGTGCGGCCCTGGCGGTTGCGGCTTGCAGCAGCAACGACGCAGCCAACAACACGATGAACGCCGATGAAAACCTCACGGCGCCGGCTGACATGAACGCCGACATGAACGCTCCGGCCGACATGAACGCTGACATGAATGCGACGAATGCTGCCGACACGGCCAATGCCGCTGCCGACACCGCCAACGCTGCCGCCAACACGGCGAACAGCGCGGCGAACAACGCGATGTAATTTCGACGCCTCCGTGCAAACGGAGGCGTTGGAGTTTGAAGAGGCTGCCGGTATTTGCCGGCAGCCTCTTTTTTTGGAGTGAGCGATGCGCGCTTTGATTCTCACTGTTTTGACGACGCTGTCGCTTGCCGCGTGCAACAAGTCCGGCCCGGTCGATAACGCGGCCAATGCCGCCGACGGCCTCAGCGCGGAATCGATCACGTCTAACGACATCACCGCGATCGACGCGGTGACCGGCGCCGACGCCAACATGGCGGCCGACGTCAATTACCTCCCGACAACCGATAACAGCACCGAATCGAGCGGCGGCGCATCGAACAGCCAGCACCGGTCGCAATCGAACAGCTCTTCCGAGAACAACGCGGCCACCGCGACTCAGCCGGTCCAGAACGCAACCGCGCCGGCGACGGCGACGGCCAACAACGCGACCTAGGCCAGGCCCACCACCTTGTGCGCCTGCAGCGTCAGGCGCCACTTCGGCCGCGCCATTGCGAGCGCAATCGCGGCCCCGATGGCCGCGTCGCGCTCCGCGCAGTCCATCGGCTGCACCAAAAAGTGATCGAACGCCCATCCCTCAAGCGCAGCCGGGTCGATGCCGGCCTGCGGCCATACCAGTTTCAATTCGTCCCCACTGCGCTGGACAACGTCGGTTCCGGCCTTGGGGCTGACGCACAGCCAGTCGATCCCATCGGCTGCCGGTAGCGTTCCGTTGCTCTCCACCGCGACTCGGAAGCGGCGCGCGTGCAACGCGTCGACAAGCGCGGAATCAAGCTGCAGCATCGGCTCGCCGCCGGTGATCACGACGAGGCGCCGCTCTTCGCCCTCACCCCACAACGCCGCAATATGACCCGCCAGCGTGTCGGCATCCGCGAACTTGCCGCCGCCCTCGCCGTCGGTGCCGACGAAGTCGGTATCGCAGAAATTGCATTGCGCGGTCGCCCGATCCGCTTCCCGTCCCGACCACAGGTTGCAGCCCGCGAAGCGCAGGAACACCGCCCGGCTGCCCGCCTGCACGCCCTCGCCCTGA
>Ga0068860_100002211_pt1 | contig 20477 bp, 20 predicted proteins | sample KBSSwiS32_FD_66597 | JGI IMG/M metagenome (GOLD analysis project Ga0068860, IMG submission 66597) | Switchgrass rhizosphere microbial communities from Kellogg Biological Station, Michigan, USA - KBS Switchgrass S3-2 | ecosystem: Host-associated > Plants > Roots > Rhizosphere > Soil ...
GCCCGGCGGCTGAACCGCTACGTCCGCGATCTCCTCGACATGGGCCGGCTGGAAGGCGAGGCGTTGCGGCCACGCCGCGAAACGGTGGAGGTCGACGCGGTGATCGACTCCGCGCTCGCTCGGCTGGGCGACCAGCTCGCCGGCAGGTCCGTGACGCGCGAAACCCCGCCCGGCCTGGCGGCGGCGGGGGTGGATCCGACCCTGCTGGAGCAAGCGCTGATCAATCTCATCGAGAACGCCGCGGCCCACGGGACCTTAGGGACACGAATCCACATCCGGGCCGGCGAGGCGGCGGAGGCGGTCTGCATCGCGGTCGAGGACGACGGGCCGGGCATCTCGCCCGACGCGCTGGAGCGGGTGTTCGACCGCTTCCATCGCGGGGGCCGGCCCAGCGACCGCGCCGCCGGGCTGGGGCTGGGGCTGTCGATCGCCAAGGGCTTCGTGGAGGCCATGGGCGGAGGCATCGTCGCCGAAAGTCCCATCGCAGAGGGCCGCGGGACCCGGATGCGGATCACGCTGCCGAAGGCCGCGCCATGAGCAGGCCGCGCATCCTGGTGGTGGACGACGAGCCGCAGATCCATCGGTTCCTGGCCCCGGCCCTGGAGGCGGCGGGCTACGAGCCGCTGCGGGTCGAGACCGCCGCGGCGGCCTTGCGGGAAATTGCGCGGCGGGCCCCCGACGCGGTGATCCTGGACCTGGGCCTGCCCGACATGGACGGCAAGGACGTGCTGTCGAAGGCGCGGACCTTCTACGCCGGCCCGATCCTGGTCCTGTCCGCCCGCGAGCGGGAGGCCGAGAAGATCGACGCCCTCGACCTGGGCGCCGACGACTATGTGGAAAAGCCGTTCAGCATCGGCGAGCTGCTGGCCCGGCTGCGCGCGAGCCTGCGGCGCGGCGCCCACGCGGAGCCTGAGCCGGCGCCGGTGCTGGCGGGCGACCTCGTCCTCGACCTGGCCCTTCGCGACGTCCGGCGCGGGGGCGCCCAGGTGCGGCTATCGCCCAAGGAGTTCGACCTGCTGGCGCAACTCGCCGGGGCGCGCGGCCGGGTCGTCACACACCGCCAGCTCCTGACCGCCGTCTGGGGCCCGGCGCACGTCGAGGACGTCGCCTATCTGCGGGTGTTCATCGGCCAGTTGCGCCAGAAGCTGGAGGCGGACCCGGCCCGACCGCGCCACATCCTCACCGAGGCCGGCGTCGGCTACCGGTTCATGGCGGACGAAGCGCGGGACTAGACCACCACCTGCGAGCCGAGCTCGACCACCCGGCCCGGCGGAATGCGGAAGAAGTCGGTGGGATTGGCGGCGTTCTTGAGCAGGAAGATGTAGAGCCGGTCCTGCCAGAGCGGCATACCCGCCGCAGAGGCCGGCACCAGTGAGCGGCGGCCCAGGAAGAACGACGTCGACATGATGTCGAACTTCACCCCCTGGCGGCGCGCCAGGCCGAGCGCCTTGGGCAGGTTCGGCTCCTCCATGAAGCCGTAGGTCAGCGTCACCCGCCGGAAGTCCGGGCTCAGCGTCTCGACCGCCAGGCGCTCGGCGTCGTCGACGCGCGGCGTGTCGGCGGTGCGCACGGTCAGGACAATGTTGTTCTCGTGCAGGACGCGGTTGTGCTTGAGGTTGTGCATCAGGGCGAGCGGCGCGGCCTCCTCGTCGGACGTGAGGAAGATCGCGGTCCCCGAAACGCGGTAGGGCGGCCGGGCGGCGAGCGTGGCGATCAGGTCCACCAGGGGAACGGCGTCGCGATGGGTCTTTTCCGCCAGCAGCCGCCCCCCTTGCGTCCAGGTGACCATCATCAGGACCAGTCCCGCCGCGAGCGCGATCGGAAACCAGCCGCCCTCGGCGATCTTCAGGCTGTTGGCGCCCAGGAACACGCCGTCGATGACGAGGAACGGCGCACACAGCGCGGCCGCGCCGACGATCGGCCAGCGCCACTGACGACGCGCCACGACGAACAGCAGCATGACCGTGGTGATCATGGTCCCGGTGACCGCGATGCCGTAGGCGGCCGCGAGCTTCGACGACGAGCCGTAGGCCACCAGCAGGTAGAGCACGCCGGCCAGCAGCAGGCCGTTGACCTGCGGCACATAGATCTGGCCAGCTACGGTCTCGCTGGTGCGGCGGATGACCATGCGCGGCAGGAGGCCGAGCTGCACCGCCTGCTGCGTCACCGAGAAGGCGCCGGTGATCACCGCCTGGCTGGCGATGACGGTGGCCGCCGCGGTAAGCGCCAGGGCCGGCCAATAGGCCGCCGCCGGGATCATCCGATAGAAGGGATCGGCCGCGGCCGTGGGATCGGCCAGCACCAGGGCGCCCTGGCCGAAATAGTTCAGGGCGAGGCAGGGGAAGGCCAGGAACAGCCAGGCGGCGCGGATCGGGCCGCGGCCGAAGTGGCCCATGTCGGCGTAGAGCGCCTCGGCGCCGGTCACCGCCAGGAAGACGCTTCCGAGGATAGCGAAGGCCAGCGCGCCCCTGGCGACCAGCAGATCTACCGCATGGATGGGGTTCAGCGCCTGCAGAATCGCCGGCTCGCGGGCGATCCACGCGACGCCGAGGCCGCCCAGCATCGCGAACCAGGCCAACATCACCGGCCCGAACCAGCGGCCGACCTCGGCCGTGCCCCTCGCCTGCACGAGGAACAGGCCCACAAGGATCACCGCGGCGGACGGCCCCACGAACGGCGCGAACACCTCGCCCACGCCAGGCGCCGCGGTCAGGCCCTCGGCGGCGGACAGCACCGAGATGGCCGGGGTGATCATGCCGTCGCCGTAGAACAGCGCCGCGCCCACCACGCCCAGGAAGAAGACAATGGCTGAGCGGCGCCCGATCGCATGCTGCGCCAGCGCCATCAGGGCCAGGGTGCCGCCCTCCCCGCCGTTGTCGGCCCGCATGACGATGACCACGTACTTGAGCGTCACGATGGCCACGAGCGCCCAGAAGATCAGCGAACAGACGCCGAGCACGGTGGCGGTCGCCGCCGCGCCGTGCGCGTTGGCCAGCGCCTCGCGCAGGGCGTAGATCGGGCTGGTGCCGATGTCGCCGAAAACGACGCCGACCGCGCCCAGGGTCAGGGCGTAGAATCCTGCGTGGCGCGCGCCCTGCGCCGACGGGCCGGTGGCCGCCACACCCTCGTTCGCCGACATGCGCCGAATACGCCTCGCGTTGCGAGCCGCTCGTGGCGGCCCGCCTATGGATTAGGCGCAAGCCGCGTCAGGCTTCGATACGGAAGCCGGCCCTCCCGCATAAGGGGGGCGTAAAGGTCAGCGCCCCGCGAAGTTCCCCGGGCGCCGCTCGGCGACGGCCTTGACGCCCTCGGCGTAGTCGTCGGTGACGCGCAGGATCGCCTGTTGGCCGAACTCGGCGTGGGTCTGGGCGCGCACGAGGTCGGCCATGTCGCCGCGCAGGGTCTTGCGGGTGGCCAGCACCGCCAGCGGGGCGTTCTCGGCGATCTCGCGGGCCAGCGACCGGGCGGCGTCCATCAACCCGTCGGCCGGCGCGATCTGGTCGATCAGGCCCCAGGCCAGCGCCTCGTCCGGCTTGATCCGGCGGCCGGTGAGGAACATCAGCTGGGCGCGCTGGGGCCCGATCAGCCGGGGAAGCGTGTGGGTCAAGCCGAAGCCCGGGTGATAGCCCAGCTTCACGAAGTTGGCCGAGAAGCGCGCCTCCGGCGAGGCGATGCGGAAGTCCGACACCAGCGCCAGGCCAAGGCCCGCGCCGATCGCCGCGCCCTGCACCACGGTCACGATCGGCGTCTGCAACGCGAACAGGCGCACGGCCTGTTCGTAGAGCGCGCGCACGTTGGACATGTCGGACGGGTCGGTGAGCTTGGAGGCCAGGTCCGCGCCGGCGCAGAACACCTTGCCGGTGGTCGCCAGCACCACGGCGCGGCAGTCGTTCTCGCCGTCCAGCGCCTCCAGCGCGTCGGCCAGGCTGCCGATCATCTCCGGGGTGACGTGGTTGTTGGGCGGCCGGTCGATCACCACGATCGCCACATGACGCCCGTCCAGGGCGACCGACACATGCTCTCCGTAACTCGACTTCATCGACGCGTTCCCATCAGGTTTCGGCCCACCACCCACTTATGAATCTCTGTCGGCCCGTCGTAGATCCGCATCAGCCGCAGTTTCGCGGCCATGAGCTGCAGCGGCATCTCCTTGGTCATGCCCATGGCGCCGAAGGTCTGCATGGCGTGATCCACCACCTCCCAGGCCATCTCGGTGCAGAAGGCCTTGATCATCGAGATTTCCTGACGTGCGTCGCGGCCCTGGTCCAGCGTCCAGGCGCAGTGATAGGCCATCAGCCGCGCGGCGTGGATGCGGGTGGCGGCGTCGGCCGCCCACCACTGGATAGCCTGGCGCTCGGACAGCGGCACGCCGAAGGTCTTTCGTTGCGGGGCGTACTCCACGATCATGTCCAGCGCCCGCTGGGCCATGCCGATGGACCAGGCGGCCATCTCCATGCGCCGGGTGCCGAGCCGGACCTGCATGGGCGCGAAGCCGGCGCCTTCGGTCCCCAGCAGCTTCCAGGCCGGAACCCGGCAGTCCTCCAGCAGCACCTCGTAGGTATAGGCGCCCCCCAGCATCGGGATGCGGCGGACAGGATTGAAGCCCGGCGTCCCCTTGTCGACCAGGAAGGCGCTCATGGCGCGCCGCCCGCGCTCGCCCTCTCCGGTCACCGCCATCACGATGGTGAAGTCGGCCTCCGCGGCGCGGCTGATCCAGATCTTGCGGCCGTTGATGACCCAGTCGCCGCCGTCGCGCACCGCCTTGGTGAGCATGCCGGCGGGGTCGGCGCCCGCGCCCGGCTCGGAGATGCCGATGGCCGAGATGGTCTGACCGGCCACGTACGGCGCCAGATAGGCCACGCGCTGCTGCTCGGTCACCGTCGCCATCAGCATCCGCAGGTTCGGGCTGTCCGGCGGCAGGGTGTAGGGGGTGACGGTCTTGCCCATCTCCTCGTTGACGCCCACCAGCGACAGGTAGGGCAGGTCCGAGCCGCCCACGTCGGACGGCGCGTCGAGTCCCCACAGCCCCATTTCGCGCGACTTCGCGTCGAGCCGTGCGTGGTCCTCCGGCAGCAGCCCCAGACCCTTGCCCTCCGCCTCGCGGGCCATGACGCCGGCTTCCAGAGGCAGGAGGTCCTCGCGAACGAACCGCGTGACGAGGTCCTTGATCATCTTGTCTTCGGTGGAAAGTTCGAAGTCCACTGGTCCTCCCGCGCCGCTTCGGCCAATTTGCCCGCATTCTAACGAGGCGTGCAGTTCGCGCTACGCCGCATCGCCGGGAGTGGCATGACGCATCGAGAGCTTGCGAGCGAGAACAAGGGCCCGCTGAAGGGCGTTCGCATCCTGGACCTGACCGGCGTGGTGTTCGGCGCCTACGCGACCCAGATCCTGGGCGACCAGGGGGCGGACGTGCTGAAGGTGGAGAGCCCTTCGGACCCCGGGCGCGGCGGCGGCGGCGACATCACCCGCTGGAACGGCGAGGTGCCGGAGGGCCGGCCTCGCGAACTGGGCCCCATCTTCCTGTCGGTGAACCGCAACAAGCGCTCGCTGCTCATGGACCTGCGCCGGCCCGACGTGCTCGATCAGCTCAAGAGCCTGATCCCGCACTGCGACGTGTTCGCGGCCTCCGTCCGCTACGAAGGCCTGAAGCGCCTGGGCCTCAGCTACGAGGAGGTGCGCGCGATCAAGCCCGACATCATCTACGCGATGGCGTCCGGCTACGGCATGGACGGACCCTATGCGGGCGACCCGGCCTATGACGACCTGATCCAGGCCCAGACCGGCATCGCCGACCTGTTGAACCGCACCGACGGCCATCCTGAGCACCGCTACCTGCCGACACTGATCGCCGACAAGTCCATGGGCCTGATGTTCGCCCAGGCGATCACCGCGGCCCTGTTCCACAAGGCGCAGACCGGCCAGGGGCAGTTCGTGGAGGTCCCGATGTTCGAAGGGATGACCAGCTTCAACCTGGTGGAAAACCATTTCCACCACGTCTTCGAGCCGCCGATCGGCCAGTGGGGCTATACCCGCGTGGTCAATCCGATGCGCAAGCCCTTCGAGACCAAGGACGGCTTCATCGGCCTGCTGCCCTACACCGAAGCGCAATGGGACGCCTTCTTCGACGCGGCCGGCTGGGGGGAGAGCTTCGCCCAGGACCCGCGCTTCCGCGACCACGCTTCGCGCAACCGCAACATCCGCGAGCTCTACGCGCTGATCGGCGAGGCGACCAAAACCAAGACCACGGCCGAGTGGTTCGCGCTGCTCAAACCCCTCTCAATCCCCATCGTGAAGCTCAACCTGATGGAGGAGTTGGAGGACGACCCGCACCTGAGGGCCGTGGGCCTCTTCGAGCACTACGACCATCCGGACGCGGGACCCTATGTGGCGGTGCGCCCGCCGGTGCGGTTCTCCGAAAGCCCCGCCAGCATCCGCCGCCATGCGCCCAGGCTGGGCGAGCATACCGACGAGGTGCTGGACGAGCTGACGGGCGAGCGCCGGTGACCGCGCAGGACCTGCTCAGCCAGGACTTCGGGTCGTTCGCCGAGGTCTTCGCCCGGCAGGTCGTCGAACGCGCCGACCATCCGGCGGTGATCGCCGGCGAGCGCGTGGCGACCTACGCCGAGTTCGGGGCGATGACGGCGCGCATCGCCGCGGCCCTGCAGCGCGACGGCGTGGGGCTGGGGGTCGCAGCGGCCATGTGCTCGGCGACCACGTCCTACGCATACGCTGCGGCGTTCGTGGGCGCGCTGCGCGCCGGCGCGGCGGCCGCGCCGCTGGCGCCGTCATCGACCCCCGAGGCCCTGGCGGCGATGCTGGCCGACAGCGGCGCGCCGGTCTTCTTCCTGGACAAGCCGACGGCCGAGGCCCTGGCGTCTGAGTCCCAGGGCGTGACCGCTCGGCGCGTCGCCCTCGACGGGTCGGACGCCGGCCAGGCGCTGGAGGCCTGGATGGCGCCGGCGGGCGCGGAGCCGACGCCGTTCGAGGCCAGGCCGGACCAGGCGTTCAACATCATCTACTCGTCAGGCACGACCGGCGCGCCGAAGGGAATCGTGCAGCCCTACAGCATGCGCTGGGCCCACCTGCGCCGCGGGGTCTATCCGCCGAGCGCGGTGACGATGATCTCCACGCCGCTCTACTCCAACACCACCCTGGTCAGCCTGCTGCCGACGCTGGCCAACGGCGGCACGCTGGTCCTGATGCCGAAGTTCGACGCCGGCGAGTTCCTGCGGCTGTCGCAGCGCTGGCGGGCGACCCACGCCATGCTGGTGCCGGTGCAGTACCGCCGGATCCTGGAGCGCCCGGATTTCGACGCCTACGACCTTTCCAGCTACCAGATGAAGTACGCCACCTCCGCGCCCTTCCCCGCCGAGCTTAAGGCCCAGGCGTTGAACCGCTGGCCGGGCGGGCTGACCGAGTTCTTTGGCATGACCGAGGGTGGCGGCACCTTCATGCTGGCTGCGCACGAATTCCCCGACAAGCTGCACACGGTGGGAAAGCCCCTGCCCGGCCATGACATCCGCCTGATCGACGAGGAGGGGCGCGAGGTGGCGCCCGGGCAGGCGGGCGAGGCGGTGGGCCGCTCGGGCGCGATGATGGTCGGCTATCACAACCGCCCGGAGAAGACCCGAGAGGCGGAGTGGATCAGTCCGGAGGGCCTTCGCTACATCCGCACCGGCGACGTGGGGCGATTCGACGAGGACGGCTTCTTCATCCTGCTCGACCGCAAGAAGGACATGATCATCTCCGGAGGCTTCAACATCTATCCGTCGGACCTGGAGGCCGAACTCGCCCGGCACCCGGCGGTGCTGGAGGCCGCGGTGGTCGGCGTGCCCTCCACGCGCTGGGGCGAGACGCCGGTGGCCTTCGTGGCGCTGCGGCCCGAGACGACGATCGAAGCGGACGACCTGCGCGAATGGACGAACGCCCGCCTCGGCAAGACCCAGCGCCTGGCCGACCTGGTGATCGTCGAGCACCTGACGCGCAGCGCCATCGGCAAGGTGCTGAAGCGCGAGATGCGCGACGGCTATCGCGGCCCGGCCCTGGACTGAGCGGCGCCATGACGGACGAGACGGACCAGCCGAGAAAAGGCGCCCGCGCCGCCAAGGGCAAGCTGCCCGGACTGCTGGGCATCGAATGGACGCACGTAGACCGCGGCGCCGTGCACGCCCGCTTCACGGTCGGCGAGCAGCACATGGCCCACAACGGCTTCCTGCACGCCGCCAGCGTGGTGGCCCTGGCCGATTCCGCCTGCGGCTTCGGCTGCGCCCGCGCCCTGCCGGAAGGCGCGCGCGGCTTCACCACGCTTGAGCTGAAGTCCAACTTCCTGAGCACCGCCCGGGAAGGCGACGGCGTGGCTTGCGATGCGAGCCTGACGCACGGCGGCCGCAGCACCCAGGTATGGGACGCCAAGGTGCGCCACGAGGCCAGCGGCAAGGTGATCGCGCTGTTCCGCTGCACCCAGATGATCCTCTACCCGGCTTGACAGGGCGAGGCCGGAAGCTAGGGTCCGCGCCTCACTCCGCAGGCCGGCTCGACCGGCCCCTGCGTCTGCGCCTGGAGAGGTGGCTGAGTGGTCGAAAGCACCGCACTCGAAATGCGGCGTACCCGCGAGGGTACCGTGGGTTCGAATCCCACCCTCTCCGCCACAACGCCTTGAACCGCAGCTCCGCCTGAGGCCTCTCCGCCTAGGTCCCGGGTCTCTCGGCGCTACCTGGGGCAACCTCCACCGCAGACCCCGTTGCACCTGAGGCCGCGCTCAGTCCCCGGTCGTCTCGCGCCCGAGGATCTCCCGGGCCATGACCATCTTCATGGTCTCGGTTGACCCTTCCATCTGCTTGCACATCCGCATCAAGTTGTAGAAGTCACCGAACGGATAGTCATCGAGCATCAGTCCGCGGCCGCCCAGCACCTGCATGCAGCGGTCGATCACCCGCAGCACAGCATCGATGCAGTAGGCTTTCACCGTGGCGGCCTGCAGCCGCGCATTGGCGTACCCGCCGCGGTCCACGATCCAGGCGCCATAATATGTCGCCCACCGGATCGACTCGATGTCGTATTGCGAGTCTGTGATCATCCACTGGATGGCCTGATTGGATCCCAGCGGCTTGCCGAAAACGACCCGTTCCTTGGCGAACTGCACCGCGATCTCCAGGCTCCGCTCGGCCATGCCGAGCGCCATTCCCCCCAACCTCAGCCGATGCCAATTGAACTGCTGCTGGCCGAGCGAGAATCCACCGCCTTCGCCGCCGAGAAGATTCTCCGCCGGCACGATGACGTTCTCCAGCCTGGTTTCCTGTTCCATCCCCCAGTAGCGGTCGGCCAGCACCCGGATGTCGCGGACCTTGGTGAAGCCCGGCGCATCATTGTCGACCAGGAACATGCTCATGCCACGGCGGCCCTTCGAAGGGTCCGTCACGGCGAGGACCGCTGTGAACGACGAGTCCGCATGGCCGGTCCGCCACAGCTTATGTCCGTTCAAGACGTAGTGGTCGCCCTTCATCACCGCCGTCGTCTTGACGCCGGCGAGGTCCGACCCCGCGTCGGGTTCGGTGAAGCAGGTCGACATCGACGTTTCAGCGTTCAGAACGGGGTACAGATACTTCGCCTTGATCGCCTCCGACGCGTCGTAGAACGCCGGCCAGGGGGACAGGAAGGCGCCCCTGGGCATCACCTTCGGCGACCTGGCGACCTCGGCCAGCACGATGATGTCTTCCATCGCGCCCAGGCCCTGGCCGCCGTAATCCTTGGGGATCATCAACTTCGCCAGGCCATAGTCCGCCCACTTGCGGAGCAGTTCGGCCTTCAGCTCGCGGCTGTAGTCGTGCGCGCAGGTCGGCCACTCGCGCGAATTTGGAAAGATCTCGTTCTGGACGAAGGCGCGAGCTCTCTGCTGCAGATCCTTCTGTTCCGTCGTGAGCTCGAAATCCATCTGACGCTCCCTCGATCAAGTCCGCAGGTCTTCCCTGCGCCGCCGCGTCCGCACGCACCCCTCATCCCCGGGGCGCGTTCAGCTGTTCGAAGTAAGCGTCCAGTTCCTGGCGGCTCGCCAAGCGCCGCATCTCCGCAGTCCCGTAGCCGATCTCGTTCTCGCCGTTTTCCAATCGCTCGAAGATGCTGTCAGCGAAGACGTCAAGATCGACTCCTGCCGTGATTGGCGCGCCGCCCATCGCCGTGTTGACGAGGGGCGGAACGATCTCGACCACGTCGAGCGACGTGTCCTTCAACTGATGACGCAGAGTGAGCGAGAAGGAGTGCAGGGCCGCTTTGCTGAGGCAATAGGTCGGCATGGCCGCGGTGGGCGCAAAGGCCAGGCCCGACGAAACGTTGACGATCGCCCCGAAGGGCGCTTTCGCCAGATGCGGTCCCAGCAGCATCGTGAGCTGCATCGGGGCTTCAAGATTGGTGGCCAGTTCCAGCCGATGCGCCGACCAGTCCTGAGGTTGCAGCAGAGGCGCATGGCGGTGTCCGGCGCCGGCGTTGTTCACAAGGACGTTCAGCCCCGGGAAGCGCGCCAGGACCTGATCGGCCAAGGCCGCTCGGCCAGATTCGGTGGCCACGTCGCACTGCACCGTCTCGAAGGCTGGCGTGTCCGCCTTCGCCGCCGCCAACGGCCCGGCGCGGCGTCCGCAGATAATGACGTGATTGCCGCGCGCGGCGAACCGTTTGGCGAAGGCAAGGCCGATGCCGGTGCCCCCGCCGGTGACGAGGATGGTGTTGCCGGTCATCCGCATAGGTCGTCTCCAGACTGCGGACGGATTTAGGTCCGGCTGGGACGCGCGATAATCCGTTGAAATCCGCACAGGGTGTTCGCAAAGTCGAACAATGGCCACGGACCTTGCAGACCTCACAGCCTTCATCGCGGTGGCGCGGGCCGGCGGCTTTCGGCATGCAGCGCGCGCCTCACGCGCAAGCGCATCGCAACTCAGCGAAGCCGTGACCAGGCTTGAGGCGCGGCTAGGCGTTCGTTTGCTCAATCGCACCACCCGCAGCGTCGCGATGACGGAAGCGGGCGCGCGCCTGGTGGAACGGCTCGAACCTGCTCTTCGCGAAGTCGAGGCGGCGCTCGACGTGATCAATGGCTATCGCGACTCGCCTACCGGAACCCTGCGTCTGAACGTGCCCATCAGCGCCGCCCGGCTAGTGCTTGCTCGGATCATCCCGTCCTTCCTCGCGACCTACCCGGACATCAAGCTGGAGCTCATGGCCGAAGACGGGTTCGTCGACATTCTCGCGGCCGGCTGCGATGCGGGCATCCGCTACGACGAGCGCCTCGAGCAGGATATGATCGCCGTGCCGATCGGTCCCCGGCTGCAGCGCTTCGCCACCGCCGCCGCACCGACCTACCTCGATGCGCATGGGCGGCCTCAGCATCCGCGTGACCTGCTCGACCACGCGTGCCTGCGGGGTCGGTTCGCCAGCGGCGCGATGACAACCTGGGAGTTCGAGTGCGATGGAGAGGTCGTGCGCGTCGACCCCTCCGGCCCGCTGATCGTCAACGTCGCCGCCATCGAGGTGGCTATTGACGCAGCCGTCGAGGGGCGAGGTGTCGTTCACCTCTTCGAGGAGTGGTTACAGCCATACTTCGACAGCGGCGCGCTCGAGCCGGTAATGAAACCCTGGTGGCAAGTATTCTCCGGCCCCTTCCTCTATTATCCTGGGCGGAGGCACCTTCCCGCTCCGCTGCGCGCCTTCATCGACTTCAACACGCGCCACGGATGGAAAGAGCGGGGCTCAGAGGCGATCCTCTAGCCAACGTCACTTGCGTGAGAATTGGCCTGTGCAGGGGCGGTGATCCGGCCGGAAACCCTTCCTCCTCGCACGACCAAAATCCTCTCGCTGCAAATTGTGCGAGTCCTTCGTCGAAGGTGCATAGTCGATGCGGCGCGCGGACGTGGCCGCGCGGCAAGCGTTGTGGACTTCCGCAACCAGCAAAGAGGCTTCTCATGGCCAGTCACGAGCCGCACACGCTATGCCTCGAGCCGCTCACGGTGCTGGACATTCCGGCTGACGAGGGCGTCGCCCTCGCTGCGGCCTGCGACATCCCCCTGGTCGGTCTTTGGGTCCAATCTCCCTCCGTGTCCTTTGCCGTGGGATGTCTGGTCGAGGACGGGCCCAGCGCGCGCAAGGTGCGCGAGACCCTGGCGGCGACTGGGATCAAGGCGCTGAACCTCGAGGTCTTCGACCTGACGCCGAGCACGGACGTGGGCAAGTTCCGCCCTGCGCTGGAGTTGGGCGCCAGTCTGGGCGCAAGGTCCGCGACAGCGATCTTCCGGGACAATCCCGATCCGAGCCGGCGAACCGACCAGTTCGCGGCGCTCTGCGCGCTCGGCAAGGAACTGGGCGTGCGGATCAACGTGGAGTTCATCGCCGCCCGCAGCGTGGGCACGCTGGAACAGGCCGCCGACCTGGTGCGCGCCGCGGGCCAGACGAACGCCGGCATCGTCGTCGACGTGCTGCACCTCGTCCGGTCGCAGGGGACGCCCGACCAGGTGCGCCGCCTTGACCCCCGACTAGTCGGACATGCGCAGTTGTGCGACGGCCCGATCCCCCTGGCCGCCGACAAGTGGCCGCAGGAGAGCGGCGGAAACCGGCTCGCGCCAGGCGAAGGCGACTTTCCGATCCGCGAATTCATAGCCGCGCTTCCGCCCATGCCGATCGGCATCGAGGTCCCCCACAGCTCCGAGGCCCTGAGGGGCTTGAGCGCCGCGGAGCGGGTCCGGCGGTTGGCGGCGGCGACGCGGCGGTTCGTTGAAAGCCCGACCGCCCACGGGCGGTAGAGGAAGGGACGGAGGACGCTGATGGAAACCGGCCTGGCGGACCGCGTGGTCGTGGTGACGGGCGCCACCGTCAATATCGGCCGGGCCACCGCCCTGGCCTTCGCCGCCGAGCGTTGCAAGGTGGTGGTTGTCGGGCGCGACGAGACGCAAGGCGCCAGGGTGGTCGACGAAGCGATCGGTCTCGGCGCCGCGGACGGCCTGTGGCGGCGCTGCGATGTGACGGACTATGCGCAGGTCGCGGCGCTGAGGGCGCAAGTGTTGGACCGGTTCGGGACCATCGACGTCCTGGTCAACAACGTGGGCGGCAATACCGACCTTGGGCCGTTCGCCGAGTCGGAACCCGACCAGTGGCGCGCCGACATCGAGCTCACCTTGATGAGCACGCTCAATTGCACGCGACAGTTCCTGCCGACGTTCATCGAGCGTCGATCGGGCCGGATCATCAACATCGGCTCGATGTCCGGCGTGATCGGCGACCCCTATCTCGCGATCTATTCGGCGGCCAAGGCCGCGGTGCACGGCTTCTCACGGGTGCTGGCGGCGGAGGTCGGCGAGTTCGGCGTCACGGTCAATGCGATCGCCCCCTACGCCACGAGTCCCGACGACCCGAACGAACCTTCAAGCTCCGGTAGCCGGTTCAATCCGGCGGGGGGCGTGATGACATCGCTGCCGCCGGAGAAGGCCGCCCTGCGCGGCAGGATCTTCAAGCCCGGTCTGCTGCCGGAGAAGCGGGCGCGCGCGAGCCAGGTCGCGAAAGCCGCGGTCTATCTCGCCTCGGATGCGGCGGCCTTTGTCACCGGCGAGCTGCTCCACATCGATGGCGGGGTCCGCTGGGCGTGACGCCCACCTCAAGTCTCGGCCGCGCCTAGGGTCCGCGCGCTTCCAGCTCGACGTCATACTGCGAGAGATACGCCGCGAAGTGGGGCCGCAGATCTTCGGTCGCGAGGCCGAATTCGCCCAGGTTGTAGGCGTGCGTCACCCACTTTCTCTGCGGGTTCTGGTCCAGCCACCTGCGCATCCCGCCCTCGACCTCCGGGGTGAAATCGTCCCCTAGCCACTGATAGATCTTGCGGACCGCCCCGATCGGATCCCGCACGATCTCAGCGTAGGAATGGTCGTACAGCCGTGACGGCGGGATCTTGTCGCGCGCCGCCATCATCCGGCTGAGGTGCTGGGACATCTGGGGCGGGTAGTTCTTGGCGATATAGGCCCTGTCCGCCGTTCCCATCGTACGCTCGTGGGTGTTGGCGATCAGGCTGAAGAGCGATGCGGTCGCCGCGAACGGATCGCGATGGGTCCAGATCAACCGCGCGTCGGGATAGGCCTGCAGCAGCCACTCGATGTGGACCGAATGGGACGGCATCTTGAGATTCCAGACGCCTGGCGCCTTGTGTTGCAGAACCTGCAGGAACCTGCGGTGATAGTCGTAGGCCGATGTCATGTCGCAACTCAGGATCCACTCCGAGTACGCCCGCATGGGCCCATGCGCCTCCCAGAACAGGGACTTGAAGTCGTGCGCCTGGATGTGGGCGCACTCGACCGGGAAGATCGCCGAAATTGGCCGGAAGCGGACGGCTTTCGGGTTGGCGGCCCGGGCCTGCGCCTCCGCCTCCAGCGCCGCCATCGCCCGCGCGCCCGTGAACAGTTCGTCGGTCGTGGGCGGCGGCGTGGGATCCTCATACTCCCAGCTCAGCGGCGAGCGACGGCGCAGATCCGTGGCCAGGAGATTGTTGAGAAGGGTCGATCCCGTCCGCGGCATGCCGAGCACCACCACGGGCGCCTTGATCGGCGCATCCAGGACGTCAGGATTGAGCCGGATGTATTCGTCCACCTTCAGCCGGCTCGCCAGGGAGGCTGCCGCCCGCTTCTCGAAATGCGCCACGCCCTCGGGGGTGAAAGACCTCAGCCGGTTGATTTCCGAGACGAGGATTTCCAATCCTTCGCGGAAGCTTTCGCTGTGAAAGGCGCTCAGGCGTGTGACGCGGCGCGCGTCATCGACGAGCGCTTCAACAGACCTCACCAGCACGACCGGACGATCCACCGAGAATTCAAGTGTGTATTCATGTTCTCTCCTAGTAGATATTCGCCATCCAGCCGCCGTCGATCACGATGATATCTCCGGTATGGAATGACGAGGCGTCACTCGCCAGATAGGCCGCGATACCTTCAAAGTCCTCAGGATGACCAACGCGCCGGAGGGGCGCCCTCTCGGTGAAGATCTGGTCGGTCGCACTGATTTCATCCTCAGCGCGCCCACGGCTCAGCTCGGTCTTTATGTATCCGGGCGCCACCATGTTTGCGCGTATGCCGTACTTGCCGACATCCACGGCGATGCCCGTCATGATGGCGGCGAGCGCTCCCTTCGCGGCGCCGTAGTGGATCCGACCCGGCGTGCCCCTGAAGACCGTGAGGCTCCCGCAGACGATCAGCGAGCCGCCGGGGTCCCCCGCCTCGGCGCGCGCCACCATGTGCCGTGCAGCCTCCCGAAGCGTGTAGAACGCGCCGTGCTGATTGATGTCGAGCAGCTCGTGGTAAATGGAGGACTCGAGTTCGAGCAGCGACGGCGAACCGTTCGTGATTCCTGCGTTCGCGATCACGCAATCCACGCGCCCGAACACCTCGACCGCCTCCGTCATGCCAACCTTGACCGCGTTTTCGGAGGCCACGTCGACCACGCGCGCCTCGACCCTTCCGCCGTGGACCGACAGCGCCTCAAGGGCGGCGGCGTTCTTGTCGGCGCTGCGTCCCCACAACATGAGATCCGCGCCCTGCTTGGCCACGCCGCGCGCGAAACCCAGGCCCAGGCCGCTGTTCCCGCCGGTGACAAGAACAACTTTCCCCGTGAGATCAAACAGGCCTCGGTCGCTGCTCACGGATCTCCCCACGAGTTCGGCAGGTCTTGCAATTCGGTCCGGCGGGCTGGCCGCGCGATTCCGCCGGCAGCAGCGCTGGCGCCGGGCCGAGGATGCGCCGCGACATATGCTACGCTGTCCCGGCTGCGGGCTCACTAGGCGCCCGGACGTTGATGGCTCAAAGCGTACACGGCGTCCGAATATCAACACCATGTCCGCTCGACGCGGTCGGCGGCCTCGCGATAGCTCCTTCGTGACCGCGCCGAGATACGAACGGCAAGGAGGCGACGATGCGACAGCTCAACCTGTACGGAGCCGACGACCTGCGGACGGACGAGGCGCCCATGCCCCGACCGGGGCCCCGGGACATCGTGATGAAGGTGGCCGCGTGCGGCATCTGCGGCACGGATCTCACCCTGCTGCGACACGGCCCGGGGGCCCGCCACCCCATGCCCATCGGCCATGAGGCCGCCGGCGTCGTGCAGGCCCACGGCGCCGAAGTCGCCGGCGTCAGCAACGGGATGCGGGTCGTGATCAATCCGATGTCGACCGATGCGGTCATCGGCTGCGGCGGCCCCGAGGGCGCATTCGCGGACTATTTGCTGGTTCGGGAGGCGGAGCTTGGGCGGAGCGTATTTCCGATTCCCGAGGGCCTTTCCTTCGCCGCGGCGTCGCTCGCAGAGCCCCTTGCCGTGGCGCGGCACGGAGTCGAGCGCGCCGACCCTCAACCGAACCATAAGGTCGTGCTCTTCGGCGCCGGACCGATCGGCCTGGGCGCCGTCATATGGCTACGCCGCCGCGGGATCGAACAGTTGGCGGTGGTCGATCTGAACGACCAGCGTCTGGCGCGCGCCAAGGCGCTGGGCGCGACGCACATTCTCAATCCGACGCGGGCGGAACTCGAGCCCGCGCTCAGGCAAATCTTCGGCGCGGCCAAGAATTCCATCGGCGAAGACGCGCTGGACGTGGACATCTACATGGACATGGCCGGGGCGCCGACGATCCCCGGGCAGGTCGTATCCATGGCGAAGAGGCATGCCAAGCTGGTGGTGACGGCTTCCTATCGCGTGCCCGTCGAGCTCGACTTCCACAAGCTCTTGAAGAGTGAAATGACCATCACCAGCGCCATCGGCTATCCCGACGAACTGGCCGCGGTGATGGCGGACATATCCGAACTATCCGCCGAAGCCGAAATTATGATCAGCCATAAGTTCGATTTCAGCGACATCAATACGGCATTTGATGTCGCCAAGAGCCTGGACGGGGCGAAGGTGATCGTGGAGTTCGGAGGCTGAACATCGGCCGCGCGTCACCCTTGCGCGGCGTTCTTCACGAACTGCACCAACTGGATATTGAACCCATCGGGATCGCGCAGGTTCGCCATGCGCATCGTACGCTCCGGGCCCGGCACGGCGACAGGCTCTCCGACCCGACGTCCGCCGGCCGCCTCGAGCGCGGCGCAGTCGGCGTCGATGTCGTTCGTCCGGAACGCCGCCATCGCGTACCCGAGCGCGTTGGGCCCCGGGACACCCGGCGTGTTCGGCGCCCATTCGATCAGCTCCAGGGACGCGGCCTTTGGATCGTCAGGTCGCGTCATCATCTGGACGCGTGGGACGCCGCCCGGAATTCCATATAGCGGGCCGACCCATTCGGCGCCGACCTTCGGGGCGTTCGCCGGTTTGAACCCAAGAACCTCATAGAAGGCGACGGAGCGCTCGATGCTCTGGCAGCAGACCTTCCACATCACCATGCCGTAGACGCTCAACGCCAACTCTCCATTTGAAAGAACGGCATGTCGCCGCCCTGTGCGCGTCAGCCGGTCCAGATAGGCTTGCGCTTCTCCAGAAAGGCCGCGACGCCTTCCTTGAAGTCGGCATGTTCCTTCAGGCGGCCCTGTCCCGCCCTGGTCAGGGCCCAGAGCTCTTGCTCGGGCAGATCCGGGGCCGAATTGAGAATGGCGAGGCTCTCGCGCACGGCGCCCGGAGCGGCGGCGGCGACCAGCTCGGCGATCTGCAGCGCCACGCCGACAACCTGGTCGTCCGGCGCAACACGGTTCACCAGGCCGAGTTCGTACGCGCGCTGAGCGCTGATGGCGCCGCCGGTCAGCACCATTTCCATGGCGACGGCGCGAGGAATGGCGCGCCGCAGCCGGAAAACGCCGCCGCCGGCCGCCAGCAACCCGCGCTTCACCTCGGGAACGCCGAATGTGGCGCGCTCGCCGGCGACGATCATCTCGCAGGCCAGAGCATGCTCCAGTCCACCGCCCAGCACCGCGCCGGTGCAGGCGGCGATCCAGGGCTTCGAGTGGCCGATCTGGGAGAAGGTGGTGAGCGGGCCGCCATCGGCGTTGACCAGTTCACCCTTGGCCATCGCCTGGAGGTCGGCGCCGGCGCAGAACGTTCCAGGGGTCGACGACGCCAGGACGCCGACCCGCAATTGAGGAGAGCTGTCGACCTCCTCCACCGCGGCGACCAGTTGCTCGCAAAGCGCCCTGTTGACCGCGTTCCGACGCTCGGGACGATTCAACCTGGCGATCAGTACGCCGTCACGGCGCTCGATAAGGACCGCGTCTTCGCTCATGCGCCTACCTTCCCGCCACGCGCTACGACGTCGATGATCTGTCGGACCGCTGAGGGATTCCAACCGTGCGCGACCGCCAGTGTCGGGTTTATCTCGCGCGGAATCGAGGCCCGCGGCCGAGCAAAATCGGACAAACTGAAGAATTCGAGACGTGGCGGCTGAAGGGAGCATGAGGTTGCGCAGCTGATTTCCGGCGCGGGTTCCAAGCTGCTAATGCTGGCTTCAGCATGCGCCGATCGCAGACCGGTCCAATGAGCCTCAACTCGCCAAGTCACGACCTCCCGATCGAGGAAGGCCCGCCACGCCTGATCTCGGGAGCCGATCGCCTGGAAATTCAGCTTTCTCGGCCGGCGGTGCATAACCGGCTCGAGCCGGACGACATGTTCCGGCTCAGGGACTTGCTGGAGGCGGCGGCGCAGCGACCGGAGGTCCGTTTGGTGGTCTTTCGCGCGGGCGGTCCCAGTTTCTGTTCCGGCATCAATCTGAAAGCGCTTGGCGCGGGACGGACGCGGCCAAAGCACGTGAGCGAGGCGCTCGCCTTGTTCGAACGTCTTCCGGACCTGATCGAGGCGCTGCCGGCGCCGACCCTGTTCGTCCTGAACGGACCGGTCTACGGCGGCGCGATCGACGCCGTACTCGCCGGCTGCTTCAGGATCGCCGTCCCCGCAACGACCTTCAGCGTGGCCGCCCCCAGTCGTGGCGCGCTCTACTCTCCGGCGGGCGTCGCCCGCGCCGTCAGCGTGCTGGGAGCCTCGGCGGCCAGACGACTGTTCATCCTGGGCCAGACGATCACGGCGGAAGAGCTGCGCCCCCTGGGCGGCGTCGATCAGATTTCCGAAGCCGGACAGCTTTCCGCGGATGCGGCGAGGTTCTCAGATGCGATCTGCGCCAAGGGCCCCCTGCCGGTCCGGGCCGCGAAGCGCATCATCCAGGACGCGGCGCGGGGAATTTTCAACGCCGAGGCGGCGAAGGCCATGCGCGAGGAGGTCTCTCGATCCGAAGACCTGGCCGAGGGAATGGCCGCTTGGCGCGAGCGCCGACCCCCGCGATTCAAAGGCCGTTGAAGCGGCGAACCTGGCGCTGGACGTCCAGAGGTCCCCCGGCCTTCAGTTTCGCGGCACGCCGCTGAAGAAATCCGGCTGGCCGGTCTTGACCCAGACGTACTCCAGGTAGTGACCCAATTGAGCCTGGGCGTCGGCGTAGACGTATTCCAGCGCCTCGCCCACCTTGCCGTGGCGGTCGATACGCATGGCCTCGCGCTGCAGACCGGCCATCACCTCGTTCCACCGCGCTTCGTCCCGCACCAGATAGCCCAGGTGATGCAGCCGAACGCCCTTGGCGGGCAGCGCGCTCGCATAGAGCGGGCTGGGCTCGCGGATCGGTTGGATCAGTTCCACCATCGTTTCGCCGATCCAGGCGAGAGCCACCCGATTGGGATGTGGGTCGTCCGGCCGCGCGGCGGCGTTGTCGAACACCCAGAACCGGGGCGCGGCGAACCGCTCCCGGTAGACCGCCAGCGCAGCGTCCAGGTCGGTGGTCACGTAGCCAAGCTGGAAAAAGCCATGCAGCAAACCTTGCATCGGGACGCCTCCAGCATTCTCGAACGCGACACCGTTGGCGCAGGACCGCTCGGGAGAGCGACGGCAGATTTGCTCATCGTCCGGGCGCGCATTGGTGGTCGCGCGTGACTTCCAACTACCCCCTGGGGCGGCCAGGCGCGAGGGCCTTCAGACCTCACGACGGGACGTCGTCGTTGTTTTGCGCCCTCACGCAACGATGAACGTCCCGCCCGATGAAATGGAAGATGTGCTAGTCTGTTCCGTGCGCGTCCAGTCGCCGAACAACAAGGTGCGGACGCCGAAAGGGAGGATCACATGCTGGTCCCAGCAGGACAGGCGTTTCGTTCCGAAGTCGAACTTCAGAGCCATGTATGGCCTCAACCGTGGACAGGCGAGCGGGTCTGCCGGGAGCAGGCATTTCTGGATATGTGCTTGAATCCACGGCCGACGCCCGCGCGCGGGCGGTATGTGGAACGCTGGCCGCCGAGCCGGACCGAGCCGATCGGGTCGATTCTGTTCATACCCCCGGGAATGACGCTGAATGGATCCTGCGGAGCGGGGAAGCAGAAATCGCTCTCCTGCTTCATCGATTCCGGATATTTTGAAAATTCCCTGGAAGATCTGAGTGATATCGCCCTCCTGGAGTGCCTGGACGTCAAGAGCGCCAACGTCTGGCATGGTCTGCGGCGTCTTCTACATGAGAAGCT
>Ga0068860_100002213_pt1 | contig 20463 bp, 17 predicted proteins | sample KBSSwiS32_FD_66597 | JGI IMG/M metagenome (GOLD analysis project Ga0068860, IMG submission 66597) | Switchgrass rhizosphere microbial communities from Kellogg Biological Station, Michigan, USA - KBS Switchgrass S3-2 | ecosystem: Host-associated > Plants > Roots > Rhizosphere > Soil ...
GCGCCTGGAAGTGGACCGAGTCGCCGCCGGAGTAGGTGGCGCGGTACTGGTGGCCCTCGTTCGCCACCTGCACGTCGAACTTCACCTGCCCGGGCAGCTGGGAGGTGACGTTGTGGCCGCTGGCGGTGGGGTCGGAGAACCTCCCCATGTTGTCGCGGAGGAACTGCTGGGTCAGCTCGCGGCCCTGCTGGTCGAGGATGGGGTCCGCCACCGGGTCGAAGGCGTAGCCCAGCAGGCCCGACTGCAGGTGCGGGTTCTTCAGGTCCCACACCGGGATGCTCATCGTGAACTGGCCGGCCTTGGGCGCCACGCGGTCGTGGAAGTCGTCCGCGTTGGCCGCCGCGTCCTTGTTCATCTTCAGCGAGTTGAGCGCGCTGGGGATGAGGTGCGACACGTCCACGTCCCCGCCCTGGACCGGCTTGCGGACCGCGCTGTTGTGCGCGTCGTTGGGGTTGTCGGAGTCGAGCGAGAGCAGCGCCAGCCCGACCTCCGGGAGCCCGTCGTGGCCGTAGCCCATGGGCATGGCGTCGATCACGCCGCCGTCCACCACGGACATCTCGCGGCCGGTGGTCGGGTCCACCATCTGCACCGGGTCCCAGATGCCCGGCATGGCGATGGAGGCCTGGATGGCGAGCGCCACCGGCGTGTTGGGCGTGGTCTCCTGGCTGAAGACGAAGGTCCGGTTCTCCGCCTTGGAGTAGTCCTTGGCCTGGGCGGAGTCGGTCATGGTCGTGCCAATGAGCTGCAGCGGCATCTTCAGGTCCGCGAAGGTCACCGGGCGGTCCTTGATGCCGGTCAGCTCGCGGAGCTTCTGGTCGAAGTAGTTGAAGGCGTAGTTGCCGTTGAAGGCGCCGCCGCCGTCGATCAGGTCCCAGTCCTTGAGCTTCTCCAGGTTGGGGTCCTTGAGGATGTTGTCGATGTAGACCGGGTCCGCGCCGGCCGCCAGGAGCCCGGCCTCGATCGCGCCCACCGAGTTGCCGGTGACGGCGGTGGGGACCACGCCCTGCCGGAGCATCTCGGACATCACGGAGGCGAAGCGCTTGCCCTTGCCGCCGCCGCCGGAGAGGTCGAGGTGCACCGGGATGGGCTCGCCGCCCTGGACGGGCATCCCCGCCTCGGCGCGGGCCTGGGCCACCATCGCCTTGTACTCATCGGGGGAGCGGACGGAGATCGGCTTGCCGTCCTTGTCGAAGAGGTTGGCCACGCCGTCGCGCTGCAGGAGCGCGTCCATGGCCGCGGGCGGCTGGGTCACCGGCGTGCCCACCGGGAACTGGCTCTGGGAGACCGTCCCGTTCTTCAGCATCCCGGACATGTACTGCGGGTCGACCCACAGCGTGCCCGGCTTGGGCGCGGTGTCCGAGGTGTAGCCGGTCATCTGCCGCAGCTTGCCCTCCGCCGCGTCCAGCTTCGCCTTCACCTCGCCGTAGCGCGGGTCCTTGGGGTCCAGCTTGGAGAGCTCGGACTTGAGCGCGTTGGCGCTGTCCAGCGTGTCGCGGAAGGGCTTGGTGGAGTCCTTGAGCTTCTCGCGGTCGTTGGTGAAGAGCTGGCCCACGTTGTGGATGGTCCGCTCCACGCCCTGCTCCACGCCGTGGAGGACGTTGCCCACGCCGTGGACGGCGTTCTCCACGCCATGCTCCACCTTGTGGAAGACCTTCTCGGCGCCCGAGAAGAGGTCCTTGAAGAAGCCGCCGCCGGACTTCTTGGCGAAGGTGTCGGGAACGGCCGCGGGCTTCGGGGCGGCGGCGGGCGCAGGGGTGGCGTTCGCGCGGGCGAGCGCCGCGCTGTCGGAAGTCAGCTTCATGTGGGGAGTTGCCTGTGGGGTCGAGTGCGAGAAAACCGAATGCTTGACCGTTTATCGGGGCCAGGCGCTTCGAGTTTCGTCAACGACCTTTCCGGTCTGCGCGTGGATGCCCAGCAGTCTCAAGTCCTTAGAGCTCTGCCTTGGGCTGGCGCGTCATCAGCTCCACCACCGCCTGGCGGGCGGGCTTTCCCTCGTAGGTGATGCCGTAGACCTGTTCGCAGATGGGGAGCTCCACGCCGGTCTTCCTGGAGAGGTCGCGGGCGGAGCGGGCGGTCTTCACGCCTTCGGCGACCTGCTTCATGTCCTTGAGGATGTCGTCGAGCGAGCGTCCCTTGCCCAGCTCCAGGCCGACCCGGCGGTTGCGGGAGAGCTCGCCGGTGCAGGTGAGGACCAGGTCGCCCATGCCGGCGAGGCCGGAGAGGGTGAGCGGGTTGGCGCCCAGCCGGACGGCGACGCGGGTGATCTCCGCCAGGCCGCGGGTGATGATCGCCGCGCGGGCGTTGTGGCCGAAGCCCAGCCCGTCCGCGATGCCGGCGGCGATGGCGATGACGTTCTTGAGCGCCCCGCCCATCTGCACGCCCACCACGTCCTTGGAGGTGTAGGAGCGGAAGGTCTCCGTGGTGAGCGCCTTCTGGCAGCGCTGGGCGACGCGCTCCCAGTGCGCGGCGATGGTGACCACCGTGGGCATCCGCATCGCCAGCTCCTTGGCGAAGGAGGGGCCGGAGAGGACGGCGATGTACGGGTGGAAGTCGTCCGGGAGGCAGTCCTCCAGAAGCTCCGTCATCGTCATCAGGGTGTCGTTCTCGATGCCCTTGGAGACGGTGACGATGGGGACGCGGTGCGGGAGGTGCGGGAGCGCGCGCTTCATCACGTCGCGGGTGGCGTGCGAGGGCGTGGCGGAGACCACCATCGCGCTGTCCTTCAGCGCCTCCTCGAGGACGGCGGTCCCGCGGATGTTGTTCGCCAGCGGGATGCCGGGGAGGTAGGTGGGGTTCTCGTGGCGCTCGTTGACCGCGCGGATCAGCGCTTCGTCCCGGCCCCAGAGGAGCACCTCGTCGTGGCTGAGGGCGAGGACGTTGGCCAGGGCGGTGCCGAAGGAGCCGGAGCCGATGACGGTGGCGCGCATGAGCGTGGACTCTAGTACTTGGCCCTCAGCCGATGGTGGATCTCACAGGTGAAGCGTGGTCTGAACCAGCGGTCATTCGAGGAAGGGAAGTGGCTCGGTCAGACCCGCTCCTGAAGCAGCTCGACGTGCTCGACTCGGAGTCGGTCGATCTGCGCGCTGCGTTTGAAGCCGTCAGCGGGCTGGGCGCCAGCGAGCGCGGCACCTATCTGGAGAAGTTGGTCGTCTGCCTGCTCCGGCGTTCGAACGTCTCGGCGGAATGGAACCCGGCGGCAACCGCCGGGCGGCAGACCGACTTCACCTTCAAGCTGGATGATGCGTACTTCCTTGGGGAGGCCAAGTGGTTGCGCCGACCCGCGGGCCAGATGGAGGCGGACGGCCTCCATCGCCGGCTTCAGCTCAATCCGCCTTCGATGATCGGGTGCTTCGTCAGCATGGGTGGGTTCGCCAAGGACCTGTTGGCCGACATCAAGGACCACCGGGAACGCGAGATCGTCCTCATCGACGGCGGGGATATCGAAGCGGCCGTCGCCCGCAAGACCGAGCTTGCCGACCTGGTTCGCCGCAAGCGGCATGACTTCCGGCTCAAGGGGAAGCTCTGGTTCTGGTCTTCGGAACCACCCGCGCCGATCGCGCTCCCCGTCAGCAGCTATACGCTCCTGTCGCCGAACGACGCCTCGCGGGAGCAACCCGTCGTAGCCACGCGAAACGCGGGGTTCCTCCAGCCTCACTTCGCGCTCGATGGGGTGAACATCGAGACCTTCGGACCGATCGCCACGCTGGAGCTGAACCCATGGGGCGGCTCGATGGATCTGATGACCATCCTTCAATGCCTGCATGCGCGCCTCGATCTGGAGGACGATGGCTCCTTCCACATCCTGCAGGCGCAGGCGAGTTGGTTCGGCTTCGGAGCCCAGAACCTGGTCGATGCGCTCCACACCCAACGCCAGCGCTATCGGAAGGCCCCATGGATGAAGGAGGTACACCACTCCGAAAGCTTCTCGTTCTGCGCGAGCTCACCGCTGGGCTTCGTCACCGTCCGAGGGAGGCAACAGCACGGCGAGACCGAACCCTACGAGGTGATCGTCAACATCGCCTCTGATGGCATTCCACTGGATTCATCGCCGTTCCAGCAATTGGCTCGGGAGCTCGACCGCGGAGCGCGGCAGTTTCGCATCGACCTTCCCGAGGGACGCGAGGAGTGGGCGAAGCAACGAACCCCGACCTTCCCTCCGGACACCAGGGTCCAGCCGGTGGCGTTCATTCGAACGTCGAAGCTGCAGGCGTTGGGGCCAGGACCGGACATCCTCGGCTTGGTAATCGAGAACCCATTCCGGCAGGCCCCGGACGCGGGTGAGTGCGCGAGACCTGCGCTCATTCCCTGCAGAGTGCGAAGCGCCTTGGGCGTATCCGACGACGTCGACGGCTTCTATCTGGAAGAGGTCGGAGTCGAGCACATCGGTGGCATTACCGTGACTCGGGTCGTCGTCAACTGGCGCAAGATGCTCAAGTGCCGGTGTCCGAAGCCGGCCAAGCGCTACAAAGGGACCTGGGCGGACACGGTGGATCGGGCCGCTCCCGGTAAAGGACCGCGCGCATCACGACTGACACCGCGGTCCGGGAGTCACGGGCCGAGCAGGTAGAGTCCATCGGCTGGAATCCGCTTGGCTCGCGTAGGCCGGTGGCCGCGACGACGTCGGCGAGTGCTCCGGTGAGCCCAGCGGCTTCACCGCCCTCGCACGGCCGCACCACCACTGACTCTGGCGGCGCGGGACTCGGCTCGGGTGTGCTCGCGCACGCGAGGATGCCCAGGAACAGCAGGGGTCGCACGGTGGAGGCAAGTTACTCCAGGCTTGCGTGCGGGAGTCGGCGGCTCCACGCTCGCGTGCCGGGATGCGGTGGCCCCTCGTCATCGCCGGGTTGGTGATCGTGCTGATCGTCGGCGGGACGCTGGTGATCGTGTTGCGATCGCCGCCGCCGCCGTCGGCCCTCGGGTCGTGGGGTTGGGTGCCGTGCGCGGTGGATCGGGATTGCGAGGAGGGGTCGATCTGCCGGGTCCACTACCGGCCAACGTACGGACCCATCCGGGCGTGCCGGCCCATTGGACCTCAGAGGGAAGGCGAACGGTGCGGGGCACCTCCGGAGACGGTCGATGAAGCGTGCAAGGCGTCACTCAATTGCAATTACGGTTTCTGCGGCGTCCCATGCTCCCTGGGCTCACCGGCATCCTGCCCACCCGGAACCGTTTGTCGGGGCAAGAGTGAGGACCCGTCGTGTGTCCCCGATTGCCGTGAGCGCGGGTGCTATGCGGGTGAGCGGTGCGTCGGGATCGATGAGCAACTCTCCATCTGCGGTGTCGCCGAGGGCGATTGCGACGTGACCGGATGCCCCGCAGGACAAGTGTGCCAGCGCAAGCTCTACTCTCCGGGGATTCGCCTGCGCTGCATCCGCCCCTGCCCCGCCGATAAAGACTGCGGAGCCGACGCAAAATGCGAGGAAGGCGCGTGCCTCCAGCGGTGTGACGTCTCTGCGCCGAAATGCCCACCGGACTGGTACTGCGCGGGCCGGGACGCTGAGCCCACCTACTGTCACCCGCCGTTCTGAACAGGTGCTACTTGCCCTTCACCAGCCAGTAGTGGCGACCCTCTTGGCGAAGTGCTTCGTGCAGGAACGCGCCGAAGGAATCCGCGACTGGCTCCGCCTCTTTGGGGAACGTCTCGTGGAAAAGGTCCAGCACCGGGAAGAATCCGGCACGTCTCGTCGAGATATCGATCCCTACGTAGTTCCCGTCCTCGACATAACAGACCGCGAGGATCGATCTCGGTCCAAGAGCGTCCTCGTCCTCGCCGAAGATCGCGACGCGACCGCGCATGATCTCGTCCAGCGAAAGAAATCGGTAGGGGGAGTCGGTTGGCTTGAAGAGTCTGGCCCCATTGCATGCTCCGTAGAATGCGGTCAGGTCCGGATCGAGCCGGACGCCCCACCTCGATTCGAATCTGGCAACCTCCTCAAGAGTGGCCGGCGGCGCAGGGAAATGGCGCTCCAAGACGGCGGCCAGATCTTCCTCAGTCAGCATATGGCTTCGCGGGTCCCGGCTGTGCCCATCGAGAGCCTCCGGCGTAGCACAGGCCGTATTGCCTCGTGAGCACGCTGTGCACGTCCAGCGGGGTGGGCAACACGTTGTCGGGCCCCAGTGGGAGACCACCGTGCTGGAGATCGCGGATGTGATGCCCCGGCCACGAGTCGCCCGTCGCATCCTTCGGCCATGGGCCGAACTCGTCCGACCAGCCTTTGCGGAAACCCTCCCGGCCCCGCTCCCACTGCTCGCGCCCATCCTTCGCGCTCACCGTGGCGTAGTTGCAGCAACAATGCGTGATCGCCAGCCGCCCCCCGCCGGCGATCGGCACCGGGCCGACCTCTCTCTCCCAGTCGAACTTGATGTCCGCGATCCAGATGCACCCGAGCGACTGGGCTCCCTGCCCAGCACACTTCCCCGAGCACTCCTCCAGCCACGCCGCCGTGCACTGCCACGGCCCGTAGTAGATGGTCGTGCGCCGCGTGCCGGTGGGAGTGGCCATCCATGGCCCCCTCCACACCGCAGCTGCTGACGGCGCGGCATCGCTGCACGCCAGCAACAGCGACGCCGCGGTGAATCCCAACGCCCTCACGGCAACGCGGTGACGACCCCCGCGGAGCCCGTGACCATCACCAGCGAATCCTCCGACCGCCCGTGCAGATCCAACCCCACCCGGAACGCCAGCGACACCCACTCGCTCACCGGCGCCTCCAGCCCCACCTCGGTCAGCAGGTTCGGCGCGAACACCACCGGAGGCGGCGTGCCCCCCAGCGGCTCCCCCTGGATCGGCTCCGTATCCATGGCCAGCAGGCACCGCGCGGCGAGGAAGAAGCGGCTGGCCCGCGGCGCGGGCCCGTGGACGGCGAGCACCATCCCGGCGGTGGCGTTGACGTTCCTCCGCCCGGTGAGCCAGCGCGCGCCCTTGGCGTCCTGCTGCGGCAGCTTGGCGTAGAAGGCCGGCCCCGCGTCCCCCACCAGGCCCAGGGACATGGTGTCGCCGCTCCAGAGCATCCAGCGCGCGGAGGCGCGGACGTCGTGCATCAGCCCGTAGAGCGTGTCGTACTCCACGCCCAGGTCGAGCTTCGGCGTCACCCCCATCAGCGCCCGCGCCTGCAACAGCGGGAACCCCAGGGAGACCGCCGCCCCCCGCTTCCACGCCCCCAGCGGCGCCACCCCGTAGACCGAGGTCAGGTTCGGCCTCTCCGGGCGCGGGCTCAAAGGCAGCGAGGAGGGCGGCAACATCGGCTCCTCGATGGTGGGCGGCATGGGGAGCGACCGCGACGGCGAAGGCGCCGGGGCGGACGGCTCCGGGGCGGGCGGGGCCTGCTGCTCACCCGGCAGCCCCGTCCACTCCGACTCTTGCGGCGGCGCCCCCGCCGCGGCGCCCGCCTGTCCCAGCAGCGCCGCGAGCAGGAGGGGCCACATCACAGGGACTTGAGGTAGTCGATCAGGTCGTTGACCTCGCCGTCGCTGAGCAGGGTCATCTTCCCGTGGAGGTCGTTGTGCCGCGACGCCATCAGGCGGTCGCGGAGGCTGGGGGCGCTGCCGTCATGCAGGAACGGCTCGGTGCGCGAGACGCCCAACAGCGACGGCACGTTCAGGCCGTTGGGCAGGCCGGTGTCCGGGTTCGGCCCGGTCAGCACCAGTGTCCCCACGTCGTGGAAGCTGTTGTCGGTGAGCGCGGTGCTGGCGTGGCAGGTGTGGCACTCCGCCTTCTGGAACGCCTGCGCGCCGCGGAGCTGCGCGTCCGTCGGGGTGGCCAGCCGCAGCGGGCTGTCCGGCAGCGGCTGCGAGTCGATGAAGGCCGCCAGCTGCACCGCCATCTGGGTGGAGGCGCCGGTGCCGCCCATGCGGACGTTCACCGTCTCCGCCAGGAAGTCCTGCAGGGTGCTGAACTGGCCGTTCCAGTGGAAGGGCGCGGTGGCCGTGGTCATCCGGCCCGCGAGCGACGGGGTCTGCCGCGGCCCGTCCGCGAACAGCCACACGTGGCCGTCCTCGGTGCCTTCCTGGTGGCAGGTGGCGCACGACACCTGGGTGCTGGAGGAGGTCATGCGGGTGTCCGCCGCGCTGAAGAACAGCCGCCGGCCCGCCACCGCGTCCGCCGAGAGCACGTCCTGGGCGACCTGCAGCGCGCGGCCGGAGGTGACCACCTGCGCCTCGGCGCCGCTGCCCGACTGCACCAGGGTGGAGATGGAGTGGTCGAACTGGTTGTAGACGAACGCCTTGGTCCCGTCGCGGGTGAGCGCGATGCCGTTGGGGCCGGCGCCCACCGGCACCAGGCTGCGGATCGCCCCGCCGGGGCGGAAGGTCGGGAACTGGCTGTTGAAGTTGGTGGAGGGGGCGCGGTTGCCCACCGGCATCACCGCCACGTTGTTGCTGTTCCGGTTCACCACGTAGAGCCAGCTGCCGGTGCTGTCCATCACCGACACCGTGGGGCCCTGCAGCGCCTGGATGGAGTCCGGCGAGGTCAGCGCGGTGGGCGGGAAGTCCTTGCTCTGCTCATCCTCGCCGCCGCACTGGCCCACGTCGTCCGCCACCGCCACGGTCGCCTCACCCGAGGCGTCGAAGGTGGCCAGGCCCGCGGCCGCCACGCCCGCCACGCCGCAGGGGCCGCCGCTGTAGCTGCCCGAGCCTCCACCGCCGCCCGGGTTGGCCAGCGAGTCCTCGCGCGACCAGACCATGGAGACGATGGCGCGCTTGCCGTCCGGGGTGACCACCGCGTCCGACATGGCGCGCGGGTGGAAGGTGGACAGGCCGCCGAACGTCGTCCCCGGGAAGCGGTCGCGGTTCTCCAGGTTGGCCTTGTTGGCCTTCTGGTACAGGTCGGTGCTGGTCTGCAGCACGGACGGGCCGTTGAGGTCCACGGTCACCACGTCGCCGCGCTTGAAGAGGGTGACCAGGGCGCGCCCGCCGGCCACCAGCGTCACCGCCCGCGGCTCCTGCCCCACCGGCAGGTCCCAGCGGGTCTGCAGGGTCTTCACGTCGATGGCGGTGAGGGTGCCCGTCTCCGGCGAGTCCAGCGCGGTGCTGTTCACCACGTAGAGGGTCTTGTTGTCCGGGGCGACGGCCAGGCCGACCGGCTCCACGCCCACCGGCAGCTGGAGGACCTGGGACCAGGTCCCGGCGCCGCGCTTGATCACCGACACGCTGCGGCTGCCGCGGTTGGACACGTAGATGGTGTCATCCGCGCCCACCACGACGCGCTCGGGCGCCCGGCCTACCTTGACGGTGGTCACCAGCGCCTTGGAGGCGGTGTCCACCACGGCGACCAGGTCGTTGTCCGAGTCGACGGCGTAGAGGAACGCGTCATCTCGCGACAGGGCGAGCGACCCCGCCGAGTTCGTGTACAGGGTGGATTGTTCGCCGCAGGCCGCCAGGAGCATGGCCGCTCCTCCGAAAGCGGCGAGCAGGGCCAAACGACGGGAAGGGATCTTCATGGCGCGCACCTCGGTGGACCTCGCGATTCTGTAGCAACCTCGAAAAAGCGGCAGCCCCTGACAGGAGCGTCGCGTTTCGTGGGCGACCCCAAGGCCCCGGAGCTGTCCAACGCCCCGACACCTCTGGAGTCCCCCCCACCGGCCCTGATCCGGCCCCGCGAGCTGTGCACGGTTCGTGCCCGCCTCCTCGCCTGGGGGGCTGTGCAGGCCGGGCGGCCCGAAGGTGTGCACGCCCCTTCCCATCGTGCAGCGGGGGACACGGTGGTAGGACAAGAGCGTGGCGAGCCCGTACGGTCTGGTCAGCTTCCGTCGCACCTTCGCCCTGCTGGTGCTGCTGGTCGTCCTCCCCTCGGCCGGGCTGTCCGGCTTCGGGGTGGTGGCCATCATCAACGAGCGCGCCGCGGTGGAGCAGCGGCTGGAGCGGGCCTGGCAGCCGCGCCTGGACCAGCTGGGCGCCGACCTGACCACCGCGCTGGGGAGGGCCCGGCTGGAGCCGGAGGGGGACGGGCTCAAGGTGACGGCGCCGGACGGGACGCCCCTGGCGGCGACGCCCTTCAGCATCCGGGGGGGGAAGGTGGAGTGCTCTGATCCGCGCGTCGCGGCGGCGGTGGTGCGCGCGTCCCACGAGCTGGCCCAGGACGGCGCCCCGGCGGTCTTCTCCACCTCGGCGCCCACCGGGACGTTCGTCCTGGCGGCCCGGCGCGACGGCGACCTGGTGCGCGGGGCGCGGCTGAGTGAGGCAGCGCTGTCACACCTGGCCACGGAGCTGGGGCGGCCGCTCATCCCCTCCGGCGAACCGGTCCACTTCGAGCTGCGCCCGGTCCGGCGGGAGCGGGACGTGGCGGAGCCGGGGATGGTGGGCAAGCTGGTCTCGGAGGTGGTGTCGGCGCGGGAGGCCGCCTTCGCCGCCATCAACACCCAGCCGCCCCTGGCGGCGGCGTCCATGGGCGCCCCCTTCGACGACCTGCGGCTGGCGGCGGTCCCGCTGGGCGAGGACGTGGTGGGCCAGGCCTCGCGCCGGAACCGGGTGGTCTACGGGGTGCTCCTGGGGCTGTTCTACGCGGCCCTGGCGGTGGGGACGGTCTACACCGCCCGCGCGCTCTACCGGGAGGCGCGCCTGTCCCGCCTGAAGACGGACTTCGTGTCCCTGGTCAGCCACGAGCTGCGCACCCCGCTCACCTCCATCCGGATGTTCATCGACACCCTCGCGCTGGGGAGGGTGCGGGACGAGAAGGAGGTGCGCGAGATCCTGGGGATGCTCTCGCGGGAGACCGAACGCCTCTCCGCGATGATCGACCGGGTGCTGGACTGGTCCCGCATCGAGAGCGGGCGCAAGGAGTACCACCGGGAGGCGTGGGACGTGCGCGAGGTGGTGGACGCGTCGATGGAGGCGCTGCGGGCCCAGAACTTCAACCAGCCCTCGCGGGTGGAGGTGCAGGTGGAGGACAACCTGCCCCGGGTGGACGTGGACCGGGACGCGCTCGCCGGCGCGTTGTTGAACCTCCTGCAGAACGCGTACAAGTACAGCGGGGAGGACCAGCGCATCGAGCTGCGGGCGGTCCGGGAGCAACAGGGCGTGGCGATCGAGGTGGAGGACCACGGGGTGGGGATCGCCCCGCGGGACCGCAAGCGGATCTTCGAGCGCTTCTACCGGGTGGACAACCTGCTCACGCGCAAGACCAGCGGCTCCGGGCTGGGCCTGGCCATCGCCCGGCGCATCGTGGAGGCGCACGGCGGCTCCATCTCCCTGCGCAGCGAGCCGGGCAAGGGCAGCACCTTCGTCATCCACCTCCCGGCCGGGGCCGCGGCGTGACCGGGTCGCGCCGGCGCATCCTGGTGGTGGAGGACGACCTGTCCATCCTCTCCGGCCTCTCCATCAACCTGAAGGTCGAGGGCTACGAGGTCCTCCAGGCGCAGGACGGGCGGACCGGGCTGCAGCGCACGCTGGACGACAAGCCCGACCTGCTGGTGCTGGACGTGATGCTGCCGGAGATGAACGGCTACGAGGTGCTCAAGGAGCTGCGGCGCCGCCGGGTGGACGTGCCGGTGGTGATGCTCTCCGCGCGCGGGCAGGAGCCGGACAAGATCCTCGGGCTGGACCTGGGAGCGGACGACTACGTGGTGAAGCCGTTCGGCCTGCAGGAGCTTCTGGCCCGCATCAAGGCGGTGCTGCGGCGGCGCTACCCCAGCGGCGAGGTGGTGAGCTTCGGCGGCGCCGCGGTGGACCTCCAGCGCAAGGCGGTCACCCGGAGAGGACAGCCGGTGGACCTCACCGCGCAGGAGTACCGGCTGCTGGCGCACCTGGTGGAGAACGAGGGCCGCATCTTCAACCGCGAGGAGCTCCTCTCCGGCGCGTGGGGGATGGACTACGAGGGCACCGCGCGCACCGTGGACAACTTCATCCGGCAGCTGCGGATGAAGCTGGAGGACAAGCCGGAGGAGCCGCGCCACTTCGTCACCGTGCGCGGCCTGGGCTACCGCTTCGAGCGCTAGCCCGGGACTAACGGCCGGTGATCATCCGGTCCACGTGCTTGAAGAAGCTCTCCGGCAGCAGGAACGTCATCTCCACGTCGCCGAACCGGACGCGGGTCCGGTCCTCGAGGATGACGGAGCCGTTGGGCTCCAGCTTCGCCGTGCCCACCCACGTGCCGTTCTTGCTGTCCGCGTCCACCAGCTTCCAGGTGTTCTTGCGCGAGTCCCGGAGGAAGTAGGCGTGGAAGCGGGACACGGAGGCGTCGTTGAGCACCAGGTCGTTGTTGTCGATCCGCCCCACGGTGATGCCCATCACGAAGGCGTTGGTGGTGGACGAGCCCTTCCGCAGCGGCATCACCACCGGCTCGCCGGCGTTGCGGAACCTCCCCCCCGGCGACGTCGCCATCTGGGCGAGATCCAGCGTCTGGCCCTTGGCGGAGGCGATGGTGGTCTGCTCCCAGAGCAGCACCGGCACGTCCAGCTCCTTCCGGCGCTTGGGGTCTGCGACGAAGTACCTGGCGAAATCGGAGAGGCGTTCGGCCACGATGAATCCCGCCCGAAAGGCTAGCATCCGGAGCGTGCGGCGCCGCTACACCATCCACAAGGACGGAGACCTCCTCGTCGAGGAGCTGGACGCCGAAGGAAAGGCGAAGGACCCGGAGCCCGTCCCGCCTCAGGACCGGCTCCCGGTGGAGGTCGTGGTCTCCGCGGCCGACGACGACGACTCGCGCGCCGCTCTGCTCGACCTGCTGGAGATGGCCTTCGGGATGGAGGCCGAAGGCACGGGCCCAGGTCCTGAGAAGCCCCGGAGCTGAGCCTCAGGGGGCCCGCTGGGCGACGACGATCTGCAGCGGGTCCTCGGGCGCGAAGGGCCGGCTGTCGAAGTCGCCGTACCGCTCCAGCGGCTGGAAGCCGGCGGCCTTCAGCGCCACGTCCAGCTCCTCCGCGCTGAACTGCCGGACGCGGAGGCGGCGCAGGCCCTCGTGCGCGGCGGCGCCCTCGCCCGGGCGGGCGCGCCGGCGCTCGCGCAGGTGGGGCACGAACACCGGGCGGTACCAGAGCGGCGGCTCCTGATCGGCGCGGTCGTCCGGGGCGGGGGGGGAGCGGTGCTCGGGCGGGTTCACCAGGTCCAGCAGGAAGGCGCCGCCCTCGGCCAGGTGCGCCGCCGCGGTGGCCAGCGCCGCCTCCAGGTCCCCGGGCGTGGACATCAGGCCCAGCGCGTTGCGCGGGGCGATGACGACCTTGAAGCGCTCGTCCAGGCGGAGCGAGCGGACGTCCGCGCGGACCACCCGCAGGCGAGCGGCCACCTCCGGCGGCTCCTGCGCGCGGCGCTCCTCCGCGGCGCGGATCAGCACCTCGGAGGGGTCCGCCGCCAGGACCTGGTGCCCTCGCCTGGCCAGCTCCCAGGCGATCCGCCCGTCGCCCGCACCCAACACGAGCGCGGGGCCGCCCTCGCGGTCCACCCGGTCGCCGTAGAAGGCAGAGCCCGCATCGGCCATCACCAGCGACAGCACCGGCCTGGGTCCTTCCGTGCCCGCCATGGTCAGACACCCTGGGTAGCTCAGTGGACCTGATCGGAACAAGTCTTCCCAGCATCCCGTCGCCTTTCCGACGCCTCCCCCCGAAAAGAGGGCCGGGGCCGGTGGCACCCGGCTTGCGAGGGTGCTGGCGGAATGGGAGAGGGGCGGGGAATGCAGGTCGGGGGGCGGTGGCTGGTCGTCTCGGGGGCGGTCGCGGGGTTGTTGCTCTGGAGCGCGGCCGGATGTGGGGAGCCACCGACCTCTCCAGACCAGCAGACGACCCAGGTCGGGAAGAGGGACGACGACGACGCCGGGAAGCCTGACGGCGGTCGCCCCGACGCCGGCAAGGACGCCGGGAGCGATGCGGGCACCGACGCCGGGTCGGGCGGCGGGAACGACGGCGGGTCCGACGGCGGCTCCGGCGGCGGCGCCGGCGGAGGGACGGACGGCGGCTCCGACGCGGGGACCCCCGTCATCGTGGTGCCCGGCGCGGACGGGTGGACGTTCTATGGACCGGAGAGCGGCGCGCCCGCCGAGGTGTGGAGCGCCTCCAGCGACGCCGCCGGCAACCTCTGGGTGGCGGGCGGGATGGAGGGCCTCTTCCTGCTCCGGCCGGGCGCCGCGCGCTTCGAACACTTCACCGTCGCGGACGGCCTGACCGCGTACGTGGACGAGACCGGCCCGCACCAGCAGAGCGTCGTCTCCGTGGCGGGCGGCCCCGCGGGCGTGGTGTACGCCGGCTACCTGGGCCACTTCGGGGGGCAGGAAGACCTCGACCCGACGTACATGCGCAAGAGCGGTGACGCGGACAAGGTCACGCTCGGGCAGGGCGGCATCTCGGTCCAGCACGTCGACATCTCCTCGCCGCCCAACCCCAGCAACCCCGACCTGGTGAACGGGCGGGACAAGATCCGCACCGTCTGGCGCGAGCTGTACGACCCGCGCACCGGCAACGTCTGGTTCGGCGGCAACCACGGCGTGGCGCTGTGGGAGGCGTCCACCGGCCTGGTCTTCGAGCACCAGCACGCGGCCATCAACGCCTGCTACCCGGACGGGCACTGCACGCTGCTGTCCGGCGACTGGTTCGGCATCGCGCTCGACGCCGCGGGCGACCTGTGGATGGGCGGCGGCCACCGCCTGGCCAAGCTGAAGTACACCAACCCGCAGCGCTTCTGGGGCCCGGTCTCGCCCATCATCGATGTCTGGCCGGACGCCAGCGACGCCAACCGGACCGACGACTACGTGCAGGACCTGGCGGTGAGCGGGAGCACGCTCTTCGTCGGCTCCATCGCCAACGGGCTGGCGTCCGTCGACGACAGCGGCGTGCACCCGGTGGGGTTGTCCGGATACCAGGCGCGCATTACCTCGCTGGAGGCGGACCCGCAGGACGGCTCGCTGTGGGTCGGCCTGCAGTGGGGCGGGATGCTCCGGATGAACAGCGGGTCCATCGCGACCTACTCGAATCAGGTGTTCGGCTACCAGCTCATCGACAAGCAGGTCTGGGACATCCAGAGCGACCACCTCGGGCCGGGCGGCGCCCGGCGCATCCTGGTGGCGTTCCGCGCGGGGGCCGTGGGCATCTACACCGGTCCGTAATTCGCGCGGCGCTCGCCGTCTTTCAAGAGGTACCCACTCGCTGGCGCGGCTTGGCGCCGGCGGAGGAGGCCCCGGGTCGCCACCTGCGATCCGGGGCCTCGTGGCATCGGGGCTACTTGGCGGTGACGGTCAGCGACTTCAGCGTCTCGGCGCCGCGCATGATGTTGATGGTCCACGTCCCCGCCTTCGGGATGCGGAACGCGTTCCAGGAGCGCCAGCGGATGGAGGACCCGTTGATCTTCACGTCCTTCGTCTCGCGAACCTGATCGCCCAGCTTGAGCTGGATGGACATATCCTCAATGGAATCGCCCTGCGGGACCAGGTAGGCCTGCCAGACGTTGATCATGGTGCCCGGCTTCACGCCCTCGGGCCCGACCTCCTTGGTGCACTCCGACTTCTGGGGGCCGTCCTTGCCGACCTCCAGGCAGAGCTTGGCGTCTCCGAGGACGAGGCCCTGGCCCTTGCCGTTGAAGTAGAAGTTCCAGAAGGCGCGGACGCCTTCGGGCGTGGGCTTCTCCACCGGCGTGGACGGCGCCGCCCCCTCCGCCGGGGGAGCGGGGTCGGCGGCGAGAGCGGCGCCCGAGATGGCGAGGGCGACGGCGGCGGCAAGCGAAGAGCGGTTCACGGGTTTTCTCCTGAGGGTGCGGTGGTTTGCGGCGCGTACCTTCGGCCGAACGCGCCTGGTGCGGCAAGCGGGAATGCGATCGGCGGGCCAGCCGGAGTGCGGGCGTCCAACCACACCCCGCGGCAGGTCGGGTTTCCCGCGAATTTCGGGTCGCGGGGCTGCCCCGAACGTCCGCTGGCGCACGCCGCGGCGTCACCCTCTGTGCGTGCATGAACAGTGGTCTGCGCGAACCGCCAACTCCGGCTCGAGCGTCCGTTACCCTGCCAGTGAACCAGGGACGGAGGTGATGGGCGTGAGTCAGCCGCAGATCCTCATCGTGGAGGACGATCCGGAGATACGCGCCTCCCTTCGCGATGCCTTCGAGGACCAGGGCTACCTGGTGCGCTGCGCGGAGAACGGCCAGGTGGCGCTGGAGTCGCTCCGCACGCACGCGCGGCCGTCGGCCGTGGTGCTGGACCTGCTGATGCCGGTGATGACCGGGAACGAGCTGTACAGCGCGATGCAGGCCGACCCCGCGCTGGCCGGCATCCCGGTCATCGTCTCCACCTCCGAGCCGCACCGCGCGCCCACCGGGTGCCCGGTGGTGAAGAAGCCGATCAACCTGAGGGCCATGCTGGCGACCATCGAGAGGTTCTGTTGAGCGCGGGCTGCCTGTCGCTCTTGATGCAGTTCACCACGCCGGTGTGCGTGCTGCGCGGCCCCGCGCACATGGTGGAGCTGGCCAGCCCCGCCTGCTGCGAGCTCTGGGGCTGCCGGATGGAGGACGCCGTCGGCCGGTCGCTGATGGAGCTGCGCCCCCAGGCGGCCCTGTCTCCGTACCGGGAGCTCCTGGACGGCGTCCTGCGCACCGGCGAGCGCGTCACCGACCACGCGGTGCCGATCGAGCTGGGGCCGGAGGGGCAGCGCCGGAAGGTGTACTTCAACTTCGTCTACTCGCCGCTGCGGAACGAGGCCGGCGCGGTGGACGGGGTGCTGGTGAACGGCTTCGAGGTGACGGACGAGGTGCGGGCGAGCGAGGCGCTGGCGCAGACGGTCCAGTACAACGAGATGTTCGCCGGCATCCTGGCGCACGACCTGCGCAGCCCGCTGGGGGCGATCAGCACCGCCGCCCAGCTGGTCCAGATGCGGCGCCCGGACGACGAGCGGATCGTCCCGTCGGTGAGCCGCATCCTCTCCAGCAGCGCGCGGATGGCGCGGATGATCGACCAGCTGCTGGACTTCACGCGGATCCGGCTGGGCGGCGGGCTGCGGCTCCAGCGCAACCGCGTCGACCTGGTGGAGATGTTGCGGGGGGTGATCAGCGAGACGGAGAGCGCCTCGCCCGGGTGGCGCGCCAGGGTGGAGACGATGGGCGACGGGTGGGGGCGGTGGGACCCGGACCGGATGGCGCAGGCGCTGTCCAACCTGGCGGGGAACGCGGCGCAGCACGGCGCGAAGGAGGCGCCGGCCATGGTGCGCCTGGACGGGAGCGACCCGGAGCGGGTGACGCTCACCTTCGAGAACCGGGGCGTCATCCCCACGGACCTGCTGCCCAACCTGTTCGACCCGTTCCACGCCATCCAGCGCGTGCGCAGCAACGCCAACGGGCTGGGGCTGGGCCTGTTCATCGCGCGGGAGATCGTCTCCGCCCACGGCGGCGAGGTGGACGTCGCCTCCGCGGAGGAGACCGGGACCCGCTTCACGGTGGTGCTGCCCAGGGCGAGCGCGCCCGCGTAGCGCTACGCTCGGGCGCCCGATGCCCGCGGAACGCCCCCTCGTCCTCGCCACCGCCTTCACCCAGGCGGCGCCGCCCGCGCTGAAGAAGCGGCTGCCGGCGCCCCTGGCGGTGGAGCGCGCGCTGCGCGGCGTGCTGGGTCGCGCGCGCGAGGAGCATCCGGGCGTGGTGGTGCCGGACTCGGACTTCGCCGCCCACCTCGGCCGGCACCTGGACCAGACCGAGGACCCGCTCACCGCCCTCGCCTCCCTCCACGCCGGGGACGCGTACCTGGCCTGCGCCTGCGCCCGGAAGGACCCCGCGGCGCTGGCCGCGTTCGACCGCCGCTTCCGGAAGATCGTCGCCGAGGCGGTGGCCCGCATGGTCGACCGCGACCCCGACTTCGTCGAGGACGTCCGCCAGGCGCTGCGCGAGAAGCTGTTCGTGGGCGTCCGCGGGTCGCCGCCCAAGGTCCTCGACTACTCCGGCGCGGGCCCCCTGGACGCCTGGCTCCGCTCCGCCGCCGTCCGCACCGCGCTCAACCTGCGCGAGGGCAAGTCCCGCGAAGAGCCGATGGACGACGCCCTGGCCGAGAAGCTCCCCGAGGCCTCGGACGACCCGGAGCTCAAGGCGCTCAAGTCCCGCTGCCGCCGCGAGCTCAAGGGCGCCTTCCAGGCCGCGCTCGGCCAGCTCACCTCCCAGGAGCGCGAGGTGCTCCGCCTCAACCTGGTGGGCGGCCAGAGCATCGACGGCATCGCCGAGCACTTCGGCACCCACCGCTCCACCGCCGCCCGCTGGCTGGCCCAGGCCAAGCAGCGCGTCACCGACATCACCCGCGAGGAGCTCGTCGCCCGCCTCGACTGGAACAAGTCGGAGCTCAAGAGCGTCGCCCGGCTCGTCCAGAGCCAGCTGGACCTCTCCATCCAGCGCTACCTGTAGGCCGCGCCCTCCGCGGGCTCCGCGCTCCGCAGGTACGCCGCCGGCGACGTGCCCTGGTGGCCCCGCTGATGGGGATGGTGGGCCGGCGCAACCTCCGCGCCACCGCGGACGCGCTCCAGCGCTACGTCGAGAAGCGGAATCAGCCGCGCGCCGCCAGCCACTCCTTGAGCTCGCCCGCCGCCGGGTCCGCGGGCGCCCGCGGCGCCAGGGTCTCCTCCGCCTTCTTCGCCTCCACCACCGCCGCCGCCTTCTGGCCGCTCGCCCAGAGCGACTCCACCGCCAGGAGCGACGCGCGCAGCGCCAGCGACGGCGGCCCGCCCGCGCGCCCCAGCCGGTCCTGCGCCGACCGCGCCATGGAGAGCGCGATCTGCGCCCGCCCCACGGCCAGGTGGACCCTCCCCAGGTCGATGGAGGCGCGCGCGCGCAGCGGCGAGTCCGTCCCCGCCTGCCGCTCGCTCAGCCTCTCCGACCGGGCGATCAGCGGCAGCGCGTCCTTCGCCTTCCCGAGGTCGATCTCCAGCTCCGCCAGGTCGAGCAGCGCCTCCGCCACCGCCGGGTGCTCCGCTCCGAGCGCGCCCTCCAGCTTGGCCAGCGCGCCCCGCTGCTCGCCCAGCGCGTCCGCCCCGTTCCCCAGCTCGCGCAGCGTCCGCGCCGTCTCCGACGCCAGCTGCGCCAGCGCCAGCGGGTCCGCCCCGGAGTGGGTGAGGATCTCCTGCGCCGCGCGCTGCTCCTCCAGCGCCTCCTTGAAGTCGCCCTTGGCCCACAGCGCCGCGCCCAGCGCCCGCCGCGCCTGCCCCACGTCCGGGTGCGACGCACCCAGCGCCATGCGCTTCATGGCCACCGCCTTGCGCAGCTGCTGGAGCGCCAGGTCCAGCTGGCCCTGCTCGCGCAGCGTGTCGCCGAACGCCTGGATGCTGTTGGCCACCACGAACGCGTCCGCCCCGAAGGCGCGCTGGCGGAAGTCCACGCACTTGGTGAAGTGCGCCACCGCCTCGTCCGTCCGCCCCAGCGCCTGCAGCGACAGCGCCAGCGCGTGGTGCAGCATCCCCTGGAGCGCGTCGTCCCCGCCGGCCCGCGCCAGCGCCGCGTTCGCCAGCAGGCCCCACCGCACGGACTCCTCCGGCCGCCCGTCGCGGTACGTCGCCATCGTCAGGCCGATCAGCGCCTGCGCCCGGAGCAGGTCCTGCTGCGCCAGGTCCGCCGTCCCCGCCGCCTCCTGCAGCGAGGCAACGGCCGCCCGGGCGTCCCCCGCCAGGATCTGCAGCCGCCCCTGCGCCGACAGCGCCTCCGCCAGCGTGGGCCGGTGGGCGCCCTTGCGCGCCTCCTCCACCGCCACCCTCGCCTGCGCCAGCGCGCGCGAGAGCGCCCCCGCGTCCCCCAGCGCCTTCGCCTCCGAGAGCGCCTTGCGCGCCTTCACCGTGGCCGCGCGCTGCTCCGGGCCCTCCGGGAGCGCCTCGGTGGCCGCCTGCGCCGTCTCGCACGAGCGCGGGTCGGTGAAGGACTGCGCCGCCTGCACCGCCTGCTCGATCACCTTGGCGTCGCCCGCGTCCAGGAGCGCCAGGTACGCGGCCAGCTCGTCCAGCCGGCGGTCCAGGCAGCGGATGCGCAGGTCCAGCAGCTGCTCGGACTGGTCGCCGCGCACGCGGGTGGCCTCGCAGACGTCGGTGCGCAGCCTCACCCATCGGGCGGCGTACGCGTCCACCACCGGCTCGGTGCTGGCCCACACCTGGAGCGCGAACGGCAGCTTGGTGCGCAGCACCGCGTCCTTCAGCGCGGCCTTCCGCGGCGCGTCCCACAGCCCCGCCAGCCGCGCCTCCGACCCGCGGCACAGCTGGCGCGCCCTCCGGCTGGCGAAGAGCCCGCCGCCCACCGACGCGCCGACCACCAGCAGCGCCAGGGCCGCCACCGCCACCCGCCGCTGCAACGCCGCCGGGTCGCGCTGCAGCTCGGCGAGCAGCGCCTCCATCGACGGGTAGCGCTGCTCCGGCTCGGAGGCCAGGCCGCGGGAGAGGATGCGCCGGAAGCGGGACGGCACCTTGGCGGCGGGCGAGGGCGCCGGCAGCCGCCCCACCGCGATGGCCGCGCTCAGCTCCTTGGCGGTGGCCCCGCGGAAGGGCCGCTCGCCGTAGAGCGCCTCCCAGAGCGCCACGCAGAAGGAGAACTGGTCGGTGCGCGCGTCCA
>Ga0068860_100002216_pt1 | contig 20448 bp, 18 predicted proteins | sample KBSSwiS32_FD_66597 | JGI IMG/M metagenome (GOLD analysis project Ga0068860, IMG submission 66597) | Switchgrass rhizosphere microbial communities from Kellogg Biological Station, Michigan, USA - KBS Switchgrass S3-2 | ecosystem: Host-associated > Plants > Roots > Rhizosphere > Soil ...
GAAGATGGACGGCCCGACGAGGGGCGACCGGCGGGGCGTCCCGTAGGTCCGGAAGCGGGGCGCCCCGGCGGGCGTCCCGAGGTTGGGCGGCCCGAAGGTTTGGCGCCGGGCCGGTCTGAAGCCGGACGAATCGGCCGATCCGAACGGCGACCGGGAGAAGCCCCGACGCCGGAACGCTCCGGCGGCCGGCCCGTGGACCGGCCGGCGGGACGCGCTCCCGGTCCGCCGCTCGGGCGACCCGCGGGACGCCCGGTCGGACGGGAAGTCGGCCGGCCCGTGGGCCTGCCGCGTTCTTCGAAATCGGTTCCGGGGGGCGGATACGGTCCGCTTCGCGGCCGGGGCGCACCGGGAATGCCGCCCGCGGCGCGGGGCGGGCGGGCCGAGAGAGGGGAACGCGCGGGCCGGCCGGAAGGCGGGCCGCTCCGCTCCCGATCGAACGAGGGGCGCGGCGCGGATTCGCTCGGCGTCCGGGGCACGCTCCGCGGTGGGCGCGGCGCCGGACGGCCACCACGCTCTTGGCCCGCCGCGGGAGTCGCCGTGCCCGCGCGACGCGGCGCGGCCGGACGAACTTCTTCCAACCTCGGCAGCAGCAGGGTCCGAGAAACCCTCTCCGGCGCCTCCGGCCTCGCCGGTCTCTCCGGTCTTTCTGTCCTTGCAGTCCTTGCCGTCCTTTCCGTCCTTTCGGAACCCTCGGGGCGTGCCGGCCTGGGCGTCCGCGGCGGACGCGGCGCGTCGGCCGCCTTCTCCTCGCCCTTGGCGCGCCAGCGGCGGATCTCGGGAAAGCGTTCGGAAGTCCCGGCCATCTTGCGGACCCGGCCGCTCGTGGCGCTCGGCAGCGGATCGCTCGTGCGGCTCCCCTGCCGGAGCATCTCGACCTCGCGCGCGGTGAGCTCGCGGATCGAGCCGAGCGGCAGGTTCGGATCGGTGAGGCCGCCGATCGCCACGCGCCGGAGCTTGCTCACCGGATGGCCGATCCGCTGGAACATCTCGCGGATCTGGCGCGTCCGCCCTTGGGAGAGCTCGACGTTCCACCAGGTGTTGTCGCTGTCGACCCCCTTCGGGCGCGACACCGTCCGCTGCTCGATCCGGCACGGGGCGGTGCGTTCGCCTTCGAGCACGATCCCTTCGCGCAGACGATCGAGATCGCGCTCCGCCGGCCGGCCGGAGACCTTTACTTCATAGGTCTTGCGGCAGCCGTAGCGCGGGTGGGCGACCCGGTTGGCGAAATCACCGTCGTCGGTGAGCAGGATCAGTCCCTCGGTCAAGAAGTCGAGCCGGCCCACCGGCACCAAAGCTTTCCGCAACGCGGGGGGCACCAGGTCGATCACGGTCGGCCGGCCGGCCGGATCGGCGACCGTCGTCATCACGCCGCGCGGCTTGTTGAGCAACAGGTAGCGGTGCTCCTTGGGCAGCAGGATCCGCTTGCCGTCGAGCTTGATCGAATCGTGCTCCGGATCGGCTTTCTGCCCCAGCTCGGCGGGCTGGCCGTTGACCGTCACCCTGCCCTCGGTGATCAGCGTCTCGGCCTCGCGGCGCGAGCTCACTCCGGCCCGGGCGAGGATTTTCTGAATCCGGTCTCCGCCGCGCGGTTTTTCGTCGTTCATCGCCTGCTCCCGGCCTCGACCGACTCGGAGGCCTCCTGGCGCGCTTCGATCTCCTCGGATTGCTCGAGAAGCTCGCGCTCGCGCGATTCGTCGTCGGCCGAGAGGGCGGCGACGTGGAATGCGGATTCTTCGTCCGGACTTAACGCCGAAACCGCCGGTGCTTCCCCGTCAGGTTCCTGATTCGCTGCGGCGGTCAGCTCGGCGCTCGAATCGGAATTCGGTTCTGCATTCAAAACGGGAGCCGCATCGAGCGAACGGTCGACCAGGTTCGAGTCGCTGCCGAACGTCTCCTCGAACTCTTCGAGCGGCGGCAGGTCGGCCAGGCTCTTAAGCCCGAAATGAACCAGGAACTCGCGCGTCGTGCCGTAGAGGAACGGCTTGCCCACGACTTCCTTGCGCCCGGTGATCCGCACCAGCCGCCGTTCGAGCAGGGTCTTCAAGGTGCCTATGGCGCTGACGTTCCGGAGCTCTTGGATCTCCGGACCCGTGATCGGCTGGCGGTAGGCGACGATCGCCAGGGTTTCCAGCGCGGCCATCGAGAGCTTGTTGCCCGAGGCCACTTCGAAGAAACGGCGCAGCCAGCCGACCAGCTCCGGCCGGGTCGCCAGGCGCACGCCGCCGGCCACCTCTTCGGCCATGAAGCCGCGCCCGACCTCCGGACCGAACCGTTCGAGCACCGCATCGATCGCGCTTTCCGCCTCCGCGCGGTCCTCCTCGTCGAACAGCTCGGCGAGCTTGCCCCGCGGCACCGGCTCGGACGAGACGAACAGAATCGCCTCGATCGCGATCTCCATCTCCGAGCGCTCGGTCGGCCGCCGCTCGCGCGTCCGGCGCCGCGCCGGGGTCTCCGGAGCGGTGGGCGCGGCGGTCGCGTCCGGCTCGCCTTCGGGGTTCGGCTCCACCGTTTCGACGATCTCCGGAGCCTCGGGGGTCTCCTCGATCACCGCCGTGCTCTCCGGCGCCTCGGGTTCCGCACCCGGCTCGTCGATCGGTTCTTCTCGTTCGTCACTCATCCGAGCAGCGTCTCCAATTCGTCATGTCCCACATCCCGGGTCGTGCGGTACAACAACAATTCGCCGTCCCCGGTTTGATGAATGCGCACCAGGTTCAACCGCGCCAGTTCCAAGACCGCGAGAAAACAGGCGATCGCCTCGGAGCGGCACGACAGATGGCGCAGATCTTCGAGCAGGTCGTACGGCCGCGCGGCCGACATGACCCCGAGCAACCGATCGAACTGGCCGCGCACCGAGTAGGTCTCGCCGGAGAGATGGAGCGCCGGCGGGTGCTCCTTGTCGTAACGCTCCATCGCCTTTTTGAACGCGCCGAGCAGATCGAACAGCGAGACCTCGCCGAGATCGATCGTCGCCTCTTCGTCCGGCTCGGGGTCGGGACCGAGATCGATTTTCTGCGCCCTCCTCGGCCAGACCCCGGCGCGCATGCGGTCCACTTCGGCGAGCGATTGCGCGGCGTCCTTCAAGCGGCGATATTCGAGCAGGCGGGCGACCAGATCCTGGCGCGGATCCTCGTCGATCACGGCGCCTTCGAGCGTCTTCGGCCGCGGCAGCAGCAGGCGCGATTTCAGATGGATCAACAGCGCCGCTTCGTAGATGTACTCGGCCGCGATGTCGAGGTTCAAGATCTCCATCAGCGCCAGATACTCGTGGAACTGATCGCAGATCGTCGCCACGGGGATGTCGGAGATCTCGACCTTGTTGACCTTGATCAGCTGCAGCAGCAGATCGAGCGGCCCGTCGAACACCGGCAAATGCACCCGCCACGAGGCCGGCAGCAGCCCCGGGGTAGGGATGTCGGAACGGATCTCCCGACTCACGCCGAACCTCTCGGAGGTATCACCGTCGAGTAATCCAACTTGATCGCGGCGCGGGCGAGCTCCATCGTCTCCCGCGCGATGTCCCGCGCCCGGGCGGAGCCGTCGAGCAGAATGTCCATCAACGCGCCCCGGTCGCCGACCAGCTCGGCGCGCCGTTTCTGCATCGGCGCCAAGAATTCGATGATCTGCTCGGCGAGCAGCTTCTTGTCGTCGACGCAACCGATCTCGGCGGCCAGGCACCGGCGCTCGACGTCCGCGCACAGCTCGGGCGAAGAGATCAACCGGTGGAACTGGAAAAGGTTGCAGACGCTCGGCCGCCCCGGATCTTTCCGGTACAGGCGCTCGGGGTCGGTGAACATCTCCTTGCATTTCCGGCGGATCTCGTCGGGCGTGTCGGAAAGGTGGATCGCGTTGCCGTACGACTTCGACATCTTGCGGCCGTCGATCCCCGGCACCTTGGGCGTCGGGGTAAACAGCGCGCGCGGCTCGGGGAAGACCTCGCCATAGAGGTAGTTGAACCGCCGGCCGATCTCGCGGCTGATTTCGATGTGGCTCGCCTGATCCTCGCCCACCGGCACGAAATGGGCGCGATAGATCAAGATGTCCACCGTCTGGAGCACCGGGTAGCCGAGAAAGCCGTAGGTCAAGAGATCCTTGTTCTCGATCTGCGCGATCTGCTCTTTATAGGTCGGCACCCGTTCGAGCCAGCCGAGCGGCGTGATCATCGAAAACAGCAGGTGCAGCTCGGCGTGCTCGGGCACCATCGACTGGATAAAGATCACCGACTTGTTCGGATCGAGCCCGGCGGCGATCCAGTCGGCGACCATTTCGAGCGTGTTGTCGCGGATCTCGCCGGTCTCGGCATAATCGCTGGTCAGAGCGTGCCAATCGGCCGCCATGTACATGCAGCGATACGTGTCCTGCAGCTCGACCCAATTCTTGAGCGCGCCGAAGTAGTTCCCGAGATGGATACGGCCGGTCGGGCGCATGCCCGAGAGGACGATTTGCGTTGGCGTCACGGTGCCTCCGGTCAGGTTCGAGAGTATGTTTCGATTCGAGATCAAGGGGACCGATCTAAATGGAGATGATCAGGTTCAATAGGACCAGGAACGGGATCATCGTCAACTGAAAATACGGCGTGACCGCGAGCGCCGAGCAGAGCAGGTAGCCGAACGGCCGCAGCGCCGAAAGACGCGCCGCCCAGCTCGGCGGAACGAGCTGCAGCAGGATCATGCCGCCGTCGAGCGGCGGGATCGGCATCAGATGAAACAGCGTGAGGAACGCGCTGATCACCGAAGCCTGCACCAGCGTGAACACGATCGGAAAGCCGCGCAACGCGAAAGCGGGCGACGCAGGATCGGAGAGCGAGCCGCCGAGCAGCGACAGACGCGCCGCCTGCTTGGCTTCCGGCCCCAGGACGTGCACGACGATGCCGACCGCGATCATCGCCAGCAACGCGAACGCCGCGTTGGCGGCGGGTCCCGCGGCGCTCACCAAAAGCGAGTGCCACCCGGGGCGGCGCAGATTGCGCGCGACGATCGGCACCGGCCTCGACCAGCCGAACGCGATCGGCACGGAAAGCGCCACCAGCGCGGCGGGCAGGATCACGGTGCCGAACAGATCGAGATGCGCCAGCGGGTTGACCGACACCCGGCCGAGCGCGCGCGGCGTCGGATCGCCGAACAGCTCGGCCGCCCGCGCATGCGCCGCCTCGTGGAGCGTCGCCAGGAACAGCACCAGCAGCAGCTGGATGGTCCCCAAGAACAACAGGTTCGCGGTCAACGCGCGCCTCCCCCTTCGATACCACTCTCGACCGCGAAACGCGGCGGCGGCGGCAGCGGATCGAACAGCCCGCGCCAAAGGCCCCGGGCTTTTTCCCGGACGGCGCGCGCGTTCCCTCGCGCGCCTTCGCGCACCAGGGCGACGGGCAACGCGGCGAGGTTCGCCGCGACGAAGATCAGCCGCGCGAGCGGCCCGCCATAGCGGCGGACGAAGATCGCGTTGCCGCGCCCGGTATGAAATGTCTTGGTCGGCGTGTAGCCGCCGCCGGTCGAAGCGGCTACCTTGTGCCAGATCCGGCTCTCCGGCACGTAGCGCAGCCGGTACCCCGCGGCCGCGGCGCGCCGGCACCAGTCCGCGTCGTCGACGTTGATGAAGTAGACCGGATCGAGCGGCCCCACCTTGAGCATCGCGTCGCGCGGCACCAGCAGGCAGCAGGTGGTCAGATAGGTCACGTCGGCGGGCTCGGCGAAGCGCGGCCCCACGGGCTCTCGGTTCCCCCGCTCTTCGGTCACCGTCTCGCGCCAACGAAGCCGGCCGCCCGCGGCCCAGATCAAATCGCGCCGCTCGAAATAGAAGATCAACGGCCCGGCCGCGCCCACTTGGGGGTCGGAGCACGCTTCAAGCAGCGGCGCCAGAAATCCGGAATCGACCTCGACGTCGGTGTTGAGCAGCAGAATCCAAGCGACCTCAAGATCTTCAAGCGCGCGCCGGATCCCCACCTCGTTGCCGCCAGCAAACCCAAGATTCTTGCCGGTCTCGATCAGCTCGATTCCCGGACGCGCCGCGCGCAGCCGGGCGACCGAGTCGTCGCTCGACCCGTTGTCGACCACCAGGCAACGCAGGCGATCCGCCTCGGCGCTGGCGTCGAGCGAGGCGAGGGTCGCGAGCGTGTCGGAGGCGCCGTTCCAGTTGATCAGCACGACGGCGATTCGGCCGTCGAGCGCGCGGCGCGCAGGCGAGACCGCTGTCACGAGGAACTACCGATCCGGCCGTCGAGCGCGCGGATGCGCCGTTCGGTCTCGACCAGCCCCGGTCGCGCGGCGTAGAGCGCCGCGAATTGGAGCCCCAGCGTGACGAAGAACACCGCATGGTGCCAATAACGGGGGTGCAATTCCCCCTGGCGGATCATCGCGAACGCACCGGACAAGAAGGCGGCGAGCACGGCGAGAGCGCCGAGCAGAAGCCATGGCAGCGCCCGGCGAACCAGCCTGCGGCGCAGGTCGTCTTCCGCCGGATCGAAGCCGTGCGCGGCGACGGTCTTGCCGATCAGCCGGGAGGTCCCCACGAGATAGATCGAAATCCACAACTGGGCGAACACCAGAAGGAGCGAAACGATCAGCGCCAGCAGGACGTGCATCCGTAGGTCGCCGAACCAGCGATAGCCCGCGCCGGCCACGGCGACCAGACTGAGGCCGCCCAACGCGATCACGACGAGCAGACCGCGCCCCAGATAACCCCGTCCCGGGGCCTTCGCTCGTTCGTTCATGACGTTTGGGATCCCTCGAAGTCCTTTCCGCAGCGCCTCCCGGCGCGGCTCGTTCTGGTCGTCGTCCTACCCGCTCAAACCACCCGCCTCACGTCGATTCGCGGCTCCGCCGCGCGACGATCTCCCGCCAAAGCCCGGCCACGACCTCCGGCCGATAACGCTCGGCCACCCGCTTCCGCCCCGCCTCGCCCCGCCGCTTCGCCTCAACCGGGTCCGCCCGAACCGCGGCAAGCGCCGCAGCCAGCGCGCCCGGATCTTCGGCCGGCACCAGCCAACCCGTCTCGCCGTCCACCACCACCTCGGGAATCCCGCTCACCCGGCTCGCCACCACCGGAACCCCCGCGGCCATCGCTTCGAGCACCACCAAAGGCATCCCCTCATACGTCGAAGGAACCACCAGGGCGGCGGCCCCGGAGAGCAAACCGGCCACCCGCCGAGCACTCGAACGGCCGAGGAAGGATACAGCACCCGAAGCCGACAAGCCCAACTCCCCCGCTTTCGCCACCAAAGCGGCCCGGTGCTCGCCGTCGCCGGCAATCAAAAGCCGCGCCGCCGGAAGCGACCGAAGCGCCTCGAACAGGAACTCCAACCCCTTACGGATGCGCAACCGGCCGACGAACAGGAAATACCCCTCACCGTCCTCTGGAGAACGCTCTGGAGGGCCGGAAGGAGCAAGGCCACCCGTGGCATTCGGCAAGACCTCCACCCGCCGGGCGCCATAATCGCGCACCAGCTCCGCCGCCGTGGCGGCACTTGGAGCGAGAACCAGATCCGCCCGACGGGTCGTCCACCGGCCGAAGAAGATCTGGATGGGGGCCTTGAAGAGGCGGAAGCGTTTCTCGACGTCTCCCGGCCGGCCGATCTCCCGGCCAGCGGCCACTAAGGGCCGGACGGCTTTCTTCTCCTCGACGTAACTGACTTGGAGAAGCGCCGCGAGCAATGGACGCTTCCCCCGCCTTCCCCGAGCCCAGAGCACTGCCGACGCCGCCAGCGCCCCGTCCGACTCGTGGACCTGGACGACTTCGGGTTGGAACCGGCGTATGGCGCGCAGGGTGGCCGGCACGATTGTGAGCGGGAAGAGGATCTTCGGCCCGGGGGCGCCGTCGCGGTCGGGAGACTTGCGGCCAAGGATTTCTACTTCGTGGCCGAGAGCAGTGAGGCCGGCTGCGAGCTGAAGGACTTGCTCCCCTACCCCGGAGAGGTCGCGGGGAGGGAGGGTGTTGGCGATGAGGAGGATGCGCATGAGGGGGAGACGATCTTACCGCGGAGGCCATCGGCAGTAGGTGCTACTATCAACCTCAATTAATTGAAAGTCATCGTCGGCGGTCGGCTCTCCAGGCGATCGAGAAAGGATGAAGGATGCTCTCTTATCTATTCGTAGCATCGCTCGCCCTTGCCCAAGTCTCCGCCTCTCAAGTCCCTGGAAGTGCTCGAACGGAGATACCGGACCCGATGCAGGTTGAGGTCTCGCTCGGCGCTGATGTCGATGGGAGGGGGCAGGCGCGGTTGCCGTTTGACCAGCAACCTCTCGGGAAGGCTCGGACGTACCAAGAGGTTGACCATTTCGTCTGCGACCGGGCTCGCGTTCACATGCTGACCGTGAAGAAGATCAAGGAGAGCGCAGATGAGGTTGCGATCGAGTCATCCCTGGATCTGGTCAGTGAGTGGCCTCTCCAAGATATCGACCTGACTCTCTTCTTGGTCAGCAAAGACGGCCAGGTAATCGCAAGGAAGTTCTGGAACGATTTAAGGATTGGCGCTTGGTCACGCCATAGCCTGCCTAATGCTCAATTCAAGATCCCCTCGGCCCGCTGGCGCGAGCTCTTCTCGGCCGATTCGGCTCCCCTCCTGCGGATTGTCGTGGACATTCAGGAGTGAAAACTTTCGGCCTGAACTAGGAAGGATGGAGGATGCTCACTCATCTAGTCGGAGCACTGTTGGCTCTCGCTCAAGTCTCCGCCTCTCAGGCCCCTGGCAGCGTTCGAACCGAAGTGCCGGATCCCATGCAGATCGAGGTCTCACTCGGCGCCGATGTCGATGCGAAGGGGCAAGCGCGGCTGCCGTTCGACCAGCAGCTTCTCGGGAAGGCACGGGCGTATCCCGAGGTCGATAAGTTCGTTTGTGACCAGGCTCGCGTTCGGATGCTGACCGTCAAGAAGATTGCGGAGAGCGCGGACGAGATCGAGATCGAGGCATCGCTGACCCTGGTGAGTGAATGGTCGCTTCAGGACGTGGACCTGACGCTCTCTTTGGTCGCCGGGGACGGCCAGGTGATCGCCAAGAAATTCTGGAACAACCTCACCCTGGGCGCCTGGTCTCGAAGCTATGTTCCACCGAAAGCCCAACTCAAGATTCCCTCCACCCGCTGGCGCGAGCTCTTTTCGAGCGGATCGGCTCCCCTGCTGCGGATTGTCGTGGACATTCAGGAGTGAACTCCCCAGGCGGCATTGCGTCCTAGAACAATCTCTTGCTAGCCTGACGACCATGCTCGACTGGTCCGATTGCCCCGAAGTGACGCACTCTCCAGACCGAGTGAGTGACGCCTGGGTCTTCCGCGGCACCCGGGTTCCCGTCGCGGCGCTGTTTGAGAACCTCGAATCCGGAGCCCGGCTGGAAGAGTTTCTCGAGTGGTTCCCAGGAGTCGGCAAAGACCAGGCGGAATCGGTGCTCGAACACGCCGCCCGTAGCTTGCGCGTCGCGTGAGGGTCCTCTTCGATCAAGCTGGCCGAAAATCCGGGCTCATGCCGACAGGGTCGCCGCGTCGGTCGGAAGTGCGACGCAAGGGAGCTACTTCGAAGTCACCTTCTGATTTCTTGGCGGTTCGCCTTTCGACCAGCTTGGGAAGGCCCGATCTGTAGGAGCCAACCGATTTTCGAGTCTCGGTCGAGCTTCGGCCCGGCCAGATAGGTGCCACCCTAACCTGCGCAACCCGGTCGCCTGACCCTCGTTCGCCTCACGAGGTTTGGCCTTTGTCCCTAATAGACTGGCACCTATTGCGGGGACCCGTGGCGGGACGAACGGCGCTCCCTTTGGAGAGTTGACTCCGCTGCGCAGCGCTGTTCGAGAACCTCGAATCCGGTGCCCGACTGGAGGAATTCTTCGACACGAAATCTGGAGTGCGGCCAGAAGATTTCAGAGAAAAGCACGGCGAAGGCAACTCGCGAGCCGCATCGCGAGCCGGGAGAACAAACTCTCCCGGCTACTCGACATCTCAAACCGGTGGTTCGCAGGCGACGCGAGACCCGGTTTACTTATTCTGAGCCTCCTTTAAGCAAGGATTCGTACACCATCGTAGGCCTCTGGGTAAAGGTATCTGCGCCTTGCATGATCGCTCGACCGGTTCCGCCGGTCGAATAGGCCAGATTCCAATTCGTCACGATCTGGATTGGCGAGGAGAAGATGAGGTAGCCGGTCCAACCGGTAACCGACCCACAGTCTGCAACTGCGTTGGACCAGGCAACTGACCATGAAAGGGTCTGGGTATTAATATAATATACACCGACCAGCGGATAGGGATTTCCCCGGCATTGGAAACCTTGTGCGTTGTTTATATAATTACCCGACAAAGTACAGACTGCGTTCTGGCTTCCGTTACAGGTAAACACCAAAGTCATCGTCGACCCGCGTTCGTTGACCCAATGCGTAGCCGGATCGGCCAGGCGCGGATCTAGATCAGCTGCCTGAGTGGGTGCGGCACCGACGACCATAAGGACAGCGGCGACGCAGAAGATCGATGCAAAGACCGTGACCTTTCGCATGTTTGGTTTCCTCCCTGGAGAGTTTTCGTTCACCTCGCATCAAGGACAAAGCAAGAAACGGCGTCCCGATGCCGAACTCGACCGCCAACGACCAGGAGTCGTGTTCGGCCACAGCCAGCACCGGTTGACAGGTACCGTGATGTTCGAGTTTCCACGATTTTGTTTTTCAGTGATAATACTACTCGCATTCCCCACCGGGTGCAAGGCGGTCTCGTTTGAGCGCGGCGCGGCACCCTCCCCAATAGGGGAGAACTTCTCTGGACCGATCCGGGGAGATCGCGACGGGAGACCGACATGGATCGAAGCGGAACAAACTGCGCTTGTCTAAAGAGACCCTGCAGTGGCTCTACCAAGCGGTACTCGATCGCGTCGACGGGGGCGTGGCGTCGCAGGTCGCCGCCTGCAAACCGGGCGGAACCGGGCTCAACTGCAGCTGGACCTGCTATGTGACCTGCAACAATTCGGTAGAGCGCTGCTGCGCCTAAATACGGCCGAATGCGGCACCGCTTGCGCCCAGCGGAAGGAGCGGGTAGTTTCTCGGTCGACGGCGAGGGCGAGGAAAAAAAGACGGGCGGCTGCAACCGCCCGTCGAGACCTACACACGTGGATCGGGGATCAAGCCGGGGCGACTTCGACGTCGACCTTACCCGCTTCCACCGACTTCGCTTTCGCCGGCTCCTCTACCTTCTTCTTGGTGGCTTTGCGGGGCCGGCCCTTCGGCTGCAGGCCGTAGCGGATCAACTCGACGCTGTCCAAACCGTGGTGCGCCTGCAAATCCGCCCTGAAGCGCCGGTAGGTCTCGGCACCTTCGAGGGTCAATTCCCGGCGCTGCTTCATGACGCTCGACAGCTCCGAGCGCATCGCCTCGGCCTGTTCGTTCAGGCGGACAAGACCCTGTACGCGGGTCTCGAGGGCCTGGTGCCGCTCGGCCGCCGGGCCGAGCGACTCCACGATCGGACGGGCGTTCTCGACCATGACGTTCCAGGTGTTCGCGATGTCGGCATATCGCCGCTGTCTCATACATCCTCCTTCGCTGTGGCGAAGACAGGTGTGGGATAAGCCCCACACCGAGAGGATAGAAAGCCGTTTCCGAGAAATCCAGCAAAACGGGCGTTTCGGCGAAAAAAGTCGAAGCGGCGACCCTGAACCGCCGACAGGGATCGCGTACGCCCGCCGTTCCGGTCTTTGAATCGGGCGGAAAAAGTCGGCGATTCACTATTTCAGGCCCGCACTCCGAAAGAAAAACTCGGCAATCCACTTTTTCAAGCCCGCACACTTGAAGAAAAGGTCGGCGCTGCACTTTTTCAGGCCCGCACTCGGGAATTAAAACTCGGCACTGCACACTGGCAAGCCGGCACTCGCAAGAAAAAATTCGGCAATCTGCATTGCGAGCTCTGAACCGCCATCCGATAAGTCGGCAATCCGAAAAAATAACTCGGCAACGCACTCTGCCAAGCCGAACATCCTGAGTGCGGAGCTGAAATTCCGGAGTGCGGGCTTAGAATTGCCGAGTGCAGACTTGAAACTTTCGGGTGCCGACTTGAAATTTTCGAGTGCGGCTTCAAAACTTTGAAGCGCCGGATTTTCACTCCGGCGGTCCGGCTTGAACTTTCCGCGCGCCGCACTGGAATTTCGCCGGGCGGAGCCGACATTCACCGAAGCCACGACAAACTTCTGTGGCGCCGCGCCAACCAACGCGCGTCCTGGACAAAAATGTGGATGCCCGGACCGTTTCAAAGTCTCGACACTGGTAGCACGGCGTGCTACGCTGGCAACATGGCTGAATCCATCACCCAGCGAGAGCTACGCAACGAGAGCGGCGAGATCATGCGGCGGCTCGATCAGGGCGAGTCCTTCGTCGTTACGCGCAACGGCGCGCCGGTTGGAGAGCTAACCCCGCTGCGGCGACACCGGTTCGTGACCTCCGTGGTAGCCGTAGCCATCTTTAAGAACGCACCTGCCGTTGACCCGGGACGCTTCCGTGCCGACCTCGATGTCTGGGCGGACCAGGACATCACGCCCAATGCCTGAGCAGCGCCCCGCTCGAGGCATCCTCGATACCTCGGTGGTCATTGATCTTGAGCGTATCGAGCCGGCCCGGCTCCCGATCGAGGTCGGCATTAGCGCGATCACGATGGCCGAGCTTGCCGCCGGGCCGCACGCCACAGCGGACCCTGACGAGAGAGCGCGCCGCCAAGACCGACTCCAGAGGGCAGAAGCCGCGTTCGATCCACTGCCCTTCGACGCTGAGGCGGCACGAGCCTACGGAAGGATCTATGCCGCCGTGGTGGCGGCGGGGCGCAAAGCAAGGGGAGCACGCGCGGTCGACCTCCTCCTCGCGGCGACCGCATGTGCCGCCGGCTTGCCGCTCTACACCCGCAACCCCGACGATTTTCGAGCGATCGGACACTTGGTCGAGGTCGTCGCCGTATAAGTCCAGTCGGCCTCCGGTTGCAGTATAGGTGTCAGCGCGCGTCCTTAAAGACTGCTGGCTCGACTCAAGCGAGGAAAGCGCATCAAGGACTCGTGACCGGCGAGCTGTTGCGCGCGTGTTAGTATGAACTGTCAGGAGGTCGGTGGATGACGATCACGTTCACGCGGCCAAGAATTGAAGGCGCGGCCTCGTGGCGAGGTGCCTTGGCCGTTTGCCTGCTTCTGACGGCGGCCGCCCTTCCCGCACAGGCTCAAACGGACTGCGGCGACAACCCCTGGGTCGCCGGCTGGGCTCCGGCTTGGACGCCGATCTTCCAGGGGATCGATTGGGCCGGCGCCTGCACGACCCGCCTGCCCACGAACCCGGCCACCCCGGGCATCCGGACGCAGAAGGTCAACATTTTGCGCATCGACCTCCAGGCCTCCGGCATCCAACTCTTCACGACTCCGCAATCGGGAGCGGCCGAGACCACCGGGCAGGTGGCCTCCGAGTTCATCTGCTCTTATGGCGTGCAGGTGGCGGTCAACGCGAACTTCTTCTCACCCTGCTGCCACGACGAGCCGACCCCGCCCAGCCCGAACCAGATGAGCCTCTGCGGCTTCGAGGTCTCGAACGGTCAGACCGTGTCTTCTCCCGCTGCGGGCGCCTGTGCGGCCGGTGCCGCGGCGCTGTTGGTCACGAAGGACAACCAGGCGTCCATTCAGGTGATGACCGACCTCGCCAAACCGCCGGCCGGCGTCTACAACGCCGTGGCCGGCAGCCCCCAGCCGTCGGCGGGAGCATGTCCCCAGACGGTCCCGGGCCCCCTCCTCCTGGTCCTCGACGGCGTCAACTCGAGCTGCCCGGAGACGGACGCGAATCCACCCGAGAAAGTCGCCGCGCGCACCGCGGTCGGACTGAGCCCCGGCGGGCGCACCCTCTACCTGCTCACCGTCGACGGCACCGACGGAAGCAGCAGCGGTGCAGGCTTTTTCGACGCGGCCCAGTGGCTGATCCAACTTGGAGCCGACCGGGGCATCAACCTCGACGGCGGCGGCTCGACCGTCATGGCCATGCAACAGCCCGGGGGCGAGGGTGTCCAAATCCTCAACTCGCCCAACCAGGCTTGCTGCCAGCGCTACGTCGGCGCCTTCCTCGGCGTCCGAGCCAACCCATTGCAAACTCCCTTCGTCCCGCCGGGTTGCGGAACGAGAGCCTGCTCGCAACCGGCTGCCAGCTGCCCCGGCCTTTGACGGCTGATTCGATCAGAGGAATAGGCGCCAGCCTAATCGGACCTGGCGAATCAGGCATAGGCAACGGTTCGGACCCGCTTGCTGGCGGCGTGGACCAGCGGCGCGGGCGATTGCTTGGCCTACCTCTCGAGGCACCCGTACCTACCTTTCGGGGTGAACCGAACACACGCAAGAAAGCTTAGCGTAAACAACGAGAATCGTTCCCCTACCCCGGATCGTTCCCTGAAGCGCTTACCTCGTTCGGGGGACGCTCGGGCTCTTTGAGGAGGTCTACATGCGTCTCTCCGTTCGTGCTGCGGCCCTCATCCTGCTGTTCGCATCTCCGCTTCTCGCCCAGGACGTCTTCCGGACCGACACCCCGGTCGCGTCAGCGACCGCGACGACGGTCACCAAGAAGGTGTTGTTCTTGATCTACGACCCGGTCATGTCCGATGGCCGGAAACTGCACGTGTACAAGGGTTGGTACGACCCGAACGTGCTCTTCCCCCAGATCCTCGACGCGATCCGCTTCTCCTCCGGCGGGTACGTCGACTACCAGGTGGTGGAGACGCACGACCTCAACGAGTGGCCGGCGATGCAGGGCAATTTCCGCTACACCGAAACGAGCTACCTTGCGTGCCTCGCCAACAACGCGACCTGCTACGGATCCGATTTCGATTTCCTCAAGATGTTCAACGACTATTCGATCTGCTCGAAGCTCCAAAGCGGCACGATCGACGAGGTCGTGATCTACGGCGCTCCCTGGTTCGCGACCGACGAGTTCGCCTGGAAGACCCCGGGTGACGTCCTGCCCTACTACACGCCCACGAACGGCCAGCTCTACAGCAGCCGGACGAAGAACATCCCGGACTGCGGCAAGACCGTGTTCGTGATGGGCTACAGCTATGAGCGAGGCCTCGGCGAGGCGCTCGAATCGTTCGGACATCGTCTCGAGTCGGCGGTGTCGGTCACGGTCGGACGCGGTTTCTGGGACGGCTGCGTGGGCAATGCGACGCTCGGCGCGAGCGACTGGGACCACTTCACCTGCATCGACAGGGACAAGACTCCGTCGGGGGTCAACGTGGCCGGATGCGGCGGTAACCATTCGCCGCCCAACAGCCGCTGGGATTTGGATCCTGTGACCAACCTGCACGACGACTACAACACGGCCTACGTGAACCACGCCTGCCCGAGCTGGGCGAACTATCCGTTCACCACCAAGACGATCGTCAACCAGAACTGCAACGCCTGGGGCTGCGACCGCGTGGGGTTCCTGAAGTGGTGGATGGCGGGCCTGCCGAAGAACGACGGGCTCAACACCAAGGGGAACCTGAACAACTGGTGGCGTTACGTGGTCGACTACGACAACGCCGTCGCGGCGGCGGTGATCCCGAACCTCACGCCCACGGCGATCACCCGCAACGTCCCGTCGCCGGTCGTCGGCTCGCCGGTCACCTTCGATTCCGGGATCACGAACGCCGGTTTCAAGGGCACGGGCACGTTCAGCGTCAAGTGGTTCGTCGACGGCGCCCAGGTCGGCTACGGCGGGCATACCGCCATACCGAAGAACACGACCGTTTCGAACGGCAACAGCCAGTACACCCATACCTTCACCACGAGCGGCACCCACACGGTGACCTTCCGCGTCGACGCCGACGGGGCCGTGGCCGAGTACAACGAAGGGGACAACGACGTTTCGACCAGCGTCTCCGTGGCGGCGGGTACGCCGACGTTCTCGAATCTCTCGGCGAGCCTCGGCTGCACCGCGACGTTCAACTTCTCGTACTCGGGCACATCGTCGAACTTCATCGTCGACCTGGGGCTCGCCTCCGACATGGTCGTCGGCACGTACTTGAGCTTCGGCAGCGGCGCCTCGAGCCCGATCACGGTCGCCAACGCGGCGGCCAAGTGGGCCTCGTACAGATTCGGGACCCCCATGTGGTTCCGGGTCAGAAACGCCGACGGATCGGTGGTGAGCCCGATCCAATACGCCGGCACCGTGACGTGCAACACCGCGCCCACGTTCTCGAACCTCTCGGCGAGTCTCGGCTGCACCGCGACGTTCAACTTCTCGTACTCGGGCACGTCGTCGAACTTTATCGTCGACCTGGGGCTCGCCTCCGACATGGTGATCGGCACGTACCTGAGCTTCGGCAGCGGCGCGTCGAGCCCGATCACGGTCGCCAACGCGTGGTCCAAGTGGACCTCGTACACCTACGGGACACCGATGTGGTTCCGGGTCAAGAACGCCGATGGATCGGTCGTGAGCCCGATTCAATACGCCGGGACCGTGACGTGCAACCTCGCGCCCACGTTCTCCAGCGCGTCGGCGACGCTCGGCTGCAGCGCGACCTTCAACTTCTCGTACACGGGCACTTCGCCATCGTATAGCGTGGACCTTTCGCTCACCAGCAACTTCAGCACCGGCGTGTACCTCACTTTCGGCTCCGGCACGTCGAGCCCGATCGTCGTCGCCAACCCCGGAACGAAATGGTGGAATGCGTACACGCAGGGGAGGTTGCTCTATTACCGGATCTACAACTCCGACAAATCGAAGAGCATCTCCGGAGCCGCCACGGTGAGTTGCGCGACCGAGACACTCGGGACGTTCACCAGCGTGTCCGGCTCGCTCGGCTGCACCCCGAGCTTCAGCTTCGCGTATTCGGGCTATTCGCCGACCTATCGCGTCGACCTCTCCTTGACATCGAACTTCAGCTCCGGCGTGTACCTCGATTTCGGCACCGGCGCCTCAAGCCCGATCGCCGTCCTCAACCCGAAGACGAAGTGGAGCTCGTACACGCATGGCCGCGCCCTCTACTGGCGCGTGTGGAACGCAGCAAGGTCGAGGGTGAGCGCGTCCGGCGGCACCACCGTCAACTGCCCGGGGCTGTAGGCAGCACCTCATCTCGCCCGGCGGCGTCGCGATCCCCGCGGCGCCGCGGGCATCGGCCCTGGCCTCGATTTGGCTGGTACGGAGCGCGTTACCAGAAACGGAGCCTGCGGGCGGCGTTACCGATTCGGGACAGATAGGAAGGCGGCGGAACCACCGGCGTCGCGTTTCCTCCGACGTGGTGCGCCTCCCAGTTCTGGCTATCGGCCACGGCGTTGATGCCGCCGGCGAATTTCGCCGGATTGGCGATCGGCGCGCCGTGCCCGCTGCGGATTTCCAGGCCGTGCTCGGCGCGGATCTCCGCTTCGGTCGGCAGGTCGCCGCCGAGCGCGCCGACGTGGCCCACGGTCGTCGGCGCGGCTGTCGCCTGGCCTCGGACCGTCGGCGTGAAAGCGTTTCCTGCCACCGCGGGACGTTGGCCCGCGTCGGCGATGGTGTGGAACTCCTCCAGGTCGTCGTTATACCCCGCGGGCAGGCCGGCCGCCGGGTAATGGCCTTGAACATAGGCGCCGCGCTGGTAGCGACCCGCGTGGATCAGCTCGTGTCCGAATCCGACGAAAGACGGCGACACGACCCGGCGTCCGGTCGCGTCCCGGTCGAGCAACGTCGCATCCTTGATGCCGGGCGAGACTTTCACCAGCGAGCTTTCCCCTCGGCCGGCGACGAGCCCGCCCGGCGTGTCTTGGGGGCTCGCCTCCTCTCCCCCTTCGTAGGCCTTGTAATTCAGGCTGCCGGCCCCGCCTGCTCGCAGCGTGTAGAGGTTGGATGCTTCGAACCCCACTTCCCGTTGATGGGAGCCCACACCGAGCGCGTGGGACAACCGGTAGCTGTCGCTCGATCGTTCGCGCAGCCCGTGCAACAGGCGTCGCCCGGCGGGACGCGACAAGAGGCGCGCGGAATGGGAGAGGATCTCGCCGTGCAGGTCTTCCTTCGCCCCCTGGGAAATTCGCACGCGGCCGTTGTTGTCGTTCGTCTCGTCGCTCACCCGGAACGAGCCGTTGCCCGCCACCAGGGAACCCCACGTCGCGTTCACGGCCGCGCGTTCCGTCGGGTTCACGGCGCCGTGAACCCAGAGTTGGCGATTGTGGCGCACCGTGCGATCGATCAGACTGCGGTGCTCGGCCTGAACCTCGTTCAGCAAATCGGAGACCGCCGTCGCGGATCGGCGCGGCCCGGCCGCCGCGTTGGTGAAGTCGACCTGGTGCGACAACCCGTAGAGGTGGTGCTCGACGGCGTCCAGAGCCGCGAGTTGCTGGTGCAGATGCGCTTCGCTGTTGTCGGACGGATCGTGGCCGCGGTTGTAGTCTCGAATCGCCGCATGGACCTGGTTGCGCGCCGGACCCGCAAGGCCCGTCGTGCCGGTCTGGAACGCCTTGCGGCCAAGTATCCGTTGGATCGGGGGCGCCGCGTTCACCGCGGGCGCCAAGCCGGGGCTTGGCAAATTGTAGAACGGGCGCGGCGAGGAGGCGGGACGGTTCGGGCCGTGGACCGGGAGCTTTTCGAAGCTGTGGCCGAACCGCGCCGCCGCGTCCAATTTCGATTGGAATCCGGACGCTTCTCCCTGCGGCGGGAGCGGAGTCAGGGTCTGAGCTCCCGCGGCACGACGCGGGACCACGGATTCAAGTGGAGCCGATCGAGGTGCACTGGGCGCTAGACGATGCGCGTAGACCGGCATTCGAACGTCTCCATGAGAAGGACCGCTCCGGGAGGATACGCAACATCCAAGAGGGAAGGAAGAGCGTCGGCCGAGCCGGCGCTTGTCACTCCGCCGAGTCGTACAGCGGTTTGCCCTTGTCGACGACGTGGACCGTGAACAACTTGAGGGAGGTGTCTCCCACAACTTTCCATCCCCCGTGCTTTACGTCGCGGAGGTTCAACGTCGAGCGGCCGGTCGGCAGCATCATCGGCTCTTTCCCCGGGGCTTGCACCATGGCGCCTTGGAGGACGTAAAACGCCTCGACGCCGTGATGGATGTGCGCGGGGACGCCGTCTCCCGGTCGGTATTCGGCGGTCGAGGCGATGACCTCCATGCCGGGCGCGCCTGAAAGGTCGGCGCGCTGGATCTCCACGCGCTGCGACGAATCGGCAGGTCCGTTGGCGATCTGCCCCGCGGCGACGCCCAGGCCGAAGAGCGCGAGGCCCATGAGCGAAAGGAAAACCGGCGAACTTTTCATCGTTGTCTCCTGGCTCCGGCAGATGCGAGCCCTTACCAACCTTCAAGCTTTCGCCGGATCAGCTGTTCCCCTTTGTTGGGGTCGCTCGCCTGGTCTCGAGTCACGCCGTGGCTGGCGAGGATCTGGGTGGCGCTGCCATGGTCCGGGTGCATTGGGTCGGAGATCGCCGCATGTAGGTTGGCGGCGTGTCTCCCACGCTCCTCGCCGAGACGCTGGCCCGCAGGCGCATTCTTCTTCTTGAAGTGCCGATAGAGCTTGTAGGCCCCGAGACCCGCGGCGGCGAGCGCCCCTGCTCCGGCGAGCGCCCATCCGACCGGAGTCAATGCCGCCACGCCCAGGAGGCCGGCAAGCAGCATCCCTCCGCCCACCGCGCCGACCCCCGCGCCGATTCCGCCCAGGATGTTGCGTTTGCGGCGTTTGGCCAGTTGCTGGCTCATGTGGTCGGCGGCGGCCGTCATGTTCGGGCTCATGCCGCCGGCGGCGCGGAGGTTGTCGATCTGCCCCTTGTGCTGGTGTGCGCGATAGGCCCGATAGCCGGCGCGCCCCGCGACGATGGTCTGCACGCCGGCCCCGATTCCGGCAGATGCCAGTCCGGTGGCCGCGGGGAGGATCGAAGTGCCCGCGTGGGTGAGCGAACTGATCGCGTTGCCCGCCTGCATGCCTTGGCTGGCGGCGTCCGCGAGGTTGACCGGGGCGTCCACCGCGAGGCGCTTGGCCGTGCTGCGCGTCTCGGCCTGTTGCCCGGTCTCGTTGGGTCGACGGGAAAACGTATCTCGAATCCCCCGAAAGAAACCGCGGATCCCCCCCTCCTGGCGCATGTTGTTGACGCCCTGGGCGGTGGCCAGAAGATCGGACCCGCCGGCCAACATGTTGAGGCCGGCACCGGCTCCGGTCGTGTATCTGCCCGTGGCCCCCGCATACCCGGAGGAAGTGACGCCAGGAATTTGCGAGGGAGGAGCGAGCAGGGAGTTGACCCCGGCCAAGCCCCCGACGGCACCGGTTTGGGTTCCGGGGGAATTGATGGCCATGAAGTTTGCCGCTTGCGTCGAAAGAGAGGGCGGAGCATAGGGCGCGGCGGCCCCGCCTCCGCCGCCGGCAAGAACCGGCGGGAGGACCGGCGCCCCACCTCCGCCGCCAGCAAGAACCGGCGGGATGGCCGGCACCCCGCCTCCGCCGCCGGCAAGAACCGGCGGGAGGACGCCAAGAACCGGCGGGAGGACCGGCGCCCCACCTCCGCCGCCAGCAGGAACCGGCGGGAGGACCGGCGCCCCACCTCCG